>WNEY01002085.1_pt1 | contig 14534 bp, 11 predicted proteins | sample 5400531 | NCBI WGS metagenome assembly WNEY01 (sample SAMN13153338, study PRJNA577476) | soil metagenome | isolation source: 200 cm saprolite under Douglas fir tree site 1 | place: USA:California | collected 2015-04-18
TGTTTCGTGGTCGCGTGTTTCGTGGTCGTGTGTTTCGCGGTCTCGTGTGGTTTCGTTGGTAAAGCTTTGACTCTGCGTTCTCTGCGATCGCTGCGTTCAAACGCGATCAGCTATAGACCCTGTCATTCGTCCGCGAGCGCAACGACGGGATCGACCCGCGCCGCGCGGCGGGCGGGGATATAGCACGCCGCGATCGACACCAGCGCCAGAATGACGGCTGCCACGGCCAGCGCACCCGGATCCGTCGGCGTGACGCCGAACAGCACTGCGGTGGCGAGGCGGCCGAGGGCGATCGCGCACACCAGGCCGATCGCGACGGCGACGCCCGTCAGGCGGACGCCGCGGCCGACGACTTCGCGCAGCACGCGCTCGCCCGACGCGCCCAGCGCCAGCCGGATCCCGATCTCGTGCGTCCGCTGCGCGACGCCGTACGACGTGACGCCGTAGATGCCGACGCCGGCGAGCAGCAGCGCGACGCCGGCGAAAAGCCCGAGCAGCAGCGCGAGGAAGCGCGACTGGCCCTGCGTCTCGTCGACCTGCGCCTGCTGCGAGAGCACGGCCCATACCGGCTGGTCTTTGTCGACCGACCAGATCGCCTTGCGAATGCCGTTGGTGACGCTCATCGGCGGGCCGGACGTCCGCGCTACGAGGGACGAGAAGATGAGCGGCACCTGGTAATGCGCGACATACATCTGCGGCGTCGCGGGCTCCGTCGCCGTGTAGTGCTTCGTGTCGCCGACGATGCCGATCACGCTGACCGGCGTCGGCGTGTTCGGAGTCGTAAAGCGCCTGCCGATCGGATCCTCGCCGGGCCACGCGCGCTTCGCGAACGTCTCGTTGATCACGGCGACGAGCGGGGTCCGAAGGTCGTCCCGTTCCGTGAAGTCGCGTCCCTCGAGCAGCGGAATGCGCATCGTCTTGAAGTACTCCGGCGTGACCAGGTGGAACCGCGCCTGCGGCAACGACGCCGGGTCCGGCTCGGGGCGCCCTTCGATCGCGTAGCCGATCGTGCCGCCGTTGCCGCTGAACGGCACCGCACGCACGAGGGCGGCCGACTGCACGCCGGGCGCCGACCGGACGCGCTCGATCGCATTCCTGAAGAACAGCGCGATCTCTTCGGGCTTCGAGTACTTGTTCTGCGGCAGGCGGAACTGGAGAGTGAACACGTTCGACGGATCGAAGCCGAGCGGCACACGCTGGACCGCGAGCAGGCTCTGGATCAGCAGCGCCGACACGGCGACCAGCGCCACCGACATCGCCATCTCCACGACTGCGAGCACATCGCGCGTGCGACGTCCGCCGGCCGAGGCGCGCCGGAATCCCGCCTGTAGCACGCGGCTGATGTCCGGACGCGCGGTTTTGACCGCCGGCGCCAGGCCGCACAGCGTCGCCACGAGCAGCGCGATGCCTCCCGTGAAGAGCAACACTGTGCCGTCCAGCGGCACCTGCGCCGGGATCGGCACCGACGGCGGACGAAGCCACGTCAGGCCCGCCAGCGCCCACCGTCCCAGCACGAGACCGGCCGCCGCCGCGACGAGCGCCATCAGAGCGGCCTCGACTGCGAGTTGGCGCGTCACGGCGGCCCGGCTCGCGCCAAGCGCCGCGCGGAGTGCGAGTTCCTTCTGCCGATCGATCGCGCGCGCCAGCAGCAGATGGCTCACGTTGACGCACGCGATCAGCAGCACCACGCCGACCGACACGAACAGGAGCAGCAATGCCGGCCGCGAGCTGCCGACTACGGTGTCCTGTGCCCACTCGCTCGCGAGCGTTCGGCCTGCCTGAGCCTTGGGGTCCGCTGCCTGAAGATTCCGGCCGATGACATCGAGATCCGCATTCGCGGCGGCCACGCTGACGCCCGGCTTCAATCGAGCGATGCCCAGCATCACCGGACCGGCGGCGTAGAGACCCTTGGGCGCTGGAAACTGTGCGGCAGGCAGGAAGAGATCGATTCTCCCCGTGAAGAAGTCGCGGGGAACCGTATTTGTGTCGAAGGGCTCGGCCAACACGCCGACGACGGTCAGCGGCGAGCCGTTCACCGTCATCGTCGATCCGATGGCGCTGGGACTTTGGTTGAACCGCTGGCGCCAGAGCTGGTGGCTGAGCACAACCACCGGCGCAACGTTGCCGGGGGCGCTTTCGGCGTCGGTGAATACACGGCCAAGCTCGGCCTTCAAGCCGAGCGTGCCGAAGAACGACCCCGACACGAAGCTTCCGACCAGCCGCTGCGGCTCCTCGACGCCCGTCAGGTTGACGCTCTGCCCGAGGTGAATGGCCATCGATTCGATCGATACGCTCTGGCGCCGGATCTCCTCGTATTCCTTGTACGAGAGGAGGCCCTGGCGCCCTCCCGCCTGTGTCCACACGGCCACCAACCGATCGGAATCGGGATAGGCGAGCGGCCGCAGGAGCACGGCGTTGACGATGCTGAACATCGCGGTGTTGGCGCCGACGCCGAGCGCCAGCGTGAGGATGCCCACGAGCGCGAAGCCCGGACGCCGCTTCCAGAGCCGGAGCGCGTACTGAATATCCTGACGCAGCTTGTCGATCACGAGTCGTCCTCCCGTGGTCTTCTGATGGGTGTCGCTCTGCGCGTACGTCGTCAGGCCCGCCCGGGGCAGCGCGTTCATCCATTCCGCGGGCGCGTTTCGCAGCGTGTCGAGGATGGCGGGAACGCGCGAGCCAAACGGCGACGCGCCGGACGCGCGGCGGGCGCGCATCCGATCCTCGATCGCGTCGACCAGGCCGAGCCCGACGTCGCGCCGGAAGCGCGGCGGGTACAGCCAGACCAGCCACCACGCGATGCGCCGGTCGATTCGAGAAAAATCAGGCACGGGACAGCAACCTGTGCGCGCGGGCGACGGTCACGAGCCGCCAGAGCCGCTCGGCTTCAGCCGACGCAACGCGCCGTCCCGCCGGCGTGATCCGGTAGTAGCGCCGCCGTTCATCGTCCAGGTCCGCCGCCGGCCGCCGGGCCGATTCGGCGACCCAGCCGTCCTTCAGCATGCGGTGGAGAGCGCGGTACAGCGTCCCCGGCTCGAGCTGCAGATCGCCCTCGGTAAGGACGGCCACCTCCTGCAGGAGGCCGTAGCCGTGGCGCTCCTCCGCCGCAAGCGCCAGGAGGATGTGAAATTCGACGGGTCGGAGCGGCATGGCTTTGATCACTGCGCGCAGACTATATGCGCCGCGCACACATGTCAACAGCGAACTTCAGGAAGTTCAGGGTTCAGGGTTCAAGGTTCAAGGTTCAAGGTTCAGGCTTGGTTCGGGTTCGGGGTTCGGCGGTCGCGGTTCGGCGTTCGGCGTTCAGAGAACGAACCTTGCGCCCTGAACGTTGAGCTCTGAACCGAAGGCGTTTCAGAGCGGCATCTGCACGACGGCCTTCTTTTTCCGGTGTCTGGAAATGGTCTCCGGCACCAGCTTCTTGCTGAGATACACCTTCGATTCGGCGTTGTCGGCCAGGTTGCGCTCGTACTTCACGACCTCGAAGCGCAGATGGTCGAGCGTGCCGCGCATGTCGTAGAACTTGTTCTTCGTCTTGACGACGATCTCGTCGAACCCGTGCCCGATCGCCCAGAGCTCCTGCTGCTCGGTGAGCGCGCGGAAGAACCCCTGGCCGCGCCAGTCGCGCCGCGTGCCGCCGATCCACGTGTACAGAACGCGGCGTCCCACGAAGGTGACGTAGTCGCTCAACCGGTGCATCAGGTCGACGAGCTTCGGCTCGGTCTCCGGCGCCTTGATTTCGTGGGCGACCTTGAACGACACCGGCACGATCGACCCGGGATCGTCGGGCAGCGGCGCGGTCGCGAGCAGGATCAGGTGCGCCCGGCCCTCGAGCCGGCGCACGATCTCGGTCGCCGTCTTCTTGCGCGGGAACTCGCCGAAGTACTCTTCGATGTACTGAATCTCGAGCGCGCCTTGCTCGAGATCGTATTGCGTGATGTGATATTCCACGGAATCCGACATTTTATATGATCAGCCGCCGACAATTTCTGCAATTCGCCGCCGCGGCGGCAGTCCAGCACGGCGGCCGACCGCGGGGGGCCGAATTCGCCTTCGCCCGCCTTCGTTACGATCCGGGTGACTGGGACTACAACCCAAAAGTCGCCGCCAACGTGCTCGATTCGATTGTCCAGTACACCTCGATCCCGGTCTACAGGGAGGAAGTCGTCATCTCGGCCTCCTCGGACGAGCTGCTCTCGTTCCCGTTTGTCTTCATGACCGGGCACAAGCTCGTCCGCTTCACGGGCGCCGAGCGGGAGAACCTGCGCCGGTTCGCGGACGCCGGCGGCCTTCTCTTCTCCGACGACTGCAACCACGACGTCAACGGTCTGTACGCGAAGTCGTTCGAGCAGGAAATGCGCGCGGTGTTCCCGGACGCGCCGCTGGCGAAGCTGCCGGCGTCGCATCCGCTGTACCGCAGCTTCTTCACGTTCACGGTCGGTCCCCCGCAGACTTCGCACGAGCTGAACGGCTGGGGCGACAACATCGTTCACGAATACCTGAAAGCCGTCGAGCGGCGCGGCCGGATTGCGGTCCTCTACAGCAACAAGGATTACGGCTGCGAGTGGGATTACGACTGGCGCAACAAGCGCTTCCTTCGCGAAGACAACACCAAATTCGCCGTCAACATCGTTGTGTATGTGATGACCTGAATCGCCCGGTCCACGTTCAACCGCGGAGATTCCAGAAACGCTGAACCCCTGTCCTGTCAGAAACGAAACAACGACCACGACGACACGAAGCTCCACGAAGATCACAAAGAAGACAACCGGCTTTCTTCTTCGTGTTGCTTCGCGTCTTCGAGCCTTCGTGGTCCCGTTAACGTCAGCGCTAATCGCTCATGCGCTCGAGCGCGCGGACGCCCGAGCGCATCGACATCAGCCAGACGCCGGCGCTCAGCGCGAACGCCGTCGCGAAGCATCCCGTTATGAGCACCAGCTGCAGCGGGGTCGGCGGCAGGCGCCTGACCTGACGGAAAAGGTAGAGCGACGAGGGCCAGCCGAGCAGCGCGATCATCACGACGACGAAGAGCACCGCCTGCATCATGAATGTCACCCCGCCGTACGATCCGGCCGCCTGACTCGGGTCGGCGCCGAACCGCGGGTAGCGAGCGCCGAGGCCGACGGCGAGCCCCACCATCGCGAAGCTCATGAGCACAATCGCGAGCGCCGCCATCGCCTTCAGGAAGGGATCGACGCCGAGAAACTGGTTCGCCGCAATCGTGAGCCCCTCGGTCAGCACGAGCACCGGCACGAGCCCGGTCCAGAACTTCGACCACAGAAAATCGCGGAGCGCGATCGGCGACGAGCGGATGATCCAGAAGGCCGCGCCCTCGCTCGACACGGCGGGAAACACGAAGCGCACGGCGACGGTCGCCATGACGAAGCCCGCCATGCCGAGGTTCACGAAGGCGTAGACGTTCTTGATGAACCCGCTCATGTACGGAATGCGCTGCAGGTCGAGCACGCTGAAGTTGTACAGATACAACAGCACCAGCGCGAGCAGCAGCAGGAGCTGCGACCACTGGCTCACGTCGCGCAGAAAGATCTTCAGGTCCTTGACGAGCAGGCGCCGCCGCACGGTCGAGAGCGGCAGCGCGCGCGCCACGACGTCGAGCGCGCGGAAGCGCGTGAACCGCGCTTTCGAGGCCTCCTGCGATCGGCTGTAGCCGGAAAAGTACCACCGCTCGCTCGCGGCGCGGACGATCACGATCGACGCGAGCGCAGTGGTCCACAGCGCGCCGGCGTGCAGCAGATCGCGGCCGCCGCGAAGGCTCGCGAAAATCGTCTCGCCCGCCCAGAACGACGGCAGCAGCGGCGTGATCGGCGATTGCAGGGTCGCGAAGAAGTCGGTGAGATCGGGCAGCGATTCGACGCGCAGCAGCTGCTCGGGCCGGATGAACCGCAGCACGACAACGAGGCTGGCGCCGAAGAACAGGCCCATCAGCATCAGAATGTCGCGCGCCCGACGGGCCGGAAACGTGTTCACCAGCACGAGTGTCGCCGCGGTGCCGGCCGCGACAGGAATGATCGAGAACGGCACGACGGTGAGGATCGCCGTCACGTAGAACATGAAGCCGGCACAGCGCGCCCAGCCGATTCCCATGAGCACGGGGGCCAGAAAAACAACGACCATCCACGACGCCTGCACGACGGTGCGCAGAAAACGCGCGTGGAATATCCGGCGCGTCGCCACCGGCGCGACGAGCAGCAGCCGGAGATCGTCGGCCAGAAAGAACGTCGAGAGCGCGGTGACGACGCCGCTGAACGCCAGGAACGAGAGGAACGTGAGGAACAGCCACGAGAGGCCCATCCGCAGCAGGTAATCGCCGAGCTCCGCGTAGTCCTCGAGGTGTCCGGCCAGCCAGGCCGATCCCTGAAACAACACGGCGCCCACGATCAGGCCGACGCCGCCAAACAGCAGCGCCCGCATGAAGTCGCCGCGCTCGCGGCGCTGCACCCGGTTGCGCGACGACCAGAGGTGCGGCACCAGAAGGTACGGAAAGGCGCGGACCATCAGACGATCTCGTCGATTTCCTGCAGGCCGCTGCCGCCGGTGAGCTTCAGGAAGACCGACGTCAACTGATCGTCGGTGTCATCGCCCATCGCGCGAATCTCGGTGACCGTGCCGCGCGCGATGATACGCCCCTTCAGGATGATGCTGATCCGGTCGCACATCTCCTGCGCGACTTCGAGCGTGTGCGTGCTCATCAGAATCGCCACGCCCCGCTGGCTCATCCGGCGGAACACATCCTTGATCAGCCGCGCGCCGCGCGGATCGAGCCCCACCATCGGCTCGTCGACCACCACCGCGCGGGGCCGATGGAGAAAGGCGGCGCACATGACGAGCCGCTGCTTCATGCCGTGGGAAAGGCTCTCGACCAGCTGGTGCTCCCAGCGGCCGAGCTCGAACAGCTCGAGCATCTCGCGCACCCGCTCGTCGATCCCCGCATCCTCGAGCCCGTAGAGCCCGCCGTGGAACTCCAGAAACTCGCCGGCGGTCAGCTTTTCGTAGATGAACGGGCGGTCCGGAATGAAGCCGAGCGACGCCTTGGCGGCTTCCGCCTGCGTGCGCAGATCGTGTCCGTTGACGACGATCTGCCCGGATGAAGGCTTCAGCAGCCCCGCAATCATCCGCAGCGTCGTCGTCTTGCCGGCGCCGTTCGGACCGAGGAATCCGTGGATCTCGCCCGGCGCCACGTCCAGGCTCACGCCGTCCACCGCCGTGAATGGCCCGTACTGCTTGACCAGATCGTGCAGGGCGATCATCGCGGACACGCGCAGCAGGACGATTCGCGCCGTGGAATCGGAATCGCGAGCGCGCCGAGGTCGGCCGGCGGCTTGCCGACGAGAATCGGCGTCGTGTTCGGCGCCAGCTCGACTTCGAGCACTTCGATCTTGAGGCGGCCAATCAAGGGAAGAATCACCGCCTGCTTCTCGAGGCCGCCGCGCGCCAGCCGGATGTGCGTGGCGTCGGCCGGGAATTCATTCAGTGTCGGATCGACCGGCAGCCATAGTCCTGCCCCGGGCGGCGCCCCTCGACCCGCCTCGGGACGACCCTGAGGCTCTGGAAGGGGCGAAGGGCCCTCGTCCAGGTACACTTCCGGCCAGGCGTGGTAGTAGAACGCGCCGTGAATGTAGACGAGGCCGACCACGATCCGCGCGGGAATGCCCAGCGCCCGCGCCATGGCGACATAGAGGGCGGTGTGCTCGTTGCAGTCGCCGACCTTGGTCCGGAGCACCTCGCGGGCCGACGGCAGGCTGACCGTCGGTTTCTTGTCGAGCAGTGCGTTGACGTAGCGCGTGAGCCGCTCTGCCCGCTCGCGCACGCCTGTGACACCGCGAACCGCCGTCTCCGCTTCCGAACGAATCTCTGGCGCGTCGCTTTCGATGAACGTTTCCGCCGCAAGGTACCGCGCGATGTCGGGGTCGCGGCGCTCCGCCTTCAGATCCTGCGGGTCCCGCAATTCCATCACGCTGCCGTCGAAGCGCTGCGGGGCGCCGTCGAGATCGGCGGCCAACAGCTCGGCCCTATCGAGGCCGTCGAAGCGCAGCCGCATCCGGCGCACGTCGCGCGGCTCGGAGACGCGCGTCTGCATCCGAGGCACGATCGCCGCGGCCTGCAGCAGATCGACCTGCATCCGGCGCGACACCGCCATCGCGCGCGCCATCTCGGCCGATTCGCGAACTGTGATCAGCCCCAATGGGCTCTCCTCGCGCACAATCTCGCCGCTGTCGGTGACCCACGACGTCGTACGCAGTCCGGCGAACGCCATCTCGACGCGGAACGCCGGGATCGGCATGTTGGCGCCGCGCACCAGCTCACGTTTCCCGACCGAGACCTCGACCGGCGCGTTGCGAAGCGTCGCGGGATCGAAGACGGTCCACCGATGGCGCGCGCCGGGGATGAGGCCGCCGTTCGCCAGGACGCGCGACAGGTTCAGCGAGAGCGCCGGCGGCTCTTCCAGGTCGCGCGTTTCGGTCCGCGTCCCTGAGGGGGTTTTCACGTCGAGCGTGAGGCGACGGCCGTCGATCCGGCCGCGCACTTCGATCGGGCCGGTGCCGGGATCCAGCGAGAACTCGAAGGCGTGCAGCGTGAATCTCGCGTCGACGTGCGCCGTCGTGCGGATCGTCGCGGCGGTGGTCGCGCCGAGCATCGACATCTGCAGCCGGCCGTCCTCTTCGAGGTCGAAGCCGTCGCCGTTCGGCACGGTCTGGCTGACGGTGAAGCCGATCTTTTCGCCGCGATAGTAGACGCCGCGCCAGATGGCCCCCGACCCGTAGCGCGCGAGCTCGGTAGCGAGGCTGGCCGACGACGCCTGCAGGTACGAGCGGTTGACCAGCGCCGCCAACACGGCGGCCCACGCCAGAAGCATCAGGATCGACAGCGGGCGGGTGACTGCCCGCGGCAAAGGCCGAAACAGAGCGCGCATTTTCCGGTATGGTTATCGGCCAGAACGATGCCGGGAAACAGGTTCGAGTCGCTCGATTACATTTACGTGCCTGCGCCCGACTTCGAGGCAGCCGTGCGCTTCTACACGGTCACCCTCGGCGCCGCGTTGCGGTGGCTGATCCACGATGGCGGGGTGCGGGTCGCGGCCGTTCGGGTGTCGGACGGCGGACCCCAAGTGCTGCTCGCGAGCCATCTCGAGGCGCACAAGACCATCCTGATCTACCGCGTCACGAGTTTGGACGATGTGCGAAGGCGGTTGGTCGACGAAGGGTGGACCGACGTCGACGCACCGCTCGAGATCCCGCAGGGACCGTGCCTCGTCTTCCGCGATCCCGGCGGCCAGCAGCTTGCGGTGTACGAGCGCGTGCGACCCGGCGTCGACGACACTTTCACCGGGCGCATCGACACGTAGCGGCCGGGGATCGCGCAGCCGCGAATCTGCTAATCGGGGGCCAATCGGATCAGCCAGTCATCAGATTCGGGCGTGACGGGAATGGTTGGATAATCTGAAGCCATGCCGAGAGAAAATTTTTCGAGCGGGGCTCCATGGGAGCCGATCGTCGGCTACTCGCGGGCCGTCCGTGTCGGCAATCACGTCTGGGTGTCCGGGACTACGGCGACCGCGGAACACGGACTGATCGTCGGTGTGGGCGACGCCTACGCGCAGGCCAGACAGACGTTGAAGAACATTGAATCGGCGCTGAACAAAGCGGGCGCGCGCGTCGAGGATGTCGTGCGGACGCGGATGTACGTCGTGAACATTGCAGCCGACTGGGAGAAAGTCGGTCGCGCGCACGGCGAGGTGTTCGGTGCCATTCGTCCGGCGACCTCGATGGTCGAAGTCCGCGCCCTCATCAACCCGGATATGCTGGTCGAGATCGAAGCCGACGCGATCATCCTCGACACCGGCCGCAACGACACTTAGCGCATTTTTCAAGTTCGTGTAGTTCTGGAGCGGACGGAGCTGACAGAGGCAGCGGTCTCACACAGAGAAACAGAGGCCGCGGTCTCACACAGAGAAACAGAGCAACCGAGGCGCGTAGAAACTCCTGCTGCTTCGGGCGCGCGCTTGACCATTCCAGTGCGCGAAGAATGACGCTCGTGGCGCGACTGCAGCCGCTTCGGCATCACAACGAGGTGAGCGGGGCGGTTGCGGAACGCGCCATGGCGAAGTGCCCGCCGGTCCTACGCGGTCCATGCGGCGGTATGTAGTTCCGGTCAATCATGCGTCACGACGCGGAGGTGTCCCACGACGCCGCGCTGCTGCTGCCGGCGCTCTCGATCCTCTTTTTCTGCTCGGGCGCCAGCGCGCTGATCTATCAGATCGAGTCGACGGTCGTCGTGCTCGAGACGCCGAGCGGCGAGATCACGCTGACCGTCAGCGGTAATCACCAGGCGAGCACCGGCGGATCGCAGCCCTACCTGCATCGCAGCATCGGGCACCTGCCGATGATGCTGCATCCCGAGGCGCGCGATGCCCTCGTGATCGGGCTCGGCGGCGGCGCCACGGCCGGCGCGGTCAGCATTCACGACGGAGTCGACGTCGATGTCGTCGAGCTCGCCGGATCGGTCGTGCGCGCGTCGCGGTACCTCAACAGCATCAACTACAACGTGCTCTCACGGCCGAACGTGCATTTGCGGGTCGACGATGGCCGGAATCATCTGCTGGTGACGCGGCGCAAGTACGACATCGTGACGGCCGACGTGATTCATCCGATCTTCGCGGGCTCGGCGAACCTCTACTCGGCGGAGTACTTCAGGCTCGTTCGGCGCGTGCTGAAGCCCGGCGGGATGGTGGTTCAGTGGGTGGCTGGCACCGACGCGGAATACAAGATCATCGTCCGCACCTTTCTGAGCGTGTTTCCCGGGGCGACCGCGTGGGGAGACGGCACGCTGCTGGTGGGAACCGTCGAGCCGCTTCGGCTGCGGCGTCACGACTTCGATTGGAAGATTCAGATGCCCGGCCGCTTCCAGGGAGCACGCGACCTTGGCGTCGAGAAGTTCGACGCGCTGCTGGCGACCTACCGGGCGGGACCGGATGATCTGCGGGCGTTTGTCGGGCCCGGCCCGCTGCTCACCGACGACCGGCCAGTCGTCGAATACTTCCTGAGTCTGCCTCGGGATCGCGACATCGATCTGTCGCCCCTGAAAGGAGACGTCCGGCGCATCGTCGCCGAAAATTGACGCGTGGCGGTGGTCACCTGAGACCGCGTCGCCGGCGCAGCCACCATTCCGCCGACAGACAGGCGGCGAACGGCGCGAACCACCACGCCGATCGCATCGGATGATGCACCGCCCTCGTGTGCGGTGAAGAGACCGCGTTCCGAATGAACCGCTCGGCGTCGTCGAGGCGATCGGCTGTCACATCGATGCCGTGATGGGACGCGGCGAGCATCGACAGCGGCGGGACCACTTCCGGCGTTGCGTGCCGGGCGTCGGATCGCACCAGGACCGTTCGCGACACAGGCTCGGCCTGTCCGCCGTCGGCCCGCACGTCAATCGTCAATCGTGCGGGAGCTTCGCCGGCGGTCCACGTGCCTCGAAACACTCCCGCTTCGGGTTCCGGACGCAGGCGGATTGGCTGATTCGCACCGATCGACGCGCTCACGCCTCCGGGCGCGCGGGATCGTACGCGGACGATCACGTCGGCGCGATCGTTCTGGTGAAGGACCGGCGGCACCACTGCCACGTCGATCGGCGGCGGCGTCGCCAGAGCCAGGCCGGCGACCGTAGCTTGCCAGAACCGATCGAATGCGCCGCCCGCGGTTCTGCGTCCGCTGCGGTCGGCCGCCCCACGGAACCGCCAGGCGTCCATCGCGCCGGAGACAAGCAGACGTCCCTCGCCGCGCGGCATCGAAGCCACGATCGTCGCCGCCTCGCTTCCAGACAAGTTCGCGACGGCCTCGCTGCCCGGCGGCAGATCACGCAGCGCGAGCAGCTCCGACGCCTCGATTGACGCGAGGGGCGCCGACACCAGTGTGGCGGGCCGATCGAGCAGCCGCTCGGCAAGACCGATCGGAAGGAGACGGCGCAGCGCGCCAGCCGCGGGACGCGCGTCGGGCACGAGCACGACCGACCCGCCGCGCTCCCGCATGTAGCGATCGAGCGACCCCATGTCTGCCGCCGACAGGCGGTCGAGGCCGCCGACGATGACTGCGTCGAACGCGTCGAGGCGGCGGTCATTCAGCGGCACGGCGTCGCGCGTCCGCACGGCAACCTCGCGCGAGCTGAAGCTGAGAGTCTCGACGTGGAACCGCGGATCGGATTCGAGCGCGCGGCGAACGAACGTCGATGCCCACGACAGGCGCGGGTCGTAGAACTCGACGCGAAGCGGATCGCGTCGCACATCGACGAGCGTGTCGACGGCTTCGTCCGGGTTGACCGTTGTCCCTGGCTTCTCAAGCGCGACTTGCAGCAGAAACGGCGGCTCGCCGAGCGGAACCGCGTCGATCGCGCCACGCCAGCGTTCGCGATCGCCGGCCCACCGATGCGACGCTCGTCCGACCTCCAGGCCCGCGATTCGCACCGTCACGTCAGTCGTACGTCCCGACACGCCCTGCCCGTCGACCTCGACGCCTACCCGGATCGCCGTGGCCGCCGGAACCGCGCGCGGCGTGTCCACTCGCACGATGCGGATTCCGGGCGAGGGATCGGCGCCCACGGTCACCGTCACGACAGTCCCGCTGAAGACGACGTCTGAGTCCGGATACCGGTCACCGACCACGATTGCGGCTGCGGCGTCGGACGTGACGTGCGACACGATCTCATACGAGGTGCCGAGACGCTGAACGAGCTGCGCGCGGACACGCTCGGCGCCATGCGCCGCAGACCCCTGCGCGACGATCGCGAGGCGCGCACGAGCGGCGCCGAATATCGTGATGGCCGGATCGACGACCGCGGCGATTCCGATCGCGACGGCGAGCGCTCGTAGAAGGGCACGCGTCATCGCCGGACTCCGAGCACACGGTCACCGAACGCGCTGGCCAGGCCGGGTGCCACCGCCGGCGAGCTCAACGTCGCGTCGGCGTGCGCGCGCCGAGCTTCGATGATCACGGCGGCGGCCGCTGCGCCCAAAGCGTGCACGCGCGTCAAGGGATCGGCCGCGCCATCGGCGGCGCGCTGAAGCTCCGCCGCGGCGTCGCGCAGCGGCGCGGCGGACGGATCGATGCGGAGCGCTTCCTCAGCGAGCACGCGCGCGCGTGAGATGTTGGTGTCAGACACCGTGTCAAAAATACATGGTGTCTGACACCTGATCAGCTCCGCGATGCCGCGCAGCAGATCCTGCAGCAGCGCGGCGCGGCGGTTCGCCGGGATGTCAGGCACGGCCCGGCGCCAGTCCCCGGCCTCCGTCAGATCGCCGGTCAGGCGGCGAGCCGGGTCGAGCGCACTGCGTGCCGCGAGCGCGCGCAGGATGTAGCGACCACGTGAGAAGGCGCGCTGCAACGCGACCACCGCGGCGCGCTCCGCCAGCAGCGCCTCGGCCGTCCTCGCGCCTGTCAGCAGCTTTTCCGCCCGGCTCATCGCGACCGTGGCGGCGCGCAGATCGCGCTGGCCGCTGTTCTGTAGACGGCCCTCCTGCAGCTCGGTCGACTGCGCCGCTTCGACCTCCTCGTCTTCGACGGCGCCGCCGAGCATGAACACGAGCTCCGCGCGTATCATCCGCTGTTCGACCGCGAGGTTCAGCGCCTGCTCGGTCAAATCGCTTCGCGCCAGCGAACCGCGCCGCTGATGCAGCCGCTCGGTCCTGATGATCAGCATCTGCTGGCTCAGCGCGTACCGCGTCTCTTCGTCCGGCAGCGTGAAGGCGTCACCCGCGGCGACGCCGAGCTTCGAGATCTCGATGAAGAACGCGTCCGAGCTCGCATGGCCGTCGCCGGGGCGCGCGTCGGAGGCGACCGCGCGGTAGACAAGCATGTCGCCGTCCTTCAGCGCCAGGTCGCGAAGCGACCGCGACGCGCGTCCTGTCCAGTCGCGCGCATCAGTCCGCGTCACCTCCAGCGGGATCTCGCCCTCCCGGAACTCGACGTTTTCGCCCAATCCCGACACCTTCGTGTAACGCAGCGACAGCGACCGCAGCCCGTAATCGTCTGTGGCGATCGCCTCGAAGGCGATCAGCGGATTGCCACCGGCATAGATGAGATCGCGTCCGGGAGCGGTCACATGCACCGCCGGTAGCGCGTCGGGCGACACGACCACCGGCATGAGCCGTCGCGCGCCATCGTCTGCCGTCACCAGGAGGTACCCGGTTTTCGTCAACTGCACGCGATCGGCGAATCGGCCGTCGGGACCTCGCGCGAGCGTGCGGCGGCTGCCCTCGCGCTCGACGACCACGCGATTGCCGGCGGCCTCGATCGCCAGGCTCACCTCGCTGCCCTGGACGAGGTGAATCTGCTGCGGATCCGCGATCGTCGAGGGCGTCACACCTGTGTACGTCGGCGGGTGGATCGTGACGCTCACGTGGATCTGCGGCGGCGATGCGGCGGTGCCCGACGATCTTCCTGGCGAAAGCGCCGCCGAACGCGCGCGCGACAGCGGGCCGCGCCACAGAGGTGCAGTGAACACGAGCGTCCAGGCAACGCCCG
>WNEY01002086.1_pt1 | contig 14531 bp, 15 predicted proteins | sample 5400531 | NCBI WGS metagenome assembly WNEY01 (sample SAMN13153338, study PRJNA577476) | soil metagenome | isolation source: 200 cm saprolite under Douglas fir tree site 1 | place: USA:California | collected 2015-04-18
GGCGTCGTCCGACAACGTCTTTGCCGGAAGCCCGTATTCGGCCGCTGCGCGCGCCAGGAAGTGCTCGGCCAGGACCAGGATGTCGCGGCCACGCTCGCGCAGGGGCGGCATCCTCAGCGCGAGGACCGCCAGCCGGTGGTAGAGCTCCGGACGGAAGCGGCGCGCATCGACCGCGGACTCGAGGTCCTCGCTGGTCGCGCTGATGATCCAGATGTCGACCGCCTCGCTGCGGATGCTGCCCAGCCGGCGGATGGCCCGGTCCTCGAGCACGGTGAGGAGCTTGGTCTGCAGACCCTCCGGGAGCAGCCCCACCTCGTCGAGGAACAGCGTGCCGCGGTGGGCGGCCTGGAACAGCCCGATCTTTCCCTGGTGCGCGTCGGTGAAGGCGCCGCGCTCGTAGCCGAACAGCTCGGCCTCGAGCAGGGTCGCGGGAATGGCCGCGCAGTTGACGTGCACGAACGGAGCGGAAGCGCGCGGGCCCGCGCGATGGACTGCGCGGGCAAGGATGCCCTTTCCGGTACCCGTCTCCCCTTGCACGAGGATGGGAGGGAGCCGGCGGATGTCCGATTGGCGCTTCAGGAGCGTCTTGATTTGCTCCCGGACGGCGAGCACGCCCGGGCTCTCGCCAATGAGCTCGGCGAACGGCTCCATCCTACAATCTTAGGCGACGTGCCCGGCCCCAGACTATGGGAGGTCCGTCGTACGTCTGATGTCCCCTCAGTGGATTGGCTGGCGGTAGGCGGCCGCCCTCGTTTGGTCCGCGCGGAAGCTGTACCGGATGGCGGTGTCCGAATAACCGGGGACCGACACCGATACCGTCGGCGCGACCACGAGGTGCTCGACCACGTCGCCGACGTCGCCGCCGGCTCCCGCGCGGATCGCGCGTACGTTGACCCTGGGGACGACCGTGGGCGTGAAGTCCGCCGTCAGCGGACCTCCCGCGGTACCGACCAGCTTGCCGCCGACGAAGACCGATGCCGGACCGGTCACCGGGATCTGGTTCGTGGCGGCGTCGAGGACGTTGACCGTGAACTGGTTCGTGCCCTCCTTGATCTCGGCTGGCGTGAGGGTCGCGACGAGATGAGGAATCGGGACGTCGAGGGTGAAGCCCGCGGCCGGATACCGGCCCGTGGCGGGCACCTCGCCGGACGGCGGCCTGAGCACGGTGATGCAGGAACCCGGGCTCGGGCGCCCTCCGACGCACCAGGGAGTCGGATGGGGCAGGGGCACATAATTGGCGAACGGCTGACCAGTGCGACCCGCTACGCCGTCGATGTTGAGCGGCAGGCCATCCATCCGCGTCCCGGTCTGCGTGTCGTACGTGGCGATGGTGATCGTCACGGGAACTCCCGCCCTCATGGGGCCGCCGGGCTGGACCTGGACCAGGAGCGCCGGCGCCGGGGGCGGCGGGATCTGACCGCGGACGGCTGCGAGGATGAGGTCCCGGTACACTTGGTGGCCCTGCCCGTTCGGGTGCATCGCGCCGTGGCTCTCTCCGTAGCGAGTGATCTCGAACGGCCCTTGCGTGTACCGCGAATCCTCGTAGGTGCGCATGAAGCGCGTCACCGGGCGATAGGGATCCCAGGAACTGGCATCGTGGATGAATTCCCACGGGGCGCTCGCGATGGCCGCGCCGGCGCACCAGCCGTGCCCCCTGAACGCCTCCGCGACACCGCCGACGAGCTTCCAGCCCCATCGGTCTGCAGCGGCCTTCACCGCCCCGTTGAGCTTGGTCACGACGTAGTCCGAGGCCCACTTCGCCTCGTCCGCGTCGATCCCGCTCACCTGCCGGCCGTAGACGTGCGGATCCGGAAGGGGATACCAGCCGAACAGGTCTCCGAGAGGCTTGTTGCTGCACGGCTTCCGCTGCTCGTCCTGGGTCGGGTCCGGGTACTCCGAAATGAAGACGCGCTGAACGTTGAGGGTCCTGATCGCAGCCGCGAGCTTCGCATACCTGCCGGGGAGCATTGCGAGCCTGGCATCGAACGTCGCCTGGATCCGCTGCCGGTCGGCGAAGTCCCCGCCGGTATACCCGACCAGGTGCATCTCGTTCTCGACCAGGCCCTGGATGAGGTCTCCGAAACCCACGTCGTTGCCGCCGACGGAGAGGAGAAGGGCGTCGATCCTCCTCAGCGGCACGGCGCAGTGCCACCCCGTCGCGTCCTTCTTCAGGTTCTTGCTGGCATCCGGACAGGACGCCGCGATGACCGAGTTGATCTGGGAGTCGAGGGGAGGATCGGCGGGCTCCGAGCCTTCGTAAGGAGTGAGCAGCCCGCCGGTCTTCACGTCCGATCCCTCGATCGCCGCGCCGGAGCAGGCGAAGCTCACGAAGGTGACCGACGAACGGGGATCTGCCTGCTCGAGCGCGAGCGCGACCTGCGCGTGTCCGGAACGCGCCGAGCGGTGGCACCGCGCATCCACCCACTTCGGTCCTTCCTTCGGAGCGTCGAACGACAAGATCTTCTGCATCACCGAGGGAACGTCCGGGTTCCCCTCGCCGGACGCAAAGGACTCCCCGAGCGAAACAATGAAGGTGTCCTTGAGCTCGACGTTCCGAAGCGCCGAGGCGATCTTTCCTGTCCTGGTCCGAACGGTCAGCTTCACCTGGTGCGTACCGAGGGACTTGAGCTCGCGACCGAAGCGACATTGACTGGTCGATCCCTGCGCTACACCGTCGATCTCCCAGGCATAGGAAGCGATCGGGTCCGCCGGCTCCCCCTTCGAAGCGCAACCGTCGAGCGTCACGGACCAGCTCGGCGGGTTCACGTAGGCCGAGTCGTATCGGTAGAGAACGAGGCGGCCGTCGGCCTGCCGTTCCTTTCCGAAGCGATCCGGCATGCTCCAGTCCAAAGCCGCGGTCGGAGGCTGGGCCAGGGCGGACCGGGACGCGAGGAGCGCCCAGCAAGAGAGCAGGGCGCACAGCGTTCGCGCAGGCGATGCGCAACGGAATCGAACGAACGGAACCGTGATCGATGCGTCCATGGCGGAATCCCTCCGGAGCTTGGAACGGGATCTCTCCCCTGCCCCCTTCACTGCTTCACGAATTCCACGCGGCGGTTGGTGGCGCGGCCCTCTGCGGTGTCGTTGGAGGCGAGCGGCACGTTCGAACCTTGCCCGGCAGTCGCGAGCCGGCTGCCGTCCACGCTGAACTGCGAGGCGAGGACGCTCTTCACCGCGTCCGCGCGCCGCTGCGAAAGGTCCTGGTTGTGCGCGCTGTCGCCCGTCGAGTCGGTGTGGCCCTCGATGCGGAGCTGGAGTGCCGGCTTCGACGCGAGCGCTGCCGCGATGCTCTTCAGGACCGGCATCGACTCGGGTCGCAGCCGGTCGCTGTCCACGTCGAAATGGATCCCGTGGCTGACGTACCGGCCCGTCGAATCGATGGTCAGGCCGAAATCGGGAGCCGACTCCGCCACCCGGAACCGCGCCACGCCCAGAGGTGCCGCCACCTCGGTGAAGTACAGCCACGCGGCGTCGCAGGCTGCGAGTTGCACCTGGTTGGCGTCGACGAGCCGCTCGTTGTTGACGTAGACGCGCACCCGGCCGTCCTGCATCCAGAGACTCAGCGACAGCCTCTGGCCGGGCGTCACGCGAAACGGCGCGGTCCCCAGCAGCGGGCCGGCGGTGGCCTTGACGGTTCCGGTCCGGGCAACCCAGTTCAGCTGCACCGTGATCTCCGATCTCACGATCGAGGGCAGCCTGCCCAGCTGGAGCCTGAAACCCGGGCGGTACGACCTGGACGGCGAATCGTCGAACTCCACCTCGGTCTCGATGGTGAAGTTGGGCGGCAGCGATCCGAGGCTCGCCGTCAGGAGCGTGCCGGGCTTGCTGACGACGAGCTGCTTGCCGTCCGCGACGTTCCTCACGTCCACCGCTGGTCCGCGCACCTTGAGGTGAGGAGGCGCGCCGCCGGGCATGAAGTCGCTGAAGTCGTCGTAGAAGATCGACCGTTCGCCGGGTACGAAGTCCCAGGCGGGGTTGTACGCCGGGCTGGATGCACCGGGCGCTGGTGCCGCCGCGGCCCCCGGAGGAGGGGCGAGGCCGCCGAAAGCGGCGATGGCTCGATCCGGTTGCGCGGGCGTGTTGCCGAGCGGCGAGGACGGCGCCGGGTACTGCTGCGGAGCCGGGTTTTGCTGAGCGGGCGAGTTCTGTTGCGGAGCCGGGTTCTGCTGAGCGGGCGGGTACTGTTGCGGAGCCGTGTATTGCTGCACGGGCGCGTACTGCGGGGGCGCAGGGGCGAACTGCTGCGGAGGAGGGTTCTGCTGCGCGGCTGGCGCGGCGGGAGGCGGAGCTGGGGGCGCAGCCGGCTTGGTGGAGCCCAATCCGAGCTTCGCGCCGAGCGAGGTCAGCTTGTCCACAGTGCTGCCCGCCTGATCGATGGCTTTGCCGCTGCGATCGACCCACCGATCGATCGGATCGCTGGAGCTCGCGGCGGCGGGCCCCCGGCGAATCTCTTGCTGCATCTGTGCAGAGAGGGAGTCGATCTGGCCGTCGTACGCCACCGTGTCGCACGCTCCCTGCTGGACGGCGGCATCTCGCGCCGCGAGCGCGGACCTCAGTCGCGCCGCCGTCGGGGCGCTCGGCGTTCCCGGGCGCGCCTGCGCAGCCATGGCCCGGGTCGTTTGGTACCGGTTGGTCTGCGAAGGATCGGGGCAGAGGACGGCGAGGTCGCCCTGCGCCACGGCGGTCCCGGAAGTGATGGTCACGAGCGCTTTCCCATCCATGACCGCGAGCACCGAGCCCTGCCCGATCTCCCTCCGGTCCGGGCCGATGCGGACGAACCCGAGTTTCGTCCCCTGCTGAACTGCGGGAATCTGCCGGGTGTCGACGAGCACGCCATCCGGGCGCAGCTCGACCACTGCGCCCTCCTGCGCGAGCGCCGCCGAGGGAAGCCCGCAAAAGAGCAGAGCAGCTGCGATCCTGGCAGCGGTGACTTTCATTGGCTTCCTCGGCTGGGCGGCTGCGGTTCCACGGCCTAGGGGCCGATGATGGTGCCGAAGAGATCGCCGACCTGGACCCTGTCTCCGACCCGCGCGACTGGAAGGCCTCCGTTGAGGAGCTCGCCTTCCAGGACGATCGCCGTGGCCGCGACCTGGGCAACACCAGCCGATTGCATCGTGATCGAGGTCGCGGAAACGGTCGCCGCGTCGCCGGTCACGTGCACCGCGGGTCCGACGATCCGCACCGAGGCGCCGGGCCCGGCCAGCCGGATGCCCGTGTCGTCGATATCCAGCGAGTAGGCGCCGTTCGGGCTCTGGAAATGGCCCGCGAACACACCAGCGGGCCCCTGGGCGCCGGTCGCGCCGGTCGCACCCGTAGCCCCCGTAGCCCCTGTAGGTCCGGGAGGACCTTGCGGTCCCGGGTCCCCCTGTGGCCCGGTTGCGCCCGTCGGGCCCGTGGGTCCGGTGGGCCCCTGCGGTCCGGTCGGCCCGGGAGGTCCCTGGGGACCGGTGGCTCCGATCGTCACCGAGAAGAGCGCTAGCCGGCGATCGAGGTCGCTCGGGTTGCTTCCCTCCTCGCCCGCGAAAAAGGATTGGACCAGAAGCTGATACGAGGCTGGTTGCAACAACGGCGGCAAGTCGGCGACGATCACCGTCGGCGAGAAACTCGCCACCGCAAGCGCCACGTCGCCTAGGGTCACGACGGGAGTCGCCGCGACGCCGAAGTTCCTGCCCTTGACGAACAGTTCCGAGCCCACGGCGTCCGTGCTGGTGATCTGCGGAAGGACCCGTTCGCCTCCGCGCGCGCGCCCGGCAACCAAGAGCGCGCAGAGCAGCGTCAAGGACGCGAATCCCCGACCGGCGACGCCGGCCCTCGACAATCTCGTGCAGCGCATTTCTTGCCCCCTCGCCGTTGGCCGCCCGGGCGGAGCACCCGGATCGGCGCGACCTGAAGGAGCAATCGCAGTGCCATTGGAATTCGCGGGAAAGTCGAGCGGATGAGGATCGGGCCTTGGGGCCCGACCACCGGTGGCACCGGTGGTATACCGGCCCGCTCCCGGAGGGCGCCTCAGTCCGGATCGTCTTCCGCGTCTTCCGAGTCGTCCGGCTCCGCCAGCGCGGCCGGCTTGAGCTTCGCGTCGTCGGTGCGGCTCACTTTGAGCTTGTGGTCGTCCTGCCGCGCGGAGACGGTGAGGCCGGCCTGCGCGTCCACCTCGAAGGTGACGTGGACGCGCGGCTCCCCGGCGCGGCCCGGCTGCACGCCGTCGACCACCCACCAGCCGTCGCTGTGCAGCTTGCCGGCGGTGCGGCCGGATCCGCGCAGCACGTGGATGGCGAGGCGCCGCTCGTCGTCGCGCGAGGTGGTGAAGCTCTCCGTCGCGCTGGTCGGGATCTCGCTCCCCTGCGCGATGAGCTGCGTCGCCGACCCGCCGGGCTGCTCGACCGCCAGCGCTTCGCCCAGCGCCGGCGGCCGCGAGCTCCTCTTGCAGCCGGCGAGCGCGAGGAGCCCCGCGAGCAGCAGCGCCCGCCTCATCGGCGCAGCGCCTCCGCGAGCGCCTCGCCCAGGATGCGGAGCGCGTCGTCCACCTGGCCGCGCGTGACCACCAGCGGCGGAGCGATGCGCAGAGCGTTGCCGTACGTGCCGCCTTTGCCCACCAGGAGCCCGCGCTTGCGCGTCGCCTCCAGCAGGCGGTTCGCCGCCTGCGGGTCGGGCTCCTTGGTGCCTCGGTCCTTCACCAGCTCGATCGCTTGCATGAGGCCCATGCCGCGCACCTCGCCGATCCCGGGGAAGCTTTCCCGGAGACCCTCGAGCCCCTCGCGCAAGGCCTGGCCCATCATCTGGGAGTTGAACAGGAGCTTTTCCTCCTCGATGACGTCGAGAGTCGCCAGCGAGGCGGCCATCGAGACGGGCGACCCGCCGAAGGTGGAGATCTGCGCGAACCGCGCATGATCGGCGATCTCGGTGCGCGCCATCGTGAGCCCGATGGGCTGGCCGTTGGCCATGCCCTTCGCGCTGGTGAGGATGTCGGGCTCCACTCCGAACTGCTGGATGCCCCACCACTTGCCGCCGGTGCGGCCCCAGGCAGTCTGCACCTCGTCCGCGATGAACAGCCCGCCCGCCGCCTTCACGATCGGCAGCGCGATCTGGAAGTACTCCTTGGGCGGCACGATGAACCCGCCCACTCCCATGATGGTCTCCGCCATGAAGGCGGCGATCTCGCCGTGCGTGGTGGTCTCGATGAGCGGCTTCAAGTCCTTGGCGCAGGCGACGCCGCAATCCGGGTACTTGAGGTCCAGGTCGCAGCGGTAGCAGTACGGAGCGTGCGCGAAGCGGATGCCGCTGATCTCGCTCTGCACGCGCGGCCGGTACGACTTCACGCCCATCGCGCTCAGGGCCAGCGTTCCGCGGCCGCCGTAGTTGTGGCGCAGCACGACCAGCTCGGTCCGTCCGGTGGCCTCCTTCGCCAGCGTGACCGCGGTATCGTTGGCCTCGGTGCCGGAGTTGGAGAAGAAGGCCTTGGCCGGCTTCATCGGCCCGATCTGCACCAGCTTCTCGGCGAGCTGCACCTGCGGCACGGTCGCGTACAGCGTCGAGACGTGCACCAGCTTCTTCTGCTGCTCGACCGCCGCCTCGGTCACCCGAGGGTGGCAGTGCCCGACGGAGGCGGTCAGGATGCCGGCGAAGAAGTCGAGGTATTCGCGCCCCTCGACGTCGCGCACGAACATCCCCTTCGCCGAGTCCACCACCAGCGCGTCCTGGTAGTAGGTCGAGACGTTGGGGAAGAGCAGCTCCTTCTGCTTGCGGCGGACAGTTTCGGCGTCCCACTGCATTCATCGGCTCCCAGGCAGAGGATCCCATCTAACACGATCCTGCCGTCGCGGAAGATCGTCGCCAGCGGACCGTCGGGCGGCGCCAGGGCGGTGACGACGGCGTTCCTGGTCTCGAAGTCCTCGGCCATCAGCAGCGTGCGCAGGTGGGCGGAGCTGGAGGCCCAAGGTCTGGACCTGCGCGGCTGCGGTGGCGCGCTGGGCGATGGCGGCCTTCGCGGCTCCATGCTGCGCTGCACCATGACGCGCTGCTACGCAAGGCGCTCAAGCTGGTCCCGGCAGGCTTCTTCCGCCAGACCGCCGCCGAGCGTCCGCAGCGTCGGCTCGCTCTTCTTGATCTCGGCCAGCTTCGACTCGCATGAGCGGGCCTGGGCTTCCCAGGACGCGTCGTCACCCCGGCCGGACCGCTCGGAGCGCGCCTCGACCGCCCGGATCAACAGGGCCGGGTCCTTCCCCGGTGCACCAGCGGAAGGATTCCGCTGTCAGCGCGACATGCTATGCGGCGGGCGTGGATCCGCTCCGGCCGGTCCCGCCCGGGCGGCCGCTACCGATGCCGCCCCCGTCGCTCTGGTTCATGCCAGGTGGTGGCGCGATGAATGTGCAATCGAGCGCTAGCGCCGTCGCGATCATCTTGCGGTGCAGTTTCGCTAGGTCCCTCCGGTACACGATGTTGCCGTGGTGCGGGTCGCCAGCAGTGCGTTCGGCGAGGAGCGCGTCTCGCGTATTCGGCGCATTGTTGATGCGGCGTATCTCGGAAAGCTGGACCCGTGCTACGCCGTGAGCCGCATTGGAATGTCTTTGCGTGTCCGGGAGAACGGTGTCGTCATCCTCCCAATTGACGGACGTTTCAGCTCCGCCGTCGGAACGCGATGCGGCAGTATTGTCGTCGGGCATGAAGGCCTCGAACACGACGATGCCATTCTCTGCCCAGCTCTTCTTCCGCAGGCCGCGCAGGCACGTTGGCGGCAGACCGGGTGCGGCCCCGCCTACATTGCGGCCCAATCGACCAAGAGCTTCAACTGCATGCCCGAAAGCGCTCCGGAGGCCAGCACGCCACCAACTTCGGGAGAGGAAACGAAGAACCACCCGGACTCCCTCGGATCAGGTTCGAACGAAAAAGTCAGTCGCTTCTTCGAGAACGCCCATTCTATCGAAGCGGAGCCGTCCTCATGCTCGAAAGCGCGGAGAGACGGAAGGTCCTTGTTCTTCGCCGCCACAAGAACGATGGGCTTCAGATCGCGCAGGACCGACCGAGCCTGCTCACGAACGGAGGCATTGGTGAGCTTCTCGATAGAGGCATGCAACGCAAGCGTCGGGTCCGCAAACCTGAGTGGTTCTACTTCGAAGGGGGGTGTTGAGGCGCCAGTGGCGGCCGCCGATGAATTCGCTGCGCCGGGAGCTTGAGCACCTGGTGCAGTCGCGTCAAATACGATCTGCAGCCTGTCGAAGAACTTCCGCTTGCCGGCTGACGTGTCGGCCGCATAAGCGATGCGCTCGATGTAGCAGGGATGAACGGGCATCACGGGCATCGTCAATCCTCAAGCTGGAACGCTTGCTCCAGTTGCGACCATAGCTCGTTCTGCCAGCGAAGGCACGAGCTGAAGAACGCCTCCACTTGTCCAGCGTTGAATCGCGGATTCGAGCGCTCGTGAGAAGTGCTGATATCCAGGTCGAGTCGGACCTTGTCAAACGGCTGCGTACCCAAGACAGGCCGCAAGAACGCACCGCTCGCACGCTTCAGCGTGGCGGCCGTGTTCAGCGGTTCCTCTACTCCGCCAAATGCGCGACTGACGCGCGATACAAGGCGCCAGTCCCACTCGAAAGGTGGATGGCTTGCGAACGGCTCCGGCACGCGGAACACGCGCCGCGGCAACTCCTCCATTGTCGTCGTCGGCATTGCCACAAAGCCTTCCCGGACGAGGGCAAGGCGGTATGCTTCTCGCTCGAAGCCTTGCGTGAACGCCACCATGTAGGTAGCTGCCTGTTCGGCAAATCGCTCGAACGAGAGCATTGGTTGATCCCGACCATCGTCGCCGACCGTCGGGACAGTCGCGACGTCGAAGCTCTCGCCAGGCAGTACGATTTGTAGGCCTGAGCGATCACCCAGTGCGGGCCGCTGGCCGAAAGCCGCATCCTGTCCCACTCCTGTGCCGAGGTCATTACGGCGGAGCAGTTCCCGCGCGCGCGCGAAGACGGCGTCCGTCGGCCGCATCGGCGCGACGTCCAGCCACAGACGGGCGAGATAGCGAATGGGACTGTCGTACCTCATTCGGGGCCAGTTCCTACAAGGTAACACGGCAACCCTGGGTGCCAAGGCCCGTCACACGGGCCGGGGACGTCTGTTCAGCCACCCTGAAACTCGGAGAGACGTGTGTATACGGCCAAGGTCGTCGGGCGGTTACATGAGGCGCTCGCCGCGGACGATGTCGTCGCTCGGCAGGTGGGTCACGCACTCGGTCGATTCCCATTTGGGGGTGGGAGAGGGGTTCCCTGACGCCGGCGGGCCCCTCACGGTGGTCGCCCACAAGGAAGTGGTTGTGGCGGCGCTGGCACGGTCGCGTGCGCTGGCGAGGCGGTCCGTGAATCCCGATCCTGGTACCGACGTTCTGGTGACCCTTGCGGCGGCTGACGCGGCGAACTCACCACTCGATGCGAGTCACTTGTACAACGGCGCCCGCGTTCCCGCCCAGAAGAAGTAGCAACCTGCTACTGCCCCCACGACGGCAAATGCGATCGCCAGCAACCTGCGCTCCGCATGCAAGGCGAGCCATGCGGCGGCAACAGCCGCGATCTCGGCGAGAATGAAATAGACGAGGATCATGGTGGCAGCCTATCGTGCCTCGCGTCCCCGGCAGAGAATTCTGCGGCTCGTCCGCATCGGGGGGTTGGTGACCGGTATCTGGTGGGGTTCGGCACGACGGTCGGCGACCAGCGCGAGATCGAGAACCCGCTTCAGGACAAGTGGATGGCTCGTAGTTGCCCGCTGAATACAAGTTGCCGCGGATCGCACTGATCGGAAAGGGAGTCCGATTCCCCAACGGCCAATGGGTCCGTCTGCTGACCGGCGATCTGGTGCCGCCGTCGCTGGTCCAGGAACTCGCAGCGGACCTGTTCCCGGCGCTGCGCTACGCACTCGTTCCCGTCGTCACGTTGTTGACCGACTTCGATGTCGACGAGATCGAACCCGAGCTCGAGGGCATTCCGACCACGCCCTCCGGTTAGCTCCGGCGAGGTTCGTGGGGCTGGCGTGGATCTTCGACCTCGGCCTGGGCGCTGGCCGCACCCTCGGCACGCGCCGCGGGCGGCATGATCAGGCTCCCCACAACCAGCAATGCCGTTGTGCTCTTGACTCTCATGGTGACCTCGCGCACCAGGAACCTGCAGCGTACAGCGGAGTCCTTTCGGTTGGATTGCAGATTGTCTCAGACGGGAGATCCATTGGTCTTCCTGATCTTCACTCGCCCGGGGTACGACGAACTCGTCTCATCCGTGAAGGCGCCACCGGCCCATGTATGGGTGAATCCCGACGTGTTCTCTCAGGACGAATTGGAGCGGTTGCGACAAGCGGGAGTGGACATCTCTTCCTTAACGCGGCCCGTTGACCGAAACGACTCCGAAGCGATCGGCGGTGCGATCGATACCATTCGATTGCACCATCCAGGCGAAATCATTTGAGTGGAGCTTGAACCTGGCGCCTCGCCCCACGAGGTGTGAGCGTGGAGGGCCGCGCCCGGCGCTCAAACCCTGGACGATCTACACTCCGGTCAGGGGTGACGCATGGCGCTCAAGCTGACGGTGAAACAGGTGAAGCTGTGGGTCTTTCACGGCGGCGACCGCAAGGGACTGCTCGCCGATGCCCTGGAGCCGCTCGCGGCGGCGGGCGTGCACCTCCAGATCGTGATGGCGTACCGCTTCCCCACCGAGCTGGATCGGGCCGCGATCGAGGTGTTCCCGATCGACGGGCCGACCGCGGAGGCGGAGGCGCGCCGGATCGGATTCGTGCAGTCCGACACGCCCTGCCTGCTGGTGGAAGGGGACGACCGCCGCGGGCTGGGCGCGCGCATTTCGCGGGCCATCTCCGACGCGAAGGTGAGCATGGCGTTCCTGATGGCCCAGGTGGTGGGCAAGAAGTTCTCGGCTGCGATCGGCTTCGCCAGCGACGAAGACGCGGCCACCGCCACGAAGGCGATCCAGGCCATCGCCCGGGCGAAGGCATAGCGGCCGCCGAGCTTCGAGTGTCGGAGGAGGCTGCTACGATCGTTTCGTGAACGAGGTCTGGAAACCCATGCCGGCGGAGCGGAACACGGTCCAGAAGGAGTCCTCAGCCTGTGCGCCACGCACCACCTGCGCGGCATGCACATGGGGCGGCTGCGGGTGTCGGGTACGGCGCCCGACCGGCTCCACTGGGTACTAAGCGTGCGCGCCGGCGGGGCGCCGCTCGTCGATCTCGTGGTGCCGGCGCCCGCGCGTGGATCGTATTCCACCGACAGAGGTCGGGGTCTGCGAGGCCCGGATCCCGCCTCACCGCGGCCCTGGAGGGCGCGCCCGCGGCCAGATGATCGCCAGCGCCACCCACACGCCGAGCGCGACGCCCAGGCAGATACCGACCACGATGGGACCGGGTAGCTCCACGGAAATGGCGCCGCCGAGAGGCTCGCGCAACCGTTGCGCCCGCACCGTCGCTCCTGCGGCCGTTCGTCGTCAAGCCGACAGCTCTCCGGGTGCGGCCGCCTGCGTCTTGCCATGCGACCCCATTTTGCGCGAGGCTTCGTGCAAAGCTCTAGCTGCGCGGCCCCTTCCGGGCCGCGTCGTTCCGACGTTGCACCACAGCAAGGAGGGCCGCATGGCCCGCTCGTCGCGAGAATCCGCGGTGAAGCCTCGCCCTGCCTCTGCCGCCGACGGCAAGACGGTGCGTAACGGGAAGTCCGCAGCCGATGCGCGAAAGGACCTGCTCGAACGCGCCGGCCGGAACCGCGACGGCGCCTCCCAGTGGCGCTCCGATCCGCTGGCCGATGCCCAGGCCGCGCGCCGGGTCGCCGACCTGGCGCAGGCGCACGCTCCCGAGCTGTCGCGGCGCGGGCTGACTGCCGCGTACACCGAAGCCGCGCGGCGGCTCGCCGACGAGATCGAGGACCACCTGCAGGCGCTCCCCGCCGCCGCCGTGACGGCGCGGGGCCGCTCCAGGGAAGAGGCCGACCTGCTCGCCGACGCCGCCGCCACCGCGCAGACGGCGCGCGAAGCCGTGCAGCGGGTCACGCGCGGCGCGGACGGCCGGCGCGCCGCGCACGCGTTCGGCATCGACCAGCCGTTCTCGGCGCGCCAGCCGCAGCACGTGCTGCGCGCGCTGCGGCTGATGCTCGACGCCGCCAAGGTGCATCCAGAGGTGGCGTCCGACGCGGGTCTCATTCCGGAGGACCTGCAGACGATGCGCGACCTCGCCGGCGACGTGGAGAAGCTGCCCGGCGCGGGCGCCCCGCTGACGGACGAGGCGCAGGCGCTGGTCGAAGCCCAGGGCGCCCTGCGCGCGTACTTCGACCTGCTCGCGGCCAAGGCGACCCTCGCCTTCGCCGGCGACCCCGAGGAGCGCGTCCGGCTCCTCTCGCTGCTGCCCAGGGCGGACGATCGGCGACATCTGCGCAGATCCGCCGACGAAGTCCCCGCGGCTTAGGTCTTTTACCGCCGCCACGCCGGACGGTTCCCACCCTGCGGAGACTCGAACCCGCAGGGGAGGGACCATGAAGACGAGCCACTGGATGATCGCGGCGCTGCTCATCGCGCCGGCGGCTGCGCGAGCCGATCGCGCGGAGCGGCTGGAGCGCCGCGGCGAGCGCATGGAGCGACGCGGCGACCGCAAGGAGAAGCGCGGCGAGAAGCTCGAGACGGTGGGCGACAAGGTCGAGCAGAAGGGCGAAGCCAAGGAGCAGCGCGGCCAGGAGCTGGTCGAGCAGGGCAAGGTCAAGCAGGGCGACGCGCTCGAGCGCGCCGGCCAGCGCCAGGAGCGCGCCGGTGAGCGCATCGAGAAGCGCGGCGATGGGCTGGAGCGCCGCGGCGAGCGGCGGGAGAAGCGCGGGGAAGCGCTCGAGCACGAGGCGACCGCCGCTGCTCCGCACGACTAGTCGCCGCCGATAGGGCGGCGCTACGCTTTTCACAGCGCGGACGTTATGGGATGCGCTCTGGCAGGGTGTGGTCGGGGCAAGGGCCGGAGGGCCGCCGGAGGCATCGCCGGCGGCCCTTCGCTTTATCCCCGCGCGCGCGCGAAATGGGCCCGGGTCTGGTACGTTCACCGGTGCCATGTCCTCGGAAATGCTCGCGGCGCTCATCCCCATCGTCAGCGTCCTGGCGGTCTTCGGGTTCCCGGTCGCAATCGTTTTCGTCATCAAGTACTTCAAGCTGAAGGAGCGCGAGCTGGCGCTGGAGGCCGATTCCCGCGAGCGCTCGCAGCGGCAGCAGCTCGCCATCGAGCAGCGCGTCGAGCGGCTGGAGGGAGTGCTCCTCAGCCTCGATCACGACGTCCGCGCACGCCTGGGGATCGAGCAGCCGGCCGCTCCGCTGCCGTCCCGGCCGGAGCTCCTGGAAGGGCCCGCCGGCGCGGGGGCCGAGCAGGGCCGCGCCGAGGGCACGGCGCGCGGCAAAGTCCGGTAGCGCTTGCAGCGGCGGCCATTTAGGGTTCTCCGAAGCTGGAGAGACCGATGAAGAGCCTCGCTGCCGTCGTCCTGGCGTTGTTCCTCGCCGCGCCGGGCACCCGTGCCCAGCAGACCGACACCT
>WNEY01002087.1_pt1 | contig 14531 bp, 10 predicted proteins | sample 5400531 | NCBI WGS metagenome assembly WNEY01 (sample SAMN13153338, study PRJNA577476) | soil metagenome | isolation source: 200 cm saprolite under Douglas fir tree site 1 | place: USA:California | collected 2015-04-18
GACTTGAATGAAGCTTGGCGCGGCCGATGCTGGCGGGGCCAGATGGGCTTGTCGAGGAAGCGCGGCGAGCCGGAAATGTAACACGGAAACCCGTTCATCCGTTGTGGCCGCCTGGGGATGCGGCGGCCGGTATGGCGTTAATTCTCCCGCCTATTTGAACACGCGAATGCCCTAAACCCTGCGCATCGGCGCGCGCGGCGGAAAAGCTGTGGACGGCGGGCAATTTCACGGGCGCTAAAAGCAAACTGGCGGCCGAAAGGCCGCCAGCCGTCTTGCCGGGAAACCGCAGCTTGCTCGGAGCGACTCAGGCCTGGGCGATGTACTTCTTCACCGTGTACATCTCGAGACCTTCGACCGAGCCCTCGTGGCCGTAGCCGCTTTCCTTGACGCCGCCGAACGGCGTCTCCGCCATCGAGATGGCGTAGGTGTTGACGCCCACCATGCCGGCTTCGAGCGCGTCGCCGATCGCCGCCGCTTGCTTGGCGTTGTTGGTGAAGGCGTAGGCCGCGAGCCCGAAGGGCAGCGAATTCGCCCGCGCCACCACCTCGTCGAAGGTCTTGAACGGGATGATCGGTGCCACCGGCCCGAACGGCTCCTGGGTCATGAGCTTGGAGTCGTCCGGCAGATCCGTTACCACCGTCGGCTCGAAGAAATAGCCCTGATTGCCGTGGCGCTTGCCGCCGGTGGCGAGCTTGCCGCCGCGGCTCTGGCAATCGGCGACGATGGTGTTCATCGCGTCGAGCCGGCGCGCGTTGGCGAGCGGCCCCATGCGCGTGTCCTTGTCGAGGCCGTCGCCGAGCTTCAACCCCTTTGCTTTTTCGGTGAAGCGGGCGGCGAACTTGTTGAAGGAATTTTCCTGCACGTAGAAGCGCGTCGGCGAAATGCAGACCTGGCCGGCGTTGCGGTACTTGCCGGCCGCCGCCGCGTCGGCGGTCTTCTCGGGGTCGACGTCGTCGAACACGATCACCGGTGAATGGCCGCCGAGCTCCATGGTGACGCGCTTCATCGTTTCGGCGGCGAGCTTGACGAGGTGCTTGCCGACCGGGATCGAGCCGGTGAAGGAGATCTTGCGGATCTCGGGCTTGGCGATCAGGTGTTCTGAAATTTCGCCGGGGATGCCGAATACGAGGTTGAGGACGCCCGCGGGCAAGCCCGCATCGGCGAAGGCGCGCGCCATCTCGACCGCCGTGCCCGGCGTTTCTTCGGAAGCTTTCAGGATCAGCGAACAGCCGGCGCCGAGCGCGCCCGCGATCTTGCGCGCCGGCGTGATCGCCGGGAAGTTCCACGGCGTGAAGGCGGCGCAGATGCCGACCGGCTCCTGCGTCACCATCTGCCGCGTGCCGGGCAGCCGCGAGGGGATGATGCGGCCATAGGCGCGCTTTCCCTCCTCGCCCATCCATTCGATCACGTCGGCGGCGGCGAGCACCTCGCCCTTCGCTTCCGCAAGCGTCTTGCCCTGCTCCTGGGTGAGGATTTTCGCGATCGCGTCGACGCGATCGCGCATCAAGTCGGCGGCCTTGCGCATGATGCGGCCGCGGTCCCAGGCGGTGGTTTTGCGCCATACCTCGAAGCCTTTCTTCGCCGCTTCGACCGCCTCGTCGAGATCGCTCTTCGAGGCGTGCGGCAGCTCCGCCAGCGGCTTCTCGTTCGCCGGATTGATCACGGGCTCGCTCTTGCGCCCCGCGCCGTTCGCCCATTTGCCGCCGATGAATAGTCCGAGTTCGGTGTACATCGCGCTCCTCGCCGTGAATTGTTTTGTGGGATTTCGGCCGCGACCTTATGCCATTCCGCCCGCCGCGTCACCCGCCGCTTCCGCCGGCTCGTCCCGCGGGGCGGGACGGCCGCTTTCTTTCTCTACCTCGTTATTTCGTCATCCTGAGGTGCGAGGCGCGTTAGCGCCGAGCCTCGAAGGATGACGGTTTGCTACGTCCCCACCCGCAGCTCCGACACGAGCCCCCGCAACAGCGCCACCACGCTGAGCGCGACGATCCGTCCGGTGCGCGGGTTGTCGGACGGCACGTTCTCGATCGTCATCGAGAAGCGGGCGGTGTCGGCATCGACCTCGATGCGATGGGTGTTGCGCTCGATACCCGGGTCCGCCCAGATTTCGAGCCGCGTCTTGTCAGGCCCGATGCCGGCGAGGCTCAAGGCGGCGGCGACATTGATGTTCGCCGGAAAGCCGCGCGCCCCCTCGCGCGCCGAGCCGTCGAATACTTTGAGCGGCGCCTTCAGGCCGGCGAGCGAAATGTTTCGCCCGGCAAGATAAGGCGCGCCCTCTAACCCTGCGGGCGGCTTTCTCGTGATCATCGTCACCGAGCGGATGGTGCCCTCGGCCGCGGCGCGCACGGCGTCGAGCCCGATCAGCGCGCCGGTCGGCACCAGGATGCGCGCGCCGGTTTGGCGCGCGCGCTCCGCGAGGTCGCCGTTTTCCAGCAACTGACCGACGCTGAGCGGCACGAAAATCCGCCCGCGCTCGATCGCGGGAACGGCCACGGCGCGGAATTCCCTCGGCGGCAGGCCTTCGACGATGACGTCGCAACGCTCGGCGAGCGCCTCCGCCGATAGAATCTTCACGCCCTCGCCGAAGCCCGCGAGCGCGCCGTGCGCCTTTTCGGGCTCGCGCACGGCGACCGCCGCGAGCCGGAGGCCCGGAATCCCGGTAGCCAACCTGCGTGCGACCTCGCGCCCGACGGCGCCCAGCCCCGCCAACCCAATCTGTAAAGGCGGTTGCAAGTGCCGCGCCCGCTAATGGCCGGCGGCAGCGACGGCGGCTGCCTGCTTGCTCTCTAACCGCGCCTCCAGGCGCCCGATGTTTTGCAGCAGCCGCTCGCTCGTGAGCTTGAGGAAGTAAAAGCCGAATTGCGGGTTCTGGAAATAGAGCTCGCGCACCTTGTCGTAGTTGAGGGTGAGCACGTCGCCGCCCTCCAGGCATTCGAGCGTTGCGGTGCGTTTGTTCTCGGGCGCGAGCAGGCCGAGCTCGCCCACGAGCGCTCCCGGCCCGATCTCGATGCCGAGTTCGGGCAGGAGAAACTTCCCCGACACCGTGTAGAACATCTCGTCGGCCGCATCGCCCTTGTGAAAGAGGATATCGCCGGCGAAATATTGCCGCTTGGTCATGAACGGCTTCAGCCATTCCATCGACAGGTCGCCCACGGAAGCGAGTTTGACGTTTTTCACGAGTTCCATCATTTGCCGCAGCCGTATCGCGTTGAGCGGCAGCAACAGAAGATAAAGAAAGAGCGTGGGGTAGGACTTGCTGAAATAGCCGAACAGAATAAAAAACACATTGCTGATGATGCCGGCGATGCGCAAGGGTACCATGGTTTGCATCGCATAGGTCGCGGCGGCAAACACCGCGCCCATCACCGCGAACCATTCAGCTAGCCCGATATGCAACGGTCCGATATTCATAAACTCCTCCCGGCAGGCAGGGTATTGAATTCGATGTATAACCCTTCCCGTTCTTTTAGGCGAAGGCGATGAAGGTTCGCGCGGGCGGCTTCTACATCCTCCTCGTTTCGAGCGTGATCGCGGCGGCCGTGGCCGTGCGCGCGCTCGATCCGTTCTTCGTGCAGGCGCTGCGGCTCATCGCCTTCGACAGCTACCAGCGCTTTTCGCCACAGGCCTTCGACCCAAACGCGCCCGTCCGCGTCGTCGACATTGACGAGCGCTCGATCGCCGAACTCGGCCAGTGGCCGTGGCCGCGCACGGTGCTCGCCGATCTCCTGCAAAAGCTCGCCGACAAGGGCGCCGCCGCCGTCGCCTTCGACGTCATGTTTCCCGAGGCCGACCGCACCTCCCTCGAGGAAGTTCTGAAGCGCATGCCGTCCGAGCAGGCGGCCCTCGTCGCCCCCCTCGTCGCTCAAACGCGGACCAATGACGAGGTATTCACGGCGGCGTTGAAGGAGACGCCGAGCGTGCTGGGCGCGACGCTCTCCGGCATAAAAAGCACCGGCTCCTTGCCGCGAAAAGCGGGCTTCGCCGTCGCCGGCGACGATCCGCGCCCGTTCATGCTGCCGTTCTCCGGCGCCACCGGCAACCTCGAGTTCCTCAACGACGCGGCGAAGGGAATCGGCGCCCTCAACTGGGCCCCGGACCGCGACCAGGTGGTGCGGCGCGTCGCGCTCGTCTACCGGTTCGGCGACGGCTTCATGCCTTCGCTCGCGGCGGAAGCGTTGCGGGTCGCGCAAGGCGCTTCGACCTTCGTGCTCAAGGCGTCGAACGCGAGCGGCGAGACCGCCTTCGGGAAAAACTCGGGTCTCAATCACATCCGCATCGGCGCCATCGAGGTCCCGACCGACGCCCAGGGCGCGATCTGGATGAAGTTTCGCGCCTCGACGCCCGAAAGCTTCATCTCCGCCGCCAAGGTGCTTTCGGGCGAAGCGAGCGAGCAGGAAATTTCGGGCCGCATCATTCTCATCGGCACTAGCGCGCCGGGATTACTCGACCTTCGCGCCACCCCGATCGACCCGGTGATTCCCGGCGTCGAGATCATCGCCCAGATGATCGAGCATGTCGCCGGCGGGCAATTGCTGACGCGGCCCGATTATGCCGTGGCGATCGAAGAATCGGCGATCGTGGCGCTCGGTCTCCTGCTCGCCGCGATTTTCCCGCGCATCCCCGCCCGCACGTCCAGCATGATCGGCCTGGTCGTCGTCGCGGGGCTGTTGCTCGCCGGCTGGCTTGCTTACCAATTTGCCGGGCTGTTGTTCGACCCGCTCTATCCCGCGCTCGGGCTTATCTTCTTGGTGGGCGCCGCCACGTTCTACGTCTACCGGCGGGTCGAGCTGCAGCGCAGCGAAATCCAGAGCGCCTTCGGGCTCTACGTGGCGCCGGCGGTGGTCGACGAGTTGATCGCCAATCCCGACAAGCTCGAACTCGGCGGCGAGGTGCGTGAGATCACGCTCCTGTTCTGCGATGTGCGGAATTTTACTTCGATCTCGGAAGGCATGAGCGCGCACGAGCTCACGACCTTCATCAACGAATTGCTCACGCCGCTTTCCGAGATCATCCTTGCGCACCGCGGCACCATCGACAAATACATCGGCGATGCGATCATGGCGTTCTGGAACGCGCCGCTCGACGAGCCCGATCACGCCCGGCTCGCCTGCAATGCCGCCCTCGACATGGCCGCGCGCATGCATGCGCTCAATCGCGATTGGCAGGAGCGCGCGGCGGCCGAGGGCCGTAAATTCGAGCTGGTCAAAATCGGAATCGGCATCAACACCGGCAATTGCTGCGTCGGCAATCTCGGTTCCGCCCAGCGCTTCGATTATTCCGCGATCGGCGACGAGGTCAACATCGCCTCGCGCTTGGAGGGCTTGTCGAAGATGTACGGCATGACGGCGATCGCCGGCGAGCGCACCGTCGGCGGATCCGGCCCGTTTGCCGCGCTCGAGCTCGACCTCGTTCGGGTGAAAGGCCGCGTCCGGCCGGTGCGCATCTATACGCTGCTGGATCTCCTCGACGGCGACCGCAATCAGCATGCCCGGCTCAAGTTGAAGCACGAGCGGTTTCTCACCGCCTATCGGGGGCAGGAATGGGAGGTCGCCGAGGCCGCGATCGGGGAATGCCGAGCGCTTGGCATCGCCGCGCTCGACACCTATTATTCCATTTTTGCCGCCCGCGTCGCGGATTTCCGCGCCCGGCCGCCGGCCCCCGATTGGGACGGCGCCTTCACCGCGCTGGAAAAGTGACCGCCATCACAGACACCGCTCTTTAGGATCTGAATAATTGGAAACACCATGACTGATCCGGGACAAATCGCGCTGGTCGGCATCTTGATCCTGCTCTTCAAGCATCTCGTATTCGATTTCTTTTTGCAGACCTCCTACCAGTACCGAAACAAGGGAATTTACGGCCATCCCGGCGGCCTCCTGCACGCCGGCCTGCACGCGCTCGGCACCACGCCGGTATTCTTATGGATCGCGCCGTCGAAGGCGCTCGCGGCCGCCATCATCATCGGCGAGTTCGTCGTCCACTATCACATCGACTGGACGAAGGACCAGGTCAACAGGCGGCTGAAATTGGCCGCCGACGACGCGCGGTTCTGGTGGACGCTCGGCGTCGATCAATTCCTGCACGATGCGACCTATGTCGCGATCGTGGCATTGTTGATGGCGGCAAGAGCCTGATCCGCGAACGCGCCTACCAGCGGCGGGCGTAGGTCAGCGTCACGATGTGGTCGGTGTAGCTGCTCATCGGATCGTTCGAATTGTCCCGCTCGTAGCGGTAATCGAGCCGGATATCGCCCGGCACGCTCAGCACGTGACGGAAGATGAGCGAGGCGCCCGGCGAATAGATATCGTCCCGGCGCTTAAGGAAGCCGCCGGTCGAAAGCGGCGACTTGGCATATTCGCGTTGGTTAAAGGAAAAATTCGCACCGGCGACCAGCCAGTCGGCGAGCGTCATGTAATATTCGACCCGCGCGCCGCCCTCGCCGTAGCGGCCGAGTTGCACGTCGTTTGAGGCGCCCACGGTCGGCGTGTTGACGAGAAATGCGCCGCCGACGCCGCTCCAGCGCACCCACGGCGAAAAGATGAAGAGGTCGCCGGGCACGAGCAGCTCGGGCTTGGCGAATTTCGCGGTGGCGTCGGCGAAGAAGCCTTGGCTCGCCGGGAAGAAGTTGTCGAAGTCGCGAAAGCCGCCGCGCAAGCGATAGGTCTGCACCATGCCGCCCTGGTAGCCCTCGAAGATGAGGCTGGTGAAGGCTTCGCTATAGAACAGGTGATGGTCGAAATAGGAAACCGTGCCGCCGATCGCCGGATGCATGGTGAAGGACGGGCCGACCGCATAGACCGGGCCGATGGCGGCGGAGGCGTAGCCGTAATCGAGGTCGCTGCTCTCCCGGTAGAGGTTGCCGACGAACAGGCCGGTGGTGCGCCAGCGCGTATCCCACAGATTGCGCTCGTCGCGCACCGACACGCGGCCGAACAAATCGGCGTCGCTTCTCCGTCCGGCCGGCACCTGGTGCGGATTCGAATCCCAGCCGGCGCCGAACTCGGTGAAGATTTCGGTCACGGCCGGAAGGATTCTGACGCGGATGCGCTCCAGGCCGCTTTTTGCTTCGGCGTTGTTGGGGTCATGGGCGAGGACGCGCTCGTAGGCGGCGAGCGCCTTGCGCGGCTCGCCGCGCTCTTCCGCCAGCCGCGCATAGCGAAGATTAATCTCGATGTTGGCGGGATCGTTGAGGATCTGCGCGTTGAGACGCGCGAGTTCGTCCGCGGCGGCAACGGCCGGCACCGCGAACAGGAAGAACGCTGCCAAGGCGAACAGCCTCAGTCTCATCGCCCCCACCTTCGCCCGTTCGTGGCCGGGCGGAGAGTTTTGACTTTAGCTCGCGAATGATGCGCGGCGAGAATGCAAGAATGCCATGCGCGCGCGGTCAGCGACAAGGCGTCGGGCCGGGATGGGAAGCCGGAACCACAGCGAATTCGGCCATTTTCGGCGTTCTTCTGTTGCCCGCTTGCAACGCTGCGCGAAATCCAGCGGTTTGTGATGGCGGTCACATTGGCGGCGAGGGTTGGAGGGCACCATCCCCTTCGGCTAGACTTCAGCCAGGTCAGGAAGCCAGGTCAGGAATCCAGGTCAGGAGCAGCGCCGATGCGCATAGGGGGTTGGGCGAAATCCGCGTGCCTCGGCTTGGGCGCGATCCTGGCGTTGCAGGCAAGTCCGGTTTTCGCCGAGGGCAAGATCGGCGTCGCCGCCGCCGTGCAGAATCAGGTTTTCGGCAATGCGCAACCCCTATCGACCGGCAGCAGCGTTTTCGCCAACGAGCGTATCCGCACTGGCGACGCGAGCACGGCGCAGCTGCAGTTCATCGACGAAACCAATCTCGCGGTCGGCCCGAAATCCGAAGTCGTGCTCGATCGCTTCGTATACGACCCCAATCGCCGCAAGGGCAGCGTCGTGGTGCAGACCGGCCGCGGCGTGTTCCGTTTCGTCTCCGGCTCGCAGGATCCGACCAGCTACCAGATCAAGACGCCGGTCGCGACCATCGGCGTGCGCGGCACCGTGTTTCAGCTCATCAACGGCTCGGGCTTTTCCGCCATCGTCCAAGTCGAGGGCAACACCATCATCACCGTTCTGGCGACCGGCCAGAACGTCGTCCTCAATCCCGGCTGGACGATTCTGATCTACAATAACGGCAAGTTCGAGCAGTTCCAGTCCGCCGACACGCTGCAGACTTCGGTGCAATACATCGATCCCGTTCTCATCAACGAGTTCCAGGAATTGCTCACGCGCCTGACTTTCCTCAATGCGCTCGGAAACAAGTTCACGCCGCATAACACGGAATGATTGCGACGCTGAACTTCAGCGAGCGGCTTGCGCTTCCCGGCAGGCGCGCCAAACTCTATCCGGCGTTGCCGGCATGTCGAGCCTCGCACCCGCGCCGTTTGGAATCGCGTTGGCGATCGCGTTCATGATCGCGGCGAGCGAGGCGGTGGTGCCGGCTTCGCCGACGCCCTTCACGCCCAGCGGGTTGGTGGTTGCCGGCACCGGATGCAATGCGCTGTTGACCGGTGGCATGTCGTCGGCGCGCGGCATGCCGTAATCCATGAACGAGCCGGTGACGAGCTGGCCGCCGCTTCTGTCGTAGACGATCTGCTCGATCAGCGCCTGGCCGACGCCCTGCGCGATCGCGCCCACCATCTGTCCCTCGACGATGGTGCGGTCGAGCACGTTTCCGCAATCGTCGACGCAGGTGTAGTTGACGAGCTTGGCTGTGCCGGTGTCCGGGTCGATCTCCACTTCGGCGACGTGGCAGCCGTTGGGGAAGGTCAGCGGCGTCTCCGCCGTGCCCTTGGTGTCGAGGCTTTCCGCGATCTCGCCGCGCGCGGCCAACTCGGCGGCGCGCGCGGCGAGATCGAACAGCGGCAGCCGGCGGTTGGTGCCGGGAACCTCGAAGGCGCCGTCGCGATAGGCGACCGCCGCTTCGGACGCCTCGAACAGCTTCGCCGCCACGCCGCGCGCCTTGGCGAGCATCTTGTCCGATACCGCCACCACCGCGTGGCTCACCGTCATCGCCGAGCGCGAGCCCACCGCGGCCGCGCCCTGGATGCCCAAGGCGCTGTCGCCCTGCTCGACCTTGACCTCATCGGGCGAAATGCCGAGGCGCTCGGCCAGGAGCCGCGCGAACACGGTGGCGTGGCCCTGGCCGGTCGATTGCACGCCGAGCGCGAGCGCGAGCGTCCTTTCCGGCCGGAAGATCAGGGCGGCGCCCTCGGTCGGCACCGCGCCGGCGTGTTCGAGAAAACACGAAATGCCGATGCCGCGATAAAGCCCCTTGGCTTTGGCGCCCGCGCGCCGCTGTTCGAATTGCGCATAGCCGCTCGCCTGCAATCCCTTGTCGAGGAGCGTTGCGAACTCGCCGCTGTCATAGACGGTGCCGACCGGCGTCTTGTAGGGCATACCCGACGGCGGAATGAAATTCCGCCGCCTGATCTCGGCCGGGTCGATCTTCGCCACCCGCGCCGCCTCGTCGACGAGCCGTTCCAGCACGTAATTCGCCTCCGGCCGCCCGGCGCCGCGATAGGGGCCGGTCTGCACCGTGTTGGTGAAGACGCATTTCACCGCGGCGTCGATCTTCGCAATATCGTACATGCCCGGCAGGCAGCGGGCGAAATTGTTAGTGGCGATGTGCGCGCCATGAAAAGCAACGAAGGCGCCCATGGCGGCAAGATGCCGGATGCGGAGCGCCAGGAACTTTCCGTTCGCATCGAGCGCGAGCTCCGCGTCGCTGTAGGTGTCGCGCGCGTGATTGTCGCTCACGAAGGATTCCGAGCGGCCCGACATCCAGTGCACCGGCCGGCCGATCTTTTTCGCCGCCACGAGAAGCACCGGCAGCTCGGGATAGACCGAGGTCTTCAGGCCGAAGCCGCCGCCGACGTCCTCGGTCAGCACGCGGATTTTATCGCGCTCGAGCTTCATCACGGCGACGAGCCCGTCGCGGATCGCCCCGACGCCTTGCGAGCAGGTGCGCAGCGTATAGACGCCGCTTTTTGGATCGAAGCGCGCCGTGCCGCCGCGCGTCTCCATCGAGGCGACGGCGATGCGCTGGTTCGACAGCGAAACGCGGGCGACGTGCGCGGCGCTCGCCATGATCCGCTCGACCTCGGCGGCATTCGCCTCGCCGGTGACGAGGCCCGGCCAGTCGAGCGCGACATTGCTCGGCGCCTGTGGCCAAAGCTGCGGCGCGCCCGCAGCCATCGCCTCGCGCAAGTCGACGACCGAATCCAGTTCCTCGTAATCGACCGCGACGAGCTCGGCCGCCTCCTCTGCCGCGTACGCATTTTCCGCGACGACGACCGCCACCGCCTGGCCGACGTGCATCACGCGCTCGTCGGCGAGCGGCGGCCGCTTTGGGACGACGAGCGTGGCGCCGCCGCGGCCGCTCATCGGAATGTGCATCGCGATATTGCCGACGCCGGCCGCCTGCATGTCGGCGGCGGTCAGCACGGCGAGCACGCCCGGCGCGCGCAGCGCTTCTGCGGTGTCGATCGATTTGATGCGCGCATGCGCGTAGGGCGAGCGCACGAAGGCGGCGAAGGCGAGCGCGGGAAAATCGACGTCGTCGACATAGCGGCCCTCGCCGCGCACGAGGCGCTCGTCCTCGACGCGCGGCTTCCATTTCGCGGGCGGCTTGTTGCGCGTGAGCATTTCAGAGCACCGGATGTTTCACGAGGAAATCGAAATCGCAGCCGAGGTCGGCCTGCGAGACGTGGTCGACATAGAGCCGCTCGTAGCCGCGCGCGGGCTTTTTCGGCGGCGACCATTGCCGGCGGCGCGCCGCGAGCTCCGCGTCCTCGACCAGGAGGTCAAGGCGGCGCTTGCCGGCATCGAGCCGGATGCGGTCGCCGTCTTTGACCAGCGCCAGCGGTCCGCCCGCCGCCGCCTCTGGCGCCACGTGCAGCACCACCGTGCCGAAGGCGGTGCCGCTCATGCGCGCGTCGGAAATCCGCACCATGTCCTTGACGCCCTTTGCCGCCAGCTTCTTCGGGATCGGCAAGGCGCCCGCTTCCGGCATGCCCGGCGCGCCGATCGGGCCGGCATTACGCAGAACGAGGCAATGGTCGGGCGTCACCGAGAGCGCGGGCTCGTCGATGCGGCGCGCAAGGTCCTCGAGCGAGTCGAAGACGAGCGCCGGGCCCTCATGCGCGGTGAGTTCGGGGCTCGCCGCCGAAAGCTTGATCGCGGCCCCCTTGGGCGCGAGATTGCCGGAAAGAATCGCGATCGCTTCCGAAGCGACCACCGGCCGGTTGAGCGGGCGAATCACCTCGTCGTCCACATAGGCGGGCCAACGCGCGATGATGCCGCCGAGCGTCTCGCCCGCAACCGTTTTCGCCGCCAGCGCAAGCCTGTCCTTGAGCCGCCGCCAGAGCGCCGGCACGCCGCCGGCGGCATGAAAGTCCTCGGCGAAATAGGCGCCGGCGGGCTTCAGGTTCACCAGCACCGGCGTCTCGCGGCCGATCCGATCGAGCGCGGCCAGATCGAAATCGAGCCCCGCGCGGCCAGCGATGGCGGCGAGATGCACGAGCGCGTTGGTCGAGCCGCTGATCGCCTGCAGCACGACGGAAGCGTTGGCGAGCGATGCCTGGGTCAGGAGTTCGCTCGGGCGCGGCGCGCCCGTCTTCGCCATCTCGGCGGCGCGCCGCCCGGTCGCATTGGCGATCCGCATCCGCTCGGCGGAGACGGCGGGCGCGGTCGCCGCACCCGGCAGCGTGAAGCCGAGCGTCTCGGCGAGCGTCGCCATCGTCGTCGCCGTTCCCATCACCATGCAGGTGCCCGACGTCGGCATCAGTTGATCATGCGCGCGGTTGAGATCCGCTTCCGCAAGCCTGCCGCCGCGAAACTCGGCCCATAGCCGGCGGCAATCGGTGCAGGCGCCGAGGCGCCCGCCCTCGAAGCGCCCGGCGAGCATCGGCCCGACCGGCAGCACGATCGCCGGAAGGTCGGCGCTGAGCGCCCCCATCAATTCCGCCGGGATCGTCTTGTCGCAGCCGCCGATGAGCACGACGGCGTCCATCGGCAGCGCGCCGAGCATAGCCTCGACGTCCATCGCCATCAGGTTGCGCCACAGCATCGAGGTGGGAAAGGCGAAGGATTCCTGCAGCGAGATCGTCGGGAAGACGAACGCAAGCCCGCCCGCCGAAAGCACGCCTTCTTTGACGGCTTCCGCGAGCCTCGCCGCGGTGCCGTGGCACGGATTGAAGTCGGAGGCGGTGGAAAGAATGCCGACGATCGGGCGCGCCAGTGCCTCGTCGTCATGGCCCGCCGCTTTCAGGAAGCCGCGGCGCAGGAAAAGCGAGAATTCGTCATCGCCGTATTGCGCGAGACGCGAGCGGAGTCCCCGCTTCATGCCGGCGCCCCGGCGGCAAGATTCGAAAGCTCCGCCGAAAGCTCCTTGCGTTGCGCCGGCGAGAGCGGGTCGAGCGGCGGCCGCACGCGCGCCCAATCCGGCGATTTTGTGCGCTCGGCGAGCACCGCCTTGACCGCGGCAATCAGCGGAAATTTCTGCATCAGATTGCGCACGGCGGAAGCCGCGCGCGAAAGGGATTCGGCTTCGGCGCCCTGCCAGCCGTCGTAGAGGGCGCGGATCGCGCCCGCTTGCGTGTTGGCGCTCGCCGAGATGCAGCCGGCGGCGCCCTTTCTCATCGCCGCGAGCAACAGCGCCTCGCTCGAGGGAAACACGGCAAAACCGGGATAGGATTCGAGGAGGCGGTCCAGATAGGCGACGTCGCCCGATGAATCCTTCAGCCCGACCACGGTTTTCGGAAACGACTTGATAAGATGCCCGACCAATGCCGGCGACCAGGCTATGCCGGTCATCTGCGGAAAATTGTAGAGATAGATCTTGAGATTCGACCGGCCGACGCGGCCGATCACCTCGGAGACGAAGGCAAAGAGGCCGTCCTCCGAGACGCCCTTGTAGTAGAACGGCGGCAGCAGCAATACGCCGCGCACGCCGAGCGAAGCCGCGTGGCGGGCGAGCCGCACCGTGTCGCCGATCGACGGCGTGCCGGTGCCGGGCAGCAAGTTTTCGGCGGCGATCCCCGCAGCAATGAGCCGCTCTAGCACGGCTTCGCGCTCGCCCTGATCGAGCGAATTTGCCTCGCTGGTGGTGCCGAGCACCGCGAGTCCGTGCGCGCCGTCGGCGAGCAGGCCGCTGCAATGCGCGATATAGCGCTCGAAATCGATGGAAAGATCGGCATGGAACGGCGTCGCGGCCGGGGGCCACACGCCCTTGGCAGGCTCGTTTTCTTTCATGACGGCGGCAGTTTATCGAACCGCCGCGCCATGTGCCACTTCGATGGGGTGCTTCAATAGGTCTCGACGTGATATCGGCCGCCCTCGCGCATCGCCGCGCGCAGCTGCGGCCAATCCAGCCCGTTTGCCTTGCAGATTTCGCCGAACGAGGCTTCCACGCCCGCCTCCATGCCGCGCAGCCCGCACACATAGATATGCGTGGTGCCGCGCGCCAGAAGTGCGCCGAGGTCGGCGGCGCGCGTGCGCATGCGATCCTGCACGTATTCCTTCGGCTTGTCCGGCAGCCGCGAGAATACCAATTCCTGGTCGAGCAGCGTCTTCGGCACCTTCTGCAGCGGCCCGAAATAGGGAAGTTCCTGCGGCGAGCGCGCGCCGAAGAAGAGATGGAGCTTGCCCTTGGCGTTCGGCATCGAGCGGCGGCGGCGCTCGGTGAAGCCGCGGAAGGGGGCGGAGCCCGTGCCGGTGCAGATCATGATGATGTCGGCCTCGGGCTCGTCGGGCATCAGAAACGTCGAGCCGAACGGGCCCACGACCTTTACCTTGTCGCCTTGCTTGAGGTCGCAAACGTAGTTCGAGGCGACGCCGTGGAGCTCCGTGCCGTCCGGCCGCTTTTCGGCGACGCGCTTCACCGTGAGCGCGAGATTGTTGGTGTTCGGCCGCTCGCCGTCGCGCGGGCTCGCGACCGAGAACAGGCGCAAGGCATGCGGCCGCCCGTTCGCGTCCTTGCCCGGAATGACGATGCCGATGCTCTGGCCTTCCAGCACCGGAAACGGCGTGCTGCCGAAATCGAGAATGATATGGCGGATGTCCGCGCTCGCGCCCTCCGGCGTGAGGCGCAGATTGCCGCTCACCGTCGCCTCGGCCGGATTGCGGCGGCTGAAGAGATTGATGCGCGGCTCGCTCGCCGAAGGCGGCCGCCGGACTTTCCCGCCCGAGCCCTGATGCGCGTCCGCGAGCAGTGCCGCCGCGTCCTCGTCGAGCGCCTCGATCGGCGTGCCGGGAACGCCGGCCCCGGCTTCGGTCGCCGCGTCATCGGGCGGCAGCTCCATCCAGGAAAATTGCTCGTCGAGCAAATAGGGCGTGGCGACCTGCACGAAATGATTGATCGAGCCGGTGGGGCAGGGCGGCACGCAATCCATGCAGAAATTGCACTTCGAGGCGTCGACTACGTAGTTGTTGGCGTCGTGGCTGACCGCGCCGACCGGGCAGGTCGCCTCGCAGGTGTTGCAGCGGATGCACACCGCCGGATCGATCAGGTGTTGTTT
>WNEY01002088.1_pt1 | contig 14530 bp, 17 predicted proteins | sample 5400531 | NCBI WGS metagenome assembly WNEY01 (sample SAMN13153338, study PRJNA577476) | soil metagenome | isolation source: 200 cm saprolite under Douglas fir tree site 1 | place: USA:California | collected 2015-04-18
TGGTGAGCGCCCTGTCCTGGAGGGTCGCGCTTGAAATGATCGTCCCGGCCACCTCTCGGCTTGGCAAGCCGACAAAAAGATCAAGTGCAGCAGACGCTGACGGTGAGAGCATTCGAAAGCTCGGCCGGTCGGTTCGCGCCGGCCGATTTGCATTTGTGCCGCGGACGCGCAAACTCGTGCCATGTCCACGCTTGCGACCTCGCTGCTGCAAGGCCTCAAGGACCACGGCGCCCGCGAAATCTTCGGGATTCCGGGCGATTTCGTGCTGCCGTTCTACAAGGTCATCGAGGAAAGCGGGATTCTCCCGCACTATACGCTGAGCCACGAGCCGGGTGTCGGCTTCGCCGCCGACGCGGCTGCGCGCTACCACTGCGGCCTCGGCGTCGCGGTGGTTACTTTCGGCGCCGGCGCGTTCAATCTGGTCAATCCCATCGCCGGCGCCTATGCCGAGCGCTCGCCGGTCGTGGTGATCGCCGGCGCGCCCGGCGCCAGCGATCGATCAAGCGGCTTCGGGGTCCACCACCAGGCGCGCACGATCGACACCCAGCTGGCGGTCTATCGCGAGGTCACCTGCGACCAGGCGGTGTTGACCAATGCCGAGACCGCGCCCGAAGAGATCGCGCGGGTGTTGCGCAGCGCCCGCGAGCGCTCGCTGCCGGTCTATATCGAGCTGCCGCGCGACCTCACCGGGGCACCGGCTGCCCCGGTCCCGGTGCTGCCGCGGCGGCGGGCCGATCCGGAGGCGCTCGCCGAATGCGCGGACGAGATCATCGAGAAGCTGGCGGAGGCCGCCGCGCCCGCCATCCTGGTCGACGTGGAAATCCGCCGTTACGACCTCGAGCAGCGCGTCACCGCGCTCGCCCGCAAGCTCGGGCTTCCGGTCGTGACCACCTTCATGGGCCGCGGCCTGCTGCAGGATGCGCCCGATGTTCTGCTCGGCACCTATCTGGGTGCCGCCGGCGATCCCGCCATCTCACGGCTGGTCGAGGAGGCCGATGCGCTTTTGCTGCTCGGCGTCATCCTCTCCGACACCAATTTCGCGCTGTCGCGGCGCCGGCTCGATCCGCGGCGCACGATGCTCGCTTTCGACCGCGAAGTGCGGGTCGGCCATCATGTCTATCCGGGGGTGCCGATCGAGGATCTGATCGACGCGCTGGCCGCGCGTGCGCGCCCACTCGGCAGCGCAGCGCGCGTCAACCGGCCGGCGGTCGAGTACGCGCGCGGGCTTAAGGCCGACGACAAGCCGATCGAGCCTTCCGACATCGCCACCGCGATCAACGACCTGTTCGACCGCCACGGCGACATGCCGATGACATCCGACGTCGGCGATTGCCTGTTCACCGCCATGGAGATCGAGAACCCGGCGCTGGCGGCGCCCGGCTACTACGCCGGCATGGGCTTCGGCGTGCCGGGCGGCATCGGCGTTGCGGCTGCGACCGGGCGGCGTCCGCTCATCCTGGTCGGCGACGGCGCCTTTCAGATGACCGGTTGGGAGCTCGGCAATTGCCGGCGTTACGGGCTCGATCCGATCGTCGTGCTGTTCAACAATGCGAGCTGGGAAATGCTGCGCGCGTTCCAGCCGGAATCGCGCTTCAACGACCTCGACGACTGGAATTTTGCGGCCATTGCCTCGGCGATCGGCGGCCACGGCGAGCGGGTGACGACGCGGCGCGAGCTCAAGCACGCGCTCGAGCGCGCGGTGGCGCGGCGCGGGCAATTCTCGCTGGTCGAGGTCATGCTGCCGCGCGGCGCCACCTCGAAAACGCTGGCGCGGTTCGTCTCCGGCTTCCAGGCGGCGCGGGCGCGGGCAGCACCGCCATGATGCTGCTCGACTTGCCCGGCATCCTTCGCGCCGAGAGGCGTTGGAAGGATTTCCCGTGTCGCTTGCCCCGCTGCTGAACGCCGCCCCTGCGATTCAGATTCATGCCTTCGCGGCCATATCGGCGTTCGCGCTCGGGGTCGTGCAGCTTGCCGCCCCCAAGGGCACGCTGCCGCACCGGACCATCGGCTGGGTCTGGGTCGGCCTCATGGTGGCGGTAAGTGGAACCTCGTTCTGGATTCACGAGTTGCGCCTCTGGGGGCCCTGGAGCCCGATCCATCTGCTCTCGATCTTCACGCTGGCGACGCTGCCGCTCGGGGTCCTCTATGCCAAGCGCCATCGGGTCGCCAATCATCGCAAGGTCATGATCGCGATCTTCACCGGCGCGCTGGTCATCGCCGGCCTGTTCACCTTCGTGCCGGGTCGGATCATGTACGCGGTGGTGTTCGGACACTGAACGGCACAGAGGTGTTCCGGAGGCACGAATTGGGGGCTTCCGCGGGGGCTCAGCAGCGGGTCGAAAGGCGGCACCGCATCTTGACTCTAACTATCTGAATTCCCATCTGAAAATAGCTCGATCGCCGGGCGTTTTCGGGTGGCGTCGCCGGCGTGAATCAGCTAACAAATTGGGCTCCAACCGCTTCAGGATTTTCTCTTGGCAGACACCGATGATCAGGGGCCGGGGAACCCCGGCCCGTCCGATATTCGCCCCGTCTCCATCAGCGAGGAGATGAAGCGCAGCTACCTCGATTACGCCATGAGCGTGATCGTGGCGCGCGCGTTGCCCGATGCGCGCGACGGCCTCAAGCCGGTGCATCGGCGCATCCTCTATTCGATGCACGAGCAGGGCCACACCCCCGACAAGAAATACGTCAAATCGGCGCGCGTGGTCGGCGACGTGATGGGCAAGTACCATCCGCATGGCGATCAGGCGATCTACGACGCGCTGGTGCGCATGGCGCAGGATTTCTCCATGCGCCTGCCGCTGATCGACGGGCAGGGCAATTACGGCTCGGTCGACGGCGACCCGCCGGCGGCCATGCGCTACACCGAATGCCGGTTGGCCCGGTCGGCCATGGAGCTGCTCGAGGACATCGACAAGGACACGGTCGATTTCCAGCCGAACTACGACGGCAACGAGAGAGAGCCGGTGGTGCTGCCGGCCCGCTTCCCTAACCTCCTGGTCAATGGGGCAGGGGGTATTGCGGTAGGGATGGCGACCAATATTCCCCCGCACAATCTCGGCGAGGTGATCGATGCCTGCATCGCGCTGATCGACAATCCGGGCCTCGGCATCGACGAGCTCAACGGCATCATCCCGGGCCCCGACTTCCCGACCGGCGGCATCATTCTCGGCCGTCAGGGCATCCGCTCCGCCTACCACCTGGGACGCGGCTCGATCGTCATGCGCGGCAAGGTCGAGATCGAGACGCTGCGCGGCGATCGCGAGGTGATCATCGTCAGCGAGATCCCCTACCAGGTGAACAAGGCCGCCATGGTCGAGCGCATCGGCGAGCTGTGGCGGGAGAAGAAGATCGACGGCATCGCCGCGCTGCGCGACGAGTCGGACCGGGACGGTTATCGGGTCGTCGTCGAGCTCAAGCGCGACGCCATGGCGGACGTGGTGCTCAACCAGCTCTACCGCTACACCCCGCTGCAATCGACCTTCGGCGCCAACATGGTGGCGCTCGACGGCGGCCGTCCGCTGGTGATGAATCTCAAGGACCTGCTCACCTGTTTCGTCGCGTTCCGCGAGGAGGTGATCTCCCGGCGCACCAAGTATCTGCTCGGCAAGGCGCGTGATCGCGCCCACGTTTTGGTCGGGCTCGCCATTGCGGTCGCCAATATCGACGAGGTGATCCGGCTCATCCGTGCGTCGAACGACGCCAACGAGGCGCGCGAGACGCTGATGGCGCGCGACTGGCCGGCGCGGGACGTCGAGGCGATGATCACCCTGATCGACGATCCGCGTCACAAGGTGACGGGCGAGGGTACCTACAAGCTCTCCGCCGAGCAGGCCAAAGCCATTCTCGATCTGCGCCTGCAGCGTCTGACCGCGCTCGGCCGCGACGAGATCAAGGCCGAGCTCGACAAGCTCGCCGACGAGATCGCTGACTATCTCGACATCCTGCGCTCGCGCGCGCGCATCCAAACCATCGTGAAGGACGAGCTCAATGCGGTGAAGGCGAAGTTCGCCACGCCGCGCCGTACCGTCATCCTCGACCAGGAAGGCGAGATGGAGGACGAGGACCTGATCCACCGCGAGGACATGGTGGTGACGGTGTCGCATCTCGGCTACGTCAAGCGCGTCCCGCTTTCCACCTACCGGGCGCAGAAGCGCGGCGGCAAGGGCCGCGCCGGCATGCAGACGCGCGACGAGGACTTCGTCACCCGCCTGTTCGTCGCCAACACGCATACGCCGGTGCTGTTCTTCTCCTCCCACGGCCGCGTCTACAAGGAGAAGGTTTGGCGGCTGCCGCAGGCTGCGCCGCAGGCGCGCGGCAAGGCGCTGATCAACATCCTGCCGCTCGAGCAGGGCGAGCTCGTCACCACCGTCATGCCGCTGCCCGAGGACGAGAAGACCTGGGGGCAGCTCGACGTGATGTTCGCCACGACCCGCGGCACCGTTCGGCGCAACAAGCTGTCCGATTTCGTCGACGTGCGCCGTTCCGGCATCATCGCCATGAAGCTCGACGAGGGCGAGGCGATCGTCGACGTGCAGATCTGCACCGAGAGGGACGACGTTCTGCTGACCAGCGCAGGCGGCCAATGCATCCGCTTCCCGGTCACCGACGTGCGCGTGTTCCAGGGCCGAACCTCGATGGGCGTGCGCGGCATCGCGCTCGCCGAGGGCGACAAGCTGATCTCGCTGTCGATCCTGCGCCATGTCGATGCCAGCGCCGAGGAGCGCGTCGCCTATCTCAAGCGCGCCAACGCGGTGCGGCGCGGCCTCAATGGCGACGCGGACGAGGGGGCGCCCGACACCGACGAGGCGCCGGAAGCGCCCGTCGACGAGGCCATCGAGCTCGGCGAGCAGCGCTATGTGGAGATGTCGGCGGCCGAGCAGTTCGTGCTCACCATCTCCGAGCGCGGCTTCGGCAAGCGCTCCTCGTCCTACGAGTACCGGATCACCGGCCGCGGCGGCAAAGGCATCGTCGCCATGGACGTGCGCGAGCGCGACGGCATGATCCGCAGGAAAACCGGCAAGCTGATCGCCTCGTTCCCGGTCGAGGAGACCGACCAGATCATGCTGGTCACCAATGGCGGCCAGCTGATCCGCTGCCCGGTCGACGGCATCCGCCTCGCCGGGCGTTCGACCCAGGGCGTGATCGTGTTCACCACCGCCGAGGACGAGCGCGTGGTCTCGGTCGAACGGCTGACCGAGGAAGCCGAGGAGAACGGCGCCTAGCCCGGCCTGCGGTCAAACGAGCTTTTGACCAGCGGCGAACACTTGCCTCCATTCGAGGACCCGGACGGATTTGCGCAGCCCCGTCGGCCAGAACGGGTCTTGCTCACAGAGCGCCCGCACGGCATCGAGGCTGTTGGCTTCCACGAGCCAGAGGCCGCCAGCCGGGGCGCCATCGGCCGCATCGACGAGCGGCCCGGCAGCATGGATGGCTGCAGCATGGCCTGCAAGGAAGGACAGGTGCTGCTCCATGTGCTTGCGACGCATCTCTGCGCGCGTGTTGTCGTCCTCGAACAGGACCGCAAAGATCATCGCTTGGCCTCCTGAGATGGCAGCCGCCGAAAGACCAGCAGCTTAAGGCTGCAGAACAGCGTGGCAGGCCGATTTTTTCCGATATAATCTGCAGAAATGCAGGACCTCAGTTGGAATGACCTACGCTATCTGCTTGCGGTCGCTCGGACGCGGACCCTGGCGTCGGCCGCCGCTCGATTGCGTATGGATCCGACCACGGTGTCGCGTCGGATCGCGCGCGCCGCTGCGATCCTGGGCTCGCGGCTGTTCTATCGATCGGGCGGCTTGCTGCTGCCGACCGAAATCGGACAGATGGTTATCGCGCATGCCGAACGCATCGAGCTCGAGGTCGACAAGCTCAAGAACGCCGCCACGGATGCGGCAGCAACGATATCGGGCGGCGTTCGTGTCACGTCGGTGCCGATCCTGGTGAATCGGGTACTGATCCCGGCGCTGCCGGCGCTCCAGCGCGAACAGCCGCTGCTGCAACTCGAGCTGATCGCGGAATCGATGAATTTGAGTCTGACCAGAAGGGATGCGGACATCGCAGTGCGCTTGGCACGGCCACACAAGGAGCAAGGAGTGTTCGCTCGCCGCATCGGTCAGCTGGACTATGCCGTGTTCGGGCCATCGGGAGAAAAATTTCGCGACTTGCCGTGGATCGTCTACGAGCAGGGCATGTCGGCGCTGCCGCATGCGGCGTGGATTGCCAGAACGGTCAAGCAAGAGCAAACTGGACGGGCGAGCTTGGCGGTGAATGACGCGGAGGGCGTTCTCCAGGCGATAAAGGCGGGTCTCGGCCGATCCCTGCTGCCGCGTGCGATCGGCGAGCAGGTCGAGGGATTGTCGCGCCTCGGCGGCACTGTGCTGAGCCGGGAGATTTGGCTGCTCGTGCATCCCGAGCTGAGGCATCTCGGGCGGATCAGAGCCGTGATGGATTGGCTGGAGCTGGTTGTCAGGGGGCTGGCGGGTCGCCCGGCGAGAGGCTCGAGGGGTCGCAACGCGATGACGGTGCACGTTCGCGGATGATGACAGCCGGCACGGCGACGGGTTAAATGCTCGCATGAACTGGGAACTGTTCGCTGCCTTCCTCGTGATCACTGCCGTGTTGATCATCGTCCCGGGGCCGATCGTGACCTTGGTGATCGCCACCGGCGCAAGCCGAGGCATCCGCGCGGCGCTTACCGTGGTCGGCGGCACGACGCTCGGCACCGCGGTTCTGCTTACCGCCATCGCCTGCGGCTTGGGCTGGGTGATCAAGAACGCCGCCACGCTGTTCGAAGTCTTGCGCTGGGTCGGCGCCGCCTACCTGATCTGGCTCGGCATCCAGGCTTGGCGGCATGCCGGCGGCAACGGCACGGCGACGCCGCCGAGCGGGCGCGTGCATTTCTGGCGCGGCTTTGCGGTCGCGCTGTCGAACCCGAAGACCATTGCGTTCTTCACGGCGTTCCAGCCGCAATTCATCGATCCTACCCTTCCGGTCGAATCGCAACTGGCCGTGATGTGCGCCGTGTCGGTGGTCCTGGCGGCGTGCACGGATTCGGGCTGGGCGGTGGCGGCGGGGCTCGGGCGGACTTGGTTCGTGACGTCGTGGCGCGCCAAGCTCCTCGGCCGTCTGTCCGGCGTGGCCCTGATCGGCGGCGGCGTTTGGCTGTCGCTGGCGCGGCGGCCGGTGTAGCTCAATCGGCCCTGAGGTTGAGCGCCTTCACGATCGGCGCCCAGCGCGCATTCTCCGCGAGGAGCATCCGTGTGAGCGCGTCGGGCGCCCCGCCCAACGGCACGTTGCCGACCTTGGCGAGCACAGCCTTGAGCTCGGCCGATTTGAGCCCCTCGTTGAGCGCGGCATTGAGCTTTGCGACGATCGCAGCGTCCGTTCCGGCCGGCGCGAACAAGCCGGTCCAAGTCGTCGCCGCGACCGAAGGATAGCCGCTCTCGGCCGAGCTCGGCACGTCCGGGAGATCGGGGAGGCGAGCCTTGCTCAGCACCGCGAGCGCGCGCAGCCGGCCGTCGCGGATGTGCCCGAGCAACGGGCTCGATGCCTCGAACGTCAGTTGAACGTTGCCCGCGATCACATCGGCGATCGACAGCGCCCCGCCACGATAGGGGACGTGCACGAGATCGATCCCCGCCACCGACTTGAACAATTCGCCGGCCAAGTGCGGCAGCGTGCCGGTTCCGGCCGACCCGTAATTGAGCTTGCCCGGATTGGCCTTGGCGTAGGCCACCAGCTCCGGCACGGATTTGAAGGGCAGCGACGGATTGACCACCAGGATGATGGAGCCTTCGGCGGCGAGCCCGACCGGCGCGAAGCTCTTGACCGGATCGTAGTCGACGTTGCGGTACACGAGTGGGCTGATCACCTGGCCGCTCGCGCTGCTCATCAGCAGCGTATATCCGTCCGCGTCGGCGCGCGCCGCCTCGCGCGAGCCGAGCGTGTTGCCGGCGCCGCTGCGGTTGTCGACGAAGAAGCTGGCGCCGAGCCGTGACGAAAGGTCGTTCGCAACGAGCCGGGTGATGACGTCGACCGTGCCGCCGGCAACCGTGGGCACGATGATCTTGACCGGCCGATTTGGGTAGCGGTCCTGCGCCTGCGCAGGTGGCAAGACCATCAAGCCGAGGCCTACGGCCACGGTGAACGCCAGCAACGCCCGCCTGCCGATCATGCTTCGCCCCCAGTCATCCAATGTCCTTCTGTCATGTCGCATGGCTCAGCCGTACATCGCTTAGAGGCCGAGCGCCTTCACGATCGGCGCCCACTTGGCGATATCGGCCTTGATCTGATCGGTGAAGTCCAGCGGCGTTCCGCCGAGCGGCTCGTTGCTGAGCTTGGCGAGCGCGGCCTTGAGGTCGGGCGACTTCACGCCCTCGTTGATCTGCGCATTGAGCCTGGCGATCACCTCGTGCGGCGTCTTGGCGGGCGCCAGCAGTCCGGTCCAACTGGTCGACACGAAACCGGGGAAGCCGCTTTCGAGCATGGTGGGCAGATCCGGCAGCTCCGGAATGCGCGTCGGCGACGTGGCGGCGAGCGCCCGCAGCTTGCCGGCCTGGATCAGCGGCACCAGCACGCTCGTGCCCTCGAAGGTCATCTGCACCTGACCGCCGACGAGGTCGTTGATCGAAGGGCCGCCGCCCCGATAGGGGACGTGCACGATGTCGACGCCGGAAACCGATTTGAACCATTCGCCGATCAGATGCGGCAGCACGCCGATGCCGCCGGAGGAAAAATTCACCTTGCCGGGGTTGGCCTTGGCGTAGGCGACGAGCTCCCGAACGGACTTCACCGGGAGCGACGGATGCACCACCAGGATGCTCGAGCTCTGCGCCACCAACGCGATCGTCTCATAGCTGGTGAGCGGATCGTATCCGGCGTTCTTCTGCAGCATGGGAGCGATCACAAGCCCGCTCGCGCTCGAGTAGAGGAGCGTGTAGCCGTCGGGCTCCGCCTGTGCGGCCTCCTTCGAGCCGATCGTGTTGCCGGCGCCCGGCCGGTTGTCGACGACGACGCCCTGCCCGACGGTCGAGGACAGATAGCCGGCGACGAGCCGCGCCACCACGTCGACCGGTCCGCCTGCCGGCGTCGGCACAATGATCTTGATCGGCCGCGTCGGGTAGGTCTGGGCGTGGGTCAGTTCCATGGTCACGGCGAGGATGCCGGCCGCGGCCAATGTGGCGAGCAAGATGCTTCGGCCGGTCATCTCATCCTCCCCATGCTCTGCACGCGATATGCCTGGAGCAAAGCACGCGCTATTGGATTTTGTCGGCCCCGGGCGCTGTGCAGAGAGGACGCAGTCTAGAGAGGGCGCAGGCGGCACGCCAGATCGCCGAAGGCAAGGACCGGAACCTTCGGGGCGCTTGGGAGTTGATCATCTTCGGCGATGGGCCCAAGGTATTTCGTCAGCGAGGCCAGACCGCGAACATGCCCGAGCCGGAAAAAGACGAGGAGCGCCCCGACAACGTCGTGAGCCTGGGCACCGAGTCCATGGTCGCGATCGCCGAGGAGTTGCGCCGGATGTACGCCGCCTATCTGCGCGAAAAGCCCCCCGAACGGATTGCCCGGCTCATGCGCCAGATCGAGCGCGGCGAGGATATTTCAGGCGACGACGTTTCATAGAACCGCCCTCGCTCCACGATGTGGCGCGCGCAGCCGGACCGGTCTCGTATTGCGCATTTCTCACCCCTCTCGTACGTGCGCCCTCAGTGGGCGCCCGCGCGCTCCAGGATGCGGGCGATCTGCGAATAACCACGGGAACGGGCGTGGCCGAGCGCGGTGGTGCCGTGCCGATCAGGGATGTTGACGTCGGCGCCGGCATTGACCAGGGCCTCGACCGTCGCCGTGTGATTGGCGCCGCCATTGCCCAGCACGATCGCCTCAAGGAGCGCGGTCCAGCCGAGATTGTTGACGTGGTTCAGCGGCGCCCTGGCGGCGATCAGCGCGCGCACGATCTCGACGTGCCCGCGATGGGCGGCGGCGATCAGCGCGGTGCCGTTGTAGGGGCTGGTGATCGCGCGCGCATTGCCGCCGCCTTCGAGCGCGATCTTGAGCATGTCGAGGTCGTTGTTCACCGCCGCGATGGTGATGATGTCGTAGCGCTGGGCGTCGAGCGCGTTCGGATTGGCGCCGAGGCGGATGAGCGCTTGCGCTGCCGCGTGCTTGCGCAGGAAGGCGGCAACATGGAGCGGGGTGCGGCTGTTGGCATCCTGGATGTTGGGCTTCTCGCCTTCCGCGATCAGCTTCTCGATCTCGGCCACGTCGCCGCGCGCGGCGGCGTCGTGCAGGCCGGCATAGATGCGCAACTCCCGCTCGCTCGGCGCTGTTTGCGCTCCGGTCGGAAGCGTGCCGGCGAGCGCAAGCATCGCCGCCCCGGCCGACAGGAGAAAAAGATGAACGATCATGTCGTCCCTGGCAGGTTCATGACGCCTCGATACTATCACTCCGGGTGCAGTCGTTCGAAAGATTCCGAGGCTGTCGGCGGCCGGCCTTGCAGTTATCGGATGCGCGGATGCTCTATTGCGGTTGAAGCGTTTTTGCTCGGCGAACGGCTTCCACTTCGCCGGAAAACGCTATAGACCCCCCGTCCATGCCGCGCACCGCGCTCTTTCCGGGGTCGTTCGATCCCGTCACCAACGGCCATCTCGACCTGGTGCGCCAGGCCGCCCGGATGGCCGACCGGCTCGTGCTCGCGATCGGCACCCATCCCGGCAAGACGCCGCTGTTCACGACCGAGGAACGGCTGGCGATGCTGGAGGAGACCTGTCGGCCGGCCGCGCGCGAGGCAGGCTGCGAGCTGCGTTGCACCACCTTTGCCGATCTGGTCGTGACCGCCGCGCGGCGCGAGGGCGCGACCTTGCTGATCCGCGGGCTGCGCAGCGCCAGTGATTTCGACTACGAGATGGAAATGGCGGGAATGAACGGCGCGATGGCGCCCGACGTGCAGACGGTGTTCCTGCCGGCCTCGCCGCTCGTCCGCCCGATCACCGCCACACTGGTGCGGCAGATCGCGTCCATGGGCGGGGACGTGTCGCACTTCGTTCCGCCGGCGGTCGCCGCCCGCCTGAAAGCGAAATTCGCCCGCTGAATCGAGGAGTCTCCATGATCCGTTTGTTCGCCGTCCTCGCCGCCCTGATCTGCGCGACCCCCGCTGTCGCGCAGCCATTGCCCGCCGGGCTCGACCCGCAGAACACGATCCTCATCGACACCAAGCACGGCCGCATCACCCTCAAGCTGCGCAACGACCTCGCGCCCAAGCACGCCGAGCGCATCAAGACCTTGGCGCGGGAGAAATTCTACGACAACGTGCCGTTCCACCGCGTGATCGCCGGCTTCATGGCGCAGACCGGCGACGGCCAGAACGGCAATGGCAGTGGCGGCTCGAAATATCCGAACCTGCAGGCCGAGTTCTCCAACGTGCCGTTCAAGCGCGGCGTCGTCGGCATGGCCCGGCGCGGCGGCGATAACAACTCGGCCAACAGCCAGTTCTTCATCATGTATGCGGAGACGCCGAGCCTGAACGGCCAATACACGGTCATCGGCGAGGCGGCAGGAAAGAGCATGGACGTCGTCGACAAGATCAAGAAGGGGGAGCCGGTCGTCGACCCGGACCGCATGATCAAGGTGCAGGTGGCGGCCGACGCCAAATGACGACGCAAAAATGATGAGACGTTGATGCGGCTGCGCTACGGGCTTGCCGGAATCGTCGTGCTGGGATCGGCAACGCTGCTGCCGTTGACAACCCCGGCGAGCGCCGTCTGCAGCGTGTTCGACAGGCATCCTTGCATGCCGACCGTGTGCAGCGTGTTCCGCCGCCGGCCGTGCATTCCCGAGATCGACTATCCGATCGGCCAGGACCTGCGCTTGACCATCGAGACCGCTGCGGTGGACGAGAACCCCGACGGCGCAGGCGCCAAGGACGGAGTGGACAGATCCGACCACAAGCTCGCTACGCTACGCGAAATGTTCGACGCGTTGCGGGCGTGCTGGGTCCCGCCGCCGAAGGAGGAAGCGCGAACCGGCATGCAAATGTCGGTGCGGTTTGCTTTCAAGCGCAGCGGCGAGATCATCGGTACCCCGCGGGTGACCTATACCAGCCCGGATGCGCCGCCCGAGGCGCGAGCGACCTATCACGACGCGATCACGGCGGCGCTCGCGCGTTGCACGCCGCTGCCGTTCACCGCGGGCTTGGGCGGCGCGGTCGCCGGCCGGCCGATCGCCATCCGCTTCGTCGACAATCGGGGCCGGCCGTGACCAGCCGCGTCCAAGTCATCGGCGAGGTGTTGGCGATTGTCGCGTTTGCGACCGGCGCCGCCGCGCAGGCGCAGCAACCGCCTGTCAACACCATCAGCGAGCTCGGGGCGGCGCTGCGCGCGTGTTGGGTTCCGCCGCCGCTTGACCAGTCGCGTCCGGGCATGCAGATCACCGTGCAGATGACGTTCCGCCGCAGCGGCGAGCTGTTCGGCAAGCCGAGGATCACATTCGAATCGCCCGGCGCGAGCGACGATGACCGGCTGACCTACCGCCTGGCCGTAGCCGAGATGCTCAAACGCTGTGCGTCCTTGCCGTTCACCGATGCGTTTGGGAACGCGGTCGCCGGCCGCCCGTTCACCATGCGGTTCATCGACGATCGAAAACTCAAACAGACAGAGAACGCCCCATGAGCGACCAAGACAATACGATGATCCTCGAGACCACGCAGGGCAAGGTGGTCATCGCGATGCGCCCGGACCTCGCGCCCGGCCACGTCGCCCGCATCAAGGAGCTGGTGCGTGACGGCTTCTATGACAGCATCGTCTTTCACCGCGTCATCGACGGCTTCATGGCACAGACCGGCTGCCCGCAGGGCACCGGCACCGGCGGCTCCGGCAAGAAGCTCAAGGCCGAGTTCAATCGGGAGCCGCACCGCCGCGGAACGGTGTCGATGGCGCGGGCGCAAAACCCCGATTCCGGCGACAGCCAGTTCTTCATCTGCTTTGCCGATTCGCCGTTCCTCAACGGCCAGTACACGGTCTGGGGTCAAGTGACCGAAGGCATGGAGAACGTCGACAAGATCAAGCGTGGCGAACCGGTGCAAAATCCCGACCGCATCGTGTCGGCGAAAATGGCCGTCGACGCTTGATATCGATGCGGCAGACGGCCACGCCGATCGATCAGCTCACGCCGCCGCGGGCTGGCGCGGACGCGACGTAGGGTCGGGCTCGCACACCCATGCTTCCTGTGCGAACCATTCGTGCTGTGTGCGGCACAGCGGACAATAGACCCGTGCGAAGAATACCGGCGTGGAGCGAAAGCTCTCGCGATCGGTAACGATCCCGGTTGCGATATCCCGTCCCGTCTCTGGGCATCTCACCATGACGGTGCCCATTGGCCTCTCCCTGTTCGTTTGCTGCCTTGAGACGCGGAGTAGCGGATACGTGCGAAGATTGTTTGACGCCAAGGCGACCATATCGCGACGAAAGTACTGAAATTGCTGAAAAAGCGGGGTCCGCTCTTCATCTGATCTTACGAAAAATAAATCATTGGATGCGGGGAACGACCCCAAGCCCGCGCGCGTTGGCTTAAACACGCACAACCACAGGGGGTGACCATGGCTCGCCCACACATCGGCGATCACTCACGGGGTTCGAACTTCGTCCCCAGCGGCCCGCGTACCCGCTATCTTGTCGTCCGTCAGGAAGACGTATGGTTCATCAAGTTCGATGGCGAGGAGTACGGGCCCTATCAGAGCGAGCGCGAAGCGATGCTGTTCGCGATCGACGCCGCCCATAAGCTCGGCGAGCAGGGCGAAGATACCCAAGTGCTGCACGTACAGGAGAACGGAGAAGCTCGGCCGGTATGGACCCACGGGCTCGACGCTTATCCGCCGAACCTATAAGGCGGCGTTTGGTTCCATTTCCAATCGCGTTCGGTTCGAGGCTTAGAGCATTTTCCGGAAAAGTGGACACCGGTTTTCCGCAGAAAATGTGACCACTAAAGGACTCTAGAGCGCATTCCAGTGTCAACCTAAACGGAATGCGCTCTAGTCGGCGAGATCCAGTCTTTCAGTGGCGCCGGCCATGACCTGATACGTGCGCCCCTGTAAGAAGGGGCATGCGAACCGACCTCTTCGACTTCGAGCTGCCGCCCGAACGGATCGCATTGCGGCCGGTCGTCCCACGCGACGTGGCGCGGCTCTTGGTGGTGCGGCCAAGCCTGGCACCGGGTTTCGAGGATCGGGCGGTGCGCGATCTCCCCGGTCTCCTACGTGCGGGCGACGCGCTCGTGGTCAACGACACCAAGGTGATCCCGGCGCGATTGCACGGCCGGCGCATCGGGCGTGGCGGCATGGAGCCAGCGATTGAGGCGACGTTGCATCGGCGCCTCGACGGCGCGCACTGGCGCGCCTTCGTCAAACCGGCCAAGCGGCTGGCGCCCGGCGACGTGGTGCGCTTCGGTGACGAAGGCAGGGTGTGCTTTCTCGGCCAACTCGACGCCACGGTCGAGGAGAAAGGGGAGGGCGGCGAGGTGACGCTCGCCTTCGCGT
>WNEY01002089.1_pt1 | contig 14527 bp, 14 predicted proteins | sample 5400531 | NCBI WGS metagenome assembly WNEY01 (sample SAMN13153338, study PRJNA577476) | soil metagenome | isolation source: 200 cm saprolite under Douglas fir tree site 1 | place: USA:California | collected 2015-04-18
CGGCCAGCTCGTATGTCTTGCCGTCGGAGGCCGGCGCTGTGAACGGCGGCGCTGTACTGCCGAGCTGCAGGAGGTCGCTCATTGGCTCACGATTCCGCGTGACGAGTCTGCGCGACGAGGTTCGCGCGACGTCGTACCAGTGCTTCCAGCCATTCCCCCGGGATGTCCTGCCCGCCCAGCGTCGAATGGGCATCCCCGAGCTCGGTGTCCCCGTGCCAATCCGAGCCGCCGGTCACGGCGAGGCCGAGCTGCTCGGCGATCCGAGCGAGCCGCCGTTCGGTGGCGGGCGAATGGCTGGGGTGGCGAACCTCGAGGCCGTCGAGGCCCTGTTCCTGGAACTGCCGGATCTGGCCTTCGCTGCCGTGCTCGCCAAGATGCGCCGCCGCGACGATCCCGCCGACCGCGTGCACCAACGCCGCAACCTGGCCCAGCTGGGGCAGCGGCTTTTCCACGTACCCCGGGCGGCCGCGGCCGAGGTAGCGCACGAAGGCGTCGTTGATGTCGGCGCTGGCGCCCCGCTCCACTAGCACGCGGGCCACGTGCGGCCGCCCCACGGCGCCGCCGTCCGCGGCGCTCACGACGTCGTCGATCGCGATGTTGACGCCGAGCCGTTGCAGCCGCCCCACCATCTGCTCGGCGCGGCGGCGGCGTGCAGCTCGGGTCCCGGCGAGGAACTCCTCCAGCTGCGGATGACCCGGCGGCAGGAAGTAGCCGAGCAGGTGCAGCTCTCCCCACGGCGCCTTGACACTGAACTCGCACCCGGACACCACGCGGACGCCCAGCGTCGCGCCCTCGCGCTCCGCCTCCGGCACGCCGTCTGTGGTGTCGTGGTCGGTCAGTGCGATGGCCGCGAGGCCGGCCGCCCGGGCGCGCCGCACGACCTCGGCGGGAGCGTACTCCCCGTCCGAGGCCGTCGAGTGACAGTGCAGGTCAACGCGCGCCGTAGGCGCCCTCCGGGGCCGTCCACGCCGGCTGCGACTCGCGGAACAGCTGTACGAGCTGCCGCTCCGATAGCTCGACCAGCGCGGCGTCGGGGCTGCGGTTCCCAACCGGTGCATAACGCGTGAAGCGGCGGCGCCGCTCGGGGCCCGTCCCCTGCTGGAACAGGAGCCCGAACTCGTCGCGCGGGTACGTCGTCACGCGCCCGGACGGGTACACCTCCCAAGTCTCGTCGTCGACTACGATCGTGCGGCGCGCCATCTACGCCTCCGCCGGCGCCGCGAGCGAGACCTCGGTCCACAGCTCCCAGGCGTCGGAGGCGTAGGTGCCGAGGCTCTGGAGGCGCCGCTCGAGCTTGATCTCCTCGGGCAGGCGCGAGGCCTGCGCGCGGTGGGACATCTCCGTCGCGCTCTCGGAGAACTCGGTGAAGAGCTGCGGGTCCTTGGCATTGCGGAACAGCCAGATGCGCTGGCCGCGCGCCTCGGCGAACTGGCACAACTCGCGCAGCGTCGCCAGGTAGTCGGCCTCGTGCGTCGGAGGCACCCGCACCCGGGCGGCCGTGAGCACCTTGGGCATGGCTAGATCGCTCCCTCGGGGAAGTCCTCGAGCGTCCGCTTCACGTCGGCGAGGAAGCGGTCGGCATCGGCGCCGTCCACGATCCGGTGGTCGTACGACATGGCCAGCATCCCCATCGTCCGGATCGCGATCGTGTCGCCGCCATCGGCCAAGGTCACGACCTTGGGGCGCTTCTCGATCGCGCCCACGCCGAGGATCGCGACCTGGGGCTGGTTGATGATGGGAGCGCCGGCGTAGGAGCCGAACACGCCGGGGTTCGTGATCGTGAAGGTGCCGCGCTGGATCTCGTCGGGCGAGAGCCGCTTAGTGCGGGCCCGCTCGCCGAGGTCGTTGATCGCGCGCGCTAGCCCCGAGAGCGACAGCTCGTCGGCGCGCTTCACGACCGGCACGATCAGCCCCCACTCGAGCGCGACCGCGATCCCGATGTTGACGTCGCGCCGGTAGATGATGTTGTCCCCCGAGACCGCGGCGTTCACGACCGGGTGGGTGCGCAGCTGCTCGGCGCACGCCTTGGCGATGAACGCGAGATACGTGAGGTTGACGCCGCGCTCGGCGTAGGACGCCTTGTGTTTGCGCCGCAGCTCCGCGACCCGGCTGTAGTCGACCTCGAAGAAGCTCGTCACGTGCGCCGACGTCCGGCGCGACATGATCATGTGGTCGGCGGTGATCTTGCGGATCTTGGAGAACGGCTCGACCCGGTCGCCCGGCCAGGGCTCCACGGTCGGATGGACCACGGGGCCGGTGGATGGGACGGGGGACGGGGGACGGGGGACGGGTGCGGTCGCCGGTGCCCTCGCTCCGGTCTCGATGAAGCCCAGGATGTCCTGCTTGGTCACCCGGCCCGCGAATCCGGTGCCCGGAATGGTCGAGATGTCGAGCTGGTGCTCCGCGGCGATCTTGCGCACGAGCGGCGTCGAGCGGCGGCGCAGCCGCTCCTCGGCGGTTTCGGCACCGTCGCCCTTAGGCGGGACCGGGACAGGCTTCGCCGGCGGTGCCGCGGCAGGGGCGGCGCCCCCGGAAGCAGCGGGGGCCCGCTGGGCTGCTGCGGACGGGGGCGGCGCGGCGGCCGCGGGCCCCAAAGCAGCGGGCGCCCGCTGGGCTGCTGCGGAGGGGCCCGCGGCCGCCGCGCTGCCCTTGTCAGTCTCGATGACTGCTACGAGCGTCTGCACCGGGACCGTCTGGCCTTCCTGGACCTTGATCTCCGCGAGCACGCCCGCGGTGGGCGCGGGAATCTCCGCGTCCACCTTGTCGGTCGAGATCTCGAACAGCGGCTCATCCCGCTTCACCTCGTCGCCGAGCTTCTTGAGCCACTTGCTCAAGGTTCCCTCGGCGATCGACTCGCCCATCTGGGGCATCAACACGTCAACGCGCGCCATCGGATCTCCTCAGTACGCCGCCAGCCACCTCGCCGCCTTGACGATGTCTTCCGTCTGCGGCAACACGAAATCCTCCAACGTCGGGGCATACGGCAGCGGCACGTCGTGCGCCGTCACCCGCATGATCGGCCCGTCGAGCCACGCAAACGCCTGCTCATTGATGCGGGCTGCGATCTCGCCGGCTACGCCGCCGGTGCGGGTGTCCTCGTGCACGAGGAGCACCTTGTTGGTCTTCTGCACCGTGCGCATGATCGCGGCGTCGTCCATCGGCAGCAGCGTGCGGAGGTCGAGCACCTCGGTCGACAGGCCGTCCTCCTTCTCGAGCTGCTCCGCCGCCTCGAGCGACTTCCACACCGTCGCCCCATAGGTGACGATCGACAGATGCTTCCCCTCGCGCGCCAGCCGCGCCTCGCCGATCGGCGTGAGGATCTCCTCCCCCTCGGGGAGCGGCTCCTTGATCCGGCGGTACAGCCATTTGTGCTCGAGGTAGATCACCGGATCGTCGTCGCGGATCGAGGCCTTGATCAACCCCTTCGCGTCGCGCGCCGTGGCGGGGTAGACGATCTTGAGCCCGGGGGTGTGGAAGAACGCCGCCTCCGGGTTCTGCGAGTGAAACGGCCCGCCGCGCACGTAGCCGCCGCACGGCCCGCGCACCACGATCGGAGTGGCGAGGCCGGCGCGGTAGCGGGCCGTCGCCACGTAGTTCGTGAGCATGTCGTAGGCGCAGGAGATGAAATCGATGAACTGCATCTCCGCCACCGGCCGCAGGCCCATGTGCGCCGCGCCCGCCGCCGCACCCACGATCGCCGCTTCCGAGATCGGGGTGTCGATCACCCGCGACTCGCCGAAGCGCTTCACGAATCCGTCGGTGACCTTGAACGCGCCGCCGTACAGCCCCACGTCCTCTCCGAGGATGAAGACGCGCGGGTCGCGCTCCATTTCCTCCCACAGCCCCTGGCGCAGCGCCTCGAGGTACGTGACGTCGGCCATCAGGGAATCCGATACCAGTGCCGCGGCGCCGCGGGCGGGTCGACGTACACGCCGGCGAGCGCCGAATCCGCCGCCGGCAGGGGCTCGTCGACGCAGGCGTCGGTCGCCTCGTCGATCTCCACCCGGGCCCGCTCGTCGATCTCCTTCAGCTCCCGCTCCTCGACCCACTCGTTGGCGAGGAGCTGCCTCACGTAGCGATCGACTGGATCGTTCTCCTTCGCCCAACGCTCGAGCTCGCCCCGCGGAACGTAGTGCTGGTCGTCGTGCTCGGCGTGCCCCTTGCGTCGGTAGGTCTTCACCTCGATGAAGTGGACGCCCTCGCCGCGCCGGGCGCTCTCCACCGCGGATCGCGTCGCCTCGTACACCGCCAGCACGTCGTTGCCGTCCACGGTCGTGGCTGGGATCCCGTATCCCTGCGCCTTGTCGGCGAGGTGCTGCACCGCGAATTGCTTGTGGGGCGGCGTGGAGTAGGCCCAGCGGTTGTACTCGCCGATCACGACCAGGGGCACCTTCTGCACGGCCGCGAAGTTCAACCCCTCGTGGAACGTCCCGGTCGAGGTCGCGCCATCGCCGATATAGACGAGCCCCACCCGCGCCTCGCCCCGCAGCTTGAACGTCAGCGCGATACCCGTCATCACGGGGATCATGTCGCCCAGGTGCGAGATCTGACCCAGAAACCCGCGCTCCAGGTCGTTGAAGTGGACGTTCATCTCCCGACCGTGCGTGGGACTCCCCGCCTTCGCCATGTACTGCCGCAGGATCTCGACCGGCTGCGCCCCCATCACGAGCATCGAGCCGAGGTTGCGGATCAGGGGCGAGAGCACGTCCCGGTTGGGGCCGCGCTCGAGCGCGTACGCCGAAGCGACCGACTCGCCTTCCTGGCCGAGCGAGCGGAACAGGCCCCCAATGACCTTGCTCTGGCGGTACAGGGCCGTGAGCCGCTCCTCCAGCGTGCGCGTGAGCCGCAGGAAGCGGTACATTTCGAGCAGGTGCGCGCGCGCCAGCCCCGCCGGGATAGGCGGGGACTCTCGGGTCGGAGCGGCGCGCGATGCCATGACGTAAATTGTAGTGGGCGTGAAACTTGGCGGAGCGGGGCGGGCAAATCAAGCGCGCCCGACGGTAGTCGGGGTAGACCAACCCCGGGGACGCCCCGGGGTCACGCAGGAGGCAAGCATGGCGACTCTCAAGCTGCGCGTGACCGGCATGACGTGCGGCCACTGCCAGATGAAGGTCGAGAAGGCGCTGCAGGGAGCGAGCGGCGTGTACTCCGCCATCGTGGACCTGGCGACGGGCGAGGCCGAAGTCGACTTCAACGACGATACCGCGACGAGCGAGCAGCTGGTCCGCGCGGTGGAAACAGCGGGGTACGGGGCGAGGATCGCCGGCTAGTACGCTCCGCGAAGCTCGTGCGCGGGCTCCACCTGCTTGTGCACCTCCGCGAGGAAGCGCTTCGCCAGCCTGTCCAGCTCGGATTCTCCCACCTGGTCCGTGCTCACCTCCACGAACGTGTAGTGTCCCCCCTCGGCGCGCGCCGTGATCGCGACGCGCCCCAGCGCGCCCGCGTAGGCGCGCCGCCGTGGGGCCTCGTCGGCGGGCGCCATGCGGACGCCGAAGAACGCCCGGGCCTGCGCCAGGACGGCGTCGGGGCTCAGGGTGGTGCGATGGAAATACTTCACGGAATCGTCCCCCCGGGATACGCGCCCTCAGAGGGCGCGCTCGGCCTGGGGTGCGCCCTGTAAGGGCGCACACGCGCCGAGCCGGGGCTCTCAGCCCCGGGATTGGTGATCAACTCCCCCACGCGGGTCGAAAGCGTCGCAGCGTGAGACTGTTCAGCACCACACTGAGGCTCGACCACGCCATCGCCGCGCTGGCGAGCACCGGCGAGAGCAGGACGCGGAAGAACGGATACAGCGCCCCCGCCGCGACCGGGATGCCGATCACGTTGTAGACGAACGCCCAGAAGAGATTCGCTCGGATGGTGCGCATCGTGCGCCGGGACAGTTGGATCGCCGTCACGACCGCGCGCAGGTCGCCCCGGATGAGGGTCACGTCGGACGCTTCCATGGCGATGTCGGTGCCGGTGCCGATGGCGATCCCGACGTCCGCCTGGGCGAGGGCAGGCGCGTCGTTGATGCCGTCGCCCACCATGGCCACGTGCCGGCCCTGCTGTTGCAGCTTCTTCACCAGCTCGGCTTTCTGCGACGGCAACACCTCGGCGAGCACCTCGTCGATCTCCACCTCCCGCGCCACGGCCTCTGCGCCACGCTTCGAGTCTCCCGACACCATCATCACCCCGAGGCCGAGCTTGCGGAGGTAGTGAATCGCCTGCTTCGCCGTCGGCTTGATCGGATCGGAGATCGCGATCACGCCATAGACGGTGTTGTTCACCACGACGATCACCGGCGTGCGGCCCTGGGCGGCCAGCCGATCGCCGTCCGGGCCGAGGCCGCCGAGGTCGAGGCTGCGCTCGCGCGCGTGACGCAGCGAGATCACCTCGATGATGCGGCGGTCCACGGTGCCGCGCACCCCGCGTCCTTCCATCAGGGCGAACTTGTCGACGGGGAGGAGCTGGACCTGCCGGTCCTGCGCCGCCTTGATGATCGCCCCAGCGAGCGGGTGCTCGGAGCGCTGTTCCACCGACGCGGCCCACTTGAGCGCCTCGGCGGCCGACAGCGGCGTGCCATCGGGACGCTTCGCCGTCACGATGTGGGTGACCGTCGGGCGCCCCTCGGTGATGGTACCCGTCTTGTCGAGCAGCACGGTCCGGACGCGCGAGAGGCGATCGAGCGCTTCCCCGCTGCGGATCAGGATGCCGTGCTCGGCCGCCTTCCCCGTTCCCACGAGGATCGCCGTCGGCGTCGCCAGCCCCAGGGCGCACGGGCAGGCGATGATCAGCACCGTGACGAGCGCGACGGTCGAGAACACGATCGCCGGCGCGGGGCCGAAGTCGAACCACGCGACGAACGCCGCGATCGCGAGGGCGATCACGATCGGCACGAACACACCCGCCACCTGATCGGCGAGCCGCTGGATCGGCGCCTTGGTGGCCTGGGCGTCCTCGACGAGCCGCACGATCTGGCCGAGGGCCGAGTCCTTGCCGACGCGCGTGGCGCGGAACGTGAGGCTGCCGGTGGTGGTGAGGCTCGCGCCGATCACCTCGTCGCCGATTTTCTTCGCGACCGGCAGCGGCTCGCCGGTGAGCAGCGACTCGTCCACGGCCGAAGCCCCTTCAGTCACGATGCCGTCCACCGGGATCTTCTCGCCGGGCTTCACGATTACGAGATCGCCCGGGACGACCGCCTCGACGGCGATCTCCAGCTCCCGGCCCTCCCGGATGACGTGCGCGGTCTTGGCCCGGAGCCCGGCGAGGCGGCGGATGGCTTCGGACGTGCGACCCTTGGCGCGCGCCTCGAGCAGCCGCCCCAGCAGGATGAGGGCGATGATCGCGGACACGGCCTCGTAATAGACGTCCGCGGGACGGCCGGCGCCCGTGAACGCCGCCGGCGCCACCGTGGCGGCGAGCGAATAGAGGTAGGCGGCCCCCGTGCCCACGCCGATGAGCGTGTTCATGTCCGCGGTGCGGTGTTTGAACCCGCTCCACGCCCCGCGATAGAACTGCCCGCCCGCCCACACGACCACGGGCAGCGTGATCACCGCCAGGCCAGCCTTCAGCCACTGCGCGTCGATCACCGCCCGCCCCGCGACGAGCTCCTGCAGGCGAAGCGCGAGCGGCATGAGCAGGCGGCCCAGCAGGTCGATCTGCTTCATCGTGTCGTCGGGCCGCTGGGCCATCAGGAGCATGGAGCCGAGCATGCTCACGACGGCCACGCCGGCCGCCAGGGCGAATTTCCAGGTGAGGGTTCGGATCTCGCGCTGCCGCGCGATCCGCTCCCGCTCCACGGGATCTTCGGCCGCGATCGGCTCCGCTACCCGGAAGCCGGCCTCCGCGACCGCGGCCTCGAGCGCTTCCGCCGTGGCGGCGCCCGGGATGTAGTCGACCGTGACGGTCTCCGTCGCCTGGTTCGCGGCCGCGCGGATCACCCCCGGCACCCGGCCCAGCGCCTGCTCGAGCGGCGCGACGCTCGGCGCGTAATGCAGCTGCTCGACCCCGAACGTGACGCTCGCCCGGCCGCAGTCGTAGCCCGCGGCGCGGACGGTCTTGATCAGCTCGGCGACGTGCGTCTGCGCGTCGTCGTAGTCCACGGCCGCCTTGCCGGTGGCGTAGTTCACGGTCGCGGCGACGACGCCCGAGGCGCTCCCCAGCGCCTCCTGCACCGTCGCGGCGCAGGAGGCGCAGCTCATGCCTTCGATCGGGAGGACGATACGCGCCTTACTCATGGAACTTGTGCGGCGAGGCGGACGGCCGGCGGTCGGCGGTGGCGGGCTCCACCACGAGCAAGCCCTTCAGCATGTTCATCCCGCAGCGAAACCGGAACTCGCCTGCCTCCTCGGGCGTGAACTCGACCGTGGTCGTCTGGAACGCCGGGAGCGCCACGTCGAGGCCGAAATCCTCGAGCACGAGCCGCTCCGAGCAGTCGGCGGTCTCGTCCCGGTAGAACTGCAGGCGCACGGGCTTGCCCGCTTGCACCACGATGGTGTCGGGGGTGTAGCCGCCCTTCACCGTCACATGCACCTCCTGGACGCCGTCCGCCAGCGACGCGGCCACCGCGGGCCCCCCCCCTCCCCCGCGCGTGAACAGGAAGTACCACAGCACCCAGGCGATGGCGCCGAGGCCAGCGGCCGTGACGACGTACTGCGCGACGCTCACGCCTTCTCGTAGTACTCGATGCCGAGGTGGGTGATCTGCTCCTCGCCCTTGAGCCAGCGCAGCGTGTTCTTGAGCTTGGTCTGCTGGATGAAGAGGTCGTGCTCGGGGTACAGGCCGGGCGCCGTCTGCGGGCTCTTGAAGTAGAAGGAGAGCCACTCCTGGATCCCGGAGAGCCGGGCCCGCTGCGCCAGGTCGAAGTACAACGCGAGGTCGAGCACGATGGGCGCCGCCAGGATGGAGTCGCGGCACAGGAAGTCGACCTTGATCTGCATCGGATAGCCGAGCCATCCGAAGATGTCGATGTTGTCCCACCCTTCCTTGTTGTCCCCGCGGGGCGGGTAGTAGTTGATCCGCACCTTGTGGAACACGTTGCCGTAGAGCTCGGGGTACTGGTCCGGCTGCAGGATGTATTCGAGCACGCCGAGCTTCGACTCCTCCTTCGTCTTGAACGACTCGGGATCGTCGAGCACTTCGCCGTCGCGATTGCCGAGGATGTTCGTCGAGTACCAGCCGGCGAGGCCGAGCATACGCGCCTTGAAGGCGGGCGCGAGCACGGTCTTCATCATCGTCTGCCCGGTCTTGAAGTCCTTGCCCCCGATGGGGAGCCGGCGCTCTTCGGCCAGGCGCTCCAGGGCGGGGATGTCGACGGTGAGGTTCGGCGCGCCGTTCGCGAATGGGACGTTCTCCATCAGGGCCGCGTAGGCATAGAGCATGGACGGCGCGATCGCCGGATCGTTGCACTCCATCGCGCGCTCGAACGCCGCGAGACTCTGGTGCGCGGGGCCCGGGGTGAGGAACACCTCGGTCGAGGCGGCCCAGATCATCACGAGCCGGTCCGCGCCCGAGCGCTGCTTGAAGTCGCGGATGTCCTGCCGCAGCTCTTCGGCGAGCTCCCGCTTGGTCGGGGCGTTCTTGACGTGTGTGCCGTTCAGCCGCTTCACATAGTTGCGATCGAAGGCGGCCGGCAACGGCGTGATGCCCTTGAGGAAGTCGGCGATCGGCTCGAGATGGTGCGGCTCGAGCACGCCGGCTTTGCGGGCGGCGGTGTAGGCGTCATCGGGGATCGGGTCCCAGGCCATGAACGCGAGGTCCTTCAGGTCCGCGAGCGGGAGGAATTCCTTGATCTTCGGCGCGCGGTGATCGGTGCGCTTGCCGAGGCGGATCGTCCCCATCTGGGTGAGCGAGCCGATCGGCAGGGCGGTGCCGCGTCGCACGTTCTCGACCCCCGCGATGAACGTAGTGGACACCGCCCCCAACCCTACCAGCATCACGCCGAGCTTCCCCTTGGCGGGCGCGATGTCCCGGCCGGCCCCCCCCTGCTGTGGCACGATCACGGTCCTTTCCGCGATTGCAGCGCCGGGGCGTGACCGGGCAGCGTGTCCCGCCGGAGGGGGGGGACACGCCGCGCGGCCGGCTCGCCGGCGGCGCGAGCGACATAGATCACGCGCTGCACCACCGTGACCGAGGTGGCGAGCGCCAGAATGACGACGATCCAAAAGAACAACACGCCGTGGTTCCCGGCGCCGAAGAACATCGTCGGCGCGCCCAGCAGGAGCACCCGCTCGGCGCGCTGCGCGATGCCCACCTTCGCCGTGAGCCCGAGGCCCTCGGCGCGCGCCCGCGTGTACGAGACCAGCAACGACGCCGCGAGCGCCACGAAGCACGCCAGCACGGCCGGCGTCAGCCGGTTGGCGGCGACGCCGCCGCGCAGGAAGTAGGTGGCGATCCCGCCGAACAGCACCGACTCGCCCACCCGGTCGAGGGTCGAGTCGTAGAAGGCGCCGAACGTCGTGACCATACTGCCCTGGCGCGCGACGCGACCGTCGACCATGTCGAACACGCCCGAGAACAGCAGCAGGAACCCGCCCCAGCGGACCGCGCCGAGCGCGAACGCGGTGGCGGAGGCCACGACGACGAGCGTCCCCAGTGTGGTGATGACGTTCGGCCGGACGTGGACCCGGATCAGCATTTGAGCCAGGGGATCGAGCGTCCTGCCAAAAGCGTCCCGCACCCTCTGGGGGATCAAATTCATAGCCGGGGGAAAGTAGCCGGACGGGGCCGGAGTCTCAATAGAGCAAGTACTTCCCCCGCGCACGCCGAAACCGCGCGAGCGCCGGCTGCCACGCGCGGGCGATCGCCCCCACGGATCGCCCCGCGAGAATCGCCCGACGCAGCGCCGGCCCCGCCGCGAGCTGGTCGAAGCGTGCCACGTTGAAGCGCAGCGAATCACGCTGGGCCGCACGGATCGCGACGAGTAGCGCCACCGCCGTCGCCGCCGGATCGTAGCGTTGCCGGTCGGTGACGCGTAGCCGCAAGCCCGGCAACGCCACGCCGTCGTACTTGCCGTCGGTGGGCGCGCGCGGCGTGAAGGTCACGGCGTCGAGGGCGACACCAGGAGTCGGCCCGAGTCGCGCGAGCACTTTGACCGGGTCGAGCCACGGCGCCCCAATCGCCTGAAACGCGAAGTCCGTGCCGCGCCCCACCGACAGGTTCGTCGCCTCGAACAAACAGGTGCCGGGGTAGTGGATCGCGCTCTCCAAGTCCGGCATGTTGGGCGAGGGCTTCACCCACGGCAGGCCCGTTTCATCGTAGTACTGCGAGCGCCGCCAGCCTGCAGCGGGCACGACGGTCAGGCGGGCGTGGATGGCGTAGACGGCGTTGGCCATCCGCACCATCTCGCCGAGGGTCGTGCCGTGGCGCATCGGCATGGGCAGGAAGTCCGCGACTCCCGCCAGCGGACCGCGCGTCGCCGGCGTGCTCCCCTGTACGACCGCGCCCCCGAGCGGATCGGGTCGATCGAGCACGACGACCGGCTTGCCACGGCGCGTCGCCTCCCGCATGAGCAACACGGCCACCGTGGGGTAGCTGTAGTACCGGGCACCGATGTCCTGAAGATCGACGAGCACGACGTCCGTCGAGTCGAGCGCGGCGACGTCCGAGAGGGGCGTTCCGCCATAGAGGCTATAAATTGGTAGGCCCGTCGCCGAATCGACGCCATCGGGGAGGCCGGGGCGGTCCTCGACGCCGCGGAAGCCATGCTCGGGACTGAACAGCAGCCGCAGCTCGACCCCGGCCGTCGAGCGCAACAGGTCGACGTCGCGCCGGCCCTGCCGGTCCACCCCCGTCTGGTTGGTGAGCAGCGCGACGCGCTTGCCGGCCACGAGGTGGATCGAGTCGGCGAGCAGCACCTCGATCCCCGGCCGAACCTGCGCGGCCAGCGGTCCGACGCCGGCCAGCAACCCCAACAGCGAGAGATGATGCGGACGCATTGGCTCCTGGTCTTGGCGGTCGTTCTGGGATGTGCCGGCGGTCCGGCGGTCGGGCGGTCAGCCCCACCCGTCCCTCCCCCATCCCCCGTCCCTCCGTCCGTCGACTCCCTGCTTGCGAGCCTCACCGTCCGGCAGAAAGTCGCCCAGCTCGTGATGCCGCGGCTCTCCGGGAGCTACACCGCGTTCGACGATTCGCTCTTCCAGGTTGCGGCGCGCTGGGTGGACTCGCTCGAGATCGGCGGCGTGATCGTGTTCACCGGCTCACCCTTCGACATCGCCACGAAGCTCAACGCGCTGCAACGGCGCTCCCGGGTGCCCCTGCTCGTCTCGGCTGACCTCGAGTGGGGCGCCGGCATGCGCGTGGTGGGCGGCACCTCGTTCCCCCACATCATGGCCGTCGGCGCCACCGGCGACCCGCACGACGCCTACACCATCGCGGCGGCCGCGGCGAGCGAGGGGCGCGCCGTGGGGATCCACATCAATTTCGCTCCCGACGCCGACGTCAACAACAACCCGGCCAACCCGATCATCAACACCCGCTCGTTCGGCGAGGATCCGCGCGCGGTGTCACGCCTCGTCCGGGAGTATGTGCGGGGGCTGCACGAGTACGGGATGCTCGCCACGATCAAGCACTTTCCGGGACACGGCGACACGCAGACCGACTCGCACATCGGCCTGCCGGTGATCGCCGCCGGCTACCCCCGGCTCGACTCGCTCGAGCTGGTGCCGTTCCGCGCCGGAATCGCGGCCGGGGCGGACGTGGTGATGAGCGCGCACATCGCGTTTCCGGCGTTGACGGGGTCCAACGATCCCGGGACGATGTCGGCCGCGGTGCTCACGGGCCTGCTGCGCGACTCGCTCCACTTCGGAGGCCTGGTGGTGACCGATGCGCTCGACATGGGCGCGATCGTGACGGCGTACGGCGCGGGCGAGGCTGCCGTGCGGGCCTTCCTCGCGGGATCGGATCTGTTGCTCATCCCCGCCGATCCCGACTCGGCGGTGAACGCGATGGCCGCCGCCGTCGAGAGCGGGCGGATCGCGCGGGCGCGGCTCGACCAGTCGGTGCGCCGGTTGCTCGACATCAAGCAGCGCCTCGGCCTGTTCGGGCGCCGCACCGTGCCGCTCGACTCGATCATGCTCGTGGTCGGCGGCAAGCGGTGGCAGGACGCCGCCAACGATCTCGCCGTCCGCGCCCTCACGCTGGTGCGCGACGCGGGCGGGCGGCTGCACGCGTTGCGCGCGAGACGCTCCCGCATCGCCCTGATCGCGTACGCCGACGAGCTGAGCGGCGGCGCCGGTCAGTACCTCACCGACCTGTTGCACCGGGGGGGCGACACCGTGGAGTACTTCCGGCTCTGGCCCATGTCGGGACCGCTCTCCTACGATTCGGCGCGCGCGGTAATCGCGCGGTCGCCCGCCACGGTGTTCGTCGCGAATGTGCGGCCGCTGTCCGGGCGCGGCACCATCGCACTTCCCGACTCCCTGGCCCAGCTCATCACCGCGACCGACGCGGCCCGCCCGACGGTGCTGGTGTCGCTCGGCAGCCCCTATCTCCTCAACCAGACCCCGGCGGTGAAGTCGTATTTCATCGCGTGGAGCGGCGTGCGGGCGAGCGAGCGCGCCGTCGCGCTCGCGCTGCTCGGCCGCGTGCCCATCACCGGCCACCTCCCGACCCGCATCCCACCCGACTATGGCGTCGGCTGGGGCGTCAAGGTGACGGATACCCGGCCGTGAGCCGGCAGCTCTGGCGGGGGAGCGCGCTCGCCGCCGTGGCGGCGGCGTGCCACGCGACGGCACCTGCCCCGCCGGTCCCGGCGAGCGCCGGCATTCCGGCGGCGGCGCCCGCGAGCCTTGGCTTCGACAGCACGCGACTCGCGGCCGTCGTCGCGTACCTGCGCGCGCAAGTGGACAGCGGGGCGTTTCCGGGCGCGGTGGTGGCCGTCGGGCGGCACGGGCGCCTCGCGCTGGTCGCCCCGGTCGGGCACTACGGCGTGGACGACCCGCGGCCGGTCGAGGCGGGAACGGTGTACGATCTCGCCTCGCTCACGAAGGTCATCGCCCTCACGACGGCCTGCATGCTGCTCGTGGACGAGGGGCGGCTCGCCCTCGACGCCCCGGCCCAACGCTACGTGCCCGAGCTGCGGGGGTCCGAGAAGGACCGCGTCACGATTCGGCAGCTGCTCACTCATTCCGCGGGCCTAGCCGCGGATCTCCCGCTGTACGATTCGACGGCGACACGCGGCGCCGCCCTGGCGCTCGTCGACACGGCGCCGCTCCTCGACCCGCCGGGAACGCAATACCGCTACTCGGACTTGAGCGCGATCGTGCTGATGCAGGCGGTCGAGCGCATCACGGGCGAGTCTTTCGACCGCTTCCTCGACGAGCGAGTGTTCGGACCACTCGGGATGCGGGCGACGCGGTTCCGGCCGCCCGCGGCGTGGCGCGACCGGATTGCCCCGACCGAGCTCGACACGGTGTTCCGGCACCGCATGCTGCGCGGCGAAGTGCACGACGAGAGCGCGGCCCGACTGGGCGGCGTGTCGGGGAACGCCGGGCTGTTCTCGAACGCGCTCGACCTCGCGCGCTTCGCGGCACTGCTCCTGAACGAG
>WNEY01002090.1_pt1 | contig 14523 bp, 11 predicted proteins | sample 5400531 | NCBI WGS metagenome assembly WNEY01 (sample SAMN13153338, study PRJNA577476) | soil metagenome | isolation source: 200 cm saprolite under Douglas fir tree site 1 | place: USA:California | collected 2015-04-18
TCCTGAACGGTGTCCTCTTCTGAAGGGATGCATACTGGAACATTGAGGAGTGGCTGTAAAGTGGGCGATGTGCAATTCAAGATAGCATTTAGACCGCTCGCTCTCGTCGAATTAGGGCATTGACATTAGAACATATCATGAACTATGTTCCTCTCTTGTTCTTGCATTCGGGAGGGGAGACATGTTCCGTGCTTTGATCGAAGAAGCTGCCGCTTTGGCCTCGCTGGCCCTGTTTCTGGGAATGATTGCGATCTGGGCGCAAATCGTCGCCACGCTCGGGCACGTGCCGGAAGCCTGGGGATAAGCCCCTTCAGGTGTGCAGACGCCGCGCCCGCGGTTGGACAGGCTGCGCGGTGACCCGCACCATCGCGCCGGACAAGAATCGCGAGGAGCTATGGCCGAGCCCGGCTTCGTGCACCTGCACGTGCATTCGTCTTATTCGCTGCTCGAAGGCGCGTTGCCCATCGCGCGGCTGGCCGAGCTCGCCAAGGCCGACCGCCAGCCGGCGCTGGCGCTCACCGACACCGACAACATGTTCGGGGCGCTCGAATTCTCCGACAAGATGGCGGGCGCCGGCATCCAGCCGATCGTCGGCTGCGCGCTCGCCGTCGATTTCGGCGACCAGGACGCCAACCCGCGCGCCGGCGGCATCATGCCGGCCCGGCTGCGCATCGTTCTCCTCGCCGCGCGCGAGACCGGCTACCGCAGCCTGATGCGGCTCAACTCCCGCGCCTTTCTCGAAACGCCGCCGAACGAGCCGCCGCGCCTCGAGCTCGCCTGGCTCGCGGGCGAGACCGACGGTCTGATCGCGCTCACCGGCGGCCCGGGCGGGCCGCTCGACGCCGCGATCGCCGCGGGTCAGGGCAGCCTGGCGGTCGCGCGCTGCGAGGCGCTGGCGCGCCTGTTCGGCGACCGGCTCTATGTCGAGCTGCAGCGCCACGGCACCGCGTCCGAGCGCCTCACCGAGCCGGCGCTGATCGAGCTCGCCTACGCGCGCGGGCTTCCGCTCGTCGCCAGCAACGAGCCGTTCTTCGCGACCCGCGAGGACTACGAGGCCCATGACGCGCTGATCTGCATCGCCGAAGGCCGGCTCATCGCCGAGACCGATCGGCGCCAGCTCACCACCGAGCACCGGTTCAAGTCGCGCGCCGAAATGGCCGCGCTGTTCGCCGACCTGCCCGAGGCGGTCGCCTCGACGGTCGAGATCGCGCAGCGCTGCGCCTTCCGGCCGCGCGTGCAGGCGCCGATCCTGCCGCGCTTCTCGGTCGGCGAGGGCGGTGCGGCGGTCGACGAGGCCGCCGAGCTGCGCAAGCGCGCGGAGACGGGGCTCGAGCGCCGCATCAAGGCGCACGGGGTGGCGTCCGGCCGCACCGTCGAGGACTACCGCGACCGGCTCGCCTTCGAGCTCAAGGTGATCGAAGGCATGAAATATCCCGGCTACTTCCTGATCGTCTCCGACTTCATCCAATGGGCGAAGGCGCAAGGCATTCCGGTCGGGCCCGGACGCGGGTCGGGCGCCGGCTCGCTCGTCTCCTACGCGCTCACCATCACCGACCTCGATCCGATGCGCTTCGGGCTCCTGTTCGAGCGCTTCCTCAATCCCGAGCGGGTGTCGATGCCCGACTTCGACATCGACTTCTGCCAGGACCGCCGCGACGAGGTGATCCGCTACGTGCAGGAACGCTACGGCAGCGAGAAGGTCGCGCAGATCATCACCTTCGGCACCTTGCAGGCGCGCGGCGTGCTGCGCGACGTCGGCCGCGTGCTGCAGATGCCGTATGGCCAGGTCGACAAGTTCTGCAAGCTGGTGCCGCAGAACCCGCTCAACCCGGTCACGCTCGGCCGCGCCATCGACGACGAGCCGCGGCTGCAGGCGGCGCGCGACAGCGACCCGGTGGTGCGGCGCGCCTTCGACATCGCGCAGAAGCTCGAAGGCCTGCACCGCCACGCCTCGACCCATGCCGCCGGCATCGTGATCGGCGAGCGGCCGCTCACCGAGATGGTACCGCTCTATCGCGATCCGAAATCGATGATGCCGGTCACCCAGTTCAACATGAAATGGGTGGAGCAGGCGGGACTGGTGAAATTCGACTTCCTCGGCCTCAAGACCCTGACGGTGCTGGAGACGGCGGTCGCGCTCCTGCGCCGCCGCGGCGTCGAGATCGAGCTCGCAGCGATCCCGCTCGACGACGAGAAGACCTACGCCATGCTGGCGCGCGCCGAAGCGGTGGGCATCTTCCAACTGGAAAGTCAGGGCATGCGGCGGGCCCTGCTCGACATGCGCCCGGATCGTTTCGAGGACATCATCGCGCTGGTCGCGCTCTACCGGCCGGGCCCGATGGCCAATATCCCGACCTATTGCGCCCGCAAGCATGGGCGCGAGCAGCCCGATTACATCCATCCCAAGCTCGAGCCGGTCCTGCGCGAGACCTTCGGGGTCATTGTCTATCAGGAGCAGGTGATGCAGGCGGCGCAAATCCTCGCCGGCTATTCGCTCGGCGAAGCCGACCTGCTCCGGCGCGCCATGGGCAAGAAGATCCGCAAGGAGATGCAAGCGCAGCGCCAACGCTTCGTGTCCGGCTGCGTCGAGCGCGGGCTCGACCGCGGGCAGGCCGAAACCATCTTCGAGTTGCTCGAGCGCTTCGCCGATTACGGCTTCAACAAGAGCCACGCCGCCGCCTACGCGCTGGTCGCCTATCAGACCGCCTACATGAAGGCGAACTATCCGGTCGAGTTCCTCGCCGCCTCGATGACGCTCGACATGGGCAATACCGACAAGCTGTCCGAGTTCCGCGGCGAGGCGCAACGCCTCGGCGTCAGGGTCGAGCCGCCGTCGATCAACCGCTCCGGCGTCGCCTTCGAGGTCGCAGGCGACACCATCCACTACGCGCTCGCGGCGCTCAAAGGCGTGGGCCGGCAGGCGGTCGAGGCGATCGCCGAGGCGCGCGCAGAGCGGCCGTTCGCGGATCTCGCCGATTTTGCGAGCCGGATCAATCCGCGCGCCGTCAACAAGCGCGTGCTGGAAAGCCTCGCGGCATCCGGCGCCTTCGATGTGCTGGAGGCCAACCGTGCGCGCGTTTTCGCGGCCGTCGATACCATGCTGGCGGCGGCGCAACGCACGCACGACGACGTCGAGATCGGGCAGTCGGAGCTGTTCGGCGGACCCGCGACCCGCGCCGCGCTGCCGTTGCCCGCGATCGAGACCTGGCTTCCGGCCGAGCGGCTGCAGAAAGAATTCGATGCCATCGGCTTCTTCCTCACCGGCCATCCGCTCGACGATTATGCCCTCGCGCTCAAGCGCATGCGGGTGCAGTCCTGGGCCGAGTTCGCGCGCGCGGTGCGCTCGGGCGCCAGCGCCGGCCGCGTCGCCGGCACGGTGGTCGCGCGCGTCGAGCGGCGCACGCGCACCGGCAGCAAGATGGGCATCATCGAGCTCTCCGATCCGTCCGGACATTTCGAGGCGGTGCTGTTCTCGGAAGGGCTGCAGCAATTCCGCGACCTGCTCGAGCCGGGTGCGGCGGTACTGCTGTCGCTCTCGGCCGAGCTGCAGGGCGACGACGTGCGCGCGCGCATCCAGATGGTCGAGCCGCTCGATCAGGCCGCCGCCAAGCTCTCGAAGGGGCTGCGGGTGTTCCTGCGCAGCGAGACGCCGGTCGAGAGCGTCGCCAAGCGGCTCGAAGGGCCGGCGCCGGCGCGCGCGGCGCAGGACAAGGCCGACGGCGAGGTCTCGCTCGTGCTGATGCTCGGCGAAGGCACCGAGGTCGAGGTCAAGCTGCCCGGCCGCTTCAAGGTCTCGCCGCAGATCGCCGGCGCCATCAAGGCGGTGCCGGGCGTGGTCGCGGTCGAGGCGGTGTAATCCGCCGGCAATCGCGCTACGCTGCGCCGGGCGCCTGAGGCAACGACTTCGGCGCGTCGCCCAGGAGGAAGTCATGAAAACAATGATCGTGTGGCTCAACGCAGCCATGATGGTGTTGCTCGCCGGCCCGACTCTCGCCCAAGGCCAGACCGGCGCGACGCCGCCGCAATTCCAGGTCGAGCCGTTCTGGCCGAAGCCCTTACCCAACAACTGGATCCTCGGACAGGTCTCCGGCATCGCCACCGACAAAAACGACCGGCTCTGGGTGGTGCATCGGCCGGGCTCGCTCACGCCGCGCGAGCGCGCCGCCGAGCAGAATCCGCCCGAGGCCAGGTGCTGCGTCGCCGCGCCGCCGGTGCTGCTGTTCGATCAGTCCGGCAACTTGATCCGCCACTGGGGCGGCCCGGGCGCAGGTTACGAATGGCCCGAGAGCGAGCACGGCATTTTCGTCGACGACAACGATTTCGTCTGGCTCGCCGGCAACGGCAAGAAGGACGGGCAGCTGCTCAAGTTCACCATGGACGGCAAGTTCGTCCTGCAGATCGGCAAGCAGGGCCAGGGCAACGACAGCAACTCGATCGAGCGGCTCGGCTCGCCGGCCGATGTCGCGGTCGACGTCGCCGCCAAGGAGGTTTTCGCCGCCGACGGCTATGGCAACCGCCGCGTGGTCGTGTTCGATTCCGAGACCGGCGCCTACAAGCGCCACTGGGGCGCCTACGGCAACAAGCCGAGCGACGAGAAGACGCCGCGCTATGATCCGGGCAAACCGCCCTCGCAGCAGTTCGGCAACCCGGTGCACTGCATCCGGCTGTCGCAGGAGGGCTTGCTCTATGTGTGCGACCGCACCAACAACCGCCTGCAGATCTTCCGCAAGGACGGCAGCTTCGTCTCCGAGCACATCTACGAGAAGGCGACGCGCGGCAACGGCACCGTCTACGATCTGGTGTTCTCGCCCGACAAGGCGCAGACCTTCATCTACATGATCGACGGCATGAACGGCGAGGTGCGCATCGTCGACCGCGTCTCGAAGGAGACGCTGGCGCGCTTCGGCCGGCCCGGCCGCCAGGTCGGCCAGTTCACCGCGCTCCACAACGTCGCCGCCGACCGGCAGGGTAACATCTACACCTCCGAGGTGCAGACCGGACAACGGCTGCAGAAGTTCCGGCGCCTCGACATGCAGAATTAGTGCTGCAATTCCAAAATCCGCATCCTATGGGCGTCATTCCGGGGCGCGCCGAAGGCGCGAGCCCGGAATCCATAAGCCCAGGCTGTCGTTATGGATTCCGGGCCCGGCGCTTACGCGCCGTCCCGGAATGACGATAGTTGGATGTAACCGGTTTCATGGAATCGATGGTCTAGCGAAGAGCGGGCGCCGGCGGCCATTCGAACCTCGAAAACCGCAGTCCGGCCGGCGGATCGCGCCGTCGAAGGCGCGCCTTGCTTCCTTGCGGCCACATCGCTATATGCACGCCATCTCACACGCGGACCTTGGCCTTAAACAGCCGTCCGGTGGCTCGCTCCGTCCGCAAGGGAGGGGGAGCTCACGGGTCCGCGGCGGCTCAACCGGAGAACGACAATGTCGCTGCCTGACTTCTCTATGCGTCAGCTTTTGGAGGCTGGCGTTCATTTCGGCCATCAGTCCCACCGCTGGAATCCGAAGATGGCGGAATACATCTTCGGCGCCCGTAACAACATCCATATCATCGATCTCGCCCAGTCGGTGCCGATGCTGCACCGCGCCTTGCAGGCGGTGAGCGACACGGTCGCCAATGGCGGCCGCATCCTGTTCGTCGGCACCAAGCGCCAGGCCCAGGACGCGATCGCCGAGGCCGCCAAGAAGTCGGCGCAGTATTACGTCAATTCGCGCTGGCTCGGCGGCACGTTGACCAACTGGAAGACGATCTCCCAGTCGATCAATCGATTGCGCAAGCTCGAGGAGATGCTCGCCTCCGGCGAGTCGCAGGGCTACACCAAGAAAGAGCGCCTCACATTGCAGCGCGAGCGCGACAAGCTCGACCGCGCGCTCGGCGGCATCAAGGACATGGGCGGGCTGCCCGATCTCCTGTTCGTGATCGACACCAACAAGGAGGACATCGCGATCAAGGAGGCGCGGCGGCTTGGCCTGCCGGTCGCCGCCGTGGTCGACACCAATTGCGATCCCAACGGCATCACCTATGTGGTGCCCGGCAACGACGACGCCAGCCGCGCCATTTCGCTCTATTGCGATCTGGTGGCCAAGGCCGCGATCGACGGCATCTCGCGGGCGCAGGGCGACAGCGGCGTCGACGTCGGCGCCGCCGCCGAGCCGGTGGCGGAAGTATTGCCCACGGCGGCCGCAGGCCCGGGCTACGAGGTGCTGTCGGGTCCGCGCGGCGTTGCCGACGATCTCAAGAAGCTCTCGCACGCCTCGCCGGCGATCGAGAAGAAGCTCAACGATCTCGGCATCTTCCACTACTGGCAGATCGCCGGGTTTGGTCCCGACGCTGCCCACAAGATCGGTGAGGAAGTAGGTCTGCCCGGCCGCTTGGAAGGCTGGATCGCGCAGGCCAAGGAATTGACCGCCGAGTAACACGATCGTCACGCCCGGCACGCAGTCGAGCTTGTGGAGACTGCGTAAATTTGTCTGCAGGTCGGGCGTCCCCCATCTTCAACACGGTTCGACGCATCCACGTCTTCAGAGCGGCTCGACCAAAGACGTGGATGGCCGGGATGTCACCGGCCATGGCGCAGAGGATTACAGGATGGCCAACATCACCGCACAGATGGTCAAGGAGCTCCGCGAGATGACCGGCGCGGGCATGATGGATTGCAAGTCGGCGCTCGGCGAAACCGCCGGCGACTTGCAGGGGGCGGTCGACCTGCTGCGCAAGAAGGGCCTCGCCAAGGCCGCCAAGAAAGCCGGCCGCACCGCCGCGGAAGGCCTGGTCGCAGTGGCGCTCAAAGGCACCAAGGGCGTCGTGGTCGAGGTCAATTCGGAAACCGATTTCGTCGCCCGCAATGACCTGTTTCAAGGCTTGGTGAAGATGATTGCCGATGTCGCCCTCGACGTCGGGGCCGACGTCGACAAGATCAAGGACGCCAAGGCCGGCAGCATCACCATCGCCGAGGCGATTTCCGACAGCATCGCCAAGATCGGCGAGAATCTGACGCTGCGGCGCGCCGCCGGGCTTGGCGTGGGCAAGGGCGTGGTGGCGAGCTACGTTCACAACGCGGTCACTGACCGCCTCGGCAAGATCGGAGTGATCGTGGCGCTCGAGTCGGCGGGCAAGGCCGATGAGCTCGCCCAGTTCGGCCGCCTGGTCGCGATGCACGTCACCGCCGCCAACCCGCAGGCGATCGATGCCTCGGGGCTCGACCTCGAGCTGATCCGGCGTGAGAAAGACGTGTTGTCCGAAAAGGCCAAGGCGCAGGGAAAACCTGCGAATGTGGTCGACAAGATCGTCGAATCGGGGCTCAAGACCTTCTACAAGGAGGTCTGCCTGCTCGATCAGACCTTCGTCCACCCGCCTGAACGGAGCGTGGCGCAGGCGGTGAAAGAAGCCGAGGGCAAGGCCGGCGCTCCGATCAAGATCACCGGCTACGTGCGTTACAGCGTCGGTGAGGGGGTCGAGAAACAGGACTCCGAGTAGCTTCCAAGCCCGGCAACGCTGATCCGCCGCATCGCGGTCGGGGCCGTTGCGCACAACCGGGCGGCGGTCCGAGAGCGCACCATGGCCAAGCCGATCTACCGACGCGTCGTGGTGAAGGTCTCCGGGGAGGCCCTGATGGGTCCGGACGGCTTCGGCATCCACCAGCCCACCCTCGAACGGATCGCCGCTGATCTCGTGGCCACCCAGGCGCTCGGCGTCGGCGTCGGCATCGTGGTCGGCGGCGGCAACATCGTCCGCGGCGTGAAGGTTTCCGAGCAGGGCGTTCCGCGCGTGACCGGCGACATGATGGGCATTCTGGCGACCGTCATGAATGCGCTGGCGCTCGAGCGCGCGCTCGAACGGGCAGGGGCCAAAGCGCGCACCTTGTCGGCGCTGGCGATGCCGGAAGTCTGCGAGACCTACGAGCGGCAGCGGGCGCTGCGGCACCTGGCCGAGGGCCGCATGGTCCTGCTCGCGGCCGGCACCGGCAATCCGTTCTTCACCACCGACACCACCGCGGTGCTGCGGGCAGCCGAGCTCGCTGCCGAAGCCGTGCTGAAGGCGACCGACGTCGACGGGGTCTACAGCGCCGACCCAAAGACCGACAAAAGCGCCAAGCGCTACGACCGCTTGACCCACCAGGAGGCGATCGCCGCCGACCTCAAGGTGATGGATGCCACGGCCTTCGCGCTTGCCCGGGAAAATCGTATACCTATCATCGTGTTCTCGATCCGGACTACGGGAGCGATCGAGGCGGTGCTGCGGGGAGAAGGGCGCTTCACCGTAGTCGGTTCTTGAGAAGTCGCGCGCCCGAGCAGCGGAGCAGGATCGGGGGCGCAATGCGAACGGTCGCGTGATCGACCGAACGGAGGGGTCGCCATGGCACAGGCAACGCACGATCTCAACGAGCTCAAGCGCCGGATGCAGGGCGCACTCCAGCTGTTGAAGCACGAGCTCGGCGGGCTGCGCACGGGCCGGGCCTCGGCCAGCCTGCTCGAGCCGGTGCAGGTCGAGGCCTACGGCACCCATATGCCGCTCAATCAGGTCGCCACCGTCAGCGTACCCGAGCCGCGCCTGCTTTCCGTGCAGGTCTGGGACAAGTCGATGGTGCATGCCGTGGAGAAGGCCATTCAGGCCTCCAATCTCGGGCTCAACCCTTCGACCGAGGGACAAGTGCTGCGGCTTCGCATCCCCGAGCTCAACGAGGAGCGGCGCAAGGATTTAGTCAAGGTCGCCCATAAATACGCCGAGACAGCGCGGGTCGCGGTGCGGCATGTCCGGCGCGACGGCCTCGACGTGCTCAAGAAGCTTCTAAAGGACCACAAGGTCGGCGAGGACGAAGAGAAGCGCTCCGCCGAGCAGGTGCAAAAGGCTACCGACGAGGCGATCGCCGACATCGACAAGATGCTGGCGACAAAGGAAAAGGAAATCCTCACGGTGTGAGGTTGATCAGGATGTCGAAAACCGAGCCGCTGCGCGTCACTCAGATTGGCGGTATCGCCGTGCCGCGGCATGTCGCCATCATCATGGACGGCAACGGCCGCTGGGCGGCGGCGCGCGGCCTGCCGCGCGGAGAAGGACACCGCCGGGGGGTCGAGGCGCTGCGGCGCACGGTGCGCGCGGCCGGTGATCTCGGCATCGGGATTCTGACGATCTTCTCCTTCAGCTCCGAGAACTGGTCGCGGCCGCCGGCCGAGATCCGCGAGCTGATGGGGCTGCTGCGCCGTTTCATCCGCAACGACCTGGCCGAGCTCCACCGCAGCGGCGTTCGCGTGCGCGTCATCGGCGAGCGCGAGAATCTCGACCCGGATATTCGACGACTGCTGGAAGAGGCCGAGGAGCTGACCGGAGACAACGAGAAGCTCATCCTGGTCGTCGCCTTCAATTACGGCGCCCGCCAGGAGATCGCGCGCGCGGCGCAGCGCATGGCGGCCGCGGTTGCGGCCGGCGATCTGGCGGTCAGCGCGGTGACCGCCGACAAGCTCGCAAACTACCTCGATGCGCCGGATTTGCCCGATCCCGATCTCATCATCCGCACCAGCGGCGAGCAGCGCCTCTCCAATTTCCTGCTGTGGCAGGCGGCCTATAGCGAGCTCGTGTTCGTCCCCACCAACTGGCCCGACTTCGATCGGACCACGCTCGAGAACGCGATCACCGAATATTGCCGTCGCGAGCGCCGGTTCGGCGGCCTGGCCGCGCGAACCGGATCGTGACCGTGGCAGAGGCCGATCGTCCTTCGGTCGCGAGGCGGCCCGGTGCCGAGCTTGCGCTCCGCGTCGGCTCGGCGCTCGTGCTCGCGCCGCTGGCGATCGGGGTCGCTTATATCGGCGGCTGGCCGTTTGCGCTGTTCTGGGGCGTTGCGGCAATCGGCGTGCTCTGGGAATGGACGTCGCTGGTGGCTGGTAGTGATCGGCGCTCCGTGCTGATGGCGGGTGCCGCCTCATTGGCGCTGGCGCTGGCACTGGCGCAAATGCACCACCTGGCGGCGGCGATCATCGTTCTCGCCATGGGCGCGCTCGCGGCGGCGGCGTTGGCGCCAGCGGAGCGGCGGATTTGGGTTTCCTGCGGTGTCCCATATGCGGGTGCGCTCGGACTGGCGCCGATCGTGCTGCGCTCCGACGAGCGTGGATTCCTGGTCATCATGCTTCTGTTCGCGATCGTGTGGGCGACCGATATCGCCGCCTATTTCGCCGGGCGCGCGCTCGGCGGCCCGAAGCTCATGCCGCTGGTCAGCCCGAAAAAAACCTGGTCGGGCGCGCTTGCCGGTACTGTCGCGGCGATCCTGGTGGCGGTTGCCATCGGCCGGTTCGCCGGGCTTGTCGGTCTCGTTCCGCTTGCCGTCCTTGCGGTCCTGCTCTCGGTCGTCGCGCAAGCCGGCGACCTGTTCGAGTCCGCCCTCAAGCGCAGGTTCGGGGCAAAGGATTCGAGCCACCTCATTCCGGGACACGGCGGCCTGATGGATCGCCTCGACGGATTCGTCGCGGCGGCTTTGCTCGCCGCCCTGGTCGGGTTGCTGCGCGGCGGATTCGAGGCGCCAGGGCGCGGTCTATTGGTATGGTGATGCGATGAAGTCGCAGACGTTGCGCGCAAAGCCCGAGCGGTCGGCCCCGGCGTTCGTCGACCGCACGGTGACGCTGCTCGGCGCGACCGGCTCGATCGGCGCCAGCACCATCGATCTGCTCAAGCGCCAGCGCGAGCGCTATCGCGTCGAAGCGGTCAGCGCCCATCGCAGCGCCGCCGCGCTCGCCGCGCTGGCGCGCGAACTTGGTGCCCGCTTCGCGGCGATCGGCGATCCTGCCGCCTATGCCGAGCTCAAGGATGCGCTCGCCGGCACCGGCATCGAGGCGGGGGCGGGCGAGAGCGCCCTGATCGAGGCTGCCCAGCGCCCGGCTGATTGGGTGATCGGAGCGATCACCGGCGCCGCCGGGCTCAGGCCGACCTTGGCCGCCGCTGAACGCGGCGCGATCATTGCGCTGGCCAACAAGGAAACCCTGGTCTGCGCCGGCGGCCTGTTCATGCGCCGGGCGGCGGCAGCGGGCGCGACCGTGCTGCCGGTCGATTCCGAGCACAATGCGCTGTTCCAGGCCATGAGTGGAAGCCGCCGCGAGGACGTGCGCCGCGTCATCTTGACGGCGTCCGGCGGCCCATTCCGCACCGCGAGCGCGCAGGCGATCGCAAGCGCGACCGTGGAGCAGGCACTCAAGCATCCGAACTGGTCGATGGGGCCGAAGGTGACGATCGATTCGGCCACCCTGATGAACAAGGGCCTGGAGCTGATCGAAGCGCACCATTTGTTTGCGCTGCCACCCGAGCAGATCGACATCCTGGTCCATCCGCAATCGATCGTGCATAGCCTGGTCGAATTCTGCGACGGCTCACTCATTGCCCAGCTGGGAAGCCCGGATATGCGCATCCCGATTGCGTATTGCCTGGCCTGGCCCGAGCGCATGACAGGGCCGGCGCCGCGTCTCGACCTCGCGCGCGCCGCGACCCTGAGCTTCGAGGAGCCTGACCCGACGCGCTTCCCGGCTTTGCGGCTTGCCCGACTCGCGCTCGAGGCGGGAGGGGCCGCGCCGACGGTGCTCAACGCCGCAAACGAGGTGGCGGTCGCAGAGTTCATCGCCCGGCGGCTCGATTTTATGGGGATAACGGCCCTGGTCGAGGCCACGCTCGAGGGCGCTCTGGGCCGAAATTGGGCGGTGGAACCCGAAAGCCTCGATCAAGCACTATCTGTTGACCATGATTCAAGATTGTTGGCCCGCGAGCTCTTGCCCGAAATTGCCGCAAAGGCATCCTAAGAAGTTCTGGCCCGAAGGTATGGGGAACGGGCGGGGAATCCGTACGATGAGTTTTGACTTTCTGTCAGGGATCAACGCGCTGGGTTGGGGCGCGGCCGGATTTCTATTCGTTTTGACCCTCGTGGTGTTCTTTCACGAGCTGGGCCATTTCCTGGTGGCCCGCTGGTGTGGTGTCCGGATACTGACCTTTTCGATCGGATTCGGTCCCGAACTGTTCGGATTCAATGATCGGCACGGCACCCGGTGGAAGATTTCAGCTATTCCACTCGGCGGATACGTAAAATTTTTCGGCGACGAGAATGCCGCAAGCGTGCCGGATCAGGCCGCCATTGCCGCCATGAGCGCGAACGAGCGCCGCGAAAGCTTCGTTGATCAGCCGGTCGGCCCGCGAGCGGCCATCGTGGTGGCCGGGCCGCTGGCCAATTTCCTGCTCGCGATCGTCATTTTTGCCGGGCTCGCCATGATCTACGGCAAGCCCATTACGTCGCCGCGGGTCGACAAGATCCAGCCGGACAGTCCGGCGGCAGTGGCCGGGTTCCAGCCGGGGGACGTGGTTCTGACGATCAATGGACACGCGATCGAGAGCTTCTCGGAGATGCAGGAGATCGTCAGCACCAGCGCGGGCGAAACCCTGATCTTCGAGGTCGATCGCGGCGGCGCGCGCGTCACGCTCAAGGCGGTGCCTGCGCTCAAGGAAATCAAGGATCGATTCGGCAATGTGCACCGCCAAGGGCTGCTCGGGATCGAGCGGTTGCCCGGGCCGGAGGAGAAGCACTACCAGCCGGTCGGGCCGCTGCAGGCGGTCGGCATCGGCGTGCAACGGACGTGGTTCGTGATCGAGCGCACGGTCTCGTTCATCGGCGGGATTTTCTCCGGTCGCGAGAAGGCCGACCAGCTCGGTGGGCCTATCCGGATCGCCCAGGTGTCGGGGCAAGTGGCGGCCGAAGGTCTGCCGCCGTTGTTCAGCCTTACTGCGGTGCTTTCGATCTCGATCGGCCTGCTTAATCTTTTTCCGGTGCCGCTGCTGGATGGGGGTCACCTTCTGTTCTACGGGATCGAAGCCGTGCGGGGTAAGCCGCTGTCCGAGCGGGCGCAGGAGGTCGGCTTTCGGATCGGTTTCGCCATCGTGGTGATGTTGATGATCTTTGCAACTTATAATGACATCTTGCACATCGCTGCTCGCTGGACGGCGTCGTAGCGGGGTAGGGTTTGGGGGGACTAAAGGGGGAAACGGGGCAAAAGGGGTTGGTTGCACAACAGGAAAAAGCCTGTAAAAGCGGCCTGGGGATAGTGACGACCTTTCTCGTGGGCGAAGGTGCCCAAAGGGGACGAAAAAGGCGCGTAGGGGATGACATTCTGTAAGTGGCTGGCTCGAGGACTGGGCATCGTGGGCCTTGTCCTGGCGGGGATTGTATTGAGTGCCTCGGTCGTGTCCGTCACGACGGAGCGCGCCTATGCGCAGGCCATCACGATCAGCTCGATTGTCGTGCAGGGCAACCAGCGGGTCGATGCCGAGACCATCCGCTCCTACTTCAAGGCCGGAGCGGGCGGCCGCCTCGACGCGTTTGCGATCGACGAAGGCGTCAAGGCGCTCTACGCCACCGGCCTGTTCCAGGACATTCGGCCGAGCATTGCCGGTGGCCGCCTGATCATCACCGTCGTCGAAAACCCGGTGATCAACCGGATCGCCTTCGAGGGAAACAAGAAGGTCAAGGACGAGCAGCTCAAGGCGGAGATCCAGTCGAAGGAGCGCGGCACCCTGTCCCGGCCGATGGTGCAGGCCGACGTGGCGCGCCTGGTCGATGTCTACCGGCGCAGCGGCCGGTTCGATATTCGCATCGAACCCAAGATCATCGAGCTGCCGAACAACCGCGTCGACCTCGTGTTCGAGATCACCGAGGGCGCCAAGACCGGCATCAAGAGCATCGACTTCGTCGGCAATCGCGCCTACTCGTCGTTCCGGCTCAAGGACATCATCAAGACGTCGCAAACCGGCCTGCTGGCGTTCCTGCAGACCACCGACATCTACGATCCGGACCGTGTCGAAGCGGACCGTGAACTGTTGCGGCGGTTCTATCTCAAGCACGGCTTCATCGACGTGCGCGTCTTGTCCGCGGTCGGGGAATTCGACCCGGAGCGCAGGGGATTCGTGGTCACCTTCACGATCGAGGAAGGCGAGCAATACCGGGTCGGCTCGGTCGAGGTTCAGTCGACGGCGCGTGCGATCGATCCCTCGCTGCTGCGGGGCAAGCTGCGGGTTTTCGCCGGCGACGTGTACAACGCCGAGGCGGTCGAGAAGTCCGTCGAGGAGATGACGATCGAGGCCGCCAGGCAGGGCTATGCCTTCGCCACGGTGCGACCGCGTGCGGCACGCAATGTTCAGGCAAGGACGGTCGACATCATCTTCCTCATCGAGGAGGGGGGGCGCGTCTATATCGAGCGCATCAACATCCGGGGCAACACGCGCACGCGCGACTACGTCATCCGCCGTGAGTTCGACATCGCGGAAGGCGATGCGTACAACCGTGCGCTGGTCAGTCGCTCCGAGCGCCGCTTGAAGAATTTGAACTATTTCAAGAACGTGAAGATCACGCCGGAACCGGGCTCGGCGCCCGACCGCGTCATCCTCAACGTCGACCTCGAAGAGCAGTCGACGGGTGAGTTCTCGGTCGCCGGCGGCTATTCGACCGCGGACGGATTCATGGGCGAGGTCAGCATCGCCGAGCGCAACCTGCTCGGG
>WNEY01002091.1_pt1 | contig 14516 bp, 15 predicted proteins | sample 5400531 | NCBI WGS metagenome assembly WNEY01 (sample SAMN13153338, study PRJNA577476) | soil metagenome | isolation source: 200 cm saprolite under Douglas fir tree site 1 | place: USA:California | collected 2015-04-18
CGAGCCGGCGACGACGGCGAATCCCTCCTCGTGGGCGTCGAGCACGCGGCGAGACCAGTCCGGCGCCGGCAGGCAGCCGGGCGCGAGGTGGCCGAGCGCCTCCTCCTCGCCCTGTGGGACGAGCGGCTCGTCTTGAAGGGCAAGTGCTTTGTGGCTCTGAGCCACAAGCTCGGCGGGGCCGGGCGTGAAGACGACGGCGAGCGCACGGCACGCGATCCGCGGCTGCACGTCCACGTCGAGCTCGAGCCGCGCGTTCCCTAGATCGGAGAACCAGTAGCGCCCTTCCTCCACGAGATCGAAGGCGAGCTTGTGTCTTCCGGTGCCGAGGGGGCCGCGCAGCTCGACGCGGTGCTCGATCGTGGTTCCCGGTTCCACGGTGCGCTGCAAGGGCGTCCAGCGCTCGCCCCAGACGATCACGTTGCCGCGGTCGTCGAGCCAGTGGTATGAAAGCTCGAGCCCGCGCCACGGCGACGCGCCCGCGTTCTCGAGCGCGAGCTCCACGTACGTCAGCGTCCCCGCGCGCGGGGGCTCGCGCAGCTCCCAGCCGAGCCAGCGAACGGCCAGCGGGCCGGCGGGGACCGGATGCTCGCCGACCTTTTGCATCGCCGCGGCTAGTGTAATGGCGCGATGTCCGCGCCTCTGCTCGTGCGCGCCGCTCGGCGCGAGCCGGTCGAGCGGACGCCCGTCTGGTTCATGCGGCAGGCCGGGCGCTCGCTGCCGGAGTACCGCGCGCTGCGCGAGCGCTACGGCCTGTTCGAGATCGCGCGCAACCCGGAACTGTGCGCGGAGGTGACGCTGCAGCCGGTGCTCCGCCACGGCGTCGACGCGGCGGTGATGTTCGCGGACATCATGACGCCCGTGCTCGCGATGGGCGTCGACGTGCAGCTCGTCGAAGCCGTCGGCCCCGTGATCGATCCGCCGGTGACGGACGCGTCGCAGCTAAGCGTTCCCGATGAGATCGCGCCGGAGGTGTGCGACGCGATCCGCATCGTGCGCGCCGAGCTCGACGAGGAGCAGGCCGTGATCGGCTTCTGCGGCGGTCCGTTCACCGTCGCGGGCTACCTCGTCGAGGGGAAGCCTACGCGCGAGTTCACGAAGGTGAAGGCGATGATGTACCGCGAGCCGGAGACGTGGCACGGGCTGATGGACAAGCTCGCGGACACGTTCGCGCGCTACGTCGCCGAGCAGGTGCGCGCCGGCGCGGACGTGATCCAGCTCTTCGACTCGTGGGTCGGCGCGCTCTCGCCCGCGGACTACGCGGAGTTCGTCGCGCCCTACAGCGCGCGCATCCTCGCCTCGGTCGACGTGCCGACGATCCATTTCGCGGTTTCTGCTGCCCCGTTGCTCCAAGACCTCGCCGCGGTGGGCGGAGATGTCATTGGGCTCGACTGGCGCATTCCATTGGATGAGGGGTGGGACATCGTCGGTGTGGATCGGGGCGTGCAGGGGAACCTCGATCCGGCGGTGCTGCTCGCGCCGTGGGAGCGTGTGGAGTCGGCGGCGCTCGACGTGCTCGAGCGCGCACGCGGGCGGCGCGGCCACATCTTCAACCTCGGCCACGGCGTGCTGCCGCAGACGGATCCGGACGTGCTGGGGCGGCTCACGGAGCTCGTGCAGGAGCGAACGGTCGAGGCGCGCGTATGAGCGCCGCCGTCGTGCTGATGGCGTACGGCTCGCCAGAGCGGCTCGAGGACGTGCCCGCCTACTACGCCGACATCCGCGGCGGGCGCCCAATCGCGCCCGAGCAGCTCGACGACCTGGTCGAGCGCTACCGGCGGCTCGGCGTCGAGGAGCACAACCCTCTGAACGCAATTACGGAGGAGACGCGAGCCGCGCTCGAGCGCGAGCTTGGGCTGCCCGTCTTCACCGGGATGAAGCACTGGACGCCGCGCATCGCCGACGCCGCCGAGCGCGCGCTCGCCTCGGGCGCGGACGTCGTCGTCGGGCTCGTGCTCGCGCCGCACTTCTCGCGGCTGTCGATCGCCGGCTACCGCGAGCAGCTCGAGGCGGCGCTCGCCCGGCGCGCCGAGCTGCGCTTCGTCGAGAGCTGGCACGACTTCGCTCCGTTCGTGGACGTGCTCGCCGAGCGCGTGCGCGGGACGCGCGCGCACGTCGTCTTCACGGCGCACTCGCTGCCGGCGCGGATCCTCGACGTCGGGGACCCGTACCAGGAGCAGCTGCTCGAGACGTGCGCGCTGATCGCGGAACGCGCCGGTCTCGGAGACTGGTCGTTCTCGTACCAGAGTGAATCGCCAACCGGCGAGCCGTGGCTCGGCCCGGACATCCTCGACCACCTCGACGATCTGCTCGCGCGCGGCGTGCGCGAGGTGCTCGTCTGCCCCGTCGGGTTCGTGTCCGATCATCTGGAGATCCGCTGGGACATCGACATCGAGGCGCAGGAGCGGGCGAGCGAGCTGGGAATGACGCTGCAGCGAATCGAGATGCCGAACGACGATCCTCAGTTCATCCGCGCGCTCACCGCGCTCGTCGAGCAGGAACTCGGTGCACATGCTGCCGGGTGAGCTTCGCGTCGAGAACGTGTCGCGTCGGTTTCGCGTGCGCGCGCGCGACGCGCGCTCGTTGAAGGAGCTCGTGCTCGCGCGTGGTCGCGCCCCGGCGACGGACGTGTGGGCGCTGCGCGATGTCTCGTTCCGCGTCGAGCCGGGCAGCGCGGTCGGTCTCGTCGGCCGGAACGGCTCCGGCAAGTCGACGCTCTTGCGTATCCTGTCCGGCATCATCAAGCCGACGACGGGCAGCGCTGAGGTCGGCGGGCGCGTCGGCACGCTGCTCGAGCTCGGCGCAGGGTTCCATCCGGAGTTCACCGGCCGCGAGAACGTGTTCCTCAACGGCTCGATTCTCGGGCTGAAGCGCACGTACATCCGCGAGCAGCTCGACGAGATCGTCGCCTTCGCAGGACTCGAGGAGAAAATCGACCTTCCGGTGCGGACGTACAGCTCCGGGCAGTTCATGCGGCTCGGCTTCGCGATCGCATCGCACCTCGACGCGGACGTTCTGTTGCTCGACGAGGTTTTCGCAGTCGGCGACGAGGCATTCCAGCGGAAGTGCTTCGGGAAGATCTTCGACTTCAAGCGGAACGGCGGCACGATTGTGTTCGTGTCGCATGACGCGGCTGCTGTCGAGCGGCTCTGCGAGCGCGCGGTGCTGTTGCGCGAAGGCGGTGTCGCGTTCGACGGGCCGACGCATGACGCGATGACCGAGTACCACCGGCAGCTCGCAGACGAGCGCGAGCCGGCCGAGCGCGTCGCCGGGCTCAGCGAGTGGGGAAGCGGCGAGGCGCGGCTCACGGACGTGCGCGTCTGCGGCGCGGACGGCGCGGAGCGGATGCAGTTCCTCGCCGGCGAGTCGCTGTCGCTGCGGATCCGGCTCATCGTCGACGCGCCGCTTCCTGCGCCGCGGCTGACGTACGACCTGCGCGACGAGACCGGCCGGCTGCTTGCCGGCGGGGGCGTCGACACCGCGGAGCTCGGCTGGCCGGAAGCGGCGGGCGGGCTCGAGGTGCGCTTCGACGTCGACGCGCTGCCGCTTGCGGACGGCTACTTCGAGCTCGCGCTCGGCCTCGTGGACGCGGCCGGCGAGCATCTGTACCACCAGCTGTCGCCGGCGGCGTCCTTCTACGTCATCCCGGCGGGAACAGAGCGAGGCGCCGTCTTGCTGGACGGACGCTGGTCGAGGGAGGAGGTGGGAGCGACGGCCGAGCTCCCGAGACGATGAGCTCCCGCTCGTGCCCCGACTGGCCGCGGTTGATGGAGATCGCACCCGAGCTCCAGTTCAAGCACTACACGGTCGCGGAGGCGAAGCTGCCCTCGGAGGCGCTCGTGAACATTCCCGACGTGTCGCTCGGCGACGTCGCGATCTGCTGCGACCTCGACCGGCACGTGTTCTACGCCGCGCACACCGATCCGAACGTGGCGGAGGCGCTGCGCGCGACGCACTGGTACGAGCTCGCCGAGTGGTCGACGAGCGGCCAAGGCGGGGCCGGCTAGCTCACGCAGCCGAACCTCTGGTTCGGCTGCTAACAGGGGGAACCGAGGTTCCCCCTGGGAAACCCCCTCCTACAGTTGCTTGGGCTCCCGCCGGGCCAAGCCCGGCTTCGCCCGACCGGCGACAGCTCGGCCAACTCCCTAAGTGACGGGCGTCAGCGGCGGCTTGCCCCGCTCGAGCGCGAGGATGTTGTCCACCGCGAGTCGCGTCATCGCCTCGCGCGCCTTCAGGGTTGCGCTGCCGATGTGGGGTGTCAGCACAACGTTGTCGAGGCCGAGCAGCTCTTGCGGAACGTTCGGTTCCCCGATGAAGACATCGAGCCCGGCGCTGATCCGCCCCGAAACGAGCTCGCGCACCAGCGCGTCTTGGTCGACGATCTCGCCCCGTGCGGTGTTGATCAACGACGCGCCGTCGCGCAGGAGCGCAAGCCGTCGCGCGTCGAGCAACGCGTGCGTGTCGTCGGTGAGCGGCACGTGCAGGGTCACGACGTCGCTCGTGCGGAGCAGGTCGTCGAGGTCCTCGGGTGTCGACGCGCTGGTCGTGGAAGAGACACGCATGCCGAATCCTTCGGCGCGGCGTGCGACGGCGGCGCCGATGCGTCCCATGCCGACGATCCCCAACCCCGAACCGGCGACCTCGTCTGCGAGGAAGCCGCGCGACCACGTCCACGTCCACTCGCCGCGTCGAACGAGGCGCTCCCCCTCGCCGAGGCGCCTGCGCACGGCAAGGATGAGCGCGAACGTCAGATCGGCCGTCGCCTCGGTCAGCACGCCGGGAGTGTTCGTGACTGTCACGGCGCGGCGCGCGCACGCCGCAAGGTCGATCTGGTCGTAGCCGACGCCGAAGTTCGCGACGAGCCTCAGCCGCGGAAACCGGCCGAGCACTGCGTCATCGACCCGTTCGTTGGCGACTACGAGCACCTCGACGTCGTCGCGCGGGTTCTCGAGCGAGGCGATCTCAACGTCCCGCAGCTCGTCCCACGCCGGCCCGACGAAGCGCCGCGTCGCGAGCACCTTCACCGACGCGACCCTAGATGGTTGATGCCACACCCGTGCACGCCTGGCTGGTGGCTCAGACGCGGCGCCGGCTCGGCCGCCTCCCGCTTGCCCAGGCCAACCGGCCTGGGCTGCGCGTGATGCGACCGCCCGGCTTGATCTGAGCCATCCCTAGGCGCACCCGGGCCTGGCATCAACCATCTAGCGGGAGCTGTGCAAGCGGGCGCGTGTTCAGGACGTCGCGGGCCGTGACGTGCAGGTAACCGCGGATCTGTTCGAGCTCGACAAGCGGCGGCGGCTCGCCGCCGAACGGCTCCTCGCGAAGCTCCGGCGGAACGTACGGGAGCCCGAGCGCGGCGAACACGCCCTCCTCGTCGGGCGCGTCCGGCAGCGGCTCGATCGATTCGATGAATGCACGCGAGCCGGTCGCGCGGACGAGCTCGGTGCCGAACCGCGCAGGCTCCGCAACGACGAGCTCGACGGGAACGCCCTCGACGGTCACGCCGAGCGCGCGCCGCTTGTCGCGGTCGACGGCGGAGACGATTTGAGGCAGTTCCGCGAACCTGTGGAGGACGTCCTGCGGCTTCGCGGCCGAGCAGACGATCGCGAATGCGTTCGACACGTCCGCCCAGCGTCGCGGATCGCCGGCGACCGCACCGCCGAGCGCGTCGGCGATCGCTGCGGCCAGCTCGCGGGCGCGGTTGAGCAGCAGGCCGCGCGGCGGGCGCGGCTCTTGCTCACGCACGAGCGCCGCGCGAAGCTTCGCCTCGGTCTTCGGCCCGAACCCGCGCACAGCCGACACGCGTCCCTCCTGGATCGCGTCGCGCAGCTCCGCAGCGGTCCTCACGCCGAGTGCCCGGCCCAGCTCGACTGCTCGCTTCGGCCCCAGTCCCAGGAACCGGCCCAGGCCGACGAGCTCCGGCTCGACTTCGCCTTCGAGTTCACGGGAGTGCGCGATCTCGCCCTCCTCCACGAGCTCGCGCAGTCGGGCCTCGATGCCGGAGCCGATCCCACGCAGCTCGCGTATGCGCCCGTTGCGCACGAGCTCGGCGACCGGCGTCTCGAGCGGGCGGATCAGCTCCGCGGCGCGACGGTACGCCCGCACCGTGTAGTACCCGGCGCCGGCGAGGTCGAGCAGCGACGCGTAGCGTTCGAGTGCGTCTGCGATCGCGACGTTCTCCATCATCGGCGCGGATAGTCTCTTCGTCATGCCGACGTTCGTCGTTCCCTTCAAGCGCGACGGCAAGACACGGCTCGGCGACCCCGAGCTCGCCCGGGCGATGCTCCTGGACGTCGAGGCGGCGTGCGCCCGGCTCGGCGAGGTCCGCGTCTGCGACGCGCCCGGCGGGCAAGGCGCGGCGGTGGCGGCGGCGCTGGAGGCGCTCTACGGGCCCGTGGCGGTCGTCAACGCGGACGTTCCCTGCGTGACGACCGACGAGCTCCGGCAGCTGCTTGCCGCGACGCCGGCGCTCGTCGCGGCGCACGACGGCACGACCAATGCATTGGCGCTCCGGGATGCACGCGACTTCCGGCCGCTCTACGGGCCGGGCAGCGCCGCGCGCTTCGGACTGCCGATGCTCGAGCTTCCCGGCCTCCAGGACGACGTTGACACGTGGGACGACCTGCTGCGCGTCGCCGAGCGCGTCGGGCCGCACACGCGCCGGGCATTGAAGGTACGGGCGTGAAGGTAGCCGTGCTGAGCGGCGGCTTCGGCGGCGCGAAGTTTGTGCGCGCGCTCGTCGAGACACTAGGCGGCGCGAACGTGACTGCGATCGTCAACGTCGGCGACGACGTCGAGGTGCTCGGGCTGCACGTGTCGCCCGATCTCGACAGCGTTCTGTACGCGCTCGCCGGAATCGCGGACGAGGAGCGTGGCTGGGGCCGCGCGGACGAGACATGGCGCGCGCGGGAGACGGTCTCGGCGCTGGGCGGCGAAGACTGGTTCGCGCTCGGCGACCGCGATCTCGGGTTGCACCTCGTGCGCACGCAGGCGCTGCGGAGCGGCGAGCCGCTGTCCTCGGTCACGGCTCGGGTCACACGCGCGCTGGGCGTCGACGCGACGCTGTTGCCTGCGACGGACGACGAGCTGCGCACGTTCGTCGTCACGCCCGAGGGCACGTTCTCGTTCCAGGAGTGGTTCGTTGCGCGCGGACACCGTGACGAGGTCGACGCCGTGCACGTGCGCGGCAACGCGAAACCGGCGCCCGGCGTGATCGAAGCGCTCCGCGGTGCCGACCTGCTCCTGATCGGGCCCAGCAACCCGTACGTCAGCGTCGGGCCGATCCTGGCCGTGCGCGACCTCCGCGAGGCGATCTCGCACCGGCGCGTCCCGTGCGTGGCGGTGAGCCCGCTCGTCGGCGGCCGTGCGGTCAAGGGCCCGGCCGACCGCATGCTCGCGCGGCTCGCCGGCGGCACGACGCCCGTGCACGTCGCGTCCTGCTACAGAGGCTTGATCGACGCGCTCGTGCACGACGAGAGCGACGACGCAGCGGACCTCGACGTGCAGTCGATCGCCACGCGCACGCTGATGACAGACGCTGAGTCCAGAAGGCGCGTTGCCGAGGCCGCCCTCGCGGTGCCGGTATGAGGGTCGCCGTCCTCGGGGGGACCGGCAAGTTCGGAAAGGCGCTCGCGACACGGCTGGCGGAGGCGGGCGATGACGTCGTGATCGGATCGCGCGACGCAGAGCGCGCGCGGGAGATCGCTGCGCAGCTCGGCGTCCGAGGCGCGCGGAACGACGAGGTCGGCGAGGTCGATCTCGTCGTGCTCGCGGTGGAAGCCAGGGCCGCGCTGGAGACCGTGCAAGGCCTGCGCTTGGAGACGCCGCTCCTCTCAGTAGCGGCGGAAGTCGAGTTCGAGGCGGGAACCGCCCGTCCGCCCGCGCAGCCGCACTCGCTCGCGGAGCGAATCGCAGAGGCGGTCGACGTTCCACTGGCCGCCGGCCTCCACTCGCTCGCTGCGCTGAAGCTCGCGAGGTCTGCGCCCGACGAAGACGCCTTCGTCTGCGGGGACGACCAGGAGGCGAAGCGACTCGCGCTCGAGGTCGCTGCGAAGATCGTCAACGGGCGGGCGATCGACGCGGGCCCACTCGAAACAGCACGCGCACTCGAGGCGATGACTGCGGTGCTCCTCAACGTGAACCGCGACTACAAGACGCACGCCGGGCTCCGCGTCACCGGCATCGAATGAGCGAGGTTCGCTGCTGGGACTCGAACGATCCGCTCTACGTCGACTACCACGACAACGAGTGGGGGCGGCCGGTGACAGACGAGCGCGGGCTGCTCGAGCGCCTCTGCCTCGAAGGCTTCCAGTCCGGCCTGTCCTGGCTGACGATCCTGCGCAAGCGAGAGGCGTTTCGCGCTGCGTTCGCGACCTTCGACGCCGACGCCGTCGCGCGCTTCGACGAGCGCGACGTCGACCGTTTGCTCGCCGACGCGACGATCGTCCGCCACCGCGGCAAGATCGAGGCGACAATCGCGAACGCTCGCGCCACGGTCGCGCTCCGCAGGAACGGGACGAACCTTCCGCAGCTCGTCTGGTCGTACCGGCCTCCCGAGCGACCCGCGCCGAAGAGCTGGGACGGCTGGCAGCCGGACCTGACCGAGGCGACCGCGCTCTCGAAGGAGCTGAAGCGCCTCGGCTTCCGCTTCGTCGGGCCGACGACCGTCTACTCTGCGCTCGAGGCCTGCGGGATCGTGAATGACCATCTCGCCGACTGCATCGTGCGCGAAGAGGTCGAGCGCGAGCGCGCGCGCGTCGGATGAACGAGCTGCGCATCTTCCCCGTGACCGGCCTGCCCGAGATGCGCGAAGGGGACGACGTGGCGGCGCTGATTGCCGAAGCGGCGGAGCTCGAGGACGGCGACGTGCTCGTGCTCGCCCACAAGATCGTCTCGAAGTCCGAGGGCCGTGTCGTGCGGCTCGACGACGTCGAGCCTTCACCACGAGCGCGCGAGCTTGCAGGGGACGACGACCCGCGGCATACCGAGACGATCCTCCGCGAGGCGGTGCGGATCGTCCGCGTCCGCGGCAGCTTCGTGATCGCCGAGACACGGCACGGTTTCGTCTGCGCATCGGCGGGCGTCGACGCGTCGAACGCGCCCCGGCCGGGGACGCTCGTGCTGCTGCCGGAGAATCCCGACGCCTCGGCGCAACGGATCCGCGACGGGCTGCGCACGCTGACCGGCAGGACGGTCGCGGTGATCGTGACCGATTCCTTCGGCCGCCCGTGGCGGCAGGGCACGACAGACGTCGCGATCGGCGTCGCCGGCCTGGCGCCGCTCCTCGACCTGCGCGGTACCCGCGACGCGGCCGGCTACGAGCTCCGCTCCACCCAGATCGCGGTCGCGGACGAACTCGCGGGAGCCGCCGAGCTGGTGATGGGCAAGACCCGAGGCGTCCCCGCGGCCGTGATCCGCGGCTTCGAGGCGAGCGGCGACGGAACGGCTCGGGAGCTCGTGATCCCGCCCGAGCGCGACCTCTTCCGCTAAGAAAACGTCTAGTCGGACCACCCGAATCGGGTAGGCGACAAAACGCAGCCCGGGAATGCCCGAACGGCTCCTCCGAGCCGACCCTTAGGGCATGCGGTGCCTGCGGCCCCTAATCATCTTCCCTCTCGTGCTGGTCGCCCTCTGGACGGCCGGGCCGGCACTCGCCGGCGGCGGCAACTACGTCGTCGCAGGCGGGACGCCGAAGCAGCAGGCGCAGGTCCACCAGGCCCTCGACGCGAGCGCCTTCGACTGGAACATCGTGCCGGTGCAGATCACGATCCACATCGCGCCCGGCATCGACTCGGAGGCGACGACCGGGAACATCTGGCTCGACGCGAACCTCCTCGACTCCGGCCGCTTCTCCTGGGGTGTCGTCCAGCACGAGTACGCGCACCAGGTCGACTTCTTCCTGCTCGACGAAGCGAAGCGCGCGTTCCTCGAGCAGGCGCTCGGCGGCAAGGACTGGTGCTACGGCGTTTCCGGTCTCGCGCACGAGCAGTACGGCTGCGAGCGGTTCGCCTCGACGCTGGCGTGGGCCTATTGGCCGTCGTCCGCCAACTCGATGAAGCCCACGTCGGCGAAGGACGAGTCGGCCGCGATGGCGCCGGCGAAGTTCCGCGCGCTGCTCGTGACGCTGATCGGTGCACCGAACACGGTGCCGGAGAACGTCACGGCCCACGCGCCGGCGCGTTCGAAGCAGCCGAAGCACAAGTAGCGCTTTAGGCTCCGTCCGTGAGCGGACGGGAACGAGAGCTGCGGCGCGAGGACCTGCAAGCGGATCCGACCCGCCAGTTCCAGGCGTGGTTCGAGGAGGCGCGCGCGGAAGGCGTCCCGCTGCCGGAGGCGTGCACCGTCGCCACCGCGTCCGTGGACGCCCGGCCGTCCGCGCGTATGGTGTTGCTGAAGGACGTCGACGAGCGCGGCTTCGTGTTCGCGACGAACTACGAGAGCCGGAAGGGCCGCGAGCTCGGCAAGAACCCGCGCGCTGCGCTGTTGTTCTACTGGTACGCGCTCGGACGACAGGTGCGCGTCGAGGGCGCGGTCGAGCGCGTCGAAGCAGCCGAGTCCGACGAGATCTTCCTCGCGCGGCCGCGCGAGAGCCGGATCAGCGCGCTCGCGTCACGGCAGAGCGACCCGCTCGAGTCGCGCGAGGAGCTCGAGGACCGCGTGCGCGTCCTCGAGGCGCGGCTCGAGGGAAGCGAGGTCGAGCGCCCGGGGTTCTGGGGCGGCTACCGCGTCGTTCCGGACGAGCTCGAGTTCTGGCAACACCGCGAGAACCGCCTGCACATCCGCTTCGTCTACCGCCGCAGCGACGGCGGCTGGGAGATCGAAGGGCTGCAGCCTTAGGCCAGCGTGAGCTGGCGGAACGGCTCCAGCCCCTTGACGCCGACGCCGACGAGGCGCAGCGCGCCCGGCCGGTCGGCGAGCGCGCGGTCGAGCAGCCGGCACGCGAGGTCGCCGATCGTCTCCGCGTCGTCGACGCCCGCGTCGAGCGTGATCGAGCGCGTGCGGATCGAGAAGTCCGCGTAGCGCAGTTTGGTCGTCACCGTACGCGCGGCCTGGCCGTCGCGGCGCAAATGTTCCGACAGCCGCTCGGCCATGCGCCGCAGCTCTTCGTGCAGACGCGCCGGCTCGCTGATGTCGCGGGGGAATGTCTCCTCGTGCGAGATCGAGATCCGCTCGGACGAGAGCTCGAGCGGGCGCGCATCTATGCCGTGAGCGCGGTCGCGCAGGAGCCGGCCGACCTTCCCCGGCAGCAGTGCGCGCAGCGTGTCGTCGTCGAGCGCCGCGAGTGCGCCGACGGTCTCGATCCCGGCCGCCGCGAGGCGCTCAGCGCTCCGCGGGCCGACGCCCGGCAGCTTGCGCACCGCCAGCGGTGCGAGGAAGGCCGCTTCGCGGCCGCGGCGCACGACCGTGATCCCGCCCGGCTTTCGGCTGTCCGACGCGACCTTCGCGACGACCTTCGACGCCGCCACGCCGAGCGAGCAGGTCAGGCTCGTCGTCCCGCGCACCGCCGTCTGCACCGCCTCCGCGAGTTCGCGCGCGCGTAGGAAGTCCGAGGCCACCTCGCCGAGGTCGAGGTAGCCCTCGTCGAGCCCGGTCCGCTCGACCGTCGGCACGATCGCGCGCACGCTCTCCCACACGGCGCGCGAGTAGTCGCGGTACAGCGAGTGCCGCGGACGGACGAAGACGGCGTGAGGGCAGCGGCGAAGCGCCTCCGCGCAGCTCATCGCGGACTGGATGCCGTAGCGGCGCGCAGCGTAGTTCGCCGTTGCGACGACCCCGCGGCCGTGCGGCTCGCCGCCGACGATCAGCGGCACGCGCCGCAGCTCCGGCTGTTCGAGCTCCTCGACCGCGGCGAAGAAGGCGTCGAGGTCGAGATGCGCGACGATCACCTGCGGAAGGCTACGGATCGAGCCTGACAAAGCGAAGGGGCCCCGTCGGAGCCCCTTCGGATCGTACGAACCGGGTCGAGCCTAGCGCTTGACGACAAGCACGAACGAACGGGTCTCGAACGCGCCGTGGACGTCGGTCGCCCGCACCTTGAAGCGGTACGTAGCGGCCTGCTTCGGAACTCCCGCAAGGACGCCGTTCGCGTGCAGCGCGATCCCCTTCGGCAAGCGCCCCGACTCCACGTCGAAGCGATACGGCCCACTGCCGCCCTTCGCCGACAGTTGCGCCTGGAACGCCCGGCCGGTCTGAGCAGGGCCGAGTCGTGCCGGCCCGATCACGATCGTCGGTGCGAAGTACGCGAGCCGGTACGCGAGCGTCGCCTGGGCGCCGAAATGGTCGGTGACGGTGACCTGGAACTCGAACGTTCCGGGCGCTCCCGTGGGAACGCCGGTGATCGTGCCGTCCGCGCCGAGCGTCAACCCGGCGGGCAGCGAGCCCGACATCTGGGCGAACGAGTAGGGAGCCGAGCCGCCGCTCACGCCTAGGTTCCCTTGGTAGGCGACCCGTCGCACCGCGGGCGGAAGCACCGGCGGCGAAGCTACGAGCGTCGGCCACCCGATCGACATCGTGTACGTCCTCGATCCGGTCGCCCCAGCCGAGTCGGTGGCCGTTGCGCGGAACGTGAAGTCGCCCTTCTGCGTCGGCGCGCCGGTGACGACCCCGTCGGCGCCGAGCGTAATGCCCGGCGGCAGCGCGCCGCCGGTGATCGTCCACGCGACGGGCGGGTTCGAGCCGGTCGCCGTGAGAGGCTGGCTGTAGGCGACGCCGGTCGTGCCGCCCGGAAGCAATGCCGATGTGGGCGCGAGCACCAGGCCGACCTTGATCGTGTAGGCACGCGTCCCCGGCCCTGCGCCCGACGATGTCGCCTGGACGGTGAACGCGAACGTCCCGCCTTTCGTCGGGGTGCCCGTCAGGGCGCCGCTCTGCGACAGGGTGATTCCGGGCGGCAGCGTTCCGGACGTGACCGAGAACGAGTACGGCCCCGTGCCGTTGCTCGCCGACAGCGTCACCGAGTACGGGCCGGTGACCACGCCGTCCGGAAGCGTTCCCGGGTCGATCGCGACGACAGGAACTGCGGGAGTCATGACCGACGGGACGGACTCGGTGTCCCACCCACAGTGCTGATAGTTGTCGTAGCTGCGCGGGTACGCGCAGTCGAGGTTCGTCGCCATGAAGACGACGCGCAGCATCCAGCCCGCATCGGTGGACTGGACGACGTAGGTGTTCTTCGTCGACTTCGCCTGCACGACGACGCAGTGGTCGGGCCCGTCGCACTTTTCGAACTGGTACGCGTATCCGGCAGGGGGCGTCCCGTAGAAAACCTCGCGGTTGCCGACCTTCGGGTCCGCGTCGGGATTGTTCGGATCGCACGACGGGTCGCAGTGGGCGGACGGCGTCGACGAGTAGAGCGTGTCGCCGATGTGGGGAACGGCCGGCGGGCTCCAGGCCCCGGTTCCCTCCGGCCCCCCGACGAAGATCGCCGGCGTGCCCGAAATCACGGGCTTCTGGGCGACGGCCGAAGGGACGACGACGAAAAAAGTTGCGGCCAATGCGGCCATGGCAAAGCGAATCTTCACGTTCCTCCTCTGACTCGAAACGGCCACTCTTGCGGTTCACCCGGTCCGTCGCCCTCGACCCGGCTGCGCGGGGAGGGTAGCGCAGAATCGGCCTCGCGGCCGCCTCCTAGGTGCGGCGCCGCAGCGCGATGCCTGTGAGGATCTCGCGGACGATCCGGTCGGCGACGAGCGCGGTCGTATCTGCGGACCCGATCGCGGTCGGGCAGACCTCGACCACGTCCGCGCCCACGAGCTCAACCCGCCCCGCGATCTCGCGGCACGCCCAGAGCAGGTCGGCCGAAGTCATCCCGCCCGGCTCTGGCGTCCCCGTCCCCGGTGCGAACGCTGGGTCGAGCACGTCGACGTCCACCGAGAGGAACATCGGCCCCACGCCGATCCTTTGCAGCGTTTCTTCGACAACGGCGCGGATGCCGCGCTCACGGACGTCGTGCATGAAAAAGCTCGTGATCCCACGCCGCGCCTGCCACGCGAACTCGCGCTCGCCCGGCCAGTAGCCGCGCAGCCCGATCTGCACGTAGCGCTCGGGCGCGACGTGCTCCGCCTCGACGAGCCGGTACATCGGCGTGCCGTGCGAGAGCTCGACGCCGAAGACGTGTGTGCCCGTATCGGTGTGCGTGTCGAAGTGGATCAGCCCGAGGGGCCCGTGCTTCGCCGCACACGCGCGGATGTCCGGCTCCGCGATCGAATGGTCGCCGCCGAGGACGATGGGGACCGCGCCGGCGTCGAGCACCTGCGTCACGGTTGCTTCGATCGCGGCGTGCGTGCGCGCTGCGTCGGCGGGAAGGACGGGTGCGTCGCCGAAGTCGACCAGCCGCAGCTCTGCGAACGCGTCGATCTTCGCTTCGAGGTGTGCCCCGGCCGGACAGCTCGCGGCGCGGATCGCACGAGGCCCAAAGCGTGCGCCCGGCCGGTCGGAGACGAGGTCGTCGGTCGGCGCTCCGACGATCGCGACGTCCATTCCCTCGAGCTCCTTCGGGTCCTGCGTGTACGGCAATCCGC
>WNEY01002093.1_pt1 | contig 14510 bp, 10 predicted proteins | sample 5400531 | NCBI WGS metagenome assembly WNEY01 (sample SAMN13153338, study PRJNA577476) | soil metagenome | isolation source: 200 cm saprolite under Douglas fir tree site 1 | place: USA:California | collected 2015-04-18
TGCCCGGGCGCCGCCCAAAGGCGGCGGAGATCAGTTGGGCGGCCTCGCTCGGCCGGTGGCCGAGCTGCTTGACGAGCACCTCGAAGACCATGCCGCGCACCCCATCATCATCGGCGAGTCCCGCCGGCACTCCCGCCCCCGCCTCTTCCGGAGCCGGCACCGTCGGGATCAGGGCGAACTTGGCCACCTTGGCCTGGAGCTGCGCCACGATGTTCTTGGCCTTCTGCGGCCCGATGCCCGGCAGCCGCCGGAGATAGCCTTCGTCCTGCCGCGCGATGGCGCCGGCGATCTCGGCGACGGGCGCGGCGAGGGCGCGCGCCGCCACCAGCGGGCCCACGTCCTTGACCGTGATCAGCTTCTCGAAGAACTCCTTGTCGAGCTCCGACGTGAATCCGATGAGCACGGGCCGCGGCTGATTCTGGGTGGCGTGGTAGTGAATGGCCAGCGCGATCTCGTCGGCCGCGTCGCCTTCGCCCGGCTTGGCGGCCACCAGCTCGCGCTGGACCACGGGTGGAACGAACACCTCGTAGCCGACACCAGCCGCCTCGACCACCAGCCGGCCCTCGAACTTTCGTCGCAGGCGCCCGCGCAGGGAGGCAATCATCGCGTCGGACGCCGCGCGCCACGCCCGGCGGGCAGACGCCCGGTCACCCGCGCCATGCCCGTGACGGCCAACCCCAGGGCATCGGCCACGTGCGAGGGGCGCGGCAGGTCCTTGAGGCCCAGCACGGTCTGCACGGCCCGCTGCACCTGCGCCTTGCCGGCCGAGCCATTACCCGTCATCGCCCGCTTCACTTCAGATGGTGACAGCGCCAGCACCGCCACGCCGAGCTGGCGGGCGGCCAGGTAGATCACCCCGCGGGCGTGGCCCATCAGGATGGCCGTGCGCGGGAACTTGTACTCGGCGTAGAGGTCCTCGACCACGAGCAGGCCGGGCGAATGGGATTCGATCAGGCGATGGACGGCCCGATGAATGGCATTGAGGCGGGCCTCGAGGGACTGAGAGGCCAGGGTGCTGATGACCCCGGCGTCCGCGACCGCAACCCCGGCCGATCCGGCTTCGAGCACGCCGAAGCCGGTGGCGATGAGGCCGGGGTCCACGCCCATCACCCGCAGCACGCTAGGCTGCGGTAATGGCGTCGAGGACTTCGTCGGCGATGTCGTAGTTGGCGTAGACGGACTGGACGTCGTCCTGCTCCTCGAGGGCTTCGATCAGCCGCACCACCGCCGCGGCGTCCTTGCCCTCCACGCGCACCGTGGACTGCGGGACCATGTCCACCTTGGCTTCGAGCACGGGCATGCCCTGGCGCTCCAGCGTCTGGCGCACCGCCTCCATTTCATCAGGTGTCGTCGTGATCTCGAAAACTTTTTCGACCAGCTTGACGTCCGTGGCGCCCGCATCCAGGGCCTTCTCGAGCAGGTCATCCTCCTTGACCTTGTCGGCGTCCACCTGAATGATCCCGCGTCGCTCGAACATCCAGGCCACGCAGCCGGCGGTGCCCATCCGGCCCTCGTGCTTCTCGAAGACGTGCCGGATCTCCGGGCCCGTGCGGTTCTTGTTGTCGGTGAGCGTGCGTACCAGCACCGCCACCCCCCCCGCCCCATAGCCTTCGTACGAGATCTCCTCGTACTGCTCGCCCGGCAGCTCGCCCGTGCCCTTCTGGATCGCGCGCCGGATATTGTCGGCGGGCATATTGGCCGCCCGCGCCGCTTCCATGGCCGCCTTGAGGCGGATATTCCCCTTGGGATCGCCGCCCCCATGCTTGGCGGCCACCGTGATCTCGCGGAGGATCTTGGAAAAGAGCTTCCCCCGCTGGACATCCGTCTTGCCCTTCTTCCGCTTGATCTGCGACCAGCGTGAGTGTCCGGACATGGCTCCCTACCTTCCCTCGTGTATGGATGCCCTCAATCGCTTCACGCGCTCGAGCCGTCGCGCCCGGCGCTCGAGCGCCTCGGCCCAGCGCCGCTGCTCGCCGGGCGTCGTCGGCGTGAATGGCGGGCAGGGCCGAGGCCGCAGGTCGCCGCCTCGCTCCGAACCGAGATGAACGAAGGTCAAGTAGGCCGTGCAGGCGTGGCGCACCTCGCCCGTCCACGGCACCTCGCTGAGCACCTTGACGCCGATCTCGAGCGACGAGGTCCCGACGTGGTTCAGCGCCGCCTTGAACGTGATCACTTCATTGCTCCGGATGGGGGCGAAGAAGTCCAGCGCGTCCAGGCACGCCGTCATGACGAAGCCGCGGGTGTAGCGCATCGACAGGATGCCGCCGGCCTCGTCGATGTCCATGAGCAGCTTGCCCGCGAACATCGTGCTGCCGAACAGCGCGTCTTCCGGGAGGACGGAGCGGCACGATTCGAATCGCCATCGCAGTTCCTCGGCGGCATCGTCCCCCGTCTCCCTCTCCCGCTCGGCCCGGCGCGCGAAGCGCTGCAGGCGCTGGGCCCGACGCTCCTGCGCGGCAGCGAAGAGCGCCGCCTCCTCCGCGCCCCGTGGCTCGATCAACTGCGGGACCGGCGCCGGACTGACCTGCTCGTCCACTTTCACGAACACGAGGTGCGATGACAGCGTGAGGGTGCGTCGGCCGGTGACGGGCGCTTCCGCCCAGACCCGCACGCCCACTTCGAGCGAGCAGCGTCCCACGTACTCCACCTGCGCCCGCAGCACCGCGACCTCTCCGACCTTGACCGGGTGGATGAAATCGATGTCGTCCATCGCGCCCAGCACCACGTTCCCCTTGGCCACTCGCGCCGCCGCGATGGTCCCGCACGTGGCGATCCACTGCATCATGCGGCCGCCGTGGATCTGCCCGGGCGCCCCCGCGTGCTCGGGGAACACCCAGTTGACCATCTCGGTGGCCGTGTCGGAGATTGATGGCATCGGTCAGCGCGCGGGAACGAGCCGGCCCCGCCCCGAAGGGCTGTAAACTCTCCATTTGTCTATCACGACGCCGGGTCGTTGACAACCGAAGGCTTGCGCCCTAGGGTGAGGCCACCGCACTCATCGCAGGCGGGACGGGCCCGAGGAGGCCAGACATGGAATTCGAATATTCGAAGCGCACCAAGCAATACATGGAACAGCTGACCGACTTCATGAACAAGCACGTCTACCCGAGCGAGCAGACCTTCCACGACCAGCTCGACGCCGGGCCCACACGCTGGCAGGTTCCGCCCGTCATCGAAGAGCTCAAGGCGAAGGCGCGGGAGCGCGGTCTGTGGAACCTCTTCCTGCCCGAGAGCGAGCGGGGCGCGGGGCTGACCAACCTGGAGTACGCCCCGCTGTGCGAGATCATGGGCCGCTCGACGATCGCGCCCGAGGCCTTCAACTGCTCGGCTCCCGACACCGGCAACATGGAGGTGCTCGAGCGCTACGGCACGCCGGAGCAGAAGAAGCAGTGGCTGGAGCCCCTGCTGGAGGGCAAGATCCGCTCGGCCTTCGCCATGACCGAGCCGAACGTCGCTTCCTCCGACGCGACCAATATCGAGTCCAGCATCGTCCGGGACGGTGACCACTATGTCATCAACGGCCACAAGTGGTGGACATCGGGCATCGGCGATCCGCGCTGCAAGATCCTGATCTTCATGGGCAAGACCGATCCCAAGAACGCGGACAAGTACAAGCAGCAGTCCATGATCCTGGTGCCGCGGGACACTCCCGGCATCAAGATGATCCGGATGCTCACGGTGTTCGGTTTCGACGACGCCCCCCACGGTCACGGGGAGGTGCTGTTCGAGAACGTGCGGGTGTCGGCGTCGAGCATGCTGCTCGGTGAAGGCCGCGGGTTCGAGATCGCCCAGGGCCGCCTGGGTCCTGGACGCATCCACCACTGCATGCGGCAGATCGGCGTGGCCGAGCGGGCGCTGGAACTGATGTGCCAGCGCGCCACCAAGCGCGTGGCCTTTGGCAAGCCGCTGGCCGACAACGACATCACGCTGGAGCGCATCGCGCAGTCGCGGATCGAGATCGACCAGGCCCGCCTGCTGGTGCTCAACGCCGCCTACATGATGGATACGGTGGGCAACAAAGCGGCCAGGCAGGCGATTGCCGAGATCAAAGTTGCCGTGCCCAATGTCACGCTGGCGGTGGTCGAGCGGGCCATGCAGCTCCACGGCGGAGGCGGCGTGAGCCAGGCCTTCCCGCTGGCGTCCATGTGGGCCCACTCGCGCACGCTGCGCTTCGCGGACGGCCCGGACGAGGTGCACCGCCGCCAGATCGGCAGGCTCGAGCTCCGCAAGCACGGCTAGTCTGGCGGGATGACGTCTCGGTTCGCTGGAGCGCCGCGACCGCGTCAGCGGCCGCCGGGAGGGGTGCCGAAGAGGGGGGAGCCGGCCGGCGCCTCCAGCCATACCCGGTCGAGCCGATGATTGCCGCTCGGATGCAGGCGGAAGTTCTTGACTTCAGGCCGGACGACGGCCCAGTTCAGCCTCGCGTAGAGCGGGATCCAGGGCAACTCCTCGGCCAACATCGCCTGGGCGCGTATGTACAGCCGCTGGCGCTCGGGCCGGAAGGAGATCTGGCTGCCCCGGATCAGCAGGTCGTCCAGCCGGGCGTTCCGGTAGAAGGACATATTGAGGGCCCCCGGACCCTTGGTCGCGCCCTCGCTGCTCGACAGCGGGTAGAGCAGGAAGTGGGGGTCGCCGCCCTCCGCGCGTGCCTCGAGCAGCGCCATCTCATGCTCCCCGCTCTGAGCCAGCGCTAGGGCCGAATCGGCGCTCTCGAGCTGGATCGGCACCGTGATGCCGGCCGCGGCCAGTGAGGCGCGGACGGCCTCGGCAAGGCGTCCGGGATCGAGACGGCGGGCACCTTCGGCGACGAGAAGCGCGGCCGCGGTCCCGCGCGCGAAGCCTGCCTCGACCAGCAGATGTTTGGCCGACTCCGGATTGGCCTCGAGGAGGGGCGGCCCCTCCCGGCGCGCCCAGACTCCGGGAGGCAAGAAGGCCTGCAGCGGGACCGCCACCTGGCCCAGCGCCGCGGCGAGCTGAGCTGGATCGAGCGCCGCCGCGATAGCCCGCCTCACTTTCACCCTGTTGAGGGGCTCCTTCTCGGTCTGTAGCGCGAGATAGCCCACGCGCCAGCCGGGAACAGAGAGCGCCCCGGCAAGCCGCGCCGGCGGCCCGGCAGGGATGAGGATGTCCAGTCCCTGGGCGTCGAGCGCTGCCTCGGCCTGCGGCTCGTCGGAGGCGTCGAGGAAAGCGATACGACTGGCCCGCGGCGCCCCGCCCCAATACGACGGATTGGCGTTGAGCACCAGCCGGCCCGGCGCTGCTTCCGCCACGCTGAATGCTCCGGTTCCCTGCCAGCGCTGGCCGCCCACCCCGGGCAGCACGATGGAGAATGCGGGATGGGCGAGCGCGGTGAGCAGCGGAGCATAGGGCAGGACCAGGCTGATCTGGACCGTCCGCGGGTTCACGGCTCGAATGTCCCTGATGATTCCCGGCGCCCCGCGGAGAAGCCGCGGTGCCGCGGCATTCGGGTTCGGAGCGAATGGATGGCTGGCGACGATGAGGCGCTCCAGGCTGTCCACCACGTGGTGGGCGGTGAGCAGCGTGCCGTCGTGGAAGCGCACGCCGTCGCGGAGGCGGAAGGACCAGATCAGGCCGTCCCGCGAGGGCGTCCACTGCACGGCCAGCCCCGGCTCGATATCGCTGCTGCCCTCGCGGTACTGCACGAGCGTGTCGAAGACCTGCCGGGAGACGAAGGACAGCGGCCCGTCGCTGGCGGCGGCGGGATCGATTGTGCCTGGAACCGCTGGAAGCCCCACCCGTAGGACGGCGCCCTGTGCCCACACCACCCCCGGTTCGCCCGATACGAGCGATAGAAACAGGGAGAGACCGAGAGCGATCGAGCGAGACATGTTGCTGTTATACGCCCGAACACGCGGCGGCGCGATCCTGTCGATCAGGTGCCGCGCTTCGCGGCACATTGCCCCTCTTTTCACCTGCCCACCACTCCCCGGTGGCCATCCGAAGGAGGCAAAGGGGGCCATTTTGCCCCTCTTGCGGGATCCGAAGATTGAGTATCGGCTGGCATCGAATTTGCCCCTGAATCGGGCAGAGCGGGAGGCCAGTGGCCCGGAACCGGCCCTCGAGATGGCCGGTTGAAGATGCGAGACCGATAGGGCACGACGAAGACTGGAATTGGAAAAAGTGAAATGAAATCAATAGCTCTGAACAGCGAATCAGGGCCAATTCGCTTGACTTCCCGCGAAACGGCCTCCTATACTGATGGCACCTTTCGGCTTCATGGGCCGAGCGCGAGGGAGCAGCGCTCAGGGAAGCGCCCGACGGTTCACCCAGAAAGGAACGGGCGGACATGAAGGAGTTCGAGAAGAAGGGCAATCCGAATCGGGAGCCCGGTTCCGAAGGGATGAAAGGACTGTCGAAATTCCTCCCGATGACCGACTCTAACTTCCGGCGCCGGCTCACCGAATACGAGGTGCAGGTCCAGGACCTGCAGTCCTACGTGCGCTCCCTTGAAGCGGAGACCGGCCGCCTGCGCAAGAAGCTCGAGGACGCGCCCAAGGAGTTCATGGTCCTCGAGAACAAGCTCCGCGAAGCCAACCGGCAGCTCGTGCAGGCCTTCAACCAGAACGAGAAGCTCGTCAACACGCTCTACGAGGCGCGCGAGCAGATCACGTCGCTCAAGGAAGAGGTGGACAAGCTGTGCGCGCCACCCTCGACCTACGGCGTGTATCTCTCGGTCAACGAGGACGGCACCGTCAACATCCTGTCCCAGGGTCGGAAGGTGAAGGTGAATCTCCACCCGTCCATCAAGTCGGATGACATCAAGCCCGGCCAGGAGCTCGTCCTCAACGAAGGGCTCAACGTCGTCGAGACGGCGGGCTACGAGATCCAGGGTGAAGTGGTCGTTCTGAAGGAGCTGCTCGACGAAGAGCGGGCTGTCGTCACCCAGCGCGCCGACGAGGACCGAGTCGGCATCATCGCGGACCCGCTCCGGCAGGTGAGGCTCAAGGTGGGCGATCACATCCTGATGGACGCCAAGAGCGGCTACCTCCTCGAGAAGCTGCCCAAGAGCGAGGTCGAGGACCTCACGCTCGAGGAAGTGCCGGACATCAGCTACGAGGACATCGGCGGGCTCACCACCCAGATCGACGCGATCAAGGACGCGGTGGAGCTGCCGTACCTCTACGCGGACTATTACAAGGAGCACCACCTGGCGCCGCCCAAGGGCGTGCTGCTCTACGGACCGCCCGGCTGCGGCAAGACCATGATCGCGAAGGCGGTGGCCAACAATCTGGCCGCTCGGATCTCCGAGAAGCGCGGCGAGAAGGTCAAGGGCTTCTTCCTCAACATCAAGGGCCCGGAGCTGCTCAACAAGTACGTGGGCGAGACCGAGCGGAAGATCCGCGAGATCTTCATCAAGGCCCGCGAGAAGGCGGCGGAGGACGTGCCGGTGGTGGTCTTTTTCGATGAGATGGACGCGCTGTTCCGCACGCGTGGCTCGGGCATCTCCTCGGACGTCGAGACCACGATCGTGCCGCAGCTGCTGGCCGAGATCGACGGCGTCGAGCACCTCAAGAACGTCATTGTGATCGGCGCGTCCAATCGTCAGGACCTCATCGATCCCGCCATCCTTAGGCCCGGCCGCCTAGACGTGAAGATCAAGATCGAGCGGCCCGACCGGAACGCCGCGGTCGACATCTTCGTCAGGTACATGACGGCGGAGCTGCCGATCCACGAGACCGAGCTGCGAGAGCACGCCGGCGACATGCAGGCCACGCTGGACCGCATGATCGCGGCGACGGTCGACGAGATGTACAGTCTGGGCGAGGAGAACCGGTTCCTCGAGGTGACGTACGCCAACGGCGACAAGGAGGTGCTCTACTTCAAGGACTTCTCCTCCGGCGCCATGATCGAGTCCATCGTGCGGCGGGCCAAGAAGCTGGCGCTCAAGCGCTACATCCAGACCAGCGAGAAGGGCATCAAGCTGGACGACATGCTCGCCGCCGTGCGAGAGGAGTTCAAGGAGAACGAGGATCTGCCGAACACGACCAACCCGGACGACTGGGCGAAGATCGCCGGCAAGAAGGGCGAACGGATCGTGTACGTGAAGCCGCTCATGGGAGAAGCTAAGGAGAAGCAGCGCGCGGTCGAGCGCGTGATCAACACCGGCCAGTACCTGTAACTGCCGCGGCGGGAGGGAGCGGCATGCTCCCTCCCGCCGTATGTCTTCCACCCACTATCACGAAGCGCGATCCGGGGACGTAATGGCGATTCCGAAGGTCATGGGCATCGAGACCGAGTACGGGATCACGGTCAAGAACCAGCCCGATTTCAACCCGATCCTATCCTCGCTGCTGCTGATCAACTCGTACGAGACCTATCGTTCCTCGCGCATCCGCTGGGACTACGAGGCGGAGAGTCCGCTGCGTGATGCGCGCGGCTTCGAATACATGGAGGACAAGGAGGTTCCGTCCAAGGAGGAGTCGCGGCTCATCAACCTGATCCTGTCCAACGGCGCGCGCTTCTACGTGGACCACGCCCACCCCGAGTACTCCTCGCCCGAGACGACCAATCCTCGGGACCTGGTGATCTGGGACAAAGCCGGCGAACGGATCCTGAACCTTTCCCGGTCGCGGGCCGAGGCGGTTTCTCCTCCAGAGCAGCGCATTCTGATCTACAAGAACAATACGGATTCAAAGGGGAATTCGTACGGAACGCACGAAAACTATTTGATGGACCGCAAAGTGCCCTTCGCCCGCATCGTCCAGCACCTGATGCCGTTCTTCGTGAGCCGGCAGATCTTCACCGGCTCTGGCAAGGTCGGGGCGGAGAACAACACCGAGCACAGCGATTTTCAGATCTCTCAGCGCGCGGATTTCCTCGAGACCGAGGTGGGGCTGGAGACGATGCACAGCCGTCCCATCATCAACACCCGCGACGAGCCCCACGCCGACCCCGAGAAGTACCGGCGGCTGCATGTGATCGTCGGCGACGCCAACATGAGCGAGGTGGCCAATTACCTCAAGGTCGGCACCATGGCCATCGTGCTCAGCATGGTCGAGGACGATTTCATCGACCGGGACCTCTCGCTTGAAAGTCCGGTGCTCGCCTACCGCCGGGTCTCGCGCGACTTGAGCTGCCGCGAGACCTTCAAGCTGAAGGACGGCCGCGCGGTGACCGCGGTGGATCTGCAACGCGAGTTCCTGACGATGGCTCACGCCTACTACCGCACCCGGGAGCATGAGCCGTGGGTCGAGGACGTGCTCGCGCGCTGGGTCTCGGTGCTCGACCGGCTCGCGGCCGACCCCATGACGCTCGACCGCGAGCTCGACTGGGTCATCAAGCGCCACATCATCGAGAACTACATGGCCAAGCACGGTCTGGACTGGGCCGACTCGCGCGTGGCCATGATCGATCTTCAGTATCACGACATTCGGCCGAGCAAGGGGCTGTACTACAAGCTCGAGGAGTCCGATGCCGTCGAGCGGCTCGTGACCGAGGACGAAGTCTCGAAAGCCATCTATGATCCGCCCAAGGACACGCGGGCGTACTTCCGTGGAATGTGCCTGCAGAAGTACGCCGAGGAGGTCGTGTCGGCGTCCTGGGACTCGGTGATTTTCGACCTCAAGGAAGGCCCGCTCAAGAAGATCTTCATGCTGGAGCCCCTGCGCGGCACCGAGGCGCACGTGGCCCAGCTGTTCGCGGAATCGCCGACGGCCGGAGACCTGCTGCGCAATCTGGGCAAGCCGAGCGGCGACTTCTAGCCATGCTGTCGGGCAATCAGCCGGGCAACTGGCAGCGGGCCTTCTTCGACTATTCCTCGACCAGCTTCGCCGATCTGCTGCGCCAGACGGCGCCCCACCTGCTCCCCGGTCGGGACGAGCCGGCCGTGGAAGAGGGCGGCGTCCCCGCCCTGCCCCACGGCACCACGGTCCTCGCGCTCCGGTACCGCGACGGCGTGATCATGGCCGGCGACCGGCAGGCCAGCGAAGGCTACCAGGTCGCCCACCGGCGCATCGAGAAGATCTTCAAGGCTGATGATCTCTCGGGCGTAGGGATCGCCGGCGCCGCCGGCCCCGCGATGGAAATGGCGCGCCTGTTCCAGACCGAGCTGGAACACTACGAGAAGGTGGAGGGCGAGAACCTTTCGCTCGAGGGCAAGGCGAACCGGCTGGGCCAGATGATCCGCATGAACCTCCCGATGGCCATGCAGGGTCTCATCGTGGTGCCGATCTTCGCCGGCTTCGACGAGCGCGCGGGAGTGGGGCGCCTCTTCAAGTACGACGTCACCGGCGGCCGCTATGAAGAGGCGGATTACTTCGCCCAGGGCTCCGGCGGCAAGGACGCGCGCGACTCGCTGAAGAAACGCTTCAAGCGTGACATGGCCAAGGACGAGGCCCTCCGGGTCGCCATCGAGGCCCTCATCGACGCCTCCGACGAGGACCTGGGCACGGGAGGCCCGGATCTCATCCGGAACATCCTGCCCAGCGTGAAGACCATCACCCGCTCCGGATTCGGCGAGGCTGGGGAGGACGAAATCCGCCGACACTGCGAAGCCGTGTTGAATGATCGAGGCCGGCTCTAATGCCCCTCCCCTACTACGTCTCGCCCGAGCAGATGATGAAGGACAAGGCGGAGTATGCCCGCAAGGGCATCTCCCGCGGCAAGGCCATCGTCGCCATCGAGTACCGCGACGGCGTCCTGCTGGTGGCCGAGAATCCGTCCACCCTCCTTCACAAGATCTCGGAGATCTATGACCGCATTGCCTTCGCGGGGGTGGGTAAGTACAACGAGTTTGAGAACCTGCGGGTGGCCGGCGTGCGGCACGCGGACGTCAAGGGCTATTCCTACAGTCGTGGGGACGTCAGCGCCAAGTCGCTCGCCAACGCCTATTCCCAGGCCCTCGGCAATATCTTCACCCAGGACATCAAGCCCTTCGAGGTGGAGGTGCTGGTCGTCGAGGTGGGCGACAGCAACGGGACCAAGAACGAGATCTACCACATCCTCTACGACGGGACGATCGAGGACGAGAAGAATTACGCGGCCATGGGCGGCCAGTCGGACGAGATCCGGCGCTACTTAAAAGACAACTACGCGGAGAATCTGGACTTCTCGGCTGCCGTCACACTGGGCGTGCGCGCCCTGATGGTGACCCAGAACAAAACGCTTACCGGGCGCGACCTCGAAGTGGCCGTCCTGGACCGCGGCAAGGAGCGCCGCAAGTTCCGCCGCATCCCACCCGAAGTTCTCCACCAACTGCTGACCGACGGCAAGTAGGCCTGTCGCCGGAAATCTTGCCCGCGGGCCCTTCCCCTGCTACCCTGAAGGCCACATGAAGCGCCGCATCTTCGGCCTCGAGAACGAATACGGGCTCACCTGCACGCTCAACGGCCAGCGGCGCCTGTCGCCCGACAACGTCGCGCGCTACCTCTTCGAGAAGGTCATCCCGGGCGCCCGCAACGCCAACGTGTTTCTCGAGAACGGCGCGCGCCTCTATCTGGACACGGGCTTTCATCCCGAGTACGCGACCCCGGAATGCGACGACATCACCGACCTGGTCATCCATGACAAAGCCGGTGAGCGGATCGTCGAGGATCTCCTGCACCAGGCCGAGAAGCGCCTGCGCGAGGACGGCATCTCCGGCCACATCCTGCTCTTCAAGAACAACACCGACTCGGCCGGCAATTCCTACGGCTGTCACGAGAACTACCTGGTCAGTCGGGATGTGTCGTTTCAGCGCCTGGCCGAGGGACTGATCCCCTTCTTCGTCACGCGGCAGATCTTCGCGGGCGCGGGCAAGGTGCTCCAGACGCCGCGCGGGTTCCACTACTGCCTGTCGCAGCGCGCGCAGCACATCTGCCAGGAGATCTCGGGCGCCACCACGTCGTCGCGCTCCATCATCAACACGCGCGACGAGCCCCACGCCGATGCGGAGAAGTACCGCCGCCTGCACGTCATCGTCGGAGACTCCAACATGTCCGAGGTCGCCACCTACCTCAAGGTCGGCACCACGGCGCTCATTCTCGACATGATCGAGGACGGCTTCTTCGACAAGGACTACAGCCTGCAATCGCCGGTCCAGGCCATCCGCGATATCAGCCACGACCCGACGCTGCGGGAGACGGTGCGCCTCAAGGACGGGCGTGCAATCACGCCGCTGCAGCTCCAGATGGAGTACCTCGAGCACGCCACGCGCTACGTCCAGGCGATCGATGCCGACCCGGTCACCAAGGACGTGCTCGCGCGCTGGACCTACGTGATCGAGGCGCTGGCCGACGACCCCATGCAGCTCAGCCGCGAAGTGGACTGGGTGATCAAGCAGCAGCTCATCCAGCACTACATGGAAAAAAATCGGTTGTCCTGGCGCGATCCGAAGGTCTCGCTCATGGACCTGCAGTACCACGATATCCGGCCCGACAAGGGCCTCTACTTCAGCCTCGTGCGCCGCGATCTCGTGGACCGCATCACCGACGATGAAGCCATCGAGCGCGCCAAGCACGTGCCGCCCCAGACGACCCGCGCCCGGCTGCGGGGCGAATTCATCCGGCAGGCCAATCTCAAGGGCAAGGATTACCGCGTGGACTGGGTCTACCTCAAGCTCAATGACCCGGAGCGCGAGACCATCCTCTGCAAGGACCCGTTCCAGAGTCACGACGAACGGGTCGAGCGCCTCATCCGCTCGTTCTAGTTCCTTTTTCGCCTCCCGCAGCGCCCGCCTTCCTGGCCAAGTCTTGACCGTGTCGCTTTCATCTGAGCAGTATGGGTCCGATGGCCACGGTCCTGGAAAGACATCGGGAATTCCCCCGCGCGCGCGCGCTGCCCGTCCAGTCGTCCCGCTACCACTCCCTCGACGCTCTCCGAGGCACGATGATGCTCCTCGGGATCTACCTCCATGCGGCGGTGGCCTTCTCCCGCCACGGCAGCTGGCCCTGGAAGGACGGCTCGACGACGGCGGTGTTCGACCTGAGCCTTGGACTCGTCCACGTCTTCCGGATGCCCGTCTTCTACGTCATGGCGGGCTTCTTCGCCGCGCTCCTGCTCGAGCACCGCGGCCCGGCTGGCTTCCTCAGGAACCGGATGATCCGCATTCTGCTCCCGTTCGCCGCGGGATGGACGGTGCTCTTCCCCCTGATCGCAGCCCTCGTGACCGCAGCCACGAACTTGGAAGAGCCGCGGACCATCCCGGTGAAGTACCTGCACTTCTTCAGCTCGGGAGAAGTCCTGCGCCACGTCGACCCGATGCATCTCTGGTTTCTCGAATACCTCCTCATCTTCTATGCGATCGCCCTCGCCGTCATGCCCCTCGCTCGGCGACTGCCGGCTCTCGTCGCAAAGGTCGAGCAAACTTTTCGGGCGGTCCTGATCTCGCCGCTCGGGCCCCTCGTCCTCGCCGCCATCACCTTCCCCGCCCTCTGCTTCATGCAGGAGGGCGCGCTCGATGACCCGTCGGGCTTTTTCCCCGAGGCGAAGATCTTTATCACCTACCTCATTTTCTTCGCCTCCGGCTGGCTCCTCTACCGGAACGCGGATCTCCTCCCGACCCTCCTCCGCCTTCCGCGGCTTCCGATTGCCCTCGTTCTCGGGCTCGCCGCGGCATTCCTCGGCTTCTACTTCCTCTGGCATCGCGCGCAGCCGACCGCGAGCCATACACACCTCTGGTTCCTGGCGAGCGCCTGGTTTCTCGGGCTCTCGATGTGGCTCTTCATCTTCGGCTTCACGGGCCTCTTCCTCCGCTACCTCGAGCGGCCGGTCCCGTGGATCCGCTATCTCTCGGACTCCTCCTACTGGCTCTACCTGATGCACATGCCGGTCCTCCTCGTCTTTCAGATCGCCGTGGCGGGGACAGGCTGGACACCGGCGATGAAAGCGCTGGTCGTCCTCGCGGCTTCGGTTCCCACCCTCCTCGCGAGCTATCATGTCCTCGTCCGGTCCACGTGGGTGGGCGCGATCCTGAACGGCCGGAGGTACCCGGTCAGGCACCGGCCGCCGCTTGGGGTCGCGGCCGAGCCCGGCTGGCAGAAGTAGGAGGGGCGACCGACCGGCGTCAGGCGCCGACGTGTAGCGCCAGGTCTTCTCCTCCCAGCCCAGCAGGAGGGTGTCGGGCCGGTTTTCAAGCGTTTCCCAGGTCGCCAGATTGCCAGTATCCTGAGAGGCGAGGGACGGGCCGGCTTGTGGCCCACCTTGGACCGGAGCCCTACACCACGGTAGCGCACGCGCGACGTGCCGGCGGGCACGGCGGCGTAGACGGAGGCGTGATCATGGCAGAGATGTGGAGCGATCTCGTCTGGGCAGCTCTGCGGGATCTCAACACGCGGCTAATGGCGGTGCTGCCGAGCATCCTCGCCATGCTCACGCTGGCGGCGGTGGGCCTCGTCGCCGCCTGGGTCGCGGCGCTGCTCCTGAGGCGCCTCGCCCGGGCCGTGGCCTTCGATCAGCGCGCCGAGACGTGGGGGCTCGTAACCCCGATCGCGCGCGCGGGGCTCCGTCGGCCGCCCTCCCAGCTGCTCTCAGTGATGGTGTTCTGGGCCATCTTCATTCTCTTCCTGACCCTC
>WNEY01002096.1_pt1 | contig 14506 bp, 8 predicted proteins | sample 5400531 | NCBI WGS metagenome assembly WNEY01 (sample SAMN13153338, study PRJNA577476) | soil metagenome | isolation source: 200 cm saprolite under Douglas fir tree site 1 | place: USA:California | collected 2015-04-18
TCTTGCCGAACGCGAGGGCCTGGGCCTGGGCGAACACGTTGGAGGACAGGATGTCGTGATGATCGCGCAGCGGGTTCAGGCTCTTGCCGAAGCCGATCAGGTCGACCGGGATCAGCTTGGTGCCCTGATGGATGAGCTGATAGAAGCTGTGCTGGCCGTTGGTGCCCGGCTCGCCCCAGTAGACCGCGCCGGTCTGGTAGTCCACCTCGGTCCCGTCCAACCTCACGTGCTTGCCGTTCGACTCCATCGTGAGCTGCTGCAGGTAGGCCGGGAACCGCTTGAGGTACTGCTCATACGGCATGACGCCGGCCGTCTGCGCGCCGAAGAAGTCCGCGTACCAGACGGCCAGCAGCCCCATCAGCACCGGCAGGTTCCGCGCCAGCGGGGCGGTGCGGAAATGCTCGTCCATCTCGTGGAATCCCGCCAGCAGCTCGCCGAAGTGCTCGGGCCCGATCGCCAGCAGGGTGGACAGGCCGATGGCCGAGTCCATCGAGTACCTGCCGCCGACCCAGTCCCAGAAGCCGAACATGTTCGCGGTATCGATGCCGAACTCCGCCACCTTCTGCGCATTGGTGGAGACGGCCACGAAATGCCGGGCGACGGCGCGGGCCGATCCGAGCTCGCCGACCACCCAGTCACGCGCCGAGCGGGCGTTGGTGAGCGTCTCCAGGGTGCCGAATGTCTTGGACGAGACGATGAACAGCGTCTCGTCTGCCGACAGGTCGCGGGTCGCCTCGGCGAAGTCGGTCGAGTCCACGTTGGACACGAACCGGAAGGTCAGATCCCGCCGGGAGTAGTGCCGCAGCGCCTCATACGCCATCACCGGGCCGAGGTCGGAGCCGCCGATGCCGACATTGACGACGTTTCTTATCGTTTTGCCAGTAAAGCCCTTCCATTCGCCAGAACGCACCCGCAGCGCGAAATCTGTCATCCGGTCCAGGACCTCGTGCACCTGCGCGACCACGTCGACGCCGTCCACCACCAGCGAGACACTCCCGGGCATGCGCAGCGCGACGTGCAGCACCGCCCTGTTCTCCGACACGTTGATCGGCTCGCCCGCGAACATCATGTCCCGGCGCTCTTCCAGGCTGGACTCGCGGGCGAGGTCGATCAGCAGGCGCAGCGTCTCGTCGGTGACGCGGTTCTTGGAGTAGTCCAGGTAGAGCCCGGCGGCGCGGGCGGTCAGCCGCTCGCCGCGGCCCGGATCCTGCTCGAACAGCTCGCGCAGGTGCCGCCCGCCGATCTGTGCGTGGTGCTGCTCCAGCGCCTTCCACGACGGGCGCTCGCGCAGCGGGGTAGTCGACATCTGTCATTTCCTCCGGGGCCGGGTATCGACGTCAGGTGAGCGAGGAGCTCTGCGCGGAAATCCGCTCCAGGAGTTCTTGCCAGGAGTCGGTGAACGCGGTCGCGCCGTCGGCCTGGAGCTTGGCGGCGAGCGCCTGCACGTCGACTCCCGCGGCGTTGAATCGGGCCAGGACCTCGTCGCAGTCGCCGCCGTCGGCGGGCATCGGCTCGCCCACCTCGCCGTGGTCGTAGAAGGCCTGCAGCGTCTTGTCCGGGATCGTGTTGATCGTGAACGGGGCCGTCAGCCCGTGCACGTACAGCGTGTCGGGGGCATCCGGGTTCTTGGTCCCCGTGCTCGCCCACAGCAGCCGCTGCATCCGCACGCCCTCGTTCTCCAGCCGCATCGCGCGGTCGGAGTTCAGCAGCTGCCGGTAGGCGCGGTAGGTGGCCTGGGCGATGGCCAGCCCGAGCCGGTCGGTCAGCTCGGCCGGGACCTGCCTGGCCACCGCGACGTCCCAGCGGGACAGGAAGACCGATGCTACCGACGGCACGGCCGGGTCGAGGCCGGCGGCGAGCCGCCGCTCCACGCCCTGCAGGTAGGCGTCGGCGGCGGCCAGGTACTGCTCGGCCGAGAACAGCAGCGTGACGTTGATCGGCACCCCGGCGGCGATGGACTCGGTGATGGCCGGGAGTCCCTCGGGGGTGCCGGGGATCTTGATGAACAGGTTCGGCCGGCCGGCCCTGGCATGCAGCGTCCTGGCCGCCTCGACCGTGCGCTCGGTGTCGTGTGCGAGCAGCGGCGAGACCTCCAGCGAGACCCAGCCGTCCACGCCGTCGGTGCGCTCGTGCACCCCGAGGAAGGCATCGGCCGCGCGCCGCAGGTCCTCGATGGCCAGGTCGAAGAACAGGTCCTCGCCCGACAGCCCGGCCCGCGCCTTGGCGGCGATCGACTCGTCGTAGTAGCCCGAGCCGATGGCCTTGTCGAAGATCGAGGGGTTCGAGGTCAGGCCGGTCACCGAGTAGGCGTCGATGTAGTGCTGGATCGTGCCTGAGTCGAGCATGGCGCGGGTGATGTTGTCCAGCCAGAGGCTCTGGCCCCGCTCGTGCAGAATTTCCGTGGCCCTCACGTGCGTTCCCTTCCCGCGGTTTAGGTCCATTCTCGGCCCACGGCGGGTGCCGGGCGGGGTTTAGTTGGACCTGCATCGCGTGTCGTGTTGCGCTGATCGGTACCAAGCGGATAGCTTCGCTACATCTAGGTAAACTACAGAGGTGTAACTACTACGGCTTGGGTGTCTCGACCGTATCGGCCAACGTGGCAGTGACTGGGCCAGGCTACGCGACCGCCGGAAGGGGCACCCGAAATCAGGTGATCTGTATGCATTGTCCGTTCTGTCGGCATGACGATAGCCGGGTGCTCGACAGCCGGCCCGCCGAGGATGGCACGGTGATCCGCCGACGTCGCTCCTGCCCCGAGTGCGGTCGCCGGTTTACCACGGTGGAGACCGCCGCGCTGCTGGTGAGCAAGCGAAGCGGCGCGACCGAGCCGTTCAGCAGGGAGAAGGTCATCGCGGGCGTCCGCAAGGCCTGCCAGGGGCGGCCGGTCAGCGAGGACGCCCTGGCCCTGCTCGGGCAGCACGTGGAGGAGACGGTGCGCGCGACGGGGCGGGCGATCTTGCCCAGCCATGATGTAGGCCTGGCCACCCTGCAGCCGCTGCGGGAACTGGACGAGGTGGGGTACCTGAGGTTCGCATCGGTCTACCGGGGGTTCAGCTCCCTGGAGGACTTTGAGCGGGAGATCGCTGCGCTGCGCGGGGGCCATCAGAGCGAGTGGCTGTCCCCGGTGCTGGTCGGGGCGGCGCCAGCCTGATCAGCGCGAGCAGCTCGAACCAACTGGGGGTCGGTGCCGGCGCCCGTGATTCATGACGTAGCAGTGCAGGACATCCGAGGGGAAGAAGGAATCTGATGGCAGACACCAACGGTGGCCAGTCGCGCCGGCAGCGGGAGAAGACGGCTAAGGGCCTGAAGGTCGAGCGCATTTACACGACGCCCGGCGTGCATCCCTATGACGAGGTGACCTGGGAACGCCGTGACGTGGTGCTGACCAACTGGCGGGATGGGTCGGTCAACTTCGAGCAGCGCGGGGTGGAGTTTCCTGCCTTCTGGCAGCCGAACGCCGTCCAGATCGTCGCCAGCAAGTACTTCAGGGGCGCACTTGGCACGCCGCAGCGGGAGTGGAGCCTCAAGCAGCTCATTGACCGGGTGGTGCACAGCTACGTCCAGGCAGGCCGGGAGCACGGCTACTTCGCCACCCCCGAGGATGCCGAGATATTCGATCACGAGATGACGTACACGCTGCTGCACCAGATTTTCAGTTTCAACTCGCCGGTGTGGTTCAACGTGGGCACGGCCTCGCCCCAGCAGGTGTCGGCCTGCTTCCTGCTGGCCGTCGACGACTCGATGGACTCGATCCTTGACTGGTATAAGGAGGAAGGGCTGATCTTCAAGGGCGGGTCTGGCTCAGGAGTCAACCTGTCCCGGATCCGGTCGAGCAAGGAGCTGCTGTCCTCCGGCGGTAACGCCTCAGGCCCGGTGAGCTTCATGCGCGGCGCCGACGCCAGCGCCGGGACCATCAAGTCCGGCGGCGCGACCCGGCGGGCGGCCAAGATGGTGATCCTCGACATCGATCACCCGGACATCGAGGAGTTCATCGAGACCAAGGTCAGGGAAGAGGAGAAGATCCGCGTCCTGCGGACGGCCGGGTTCGATATGGATCTCGGCGGCGACGACATCTACTCCGTGCAGTACCAGAACGCTAACAACTCGGTGCGGGTCAGCGATGAGTTCATGCGCCAGGTCGAGGCTGACGGGCAGATCGGCCTGCGGGCGCGGCTCACCGGCGAGATCATCGAGACCGTCAGCGCCCGTCGCCTGTGGCAGAAGATGTGCCGGGCGGCGTGGGCGTGTGCCGACCCTGGCATCCAGTACGACGACACGATCAACGACTGGCACACCTGCCCCGAATCCGGCCGGATCACGACATCCAATCCGTGCGCGGAGTACCTCCACCTGGACAACTCCTCCTGCAACCTGGCCTCGATCAACCTGCTGAAGTTCCTTGGCGACGACAACAAGACCTTCGACGTGCAGACGTTCGCCAGGGTCTGCGAGCTGGTCATCACCGCCATGGACATCTCGATCTGCTTCGCCGACTTCCCGACGCGCAAGATCGGCGACGTGACTCGTGCCTACCGGCAGCTGGGCATGGGGTACGCCAACCTCGGCGCGCTGCTGATGGCCGTCGGCCTGCCCTACGACTCCGACGGCGGCCGCGCGCTGGCGGGCGCGGTCACGAGCCTGATGACCGCTACCGCCTACCGCCGCTCGGCTGAGCTGGCCGGAGTGGTCGGGCCCTACGACGGCTACGCCCGCAACGCCGACGGCCACAAGCGGGTCATGCGCAAGCACCAGGCGGCGGCGCGGGCAGTGCCCAGCATCGACGAGCGGGACCGGCCGGTGTGGGCGGCGGCGGTCAAGGAGTGGGACGAGTGCCTGCGGACCGGGGAGCGCAACGGCTGGCGCAACGCCCAGGCCACCCTGCTCGCGCCCACCGGCACCTCGGGGCTGGCGATGGCGGTCGACACCACCGGGATCGAGCCGGCCCTGGGCCTGGTGACCTTCAAGAAGCTGGTCGGCGGCGGCTCGATGCAGTTCGTCAACCAGACCGTGCAGCGGGCCCTGCGGACGCTGGGGTACCAGGAGGAACAGGTCGAGGCGATCACCGAGTACATCAGCGAGCACGGCCATGTCGTGGATGCGCCCGGCCTCAAGACCGAGCACTACCCGGTGTTCGACTGCGCCATGGGCGAACGATCGATCGCGCCGATGGGTCATGTCCGGATGCTGGCCGCCGTTCAGCCGTTCCTCAGCGGGTCGATCTCCAAGACCGTGAACATGCCGGAGTCGGCCACCATCGAGGAGGTCGAGCACATCTACCTGCAAGGCTGGAAGCTCGGCCTGAAGGCCATGGCCATCTACCGGGACAACTGCAAGGTCGGCCAGCCGCTGTCGGTGTCCAGGACCGGGGCCGCGCCGGCAGTGACAGCCGCGCCGTACCAGCGCCAGGGCGAGCAGACGGCCGAGCACCGGCCGGTCCGGATGCGGCTGCCGAAGCGGCGCTCCAGCCAGACCACCTCGTTCTCCGTCGGCGGCGCCGAGGGGTACCTCACCGCGTCCAGCTACCCGGACGACGGGCTCGGCGAGGTCTTCCTGCGGATGTCCAAGCAGGGCTCGACGCTGGCCGGCGTGATGGATGCGTTCTCGGTGGCGATCTCGATCGGCATCCAGTACGGCGTGCCGCTGGAGACCTACGTCTCGAAGTTCACCAACATGCGCTTCGAGCCCGCGGGCATCACCGACGACCCCGACATCCGGATGGCCGCCTCGGTGATGGACTACATCTTCCGGCGGCTGGCGCTGGACTTCCTGCCCTACGAGCGCCGCGCCGACATGGGCATCTTCACCGCCGGGGAGCGCGCGGCCCAGCTGCGCGACGAGAACGGCGACTCCTCGGTCGACCTGACGGCCATGGCCGCCTCGGCGCCGGTGGAATCGCGTGCCGACAGCGGGCCAGCGACGCAGGTACCGGCCTCCCCGCAGTCGGCGGCACAGGACGCCCACTCGTCGACCGAGCTGCTGGAGCGGATGCAGGGCAAGGCGGCGGACGCGCCGTTGTGCCTGGCCTGCGGCATGAAGATGCGCCCGGCCGGCAGCTGCTACGTCTGCGAAGGCTGCGGCTCCACCTCTGGCTGCAGCTAGCCGCGCCAGGCCGACTGCGGCCGCCCGCTTCGGGAGGCATCGGTACTGATCGTCGCCTCCGACATGCCGCATCTGACCAAGCTCGTCGCGGGCCGGACCGGTGTTGCCGTTGCGCACGTCGGCAGGCTCGGCACTGTGCAATGACCGCGAGCCCGCACGCTGAGATGCTGACTTGCATGCCTGCGAGCATGGGCCGGTTCCCGAGGAGTTCTGGCAGAGGCGCGGGCCGCGTGGCCGTGAACTTACCAAGTAAACCTGCTAAACATGCTAAGTCGAGCGACGATTAGCATGTTTACATTGCATGACGGCGGTCCCTGCAGGCCCGGTGTCGTCCGTGGTCGATACTGCAGGCATGAGTGACTGGAAGATCCCGGCCGGGCTGCGGCTCGGCAGCGCCCGGCTGCCCCTGCTGGACAAGGCCCGCGTCTATTCGTGCGGCATCACGCCGTACGACGTCACGCATCTGGGCCATGCCGCCACCTTCGTCTGGGTCGACGTGCTGACCAGGGTCCTGCGATCGGCGGGCGTCGATCCCCAGCTGTGCCGCAATGTCACCGACGTGGACGACGTGCTGCTGGCCGCCGCCGCGCGGGCCGGGGCGCATTTCGACTCCTTCGCCTCGGTGCAGCAGTTCCTTTTCGACCAGGACATGATCGCCCTCAATGTGGCCGCACCGCAGTTCGCGCCGCGCGCCCGCCGTCACATCGACCAGGTCATCCGGCTCGCCGCCGCGCTGGTCCAGTCCGGTGCCGCCTACCTGAGGGACGGCAGTGTCTACTTCCGCGGTGCCGCGACGGCCGAGCGGGCGGGCATCAGCCGGGCGCAGGCCGTGCGGCTGGCGGCCGAGTACGGGGATCAGCCGGATGACCCGGCCAAGGACGATGCCCTGGACGCCGCCATCTGGCGCGCGTCCGCGGGCGAGGAGGCGGGCTGGCCGTCCCCCTGGGGGTCAGGGCGGCCCGGCTGGCATGCCGAGTGCGCGGCCATGTCACTGTCGGTGCTGGGCCCGGCGATCGACGTGCATTGCGGCGGCGCCGATCTCCGTTTTCCGCATCACGCCTACCAGGCGGCCATGGCCGAGACGCTCACCGGGGTCACGCCGTACGCCCGCGCGCACTTCCTGGTCGGGATGGTGCGGGTCAATGGCGAGAAGATGGCCAAGTCCACCGGCAACCTGGTGCTGGTCAGCGATGTCCTGCGCGACCATCCGGCCGCCGCCTTGCGGCTGTGCCTGCTGGACCGGCCGTGGGCGGACTCCTGGGACTACGCGACCGATGACCTCGAGTCGGCCACCGCGCGGCTTGAGCGGCTGTACCGGGCGGCCGGCCGTGCCGCCAGCGGCCCGCAGTCGGCGGTCGGCGAGATTGCCATGGCGCTGCACGACAGCCTCGACGTCCCGGCGGCCATCACCATCGCGGAGGAGGCTGGCGGTGCCGCCGCCCGCAGCCTCATCGCCGTCCTCGGGCTCAGCGAATAGCCCGGCGCGCGGGCATCCGCCGGCCCCAGCGAGCTGCGGGTCGAGCGGATCTGGGCAGGCACCAGCGAGGTCCAGCGCGCCATCATCGCGGATCAGATGGTAAGCGCGGCCCGCGAGCCCTGGCCTGACGGCGCCGGCCGGGCCGGGCAGTCCCGCCCGGATCGCTGGCTCATGATCGTGGTGGATCGGGCACGAATCCATGCCCGATCCACCACGATCATGGAATTCTTTGGCCGTCAGCTGCCGGCGTGCCGCCGGGAGGCCACGCATCGCCCCAGGCTGCGTCCCTGGCCTGCCGGTAGAGGTCCCGGTCGCGCCGGAACACGGTCTCGGTGACCACGCCAGGATCGGCGGCACACAGGGTCATGGTGACCGCTCCCTTGCCGAGCCGCGGGTGCCGCAGCACCCGGTTCTGCGCCTGCGGCCAGCGGAACGTGGTCGCCACCAGGTACGAGAACTTCTCGTCCTCGTAGCCGAGCGAGCCGCCCTTGAGCCTGCGATGCACGGCGGTCCTGTTGATCCGCGCGGTGAAGTGACACCAGTCCCTTCCGGCCGGCAGCGGGCACCCCAGGTCATGCGGGCACGGCGCGACGATCGTCAGGCCGGCCTCGATCAGCGTGGTCCTGGCGGCCAGCACGCGCGCGTAGCCAGCCGGGGTGCCCGGCTCGACCAGCGCCACGGCCGCCGCGCAGCCAGCCAGCGCCCGCAGCACGCCGTCGCGGTCGGCCTCCGGCAGCTCGCCGAGCACGTAGCACATCGTGGCCAGGTCCGCCCGCGGGACCTCGGGCTGGCGCCCGAGGACGAAGGGCCGCCATGTTGCCGTGCGCACGGCCGCGCTCGGCGCGGCGGCCGCCAGCCGCTGGCCCAGCTCGATCACCCTCGGGACGCGCTCAAGGACCTCGATCTGCTCGACCGAGCGCCACACGTCCGCGGCGGCCCAGATGGCAGCTCCGGTGCCGCCGCCGAGGTCCAGCTGGCTGCGCGGCCGAAACCCCGCTGCCAGCGCCGCGAACTGGCCGAATGCGGCTCGCGCCGCCGCGTAGGTGGCCGGCATCCGGTACGCGGCGTACGCGGCGACATCGGCGGCCGAGCTGAGGATGGGAACGGATGCCTCCCGCCCGCTCCGGTACCGGTCAGTGAGGAAACTGACGGAACGGGCAAGCTCGCGTGCCGGCGTGCCGGCCAGCACGTCGTCCAGTGCCCCGCTGAGACTCTCGGGGAGACTCGCCACGGCCTTACTCCTCATCAGGGCCGAGCGCTGCCCGCCGGCCAGTACCCGACCAGGAATCGTAGCGTGCGGCCGGCAGCTACCCAGCCTGGCCGGGCAGCTCGAAGATGGCGCCTGCCTCGGCGAGCCTGGCGATGATGAGGTCGGCAGTTGGCCTGTACCGGGTGATGAAATGGATCCCCCAGGCTGGTTGCGAACCGGGCGACATCTGGTCAATATCAGGGCGCCGCGCGGAGCCAGCGGAAACCCGCCGGCTCAGCACCATCAGGGGCGCTGGCCGCTGGCCAGGCCCGGCTGGCTATTCCTGCCAGCAGACGCCGTAGCCCAGGCCCAGCCTGAGATCGGAGAACCTGAGGTGTATCTCACCGAAACGATCGGGGCTCAGGGTCTGGCTGGCGGGGCTGCGCTCGTAGATCACCGCGGTGGGCGCGCCGGAGAGCATCCAGACTGACCGCGGCAGGCGATCCAGGTCGAAGCGCACTCGCAGCTCGAAGTAGTCACTGCGGCGGAAGGGCACGTGCACGTAGTGCGAAGCCATCGGCTGTCCGGGCGGGATGCGGAGCCGAAGAGCGTACTCGTGCCGCTCTCCCGCCCGCAGCGGCACCGGAAGCAAGATGACGTTCCTGAAATAGCTCTCGTAAGGCTGCTCGCGCAGCTGCAGCGAGCCGCCGTGCAGTAGCTCGGCGTCCAGCCGGTGCACCGGGCCGGCGTCGTCTGGATGGCGGGGGACGCTGACCGAGGTATCCAGCTCGCTCAGTCCGTCCGCGGTCGCGACGATGACGCGCTGCTCGATGGCCTCGACCGGCTCAGCGTCCAGCAGCAGGAGCGCGGTAAACGACTCGATGTACCAGCTGTCAGGGCGGTCCGCCGGGCGCCGGCCCGGCTCGGCCGGATCGCGATCCGGTGCCCGCTGGCCGGCCGCGTCGCTCAGCGCCCATGGCGGGATGATCGACCTGCTGAGGTCCTGCGGCGCGTCCCGGTCCAGCAGGCGCCGGATCTGCGTCCAGTACTCGTGCCAGGCGTCCAGGTCGCCGCCGCACGCCTGCACGAAGGCCATGACCACCCGGTGCGTCGGCAGCCGCCGCCCGGCCGCGGCCTCCTGCACCGTGCTGGTCGCATAGTGCGCGTTCTTCCCCAGCGTCTCATATGTCAGGCCTGACCGGTTGCGAAGATCACGAAGCCAGAACGCCAGCTCGCGTACCGGCGAGCCATCACGCTCCAGTGCCTCCTGCGGCCGTCCCATGATCCAATTCCCTGCGAGGCGTTGGCTGCATTTGTCACAGAGTTTTCCACAAAACACCCGGTTCTGCGGACTGAACTGCATGATCACCCGATAGGCCACCAGGCCGTTTACCGGATATGACCGGAAGCGCCGCACATAGGTTGCTACCAGTACCAGGACGGCGTAGACCATTCAAACGAGCAGGTCAGCGAGGGCGGTGACGGCCGCCGCTAGGGCAATCGTGCGTGCTGATCCGTCAGCGCGCACGAGGCGCGAGCAGAGGCAGCCTCAGGGGGCATGGCTGATGGCGGTAGCCGGTGGCGAGTCCGAGGGTTCTGGGCCTGGCGCGCGAATTGATCCGGTCGGCCGCCCGTCGGGAGAGATCAAGCCCGCCAGGAATCTGGCCGCAATGGTAAGCGGGTCATCCGGGTAGCTGTGCGTCACTGCTACGTGCACCGGGGAGGGGGGCAGCTTGCAGTCAATGGCTCTAGTGAACTATTACGAGATCCTGGAGATCAGCCGGGACGCCTCGGCTGAATGCGTCAGGCTGGCCGTCAAGCGCCAGCGGCGGACCTGGGTCAAGCGCCTGCAGGTGCCGGGCGCGGAGCGGCGGCGCGAAGCCGAGGACCGGATGGCGCTGATCGAGGCGGCGGGGGCCGCGCTGCTCGATCCCGAGGACCGCCGCGCGTTCGACGCCCGGCTAGCCCGCTACGTGCCGCCAGGACCGAAAGCGGAGCAGGCTGCCCAGGGCGGCGACTGGCTCAGCCTGGCCTCCGAATTCCTTTCCCGCGGCGACGCTCGGTCCGCCGCCGATGCCGCCGCGAAAGCAACGCAGCAGCAGCCCTTGCGGCATGAGGCGTGGGCGCTCCGGGGGCGCGCGAGTTTCCTGTCCGGCCAGGATCAGGATGCGGTAGCTGAGTTCACCGAGGCGCTGCGTATCTGCCCCGAATCCGACGAGTACCTGTTTGACCTTGGATCTGTCTACGAGTCAACGGGCCGGGACAAGTCGGCGCTGGACTGCTATGAGCAGGCGGCGCATATCGCTCCGGAAAACCCGCTGTACCAGGTGGCGATATCGGGAATATACCTCGACAACAACATGCCGGAGAAAGCTCTGCCGATCCTCGAGAAGGTATACGCAAACTATCCGGAAATTGATGAGTTCACCTTCTATTTCGCGGCAGTGCTCAATGAAGCGGCCCTGCGGAGCTGGACGCCGGTCGGCGCGGCCAGGGTGATCACCAAGCTTCAGCAGATCGCGCCATCCCGCTGCGTGCTGGAACGAGCGCAGAGCCTGAATCCGGCCGACGATAATCTCCGGGTGATTATTGCCAAGAACCTCCAGATCGTCGATTCCGCTGAACGCCGCCGTTTCCGGGTTCCCGGAATTACCTCGGCCAGGAAGATCTCGGCCGGTATCGCGCCAGCTAGCCCGCTTGCCGGCCGGGCCGGCGCGTGCTGCGCGCTGGTCATCTTCTACGCCTCGCTGCCGAGCCTCTGCTGGGCGGCCTTCGGCGCCAATCCGGGCCTGGGCATTGCCGTCCTTGCCCTGGAGATCGGGCTGCTGTGCCATCTTTCGTGGCGGCCAGGCTGGAAATGGAATCAGATCGACGCCAGGGGAATTACCGTGATCCGGGCCACGTCGGCAGGTCAGCACATAGAGGACACCGGAAGGTAGGCTGACCGCGCTAGCCCCGGCAACCTGGAGAAAGCATGAAGCGCATAGCCGTGATCCCCGGCGACGGTGTGGGTCCGGAGGTCGTCGCCGAGTCGCTGCGGGTTCTTGATTTCGTCTCGGCGAACGATCCAGGTGTCGAGTTGCATGTCGACCACTTCCCCTGGGGCACTGACTACTACCTGAAGACCGGGGAGATGATGCCGCCGGACGGGCTGGCGGCGCTCAGCGGCTACGATGCCATCCTGTTCGGGGCGGTGGGCTCCCCGCACGTCAAGGACCACATCACCCTGCGTGACCTGCTCTTCCGCATCCGGTTCGGCTTTGACCAGTACGTGAATCTGCGTCCGGTGAAGCTGCTGGCAGGCGTGCCCACGCCACTTGCCCACGCCGGGCCGCAGGACATCGACATGCTGTTCGTTCGAGAGGGCACGGAGGGCGAGTACGCGGGTATCGGTGACCTTCTCTACCCGGGTACTGACCGCGAGGTGGCGCTGCAGACCGCCGTGTTCTCCCGTACCGGGACGCAGCGGGTGATCCGGTGGGCGTTCGAGCTGGCCCGCCGGGAGGGCCGCACGGTCACCAGCGTGAGCAAGGGGAACGCGCTGCAGTACTCCGGCGTGCTGTGGGACAACGTTTTCGACGAGGTCGCGGAGCAGTACCCGGATGTCGGGACCCGGCGGCTGCTGGTGGACGCGGCGGCCATGTTCGCGGTCCGCGAGCCGCGCCGCTTTGAGGTGGTCGTGGCGTCCAACCTGTACGCCGACATACTCACCGATCTCGGCGCTGCCCTCATGGGCGGGATGGGCCTCGCCCCCAGCGCCAGCCTCAATCCCGAGCGGCGGTTCCCTTCGACATTCGAGCCCATCCACGGATCCGCGCCGGACATCGCGGGTACCGGCCAGGCCAATCCGGTCGGCTCCATCTGGAGCACGTCCCTGATGCTCGATCACCTCGGCTACCCGGAATGGGGGCAGCGGGTAATGCGCGCCATCGAGGTCTCCGTCGCCGACCCGGACACCCGAACCGCCGATCTGGCGGGCACGGCGACCACATATGCCGCCACAGCGGCCATCCTCAAGGTGCTTGATCAACTAGCCGGGCGCTAGATGCTGGCCGCGGAACTGCGCGCAGCCGCGGGCCCGCAGGAGCCGACAGCGCTGCGGCGAAGGGTTCGGCGAGTACGTGGGCTGCCGGGAGAAGATGACACAGCAACCGTCCTCTGCGGCCTATGCCCGGCTAGGTGCCGCCGGCTCAGCCGGGCGCGCCGCGGCGGCCTGGCGCCGTGCCCGCCATGCGACCTCGGCCTGGCCCATCGGGGTGGTGGGGGGCCCCTGGACGAAGGGCCAGATTTCCTCGGCGATGCCCCGCCAGTTGGCGGTGGCGGACAGGTCGCCGAGGATGGCGAACAAGCCCAGGTTGATGCGCTGCAGGATGACGTAGGACCTCGGGACGCTGATGAAATTGGCCACCGGGCTGCGTACGTCGAAGAAGCGGCGCACGACCGCGGACGCGTAGTCTCCCGTGATCGTGAGCTGGCCCGGCACGCGGATGGTGGCGTAGAACACGCCCAGGTGCTCGACGATAGTCTCGGTGCTCAGCGGCGCATCGGGACGCAGGAATCCGGCGTCCTCCAGGCTGCGGCGGAACGCTGCGGGATCATCGTCGACGCAGAGCGTGCGGGCCAGCTGCATGAGCGGCTGCAGCTCGGCGGTGGTGAAATGCTTGACCAGCCCGAAATCGAGGAAGGTAACCCGGCCGCCGCCGTGGAACAGGTAGTTGCCCGGATGCGGATCGCCGTTGAACGCGCGGACTTCGTACAGGCTACGGAAGACGAAGCGGTAGATCGTCTCCGCGGCCAAGTCGCGCTCGTGCTGAGACCAGCCTGCCATCTCGGCGAACCTGGCCCCGTCCGATAGCTCGCTGGTCACCATCCTGCGGGTAGACAGCTCGCTGATGATGCCGGGGATGTGAATGGCGGGATGGCCGTGGTAGTAGGCGGCAAACAGGCGCTGGTTATCGGCCTCGCGGCGGTAGTCCAGTTCCTCCAGCACGCGTTCCCGCAGCTCGGTCAGGAGCGCGTCGACATCCTGGCTCGGCGCGGTGATGCGCAGCATCCGGCGCAGCAGGGCGACGTTGCGCAGGTCGGCGGCGATGGTCTCGGCGATGCCCGGGTACTGGACCTTGACGGCGACCGCTCGGCCGTCGTGGGTGATCGCGCGGTGCACCTGCCCGATCGATGCCGCGGCGATGGGCTGCGGATCCCAGCGGGCGAAGGCGTGCTCGGGCGACGTGCCCAGCTCCTCCGCCACGACCAGCGCGGCAAGATCAGGGCTCATCGGGGGGACGCTGTCCTGCAGGCGGGCCAGGGTGCGGCGGACAGCAGGGGACAGGCCGTCATCGATGTAGCTGGCCATCTGGCCGATCTTCATCATGACTCCCTTCATCGCCCCCAGGGTGACCGCGACGTCCTCGGCGGTCTGCAGGGCCAGGTCGCTGCGCAGCTGCTCGCGCCGCTCGCCGGCGGCCGCGAAGAGCCGCGGCGCGCTGCCGGCGTAGCGCGCCCCGCCGCGCATCGCCAGTCGCAGCGCCAGCAGCGCCCGGCGCAGCCGGAGCGGGCCGACCCGGCGGCGCAGCAGCGCCACAGCCAGGGCCGCGGCGGCCGCGCCGATCGTCGTCCTGGCCAGCAGCCTGTTCATGCGCGGCGCCGTCATGCGGGGCGCCTTCGTGCGCGGCGCCGTCATGCGGGGCGCCTTCGTGCGCGGCGGCTTCGTGCGCGGCGGCGTTGTGCGCGGCGGCTTCGTG
>WNEY01002100.1_pt1 | contig 14494 bp, 8 predicted proteins | sample 5400531 | NCBI WGS metagenome assembly WNEY01 (sample SAMN13153338, study PRJNA577476) | soil metagenome | isolation source: 200 cm saprolite under Douglas fir tree site 1 | place: USA:California | collected 2015-04-18
CACTGGCGTGCGGAATCGGTTTTGTCGGTCTGCCAATATGAGGGCGCGACGTACTCGTAGGGTCCGGTCATCTTTACCCCGCTCTGGCCGGAGTAGCCTGCGAGTTTGGCGGTGGCGGAGGAGATGACCGGATTCGGCCACAGCAGCTCCTTTTCCACCCTGAGATAAGTTTGTTCCACGTCCGGCGGCGGCGGATTGTCGCTGCCGTTCAGCCACGCCACCAGGCTGGGATGGCCGCGCAGACGGTAAATCTGGTCACGCAACGACTGTTCCGCAATGGTGAAGTCCTGCGGCTTCCAGTTTGGCCAGTGTTCCCAATGATCGCAGCAGCACCAGCCGGCGATGAGCAGAACGCCGCGCTCGTCGGCCAGGTCGAAAAATTCTTTCGCCTCCAGCTTGCCTTCCAGTCGGACCGTATTCAGCCCCATATCCTGCACATAACGGAGTTCGTCGCGCAGGCGTTGCGAGTTCTCTCGCAGCATCATGTCGGGAGACCAGCCGCCACCGCGGATCAGAATGTTCTTGCCATTGATGGAAAATAGCCGCCGGTTGGGCGCCAGCACTTCAGACTTGACCTCGCGAATGCCAAACCTGGTTTCCGACTGGTCGGAAATCTTGCCGTCTACATCGAATTCCAGGCTGAGGTTGTAGAGTTCCGGTTTGCCCATCTGTGCCGGCCACCACAGACGAGGATTGTCGACGTTGAGTTGGGGAAATTGTTCCGGAGTGAAAGTCACATCCTTCGATTCGCCGGGTCCGACTTCAACCTCCTGGGAGAGTTCGATTTTCTCGATCCGGCCTTTGAGCGTTCCCTTCACCGGATGGTTGGCCGCGTTCTTCAGCAGCGCGGTGACCGTAAGATGAGCTTTGGCATTGGCCGGTGAATCCACGGTCGATGTCACAGCGGGATAGCGAAGCGCCACGGGACCGCTGGTGGAGATATCAACCTCGCGGAACAAACCCATGTTCTTGTCGGGAGGCGCGGGGTTCCAGTCCACGAAAGTGATCGCCAAGTCAGTGTCGGTCGGCGAGAAGACTTGCACCGCGAGCACATTTGTCTTTCCGAGGATGGAGGCATCGGTGATGTTGAACTCGTAGGTGCGCCACGCGCCTGCAACATCGTCGGACTTTGCGATCTGCTTGCCATTCAGCCAGATGTTGGCACGGTAGTTGATCCCGCGAAAATTCAGCCAGATGCTCTTTCCCTTAAAGCTGGCCGGCAGGACAAATTCCTTGCGATACCACCAGGGCACAATAAAAGGGCTGTCCTGCTGCATCGGGATGTTGGAAAAGTTTGCGCCAACGGGATAAGTGACGCCCGGAAAAGACCGCAGATTGGTCCCAAAAAATGGATCGGGATACACCTTGTGCTCGACTAACGCCGCGACCACGGTCGTGGGGATGGTCACGGTATACCAATTCTTTGGCTGGAACCCGGGGCTGGAGAGAGTCTCACCCTTCTCATCAACTTTGCCCGAAGACTGCAGAGCCCAACTCTCCCGGAGGGAGAGTTGGGCTTCCGCATGGAGACGGCTGGGTTTTGGTTCCTGCGAAAAAATGAGGCCGGAGAAAGACAGCAACAGTGCGCACAACAGGGTGCTCTTGTTCATCAAGAGATCCTTTGCCGAGGGAAAGTTTTTCAAGGCTGCTCGGTTACGCCGCATTCGTCCCTTGTTCCGCGCGAAAGATGGACGGGTCAAAGACGGCTCAAGTTTAATAACACGTCTTATTAATACGTTTCAATGGCTGAATTTTTCAATGCAGGTTGTGGGCGTCCCGTCCGAACGCAGCATTGTCTGCGTATTCGGTCCGCCTGGGGCATGCTGGTTGCGAGCACGCGCCGGACGCTCGCGCCAAATTGGCCACGGGTTGTAGTTTATAATCTCAAAGACTTTGCCTCAAATTCTGGAGTGACAAGAAAAATGATCCGATTTCTGCAAACCCCTGGCCCCATCAAGAAAGTGGTTCTTGGCGGCCTGTTGACCATTATTTGCGCCGCCATGGCGATTACGCTCATTCCGGGCGGCCTGGGCTCGGATGTGGTTGGCCTCGGGGGGCCGGGGCAAGGTGTCGTGGCCAGCGTGGCAGGTGAGCCCGTCACCACGGTTGAGGTGCAGCGCGAGGCCAGGCAGATGCTTCGCCAGCAGTTCCCGCGCGGTGGCGAACAGGCGACGATGCTGCTTCCCTATTTTGCCGAGCGCGCCGCTCAGAACCTGATTAGCCGGCAAGCCATCATTGCCGAAGCGCAGCGGGTCGGACTGCGCGTTACCGACGACGAAGTGCGCGACGAATTACAACACGGTCGCTATTCGGCCACGTTCTTCCCCGGTGGCAATTTCGTGGGGCAGCAGAAATATGAGGCCATTCTGCAGGGTGCCGACCTCAGCGTGCCGTTGTTCGAACAGACCATCAAGAAAGACATCTTGCTGGACAAGCTTCATAACCTGATCACGGGCAGCGCCCTGGTTTCGGATGCTGAAGTCCAGCAGGAATTTGTGAAGCAAAACGTCAAAGTCAAATTCGAGTACGCTGTGCTCCGCAAGGACGATTTGCTGAAACAGATTCAGCCCAATGAGGCCGAGTTGAAGGCGTTCTACGAGCGCAATAAGGCGACCTACAACAATTCGATTCCCGAAAAGCGCAAGCTCCGTTATGTGGTGCTGGACATGGCGAAGATCCAGGCCGAAACTGCCGTTTCCCGTGAGGATCTGCAGGTGTATTACGATCAGCATAAGGACGATTACCGGGTTCCGGAGCAGGTCAGCGTGAGCCATATTCTGATCAAGACCCCGCTCCCCGGCGCGGATGGGAAAGTCGACGGCAAGGGCGTGGAGGAGGCTCGTAAGAAGGCTGATGACGTATTGAAACAGGTGAAGGCCGGCGGAAATTTCGCTGAACTGGCCAAAAAATATTCTGAAGACCCGGGCAGTGGCAAGAACGGCGGTTCGCTCGGATTTATCGGCAGGGGCCGTACCGTTCCTGAGTTCGAAAAAGCGGCTTTCTCACTCGCCAAAAGCTCCACCAGCGATCTGGTGCAGAGCAGTTACGGTTTCCATATCATCCGTGTGGACGACAAGCAGGCCGCCCATGTGAAGACTCTGGACGAAGTCAAGGATCAGATCGAGGAGAGTATTAAGCAGCAGAAGGCTGCCCAGGCGGTGACCAACCAGGTCAACGCATTGCTCGGGCAGGCCCGTAGTGCCGGACTGGAAAAGGCGGCCGCCGCCAAAGGCCTTCAGGTCGTGAGCACCGACTTCGTCAGCCGCACCGATACTCTGCCTGGTATCGGCAACTCACCCCAATTCATGGGCGCCGTGTTCGGCCAGGCCGAAAAGGCTCCGCCTGACCAGGTACAGTTGCCGCAAGGCTACGCCGTGTTCGAGGTAGAAGCGATCAAGCCCCCGGCCACGCCGAGCTTCGACGAAATTCGCGGTCGGGTTGAAAGCGAATTCAAAAACGAGCGGGTCGCCGCCCTGCTCTCGCAGAAAACCCAGGAGCTCTCTGATCGCGCTAAGGCCGAGCATGACCTGAAGAAAGCCACCAAAGAAGCTGGCGCTACCGTCAAAACGAGCGACTTGGTGCAGCCCGATGGTCAGGTTCCTGACATCGGCTCCATGGCCGGTAGCGCCGTGGTGGCCTTCAGCATGAAACCGGGCGAGATCAGCGGTCCGATCAGCAACGGCACCACGGGCGTAGTGCTCTCGATCCTGGAAAGGCAGGAGCCGTCTCAACAGGATTTTGAGGCCAAGAAAGACCAGATCCGGGATACCCTGCTTCTGAACAAGCAGCAGGAAATGTTTGGCCTGTTCGTCACTAATCTGCGCGCCCAATTGGAAAAGGCGGGAAAGATCAAGATCAATCAGGACGAGATGAAAAACCTGACCCGGGCGCAGGCTCAGGAACAGGGAGAGTAAAGCCGGGAGCATCCCCGATTCAAAATTTGCTGGTAGCATCGGTGTAGTTCAGAACGATGTTATTTCCTCGCGCTACCGGCATCCTGCTCCACCCGACCTCCCTCCCGTCGCGTGGTGGCATTGGGGATTTCGGTCCTGCCGCGTATGAGTTTGTAGATTTTCTTGCCGCCGCGCGCCAGGGCCTGTGGCAGGTGCTGCCCCTCGGTCCGCCAGCCAACGGGAACTCTCCCTATTCGTCCACTTCCGCGTTCGCGGGGAATCCGCTGCTGATCAGCCTGGAGCGCCTGGCAGAGCGCGGCTGGATAAAATCGGAGCCCTCGAGTCTGGCCCGCCTCACCCAGAAGGCCGGCGACATCGACCACGAAGATGTCTACCAGCGCAAGCTCCCTCTGATTGTCGAATCCGCTCGCACCTTTCTTCAGAAAGCCCCGCCCGCGGCCCACAATCGCTTCGAGCGTTTCTCCAGCGCAAACTCCTGGTGGCTGGAAGACTTCGTCCTTTTCGATGCCCTGCGCGAGCGCTATGCCAGGCAATGCTGGAAGCAATGGCCGCGCGAACTTGCCTGCCGCCAGGCTGCGGCTCTGGAGGGCGCGCGCAAGGAACTGGCCTCGGAGATAAACCTGCGCCGCGTCATTCAGTTTTTCTTTTACGAGCAGTGGCACGCCCTGCGCCTTTACTGCGCGCAGCGCTCGATTCGCGTGGTGGGGGATGTCGCGATTTTCGTGGACCACGACAGTGCCGACGTGTGGTCGCACCGCGATCTGTTTCGCCTAAGAAAAGACAATCTCGAACCGGAAGCAGTTGCTGGTGTTCCGCCTGACGCTTTCAGCGCCACCGGCCAGCGTTGGGGCAGTCCTCTCTACGATTGGGGCGCAATGAAAGCGCGAGGCTACGATTGGTGGATCGATCGCCTGCGCTGGGCAACGCAGACTTGCGACTACATTCGCCTCGATCACTTCCGCGGATTCGAGCAGTTCTGGGAGATTCCCGCCAGCGAGCCAACCGCTGTACACGGCCGCTGGGTGGATGGCCCCAAAGATGAGCTGTTCAACAAGCTTCGCGAAGCCCTGGGCGGGCTTCCATTCTTCGCCGAAGACCTAGGCCACATCACCCCCGCCGTACACGCCTTGCGCGAGCGCAACCAGATTCCGGGATGCGCGGTACTACAATTTGGCTTCGGCGACGCCGGCGCCCACATTTATTTACCGCACCGTCTAACCCCGGACCGCGTAGTCTACACCGGCACCCACGACAACGACACCACGTCGGGCTGGTGGAGCTCTGGCGTATCGGAAAGTGAACGCCGCGCCATTCAGGCCTACGTTGGAGAGAGCGATGACGGCATCCACTGGGCTTTCATCCGCCTGGCGCAAGAGTCGGTTGCGAGCCTGTCCGTAGTTCCGCTGCAAGATGTGCTTGGGCTGGGCAGCGAAGCCCGCTTGAACACGCCCAGCGTCTCAGAAGGGAACTTCCGCTGGCGCTACCAGTCGGGATCGCTAACCCGCGCTCTGGCCGAGAAACTCGCGGCCCTGGCTGCCGTAACTGACCGCTTACCTCAGCACGTCCTCCCGCCGCCCAGTGAAGATTTCGTCGCATGACCGAATTTCCTCGGTCATCCTCAGCGCAGTCGAATTGTCCTTATCCCCTCAACGAAGCTTAGACTCTCAGCTCGACCACCGTCGCTCCACCCCCACCTTCATTCTGCGGGGGCTCGGTCACTGATTCCACATGCGGGTGCCCTTGCAAATATTGCCGCAGCGCCTTCCTCAATATCCCCATGCCGCTGCCGTGCACCACACGTACCCGAGGCAGGCCGGCCAGGAACGCTCGGTCTACGAACTTTTCCACCTCGCGGGTGGCATCGTCCACGGTGCGGCCGATCACGTTAATCTCGGATGGCACATCCACGTTTTCCTTTTCTAGGGAAACCGAAATACCCCGCGCCCGGGCGGCTTTGACTGGCGAATCGGCGGCGTGTACCAAAACTTCCGCGATATCGTCGCGTGCAATTTTCATCTTCATGACGCCGATTTCAACTTCGAAGTGGTGGTCATCGAGGCGCCGGCTAATTCGTGCTGGACGGCCTACCGACTTGAGTTTGACTGTATCCCCCTCGGACACGTGCTTTACCACCTGTGGCTGAGCGTTGGGGTCGCCCCGATCGGCGCCGGTAGTGTGGGCGACGACTGTGGAATCGAACTGCTCGCGAAATTCGCGCCGCAGTTTGGACATGCGTCGCTCGGCGTCTTTCGTGAGCTTTTGCGCCATGGCGCGATCCTGAATGGCGTTGACCGTTTCGCGCGCCTGATACTCGAAATCGCGCAGTACGGTTTCGAGTTTTTTCTCCATTTCTCTGATTTTGCTCTGCTGTTCTTTGCGGCCTTCGGCGGCCAGGCGCGCCTTCTCCCGTTCCAACTCTTCTTCGCGGGCTTTCATTAGGAGACGCTCGGCTTCGGCCTCGCGCAACTGCTCATGCAGGCGATCCAGGAATTGACCCACGTCCCGTGCCTGCGTGCCCAGCCTCGACCGGGCGGCATCGATGATGGAGGGGTTCAGTCCCAATCTCTGGGCGATGTTAATACCTGCCGACGCTCCCGGCACGCCGACCTTCAGTTCGTAGGTCGGTTGCAGCGTAGTTTCGTCGAACCCTACCGAGGAATTCACCACTCCGGGAGTGTTCGCGCCGTACACTTTCAGGGAAGTGTGGTGCGTGGAGATGACCGTGATGCATCCGATTCGGCGGAAATGTTCGGCGATCGCGACCGCCAGCGCTGCTCCTTCTTCGGGGTCGGTGGCCGATCCAAGTTCATCCAGCAGCACGAGCGAGCGCCGTGTCGCGGCGCGCGAAATGAAGTCGATGTTGGTGACGTGAGCCGAGAAGGTCGAAAGATTCTGCTCGATGGACTGGTAGTCGCCAATGTCGGCGAGCACCGCGTCGAATACCGGCAATTCGGCGCGATCCGCCGGAACTGGAATGCCTGACTGCGCCATCAAGGCCAGCAGCCCGACCGTCTTCAATGCGACTGTCTTTCCGCCTGTGTTTGGGCCGGTGATGACAAGTTCCAGATTTCCGCTCTCGAGCTCGATCCTGATGGGAACGAGCGGCCTTTTCTTTGTTTTCAAGTTTCGTTCGAGCAGCGGATGGCGGGTGTTGTGTAGTACCAGCCGGGCTGAGCCCGGCTCGGGCAGCCGAGGGCGGCTGTCCCCACGTGGGCTGATGTGATCGTCGCTGTCCTGCTCGAGCAGACTGACGGGCACGCAGTTGTAATCTTCGGCAAAGCGGGCTTTAGCAAACTGCAACTCCAGCTCAGCCAGCACATCAGCCGCCTTTAGAATCGGATCGGCGCTTTCCCCGATTCGCCGTGTCATTTCCAACAGGATGCGGTGGATCTCGGCCAGTTCTTCGTCGAGCAGGCGAACCAGTTCGTTGTTCTGATCAATCGTTTCCAGCGGCTCTACGAATACGGTCTGTCCGCTGGAGCTGGCGCCGTGTACGACACCCTGCACCCGGCGTTTCTGTTCGATTTTTATCGGGATGACGAAGCGCTCGCCCCGAATCGTGACCAGTTCATCCTGCACCGCGCCGCCTTCAGCCAGGCGCCTCAGATAGCCGCGCAAAGATTCCTGGATCAACCTCTTTTGCCGTTCGATTTCTCGACGGATTCTAGCCAGCTCCGCCGAGGCCCGGTCTTCGAGCCTGCCGTCGGGCTGGATCTTGTTGCGAAACGAACGCAGGAACTCAGTGAAATCGATGATGTCGGAGGAAAGTAGCGCTACCGCTTTCCACTCCACCTTCATGGCCGCGGGCGGACTCAGAGCGATTTCCCGCCACTCGGCTGCGCGGTCCACGACCAGAATCACATCACGAATCTCTGTGGTCTCAAGAACCGCGCCGGAGATGCGGGATTTTTCCACCGTCTTTGAGCCATCCAGTAACCCGGAAAACTCGAAGCGTCCGCCAACCCGCCTGTACTCACGAATTTCGGTAACGAGTTGATGCTGATTTTCAATCCAACCACGGTCGACCGACGGGCGAAGGGCTGCGATCCGTTCCTGGCCGAGCGGCGAAGAGGCGTATCCCCGGATCAGATCGCGCAAAGACTCGAACTCCAGCACCCGGGCGCTGGTGTGGGTGAGCGGAGACTGCATCAGATTCATGTTACAAGAAGCGGACGGATTGGCTACGCCAGGGCTGAAGCTGGCTTCACTGTGATCCCATGCTGTTATCCAAGCAAGGCGAATCCCTCAACGTGGGCTGGGGGCGTCTATGCCTTCGCGGCCGCGGCGGAAGCGACTGTCGAGGCCGGCTGGTTGGCCACGGGGAAGCGAACCACAAAGACAGCGCCTCCTTCGGGCAGGTTGTGGCAGGTGATATGGCCCTGGTGTTCCTGGACGACTCCGTAAGTGACGCTCAAGCCCAGACCCATACCTTTGCCAACTGGCTTGGTGGTGTAGAAGGGATCAAAGATGCGGTGCGGATCGCGGACTCCGGGGCCGGAGTCGGAAAACTCCAGCACCAATTCATCGCCCTCCTGGTGCGCGCTCACCGATACTGTACCGCCGCCCACTTCTTCCAGAGCGTCCGTCGCATTCCCGATAATTTCGGCGCAGCATTGAAAGAGCTGGTTGATATTTCCCCAGATTTGGGGAAGATCGGCCGCGATCTGACTCTTGGCGCGGATGTTCTTGTTGTCGATGCGAAGCATTTTCATTTGCAATGCACGTTGCACTACTGAGCCCATGTTCAGCAGCGTCTTTTCACCCGGCGACTGCCGGGCAAAGCTGAGCAGGCTGGAGACCAGTTCCCGGGTGCGACGGGCCTGGTGGCCGATCTTGCGCGCCATGTTGGCCTGGTCCGGCTTCAGGCCATGGTCGGCAGCCAGCAAATCGGAATAGCCAAGGATCACGGCTAGCGGATTGTTGATCTCGTGCGCCGCTCCGGATACCAGTTGCGCGAGCGATGCCAGCTTTTCCCGTTGCACCAGTTCGGCCTGCAAACGCTGCAGGTTCTCCAGGCTGAGGCGGGATTCTTCCAGTAAGCGTACCAGTTCCCGGTCCATCAAATATTGGCGGAGAAATACGAATAGACCCAGCACCAGCGTGGCTGCCAGTGTTACCAGCAGCCTGAACTGGCGCAGGTTTGGGGGCGCCGTGTCTCGAAACCACGCCCAATATCCCATCAGTGGAAGAGAAAGCATGGCGAGCATGGCAAGTCGTGGGGCCAGCATCCGCCAACGACCCCTGTGGGGTGCCACAGGCTCACAGGCGGGCTTCAATTCCCGCGCCAGCAGGCCTGCCCAGATCAACCAGCAAATAGAAGCAATGAACGGGACGTCATAGATGCTGCCGGTGTGGTATTGATTGCGCGCGATGGCGGCATTCATGGACACCGAACTTGAAGTGTAAAGTCCCGACGCCACAAACAGGTTCCAGTAAATCTCCTTCCACGCTCCGCGCGTATTCCATGCCAGGATGCCGAGCACTCCCAGCATGGCAAGATTTTCCACCAGATAGAGCAGGTCGAAATGGGGGCTGTAGACCGCAACGTTGAGCACCACAAACTCGTCCGGAAAAACAATGAACGCATAAAGGAACACCCACCACACCAGCAGCACCAGGAAGTTCAATGTGCTGAAGTAAAGCTTCTTTTCCTCCGACAGGTGGGGACGCAGAGCAACCGCTGCCATGAACGGTACCACATGAATGAAGAGGATTACGTCCCCGACAAACGGATCAGGGATCGTGCGGCGCAAGACCACCTCGTAGAGCGTCCACAAAACCAGGTTGGAAGGCAAGAAATAGCAACAGGAACTGGGCAACATCACCAAAGGCTAGCAATGCGAAGCCCGCGGGCACGCTGAGCGACACGATCGCATATGCCAGGACCAGGCAGCTAAGGCCCCCAATCCACCGTTTTCGCCTCGAGGTCATTGGTATTCCGCATTCTAGTGCGTGAGCTCGGAGCTGGTAGGTTTCGGACCGGTCAATGCATTACTTTGGTACTGCGGAACATTGATCAGCCTCTTAGCGTACAACCCCAGCCGAACTTACGCAGCGTCCCGAGGGCCACGCCGGGTGGGGCGGACACGCTTGTCCGCCACTGTTGACGGCAAACCGGCGCTGCGTCCTCTGCTAGAATCAGTCCATGACCTACCCGGTGACTCGCCTTCGCCGCCTGCGCCAGAACGACCAACTGCGCGCTCTGGTACGGGAAACCCGGCTCACTCCGGAGGCTTTTGTATACCCTCTGTTCGTCTGTCCGGGCCAGGGTGTGCGCAAGGAAGTGCGGTCTATGCCGGGCGTGTTCAACCTGTCCGTGGATGAGGCCGTCAAGGAGGCACGCCAGGCTCGTTCCCTGGGCGTTGCCGCCGTTATTCTGTTCGGCCTACCGGAGACCAAGGACGAAGTTGCCACCGGCGCCTGGTCGGAAAGCGGGATCGTGCAGCAAGCGGCTCGGGCCATCAAAAACGAAGTTTCCGACGTCATTATCGTGGGCGATGTTTGCTTGTGCGAATACATGTCTCACGGACACTGTGGTGTGGTGCGCCAGGGACAATTTCCGCAATCGCTCGGGGCGGCAGCCCTGAATACCACGTCGGCTGTTGCTGTAAGGCCGGAAGAAAAAATGAAGGCCATGGCAGCGGTGGCAGCGGTCGCGGCTCGCGCTGTCGGGCGGGAATTCGAAATCGTCAACGACGCCACCCTCGAGCTGCTGGCTCGCACTTCGGTCTCGTTGGCCCGCGCTGGCGTGGACATTATCGCCCCTTCCGACATGATGGACGGTCGCGTAGCTGCTATCCGTAAAGCGCTCGACGAGGCCGAACTGATCAACACGCCTATTCTCTCTTACGCTGCCAAGTTCGCTTCGGGATTTTATGGGCCATTCCGCGAGGCTGCCGATTCGGCGCCCCAGTTCGGCGATCGCCGCTCCTACCAGATGGATGGAGCCAACCTGCGCGAAGCCATGCGCGAGATCGAACTCGACGTCGAAGAAGGTGCGGACATGATCATGGTCAAGCCCGCCATGCCTTATCTGGACGTGATCGCCACCGCCCGCGAGCGCTTCGACTTGCCGTTGGCGGCATACCAGGTTTCGGGCGAGTACGCCATGATCGAAGCCGCGGCACGCAATAACTGGATTGACCGCGAGCGCGTCATGATGGAATCGCTGCTCTCGATCCGCCGCGCCGGGGCGAGCATCATCGTTACTTACTACGCGAAGGAAGCCGCGCGGCTGTTGGGATAGTTAGCCTTTCCTTACTGACCTGGTCTAGAATCGTACGCTTGCCCAACTTCATCTCTTCTGTATAGAGGTGTGCGCCCTTGCCCGAAACCGTTTATGACATTGCCATCATCGGGAGCGGTCCGGCTGGATACACAGCCGCAATCCGCGCTGGCCAGTTTGGTCTGAAAACCGCGCTTATCGAGAAAGACGACGTACTCGGCGGCACTTGCTTGCACGTGGGCTGCATCCCGACCAAAGCCTTGCTGTTCAACGCTGAAGTTTGGGACCACCTGAAAGACGCGAAAGAGTTCGGCATCGAAGGAGTTGACGCGCGGAAGTTGAATTGGGCAGCCGTCCAGGAACGCAAGTCGAAGATCGTGACCAAGCACGCCAAGGGCCTCGAGTTCCTCATGCGTAAGAATAAGGTGGAAACGATCCGGGGCTATGGCAAGCTGACCGGCTCGGGCCAAAACAGCGTACTGACGGTTGAAGTCACCGCCGCCGCCAAGACCTCGCAAGTCAAAGCAAAGAATGTGATTCTCTGTACCGGCTCGGAAGCTCGCATGCTGCCAGGCCTTGAGCCCGGGGACCGCGTGCTGACCAACATCGAAATTCTCTCGCTCAAGGACATTCCCAAGTCGCTGGTGATCGTTGGTGCCGGGGCTGTAGGCGTGGAGTTCGCGTCCATCTTCCGTTCGTTCGGCGCGGAAGTCACTATCCTTGAGATGCTGCCCAGGCTTGTTCCGGTGGAAGACGAAGAAATCTCCAAGGAACTGGCGCGCGTATACCGGAAGCGCGGAATCAACTTCCACACCGGCGCCAAGGTGGAGAAAATCGAAACGACGAAGTCAGGAGTGTCGGTCGCTTTCAGCGTGGATGGCAAACCGCAGAAACTCGAAACCGAGAGAATCCTGATCGCGGTCGGCCGCAAGCCGCGCACCGAGAATATCGGTCTGGAGAAAACAAAGATCAAACCCGATCGCGGTTTCATCAAGACCGATAGCTGGATGCAGACCAGCGAGCCCGGCGTCTACGCTATCGGCGACATCGTGCTCGGGACGCCGCAACTGGCGCATGTCGGCGCGATGGAAGGCATCGTTGCCGTAAGCAAGATCGCAGGCAAACCCGGCAAGCCGATCAACCCGGAGCACATCCCCAACGCAACCTACTGCCATCCCGAGATCGGCAGTGTTGGCTTGACCGAGGCCAAAGCCGAGGAAGCGGGATACAACATCAAGGTCGGCAAGTTCCCCTTCACCGCGAACTCGCGAGCTTCAATTGTGGGCCAGCACGAGGGATTCATCAAGATTGTCTCTGACGCCGATTATGGCGAAATTCTCGGAGTGCACATCATTGGCCCGCTGGCGACTGAGTTGATCGCTGAAGCGGTTGCGGCAATCGAACTCGAAGCCACGGTGGAGGATTTGATGTGGACGATCCACGCCCATCCCACACTGGCCGAAGCCATGCTGGACGCGTCGAATAGCGTATACGGAATGGCCATTAACGCGTGAAAGGCAGGCCCCGTGGCCAAGAAGCTTTTGATCTCCGTCATCCAACTCGGCACCATTGACTACGCCACTGGTCTGCGCCTCCAGCAGCGGCTCGTCGAACTGCGCCAGGAAGGGCGCATCGGCGATGTTCTTCTTCTGCTCGAACATTCGGCGGTCATTACTCTCGGCCGCAATGCGAAGCGCGAGAACATTCTTGCCTCGCCCGAACTCCTCGCCCAGCGCGGCGTGGAGGTGTACGAGTGTGATCGCGGGGGAGACGTCACGTTCCACGGCCGCGGCCAGCTGGTGGGATATCCGATCCTCGATTTGCGTGGGTTTTCCACGCCTGACGGCAAGCGCAAAACCTTGGGGGCGATCGAATTCGTGCGTCGGCTGGAAGAAGTCCTGATCCGCACCTGTGCGGATTTCACGATTCCCGCGCAGCGGATCTGTGGTCTCACAGGTGTCTGGACCGCTTCAAGCACGGATAAAGATAAAGACGAAGCCAAGATCGCTGCCATCGGCGTCCACATCTCCCGTGCTGTCACCTCGCATGGTTTCGCTCTGAATGTGAACACGGATCTTGACGGTTTCAAACTGATCGTCCCGTGCGGGATCACCGCAAAGCCCGTGACATCGATGGCCAAGGAACGGGGCCGACAGCTCTCGTCGCGGGAGGTCGCGCATTCGCTGTCTCGCAACTTCGGTCTGATTTTCAACAGTCAGATGCTTTGGCTCGAAAATTTAGACGCGCTATTGAGCCCCACGGTCGGTGTGCCGGCGAAACCGCCCGATGAATTGCGCCAGCTGCACAAAGAAGAAGATACGTTCTGGGCATAGCCCCATGGCCAAGAAGAAACAAAAGCAAATCATCACCAAGCCCAGCAGCCGACGCCCCGACGCTAACCCCACAACCGCCAACCAGCGCACCTATACGATCCCGGATTACCGCCTGGAAAAACCCAGCTTCACCATCCGCCAAGTTCGCAAGGCCGACGGAGTCCGCTACGAGGTCAGCGGCGATTTCAACGGGACCGTACCGCCTATTCGAGAATCGAGATACCTGAACCGGCAGCAGCACCTTGAGATCTATCGCTGGATGCTCCTCAATCGCAAGATGGAGACCGCGCTTGAAAATCTCTACAAGCAAGGCAAAGTGGTCGGCGGAGTTTATTTCGGCCTCGGCCAGGAAGCATGCTCGTGCGCCTCCGCTTATGCGTTAAAAAAGGAAGACTGGCTGGGTCCCATGATCCGCAATCAGGGCTCGACGCTGGTCCGCGGCTTTTCCCCCCGCGACATCATGATGCAGTACATGGCCAAGGCTGGTTCGCCTACGCGGGGTCGCGACGCGTCGTCCCACTTCGGCGATATTCAGGATCGCAACGTAGTCTCTCCCATCTCAACTCTCGGTGACCTGATTCCGGTGCTCGCCGGCGTGGCGCTGGGCGCTCGCCTCCAGGGGCGAAACATCGCGGTGATGACCTACATCGGCGACGGCGGCCAGTCCACCGGCGTCACCTACGAAGGCCTGAACTTCGCCGCGGTGCAGAATCTGGGCCTGGTGCTGTTCGTCGAAAACAATCTCTGGGCATACTCCACGCCGGCTGACATGCAATTCCGCGTGAAAGACCTCGCTGAGCGCGCCATCGCCTACGGAATTCCCGGCGTGATCGTGGACGGCACCGACGCGTGTCAGGTCTATGACGCCGCCCACGAAGCCTGCGAGCGCGCCCGCCGCGGCGAGGGCCCCACCCTCATCGAAGCCAAAATGATGCGCATGAAAGGCCACGCCATCCACGACGCCGCCGAGTACGTCCCCAAACCGTTGTTCGAGTACTGGCGCAAGCGCGACTCGATTGCCC
>WNEY01005772.1_pt1 | contig 14490 bp, 1 predicted proteins | sample 5400531 | NCBI WGS metagenome assembly WNEY01 (sample SAMN13153338, study PRJNA577476) | soil metagenome | isolation source: 200 cm saprolite under Douglas fir tree site 1 | place: USA:California | collected 2015-04-18
TCCACGGCGTGACCCTGGGCGAGCATCATCGGCGTCTGCGCGATGAGCCCCTCGGACGTGAGCCGAGCCAGGGCACGGGCAGCAGCGGTTGGCGAGACCCCTGCCCGCCGCGCGGCCTCGCGCACGGACGCCACGCCCCTCAGCGACCGCGACAGCGCCGCGAGCACCCGGGTCTCTACCCGCGACAGCTCGGGCACCGACGGCAAGGCGCCCAGCTCGCGGGCGAGTTCCTCCACTTGCCGCGGCGTCAGCCGGAAGACACCCGAGGCCGTGCGCTCTGCGGACATGCCCAAGCGGTCTACGGCCCGCCGTACCCGTGGTGCCGAAATCCCCAAAGCCGCCGCCGTAACCGCAAGGCTGTAGGTGTCCATATCGTTATGGCACCGGTTTCACGTCAGCGCAGGCCGCGCGTTGGCTCCTGGATGCCGCAGGGGCGACGTCCCCTGATAGAGCCGTCCCGGTCGAACAACCGCGGGTGGTCCATGCCCTTGAGCACGCCGATCCCGCTCGGCACAATCAGGGACCCGTCGGCATGCACGGCGATGGCATCCGCCGGCGGGTTCGCCGCGCATGAGAACTCGCTTACACCAATATCCCGCTAGTCGGTCAGTGCGGGCCATCTAAGACCTAGCGCACCCAGGACTTGTCGCAGCCAAGGCGGCGGGTTTACCCGTCCCAGCCGTCTGTCCTCCAGCCACCGGTCCAGCTCCCCACCGCTCGGGTCGCCGGGCGGCAGATCCAGTGTCCTGAACGTCCTCCAGCGACCGACCGCTGCCCGCAGCATCACCATGTCCGGGTCGTCAGGTCGGGCGCCCAGGGTTTCGTCAATTTGTCGGCTGGCGGTGTCCTGAGCGGTATTGTCGCCGTCGCGGCGGGCGTTGTCCTCCTCGCGTACCAGGGTCGCCAGTTCCGTCAGGGCAACCGAGACGCTGCGGCTGCTCTGGCTGGTAGCCCCCCACCGCATGCCCAGCACCTCTAGCGCCCCGCGCACCCACGACGCAATGTTCCTATTCTCGCTCTTCTTCAGGCGCTGTGTTTGCAGCCAGCGGCCCAGGTGCACCTGCTCCCACTGCAGTTCCTCCTCATGCATCTGCGGCACTTCCAGGTGCCCGTTTTTCCGCCAGTACTTGACGGCCGCGCGCAAGTGGACCAGGAGGTCGGTGTCGATCTTGCTCTCGATGGCCTCGTCAGCCAGCACCTGATCTGTTGCCTGCCGGGCGGCAGTGAGGATCCGCGAGTCCCCGGTCAGCCAGGCGGTCCGTTCGGCCTGCAGCGCGCCCGCGATCTGGACCCGGTCAGCGCCGGGCAGCCACCTGATGCCCAGTGCACCCAGGGCTGCCCGCTGCCAAGGCGGCAGGCTGAGCCGTCCGTGCCGGACGTCCTCGAGCCACCGGTCAAGCTCCCCGCCGACCGGGTGGCCATCCGGCCGATCCAGTGTCCTGAAGGTGCGCCAGCGACCGATCGCGACCCGCAGCATCACCATGTCGTCGTGACTGCCCACCAGGCCCGCGTCCACGTCCTCCTGCTTGGAAGAGATGGCGGCGGCAGTGTCGCCGCGGCGACGAGCGTTAACCTCTTCGCGCAGCCGGGCCGGCAGCAACTCCCAGTCCCGCACCGTCCTGTTCCCGCCGGCAGGGGACTCCCATCGCAGGCCCAGTACGCCCAGGGCCGGGCGCGCCCAGTGCGGCGCGATACCTTTCGCACGCAGGTCGTTCAACCAGCCGCCCGCAGGGTCTCGCCTTGGTATTTCCAGATGTCCGGTGGTCCGCCAGAACTGGATAGCTGCGCGCAAATTTTCCCACTGGCGCTCCGTAGCATCGGCGCGCCGCACGGCCAGAGCCTGGTCCGTCGCCTGCCGGGTCCGGGCGAGTGGCTCGTCTTCCCACGTCAGCCAGGCGAGCCGCTCGGCCTGCAGCAGGCCCGCGATCATCGCCCCAGATGGCGGCCCTCCCGGCGGCAAGGACCCGTCGGCGGGAGCCGGACGGGAGCCGGACGCGAGATCCAGGCCCTGGCCGGACGATCTGGCACCATGCCAGTGTCCTGGCCGGTGGACGAGTGTGACGGGATGCCGGCCGTTGCTGACGTGCTGGATGTTCCCGCCGGGGTGGACGATGGTCAGATCCAGGCCGAAGACGGCCGCGGCGACCAGCGCCCGCCAGACCGGCCCGTTGCGGTCCAGCTGCTCATCCAGGAGCCGGGCCAGGCGCTCTCGCCCGCCGGCGGATTCCTGAGGGCCGCTGAACGCCTCGGTCGGCGCCGAGGCGAGCAGGGCGTCCATCAGGCCGTCCCCGTCGGAGCTGATCGGGACCAGCTCAAGCCCTCGCGCGGCCAGCGCGAACTGCTGGGCATAGTCCGCCGCCGACGGGCCTGGATCCTGACTCAGGGCCGGGCTGGCGAGCCGACTCAGGGCCGGGCCGCCGGGTTGACCCTGCGGGCCACTGCCTGGCAATCCCCCGCCGCCCGGCGCCAGCGCGACCGGACCGGCGGCCGGGGGGCCAGCGGCGGTCTCCCGGTCGGAGATCATCAGCGCTCTAAGGGCCGCCAAGATCCACGGCTCCGGGTTGATCTCCCCAACGAGTACGCGATCCAGCCACCCGTCCAGCTCCCCGGGCTGACCGTCCAGAGCCATGCCCACGATCCTGGACTGTCGCCACCGCGCGACGGCTTCCCCCAGCCGCACGATGTCCTCGCTGGGCGCGCGGCTGACGAAGACATCGCTCGCGAGGCCAGCAGGCGCGGTGTCGCCGTGGTAGCGAGCCTCGTCCGCCGCTCGCCCCAGTGCCTGGTCAGTCGCCTCCTGGGCACGGATCACGGCCCAGATGTCCTCCGTCTGCCGGGCATGCTGCTCCGCCTGCAGCAGACCCGCGATTATCGCTCCGGACGGAGGCGCTAGCTGAGTGCCATGCCAGTGTCCTGGCACTTGGACGAGCGTGACGCGGTGCCCGCCGTTACCGAGGTGCCCAGTTCTGCCACCGGGGTAGACGATGATCAGGTCCAAGCCGAACGCGGCAGCGGCGACCGCGGGTGCCAGATCCGCACTGACGTGACCCCATTCGCCCGGTCGGCGCATGGCTTCCACCAGGGCGCGAAGATGGTCTTCGGTCAGCGGCTGGCCGGCGTAATGCTCGGTGAGCTCCAGTAGCGTCCAGTCGCGATGCAGGTGCAGGGTCCGGGCGGCCTCATCGTGCGCCAGCGACCAGCGGGCGTTGAGTTCCATTGCCTGCCAGGCCGGCCCGTTCCTGGCGATCTGATCCTCCAGGAACTGGGCCATGTGCTCGCGCAGCACGCCGGGCTCCCGGATCCCGCCGAACGCCTCCGGCGCCGAGACGATCAGGGCGTTCATCAAACAGTCCCCGTCGGCGCTGATCAAGATCACTCCCAGTCTCACCGCCGCCAGCGCAGCCTGCTGGGCGTCGTCCGGCGCTGGCGGGCCGGGAACCTGACTCAGGGCCGGACTGCCTGGCTGGCCTTGCGGGCCAGGGCCCGGCAGACCCTGACCGCCCGTCTCCGCCGGCCCAGACGCGCCTTCCCCGGCCAGGTCGTCCCAGCCAGGTTCCTCCGGCCAGTCCAGGCCTGGCATCTGCACCGGGGAGTCCTCCGTTCGCGCAGACCTTCCCGGCGGGGATTCCCGGTCTGCGGTTGCCCGCCACCTGATGCCCAGCACGCCAAGGGCCGCCCGCACCGACGGCTCCGGGCTGGCATCTCCCGCGAGTACGCGCTCCACCCACTCGTCCAGTTCCTCAGGCTGGCCCTCCAGCGGCAGGCCGAGCGTCCTGGTCTGGCGCCACCGTGCGACCGCCTCCCCCAGTCGCACGACATCGTCGTTATCGCGCGGCGCGCTGGCAAGGGCCTCGTCTGCCATGTCGCCAGCGTCCGCGGCGGCCTGGGTCTCACTGCTCCGGCGAGCCTCATCCTCCTGCCGCAGCAAAGCCGCCAGCCACACCGGCACTAGCCGGCCGCCGTGAGCCTGCCAGCGCATGCCCATCGCATCCAGCGCCGGGCGCGCCCAGGACACTGGCACGTACCTGGGCTCGCGGATGCTAGACACCCAAGTGCCCAACTGCACATCCCGTCCGTCGGCCAGCTGAATAGGACGGACAATTGGAACTTCCAGGTGCCCGGACTCTCGCCAGTACAAGACGGCTGCACGCAGGTTGTCCAGCAGCCGGATATCGGACTTGGTCTCCGTGGGCCAGGGAACCAGTGCCTGGTCAGTGGCCTGCCGTGCCCGCTCCAAGGCAGCGGTGTCCGCGCTCAGCCAGGCGTCCCTTTCGGCATCGAGCAGGACCGCAATCTGGGCCCGGTCAGCGCCGGCCCGCCACCTGATGCCCAGCGCGCCGAGAGCCGCCCGGATCCACGGGTCCAGGCTGATATTCCCCGCGAGTACACGCTCCAGCCATCTGTCGAGTTCCTCATGCTGGCCCTCCAGCGGCAGGTCCAGTGTCCCGGTCTGACACCACCGCGCGACCGCCTCCCCAAGCCGCACGACATCCTCACCATCCCGCGGGTCGCTGATGAAGGCCTCGTCCGCTAGCCAGCCAGCGACGTCGGCAACCGGGGTGCCGCTGCGGCGAGCCGTATCTTCGTGCCGCAGTCGCTCGGCCAGATCCTCCCGCTTGAGCGGCACGCCGCGGCTGCGGAAGGTTTCCCAGCGCATGCCCATCACTCCCATCGCCGGGCGGCCCCAGCCCAGGGTGGCCTTACTATTTCGGACGGTGGACAGCCAGGAGCCCAGCCTCACCGCCGGCCCGCCAGGCAGTTGCATCATCTGGTCAGAAGGCGGCTCGAGATGCCCGGTGGCTCGCCAGTACAAGGTGGCCGCGTGCAGGTTGTTCAGCAGCCGGGCGTCGTCCTGCGCTTCATCGGGCTGGTGGATCAGGGCCTGGTCGGTAGCCTGCCGAGCGCGGTCGAGGGCAATGTCATCTCTGGCCAGCCAGGCGACTCGCTCGTGCTGGAGCAGGCTCGCGAGCCCAGCCCCGAAGAAGGCCGCGGCCGGGCCGGTGCCGTCAGGGTCACCGCGCGATGACCCTCGCCGAGCACCCTGACAGCTCCGCCAGGGTCGACGATGTTCAAGGTCAGGGAGAACCGCGCCGCGGCCAGCGCGGCAGCCAGGTTCTCGCTGGCAAGCCCCCGCTCCAAACCCATGCGCAGCGCCTGCAATAGTTCGACCCGCTGCTGATCGCTCAGCGGCTGGCCGAGAGCATGCTCCGCCGACTGCCACACGGGCCCGTTGCGGTTCATCTGGTCCTGCAGGAACCGCGCCAGCTCCTCACGCAGGACGCCGGGCTCCCGGATCCCGCCGAACGCCTCAGGCGCCGAGACGAGCAGAGCGTTCATCAGGTGGTCCCCGTCGAGACTGACCGGGACCGCCCGCAGCCCTCGCGCAGCCACCACCCGGTCCTGAGCCCGATCGGCTTGCGGGAGACCCGAGAAACGGATGCGCGACCCCTGCGCCGCCTGGACGGCGACCTCTCGCCGAGCAGCGGCCCGCCGACGAACCGCCGCCTGGCGAGCGGCCGCGCTGGCGGCCTCAAGAGCGCGATTCCGGTCATGCGTCCGACCCCGGACATCACTCGTCCCGGTCGCCCATCGCACGTTCTGGGCTGGCAGCGGCAAATCGTCTCCCTCAGTGACCTGCGGCGGCCGCATCCCACCCAGGAAGTTGGCCGGCAGGGCCGCACCGCGCAGGATGGTCAGCAGGTCAGGGCCTAGCCCGGCCGACCGGACCCCGCTGCTCGCCACCAGCACCCAGTTCCCCCGAGCGGTGCCCAGCAAAGGCCGGCCCCGCTCATCGAACTCAGCCGGCGCCGCCAGCACCCGCCCGTCTGGGGTAGTCCAGGCGTCGGTATCGGCCGCCAGCACAGGCCTGCCGCCGCGCCGCGCCAGCACTCGTGCCACCGGCTCTGCCGCCCCTGGCGCCCTCGCCGCCGCCCCGCATCCGACGATCACCAGCAGCTTGCCCGGCGGCCACCCCTGGCGAGCGATCAGTTCGTAGAATTGCTCCGGCGCCAGCGCTTTATCACCGGCCAGCACATAGCCGGTCTGGGGGTCCACATGCAGGTGCCAGACCATGGCCCCGGTCACCAAAGGAAACCAGGTCGCCGCCAGTTCCTCCGCAGCCCGGGTATCGTCCGCCGCCGGGCCGCCCGGCAGGTAGAACCCCGACCGCGTCACCACAGGAGCCGACAAGGAACTGCTCCCTGGCAGTGCCTCCGTCGGCTCATCTGGCAATGGACTGAACTGCCGCGGCGGCGAATACGGCGGGGCTTCGGTGGTGATGACCTCCTCCACCGTCACCAGGCCTGCGAGGCGGCCGGCCGATTGCGCGGTGTCGATCGCCCGCACGCGCAGCGCCGCGCGGTCCTGCTCCGGCACCTGTTCCAATGCTCGCCTGACCGCCTGCCATACCGGCCGCGGAACCCGCCGGCCGGTCATGCCCACGATGATCAGGCCCGCATCCGGGAGTTCCGGCAGGTCAGTCAGCTCGGCCCGCGCGGCCGCCACATGCTCCCCGGGCTCGCCCGGCCTGATCCACAGTCCCCCCGGGATCTGTACATCGGCCACCCACATCTTCGGGATCGGCCCGGCTGCCAGGAGCGACGAGTAGATGCCGGCGACCGCGTCTCCAGCTCCCAGAACCGTGTCGCGCATTTCCCTGGCCAGTCCGTCGGCGATCCAGTCTTCAGGTTCCACAATGGTGTGGCGCACCTCCTTGGCCAGCCGGTCGGCTAGCGGCAGCCGGAGCCGCCGGACTAGAGACTGTGCGTTACCATCGACGGCCCGCTGGCGAGCGAACTGGGCAGCCAGGGCAGGATCGCCACCGGTCAGCAGGGCCACCTGCGCGTGGATCTCGGCTATGGTCGCGTCCCGCCTGGTCTTGCTGACCGGCCTCCCCGGCGCCTCGACCGGCCTGATGACAAAGGGCCGCCCCGCGAGTGCCGGGGCCAGCGCTTGCGCGATGAACCACGGTGAGACCGGGTACGTGCCCTCCCGCTCACCCCGGTAATACAGTCCGAGCGAGCCATCGTCGAAGGCCTCAAGGAAGACCTCCGCCTCAAGGGAGCCGTCCGGCACCGCCGAGGCGACCAGATCCGCCTGGTCCCTTAGCTGCGGGGCCAGCGAGATCAGCCGCACGCCTCCTGCGTCATCCGTACGGCGGTTCAGGACCAGCGGGATCGGGTCGAAGACGGCCTGCGCCTCCGACAGGCTGCCGCTGGGGGCATCGGACGTTACGGATACGACACGCGCCATGAGCAGATCGGCGACCTGTTGCGCGTACTGCTCGGGCAGCGACAACGTGTCGGAAAGCCGTCCGAGGCCCGGAACCAGGAAGATCACGGGGGCGCCAGGAGTGTAGCCTCCGGCTGCGAGGATGATTTCGGCCATCCACGCCGGCGGGACCGGCACCAACTCACCCTTAGTCGCGCCATCCTGGCGGAGCAAGCCCATCACCGCCTGGCCACGGTGCGAATGCGCGACGACGACGACCTGACCGTCGGGGACCTGCTCCTGCGGCACCCCGGCCGGCGGCATGTCCCCAGCCGGACCAGGCAGCACCAGAACCGGGCCGGTCTGCTGGACGACCAGTTCGCGGGGCAGTACACCAGGCGCCGGGCCGGTCCCGGGCTCCGGCACTGGCAGCGGGTTAGCGGTCAGGTTCTCTGGTACCAGCAAACCGGTGATCGGATTCCTGACATGCCGCAGCATCAAGGCGGCGCGACGGTGGGCGGTGACAGGGATAACCGTCCGCCAGCGGCTCGCGGTGAAGTCGCGGAAACGATCGCTGAACCGGCCCTGCTTCGCCACATAGACGGTTACTCCCACCTTCAAGGAGAAAGCCAGTATCCAGCTTTCCAGCGACCGGGCTGGCGGGACGTCGTCCAGCGGTCTGAACACCAGCCGCAGCGGCCGGTCGTTCAAGCGCAGATTCGCCACTGCCTGCGCTGCCTGCGGCGCGCGCAGAGTGGCCTTGTCAGAACCCACCGCGACCCCGGCCCGCGCGGGAATCACAACCAGGGGCAGCCCGCTGCTGCCCAGCTCCTCGTATCTCTGATACTGAGACAGATACCGACCGACGACATCTCTGGGCTCGAACGTCACCAGGTCAGCGAAAGTCCTCACCGGGCCTGCTGCGTAGATCTCGACGAGAGCCCCCAACGCGTCCGTCTCGAAGTAGCCGGGCACGTCGGCACGCCGGCGGGCTTCGCTCGGCCTCAGCAACCGCCACGGGACCGGCTGACCGTCAAGCCCTTCCCTTACCGCCACGAACGTGTTCCGGCTGTCGTCGTGCAACACACCAGCGCCCGCCTCGCCGACGATGTAAACATCGCGGCCAAGCTCGTCAGCGACCCGCTGCGCGTCCAGCGCGAAGACCTCGTACTGCTCGCCGGTCTCAGGCGCGGCCAGGAACTGGAGTACCTGTGCCTCCGCGAGGTAACCGCCGCCCCTGATCAGCTCAACGACCTCAGCGGTGCTAGCCGGCGCCACCCGCCAGCCCGGTTCCGCCCCCTGACGGTGCAGGTGAACCAGCCCGATCCGCCCGTCATCAGCCAAGGGAACATCGACCAGGAACAGCGCCAGCTGGTCAAAGCCCCGCGGAAGGTTGTACGCCATTTCGCGGGCGTCCATCATCTCAGCCGTCGGGGATACCACCCCGGCACGCAACTGGCCCGCCGGAATCGGCACCCTCCCGGGGAGCGTCAGGGACACGAACCCGGTCTCTGACCGATCCAGCAGCCGGCCAGCCGGGTCCGTTACTAGCCGCGCCGGACGATCCTTCGGGTCACGTCGGTCCCAGCGCGGATCGGTCCCCCCGGCGACGACCAGCTGGCCCTCATACCTGATCTGGATAGCCGATCCACGGCTGGGGAAATAGACGCTCACGCCCTCGTGACTGGCGATCTCAGCCAGCTGGCTGGTGACTTCCTCCCAGTACCTATCCCGAGCCTCGCCTTCCGCGGTTGTGAAATCGCCGACGACCACGATGTCCTGGTCCTTCGTCCAGTCGTGCCTTTCCAGCAGCCGCGGCAGCTCCCGCAAGGGAACGGACGACGACTTCCCGTCGAAACCGACTAGCGAAAATTCAGGTTCATGCTGGTCGATATTGAGCCACGCGAGAAACGACCCGGCCGACCCCGGCGGCACCACAGGATCGACGATCCGGGCGCGGTTGTAGGTCCACTGGTCCGACGCCAAAATCCCGAATACCTCGCCGATGGCGTCGCGCCTGAGCTTGGTGATTGCGGGTCCCTGGCGCGTCTCGAACATGCCAGAACTGGTTTCGTACCAAGGCGGGGCCGCATTCAGAACTGGACCCGGCGTAATCTGCACCCAGGAGAGCGGATCCCGCGTCTGCTGGTCGATCGCTTTCACCCGGCCCTGCTCGGTCAAGTGGATTACGGCACCAGATGGCGTGACCCAGACCGGTCCCTGCATGGCTTGCGCAAGATCAGCGGCCAGTTCGCGCGACCGCTCCCCGTCGGGCAGCACGAGCCGGATCTCTACGCCGCCCAGAGTGTGCACATCCTCGGGCCGAAGAGGCACAAAGCGGCCGGGACGGATCTGGAACCCCGGCTGGCCCTGATCGTTGCGCTGCAGCAAGATGTCGAACAACCCTGGCTCGTGCGCGATAACGTCCAGCCTGGCCACAGACGCACTTGCCCCTATGCCCGTTATCGCCTGGTGGAAGCGGTAAAAAATATCCACGCCGAGGGATTCGCTCAGGTCTTGCAGCCGCGAGTCGACTTCAGGTCCCGGCCAGCGCTCGGTCACCACGACAATGCCCTGGCCAGCAGTCCAGCCCAGAGCCCGCAGGTAGCCAAACGCAGGCTGTTCTACGGCGAACCCGCCGCCCTCACGGTTGTAGAACAACATCAATCCGGCGGGACCGGCGTGCAGTCCTAGAATGAACGCGTTGTCGAACCAGACGTCACTGGCAACGACCATGCGACCGTACCGGTACTCCCAGCTATCCCGAGGCCAGATGACCTGCCACGGGACCGGCACCCCAGCCTCATTGGCCGGCGCGATATCGGAGAGCTGCCTGCTCAGGCCGAGAATGGAGGTCTCGGCGAGACCGGCACCCGCCGGGGTCACCAGGACCGGACGCTGCCGGGAGCCGGTCAGGTCCGTCATCAGCTCACCGAACCGGGCACCGTCGGGCACTACCAGGCGAACGGTGTCATCCTCTGAGGCGCCCCAGACAGGCAGTTGCCTGATGAGGACGGCAAGGTCTGCGAACTCTGCACTGCCGTCGGCTTGCGCCCTGTACAGGCCGGTGTCCCTCGCTTCCAGCACCAGGTCGAACATCCCCGTGGGAGCGGCCATTCGAACCGGGCCGCCCGGCTCTGCGAGCCTGTGACCGTAGCCGCCCCTGTCACTCCAACCGTCGTCGCTCTGATAGGCGTCGCTCCACCGAACGGCCCGGACCGGCCGCGGGCGCTGCTCCCCACCCGCGACCACCCGCGGCCGCACCCCGTCCAGCAGTCCCTCAGGCAGGGCATCATCACGGCCAAGGATGTCCAGCAGGTCGGGACCCAGCTCTTCCCGCTCGTGCCCGTCGCGGCGCACCAGCACCCAATTGCCCCGCGCGGTGCCCAGCAAAGGCGCGCCCCGCGCATCGAACTCGGCCGGCGCCGCCAGCACCTGCCCGTCCGGAGTGGTCCAGGCGTCGGTGTCAGCCGCCAGCACCGGCCGGTTCCCGAGCCTGGCCAGAACCTGCGCGGCCGCCTCCACCTGCTCGGGCCGGGCCGCGCCCAGCCCGCACGACACCATCACCAGCAACCGTCCCGGCGACTGCTCCTGCTCCAGCTCCAGCACCTGCGGCACCAGCACCCGGGTGTGGAAATCCTCCGCCGACAGCAGCTCGCCCGCCACGGCCAGCAGCCCGGTCTCCGGATCGGTATGCACATGGACCACGATCGCGTCCTCAAACCTCGGGAACGACTGGGCCGCGACCAGGTCCAACTCCGTGTCCTGGTGTCCTCCCGCTCCCCCCGGCCGCACATACCAGCCCGACATGGTCCGCTCGGCGGACGGGGCGGTGGTGGATCTGGTGACGGCTTCGATCTGACGTAAGCCCACGGATTCAATCGCGCCGCCTGGCCCGGCACTCAGGGGACTGAATCCGCGGTACTGCACGCTCCGTCCCGGCCGCTGGTCCGCACGGTCCGGGCCGCTCTCGCGCCGGGGAGGCTGCCCGCCGTCCCCGGGTGCGGGGTGCTGGGGGCCAGCTTCTCCCTCGTCCCCGGGGACGGCACGGCGTGTTCCGTGCCAGTGCCCGGGCTGGTAGGCCAGGGTCAGGCGTGGTCGTTGGGGGGTGGATGCCTGGTGGCGGGTGATCAGCTGGCCGCCGGGCATGATGATGTCCAGGTGCAGGTCGTGGATGGCTGCGACGGCCCGGGCAGCGGGGTCGTCGTGGCCAAGGGCGGGGCGGTGCAGTGCTGCGGTGGCCTGCTGGCGGTCCTCGGTGGTCCACGGGGCGTTGGCTGCCTGGCCGGTGGCTCCGGCGAGGTCTAGCTCGGGCGGGATTCCGTGGGGGAAGATGTCCAGGAGCCGGCGGGCTGCTGCGTGGTCGCGGAGGATGTCATGCACTGTGTTCCAGATCGGCCGTTGTTCTGGTGGCAGGGTCAGCTCGCGTTCCAGGTCGCGGGTCAGGTCCTGGCGTAGCTGGCCGGAGGGGGGCAGGGTGATCCCGGCGTCCGCGGCGGTCTGGTGCAGCGCGGCGAGTTCGTCTTCGGGCCGGTCGGGGGTTACCGCTGTCAGCTGCAACCGGTTCAGGGCTGCTCGCTGGCCGGGGTCAAGGGGCACCCGGGGTGGCGCGGTGGGGAGCTGGCTGGGGAGGCTGAGGCCCATCCGGGCCAGCGCCGCGGCGACCGGACGGTCGGGGGGGTCCATGGGCAGGGCTGCCAGCCACTGCCGGGGGTAGACGGGCTGGGGGTCGCCGGGCAGCCAGGTCAGGGCGGGAAGGTTGTCCAGGTGCCCGGTGCGGGCGTAGTGCACCGCGACGGCGTGCAGGTGACGGCGCTGCTCCCACCGGGCCTCGGTGTCAGCGGGGATGCCGTGCAGCCAGAGGGGGGCCAGGACTTCTTCTGCCAGCAGCTGCAGCTGGCTGCCGGCCGGCGTCACGCCCTGGGCGGCCAGGAGGCCGGCGACGACGGTGCTGGCTAGCCACGGCTGCCCGGCCGGGTCCGGCCCGGCCAGTGCCCGTTCCAGCCCGGTCATCTGCTCGCCGGTCAGCGGGTCTGGCAGTGACGGGTCCGACAGTGCTGGCCATACCAGCTGCCACCGCGGCGAGGCGGCCTGCCCGGCGATGTCATCCAGAACCTGCCGCGCCAGCTCGTGGGCGGGGCCGTGGCGGATGTCTTCGTGCCAGGACCCCAGTCCCGGCTCGAACGGGGTGCCGTGACTGAGGTAATACACCACGGCCCGCTCCAGGCGGTCCCGGCCCTGGTACCCGGCGGGGACATCGGCCAGGTACCGGCGGGCCAGGACCTGGTCATTGAGCAGCCGCAGCTGGTCATGGCTGAGGGTCAGGCCCTCGTCGGCGAGGTAGCTGGTGACGGCCTGGCGGGTCCAGGCCGGGTCGCCGGGCGGCGGGGCGGACAGCTGCCCGATCACCTGGCTGGCCTGCTCGTCGGTCAGAGGCAGCCTGGCGCCGGGCGGCAGCCGCCCGCCGCGGACCGCAGGCAGTCCCCACTCCCAGGCCCGGGCGGGCGGGGCGTCCACTGCGCCCATGCGGGCCAGCGACCACATCATCCATGCCGGGGCCCGGGACTCGCCCGCTCTGATCTCCTCCAGCCAGGAGCGGGGGTGCCACGGGGGGCCGGGCGCGCCGCTCACCCACTGGTCGGGCATGTCCTCCCCCAGGTCGCCGCCGCGCAGGTAGTGACCTGCCAGCCAGCGCAGCTGACGCTGGTGCCCGTCAGCTTCGCCGGGCGGGGGGGAGGTCAGCTGGCGGGCCAGTACCGCGTGCTCCAGCAGCACCAGCTGCCCGGAGTCCAGGTCCACGCCGTACTGGTCACGGGCGAAGTCCCCGGCCGCCGGCGCGCCGGCGAACCGGCCGCTGCCCTCGGGCGGGTAGGCCAGCTGCTCCACCAGGTTCGTGAGCTGATCCTGGGTCAGCGGCAGGTCGGCGGTACCGTCAGGCACCGCGGCCACCGGCGCGGTCCGCTCCCAGCCCCAGCCGCCGCCCGCCGCGGCCGGCATGGTGCCGAGCCAGTGCCCGGGCCTGAACACCAGCACCAGCTCGCGCTGCCCGGGATCGGCCTCGCCGAGGACCAGCGTCGCCCCGCCGGGCAGCAAGGCGGTCAGGTTCAGCTGGTACACCCGGGCCGCGACCCGGGCCCGGGCCTCGGCGGCCGCGTCGATGACCGTGGCATCCAGGGTGTCCCGCAACGGCCGCTGCCCGGCCGGCCGGGTCAGGTCAGCGTCCAGCGCCTGCGCGATATCCGCCCGCATTCGCCCCGGCCCGGGCAGCACCACCCCGGCCGCCGCGGCAGTCCGGTGCACCGCCTGCATCAGGCAGTCCCCTTCCGGCGACGTCAGCGCCACCGCCAGCCCCCGCTGATCCAGGACCTCCCGCTGACCTTCGTCAAGACCCGCCAGCATCCCCCGATCCGGGACCAGCGGCCTTGGCGCATAAGCCGGGAGCACGGCATCCCCGCGCAGGGTCACCGGGCCGAGGGCCGCAGCCGTGGGCAGGTCGCCGCGGGCCAAAGCGGCGTGCTCGTCCCCGGCTGGGCCACCCGCTACGTCCCTGCGGACCAGCTGGTATCGCAGGTCCTGCCTGATCACCCGGAAGACGCGGCGGTGCTGCTGCCCCATCGCCGCGTGCAGGTCCCGCAGCGACCGGCCCAGGTCGGCCACTGTTTCGGGGATCTCGGCCTCGGCCACTCCAGCCTCAGCCACGCCAGCCGCGTCGGCCAGCTGCCCGGGGGTCAGGCCGGCTCCCTCCGCGCGGGCATCAGCGATCAGGGCCGCCAGCACGCCAGCGGCATCAGTAGGGACCTCGGTGCCGTCGTACTGCATCTGCCCGGTGACCGGGTCCACGGCAAGGCCCTGCCACTGCTGCAGCGGCAGCGCATCGGCGCTCAACACGAGCTGGTAGCGGAGGTCCTGCATGATCAACCGGAAGGGGCGGCCAGGCAGCTGCCCCAGATTCCAGCCCAGGTCGGCCACGGTGCGGGGGATGAGGGCATCATCCGTGCTGGCCGCGTCGGCGAGGTGCCCGGAGGTCAGGCCGGTCCCTGCCGCGCCGGCATCAGCGATCAGGGCCGCCAGCACGCCAGCTGCCCAGACGGATAGATCGAGCTCGTCGCCGTCGTACTGCATCTGCCCGGCGACCGGGTCCACGGCAAGGCCCCGCCACTGCGGCAGCGGCGGCGCCGCGGCGCTCGGGACGAGCTGGTACCGCCGACCCTGCATGATCACCCGGAAGGCGCCGCCAGGCAGCTGCCCCAGCTGCAAGCCCAGGCCGGCCACGGCTTCGGG
>WNEY01002102.1_pt1 | contig 14489 bp, 16 predicted proteins | sample 5400531 | NCBI WGS metagenome assembly WNEY01 (sample SAMN13153338, study PRJNA577476) | soil metagenome | isolation source: 200 cm saprolite under Douglas fir tree site 1 | place: USA:California | collected 2015-04-18
ATCCCGATCCAGATGTAAGCCAGCAGCGGCGCCTGGAACGTCGCCAGCTCCTTCACCAGCGTGGGCGCATCGGCGAAGTAGAGCACCCAGGCGCCGCCGGTCCACCAGGCCACCATGAGCCAGAGAAGGTGCTTGAGGCCCGCGCGCGCGATCCGCTCCGCGCTCCACGGCTGCTGGTCGCGCTGGAGATGTGCGCGCCGATCGCCTTCGACCCATCGCTCGATGGTTTGGAACAGGTCGGTCCACACCGTCTGCGGACAGAGGTAGCCGCACCATACCCGCCCGGCGACCGCATTCATCAGGAACAGCGACATCGCCGCCAGGATCAGCAGTCCGGTCAGGTAGTAGACCTCCTGCGGCCAGATTTCGACGAAGAAGAAGTAGAAACGCCGGTTGGGAAAGTCGATCAGCACGGCCTGGTCGGGGGCGTTCAGTCCGCGGTTCCAGCGCAGGAACGGCAGCCCGTAGTAGATGCCCAGCGTGACCAGCAGCACAAGCCATTTGACGGTGCGATACGTGCCCTTCACCCGCTGCGGATAGATCTTTCGGCGCGCGACGTAGAGCGGCCCTTCGTCGTCGGGCCCGGGCAGGCTTTCCGTGACCGGCGATGTCGGCGAAGCGCCCGCCGCGCGCTCCGCGTCCTGCACGAGCGCGAGCAGCGGAGGCGCCGAGCGCGACTCGTGCAGGGCAATCGCGATGTCGCAGCCCGGGCACACGGCCTACCTCTCGCCGCCGCCGAAGGAGTGCACGTAGACCGCCAGCGCCTTGATGGTGACATCGTCGAGCCTGCCGGCCCAGGCCGGCATCATGCCGCCGCGCCCGTTCCAGATGCCGTCGACGATCGCGGCCTTGTCGGGGCCGTAGAGCCAGATGGCGTCGGTGAGATTGGGCGTGCCGAGCTCGCGCTTGCCCTTGCCGTCCTCGCCGTGACAGACGGCGCAGGTGTCGGCGAAGACTTTCCTGCCGGCGGCAAGATCGGCTTTGGGGTCGACGGTAAGCCCGGCGAGGGAGCGCACATAGTCGGCGACCGTTTCGATGTCGGCGCGCTTGAGGATGCCGTCGCGGCCGAAGGCAGGCATCGCGGCGCCTTGCCGCGCATCCTTGTCGCCCGAGCGGATGCCGTGGCGGATGGTCTGCGCGATGTCATCGAGCTTGCCACCCCAGATCCATTCGTCGTCGTTGAGATTGGGATAGGCGCGCGCACCGCCGCCGCCGGCGCCGTGGCAGGGCGCGCAATTCTCCGCGAATGCCGTGCGGCCCAGCGCGCGCGAGAAATCTGCGAGCTGCGGGTCGGATGCGATTTGCTGCAGCGAGGCGGCGGCGAGCTTGTCCACCATCGGGGAGCGCTGCGTCTTGAGCGCCGCGAGCTCGGACACCACCGCGCTGCGCGACTGCCATTGAAACGCGCCGACCGTGTAGGACGAGATCAGCGGCCACGACGGATAGACGATCCAATAGCCGATCGACCAGATGATGGTGGCGTAGAACAGCCACAGCCACCAGCGCGGCAGCGGCGTGTTCAGCTCGCGGATGCCGTCCCAGACGTGGCCGGTGGTGGCGGTGCCGGTGAAAGCGTCGACCTCGGGCTTGTCGTCGGCCATTTCAGTCCTCCCGAAGCGGCATGCGCGCGGCCTCGTCGAACTGCCGCCGGCGCGACGGCCACAGCGCGTAGAGCAGCACCACGGCGAAGACGCCCGCAAAATAGGCGAGGCCCCAGGTCTGGGCGAATTCCGCAAGCATGCGATAGGTCGAGCTCATCATGGGACCTTCAACGGACGTTGGCCTTGTCGTCGTAGAGCTTGAAGTCGACGAGCGTGCCGAGCACCTGCAGATAGGCGATCAGCGCGTCGGCTTCGGTGATGCGGCCGGGATTGCCGTCGTAGTCACGCGCCAGCGCTTTGGGGTAGCGCTTGACGAGCGCGCTCGCGTCGGGCGCATCGGCGTTCGCCTGCGTGGCGACGTCGGCCCATGCATTGGCGATCATGTCGGCGGTGTAGGGCACGCCGAGCGCCGCCTGCACCCGCAGTTCGTCGTCGATGTGGGAGAAGTCGAGCTCGGTCCGGGAGAGCCAGGGATAGGCCGGCATCACCGTGCCCGGCACCACCGATTTCGGCGCATTGAGATGGTCGCGATGCCAGTCGTCGGAATACTTGCCGCCGACGCGCGCGAGGTCCGGGCCGGTGCGTTTCGAGCCCCATTGGAACGGCCGGTCGTACATGCTCTCGGCCGCGAGCGAGTAGTGCCCGTAGCGTTCGACCTCCTCGCGCAGCGCCCGGATCATCTGCGAATGGCAATTGTAGCAGCCCTCGCGCACGTAGATGTTGCGGCCGGCGAGCTCGAGCGGGCTGTAGGGGCGCACTCCGTCCACCTTTTCGATGGTGCTCTTCAGGTAGAACAGCGGCGTGATCTCGACGAGGCCGCCGATCGCGATGACGATCAGCACCCCGATCACGAGCACGATCGAGTTCTTCTCGAAGATTGCGTGTTTCTTCCAGAGCGACATCGCAGCCCCCTCATTCCGCCGGCACGAGCACGCCGCGCCCGGCGGCAGCTTCGCGCGGATAGACCGTGCGCCACAGGTTCCACGCCATGATCAGCGCGCCGGCGAGGAAGAGCGCGCCGCCGAGCGCGCGGATGAGGTAGAACGGATGCATCGCCTCGACGGTCTCGATGAAGGAATATTCGAGGAAGCCGAGCTTGGTGTAGGCGCGCCACATCAGGCCCTGCATGATGCCCGACACCCACATCGCCGAGATGTAGAGCACGATGCCGACGGTGGAGATCCAGAAGTGCCAGTTCACGAGCTTGAGCGAATGGAGCCGCTCGCGATTCCACAGCCACGGCACCAGGCAATAGATCGCGCCGAAGGAGACGTAGCCGACCCAGCCGAGCGCGCCGGAATGCACGTGGCCGATCGTCCAATCGGTATAGTGACTGAGCGAGTTGACCGCCTTCACCGACATCAGCGGTCCTTCGAAGGTCGCCATGCCGTAGAACGCGACCGACACCACCATCATGCGCAGCACCGGATCGGTGCGCAGCTTGTCCCACGCGCCCGACAGCGTCATGATTCCGTTGATCATGCCGCCCCACGAGGGCATCCACAGCATGATCGAGAACGTCATGCCGAGCGTCTGCGCCCAGTCCGGCAGCGCGGTGTAGTGCAGATGGTGCGGGCCGGCCCAGATGTAGAGGAAGATCAGCGCCCAGAAGTGGATGATCGACAGCCGATAGGAATAGATCGGCCGCTCCGCCCGTTTCGGAATGAAGTAGTACATGATGGCGAGGAAGCCGGCGGTGAGGAAGAAGCCGACCGCGTTGTGGCCGTACCACCACTGCACCATGGCATCCTGCACGCCGGACCAGACGATGTAGGATTTCGGCGAGAACGGCGACACCGGGATCGCGGCGTTGTTGCCGAGGTGCAGCACCGCGATGGTCAAGATGAACGCCAGATAGAACCAGTTGGCGACGTAGATGTGGGGCTCGGAGCGCCGCACGATCGTGCCGAGAAAGACCAGGAAATAGGCGACCCAGACCACCGTCAGCCAGAGGTCGGCGTACCACTCCGGCTCGGCATATTCCTTCGACTGGGTGATGCCGAGGAGATAGCCGGTACCGGCGATGACGATGAAGAAGTTGTAGCCCAGCACGACGAACCACGGCGCGATGTCGCCGGCGAGCCGCGCCCGGCAGGTGCGCTGCACGACGTAGAACGAGGTGGCGAGCAGCACGTTGCCGCCGAATGCGAAAATCACCGCCGACGTGTGCAACGGCCGGATGCGGCCGAACGAGAACCACGGCAGATCGAAATTGAGCACCGGGAAGGCGAGCTCGAGCGCCGCCCACAGCCCGACGGTGAAGCCGGCGAGCCCCCAGAACATGGCGGCGACGGTCGCGAATTTGACCGGCCCCATGTTGTAATTGGGCTTGCCGTCGATCATGAGCGGCGGCAGCTCGGTCGGACGCGAGTAGTAGCGATTGATGATCGCGAACACTGTGGCAACGCTCGCCGCCGCCGAGAGATAGGCGTGAAAAGCGTATTCGGGCGTATAGGCGTTCGCCGCGACGAAGATCGTATACAGCGCCAGCACCGCGAAGACGATTGCCGTTCCGCCCTCGCCGATCGTCATGCTCTTGCGGGACATCGTAGACGGCGTCATCTGGTCTGCCTCGATACTTTGCCTGGGGCTTCGCTCATGTGTGAATTGCGCCCCGTCGCAAGCCACCATGGTGCGGCGCATCATGGTCCGCTTTGACGCAAATCAAATTGCCCGGCCCTCAGGGTTCGAGCGTCTTGAGATAAGCGATGACGTCGTTGATCTGGTCGGCGTCGAGCCGGAACTGCGGCATGGTGGGATGGCTGGCGGTAATTCCCTCCGACAAGCGCCGCTGCAGGCTCTCGATCGGAAACTTGAGATGCAGCGTGTGGAATGGCGGAGCGATCGTCAGCGGACTCACGCCGACCTTGTCGATGGAATGGCACTGCGCGCAATTCACGCGCACGAATGTGAGGCCGCGCTGAGCCGCCGGCGATTGCTGCGCGAGCGCGGGAGCACTTGCGGACATGAGAATTGCGCCCAGTCCTACGATTGCCCAATGGGCGCAAGCGGGATGGTTCGATTTCACGTCAATTCCCTTTCATCATGACTGCATGAAGCTTCAGGGCTCGAGCGTCTTGCCCTGCCGCCGGAGCTGGCGCTCGGCCACCAAAGCCGTCAGCGTTGTCGTATTCGGGCAATAGTCCCGCCAACGCGGTTCGGCAGGATTCCGCACCAGGTCGTGCCGGCATTTTCGCTGGCTGCCACACTGGCTGCACACGCGCTGTAGATCGCGCATGACTTCGGGCGCGACCCGGGCGATCTCTGCGGCGTCGAGCTCGATCTCCTCCATTCGCCGGGAGAGGAAGTTCAGGGAAGCCGGCCATTTGCCGGCGAGAAGGCAGAGGTCCGCCCTGGCCAAGGCAAGGTCGTGCGCCAGCTGCTGCACTTCGGCAGGACCGCAACTGTGAAGGTCCGCCAACGTCCTGCGTCGGTTGATCCAGGTTCGCCACCAGTCCACAAGGCGGCGAACAGACCTGCGCTCATCGTTCGTCTGAGACATCGCGGCCTCCTCATGTCGTAGCCCGCGCAGGCGCGATGCCCGCATCGTCGGACAGCTCCACCATTCCCGATATATCGTTGGTCGCCGCCCCCGACTCGATCGCGCCGGCACGACTGGCAAACGCGTGCAGGAGATCGGCGCGGGTCACGATGCCCACGAGCCGGCGCGCGCACACGACCGGCACGCGCTTGATGCGGTGCCGCTCCATCAATTGCACGACCTCCTCGAGCGGGGTCCATTCCGTGGCGGTGCGGGGTTCAGCAGTCATGATGTCCGTGACCTTGCGCCCGCAAGCATGGACATAGTCGCTGGCAAGACGGCCCGGCCCGATCACAAGCTCCAGCCAGCGGGGACGGCGACGTTGTGTGCCGAGCTCGGCGCGCCGCAGGAAATCGCCCTCGCTGACGATGCCGACCAGCGTTCCGTCGTGATCCACAACGGGCAGGCCGCTGATTTCGTGCTTGAGCATCAGGACGGCGGCCTGCATCGCGCTCGCGTTGGATGCGACAGCGATCACTCCCCGCGTCATCACATCGCCTGTCAGCATTGCCGCCTCCCTGACCGACCGCGGCGCGACCGCGCGCGTGTAGATTCCGTCTGCCGCGCCTACGCGTTCAGGCGCGAGAGCGCCGAGCGATTGCGCAGCACGATCCGGCGCGAGGTCGGGACCGCGATAGCGGCCGATTTTTCCAGCTGCGTCAGCGTGCGCGAAACCGTCTCGATGGTAAGGCCGAGATAGTCGGCGATGTCCTGCCGCGACATCGGCAGCTCGACGGCCTCGGTGCCCGGCGCGCGACCGGCCATTTCCAACAGAAAGCCGGCGACGCGCTCCTGCGCGCTCTTGATGAGGACCAGGATATGGTCCTGAAGGCGCTGCAGCTCGCGGGCGGTCAGCGCCCACATTTGCCGCGCGACGTCGTTGTCCTTTGCCGCCAGCGCCGCCACCGCGCTGCGCTTGATCACGATGATCTTGCAATCCGTGATGGCTTCGGCCGAGAACGCGTGCTCGTTGCCGGTCTCGAGACCGAACATGTCGCCCGGCTGATAGAAGGCTCCGATCTGGCGGCGGCCGTCGACCAGGACCTTGTAGGTACGCACGGTTCCGCTCACGACCTTGTAGAGATAGTCGGCCGGCTCGTTCTCCCCGTAGATCTCGACATTGCGGGCGAACGGCATGAGCGCGCCCATCATCCCGATTGTGTCGGCTTGCGGGCCAATGGGCGGCGCGTGACGACGTCCCGTCTGCTCGATGGTACCGCTTCGGATCGCTGTCTGCGTCAGCATGGCTCGTGACCTCCACCAAATTGATGGGGCATTGGTAGCGGCCGGGCGCAAAACCGAAAATTCAGATAATGTCCCTAAGGGCTTTCCCGGAGGCGGCAGGCGGCGCGACAGGTCGGCGATGAGGACATGGGTTGCGGATCGGGCGGCCGGATCGCGCGACCGTCTAAGTCGCTCAAAGCGCTGGATTTTTTTCCAGCGCACGGCGTGGCTTTATGCCATCGCGCCGCTCGCCGTGGCGGCCGCCTTCGCGGCCCGGCTGGCGCTGATGCCGGTGCTGCGGGACGAAACCCTCTACCTGTTTTTCGTTCCAGCGGTGCTCCTCGCCGCCGGCTTCGGCGGGCTGGGACCGGGTCTGCTCGCCACGGGACTGGGAGTGCTGCTCGGCCTCTTCGTAGTCGGACCTTTTCCGAGCCTCTCATTGTCGGAGGCGGTCGGCGCGATCGCGTTCGCGGCGACCGGCGTGGGCGTCGCCTGGATGGGAGACCTGCTGCAACGCAACCGGAGCTTGGCCGCCACCAACGCGCGCGAGGCGCTGGCGCGCGAGGCGCATCTCACGTCGATCCTCGATACCGTGCCGGAGGCAATGATCGTGATCGACGAGCGCGGGATCATCCAGTCGTTCAGCTCGGCCGCCGAACGGCTGTTCGGCTATATCACCGCCGAGGTGCTGGGAAAGAACATCAAGCTCCTGATGCCGTCGCCCTATCGGGAAAATCACGACGGCTATATCGAGCGCTATCTCCAAACCGGAGAGAAGCGAATCATTGGCATCGGCCGAGTCGTGGTCGGCGAGCGCCGGGACGGCTCGACTTTTCCGATGGAGCTTGCTGTCGGGGAGATGCGGTCGAGCAATCAACGCTTCTTCACCGGTTTCATCCGCGACCTGACGGAACGTCAGCAGACCGAGGCAAGGCTGCAGGAATTGCAATCCGAGCTGGTCCACATCTCGCGTCTCACCGCCATGGGAGAAATGGCGTCCGCGCTCGCCCACGAGCTCAACCAGCCGCTATCGGCCATTGCGAACTACATGAAGGGCTCGCGCCGGCTGCTCGAGAACAGCACGGACGAGCAATCCGGGCCGCTACGCGACGCCATCGACAAGGCGGGCGAGCAAGCGTTGCGGGCGGGACAGATCATCCGGCGCTTGCGCGATTTCGTCGCGCGCGGCGAGAGCGAGCGTCGGGTCGAAAGCGTCAAGAAGCTCGTCGAGGAAGCGAGCGCGTTGGCGCTGGTTGGGGCAAAGGACCTCGGTGTTCGCGTCCGATTTCAATTCGACCCGGCCGTCGATCTCGTGCTTGCCGACAAGGTACAGATTCAGCAGGTCCTGCTCAACTTGCTGCGCAATGCCGTGGAGGCCATGGAGGCGTCCCAGAAGCGCGAGCTTGTCATCGCCACCGCACTGGCCGATGACGACATGGTCGCCATCAGCGTATCCGACACCGGGTCGGGAATCGCGCCGGACATGACGTCGCAGCTGTTCCAGCCGTTCGTCACCAACAAGCGCCATGGCATGGGCGTCGGCCTGTCGATCTCCCGCACCATCGTGGAGGCCCACGGCGGACGGATCGCTGCCGAGCCGAATCCCGCCGGCGGAACGATCTTTCGTTTCACGCTGCGCGCGGTCACGCAGGAGGATATCACCGATGCCGTCTGACAAGGCGCTCGTCCACGTGATCGACGATGACGAGGCGATGCGCGAATCGCTCGCCTTCCTGCTGGGGACGGCCGGAATCGACGTGCAGACTTACGAGTCGGCGGCAGCCTTCCTGGAGGTGGCGGCCAAGCTCGAGGCCGGCTGCGTCATCACCGACGTGAGAATGCCCGGGCTCAGCGGCATCGAGCTCCTCCAGCGCCTGCGCGAGCTCAAGCTTGGCGTGCCCGTCATCGTCATAACGGGCCATGGCGACGTCCCTCTCGCCGTGGAGGCGATGAAGATCGGGGCCGTCGATTTTCTCGAAAAGCCCTTTGACGACGAGGTGCTATTGACGTCCGTGCGGTCCGCGCTCAATCAGCTCGATCGCGACCACAAGCGCCAGGCCGAACGCAGCGACATCGAGGCGCGGCTGGCGACGCTTTCCAACCGCGAGCGCGACGTGCTCGACGGCCTTGTGGCCGGATTGGCCAACAAGCAGATTGCTTATGATCTCGGCATCAGCCCCCGCACGATCGAAATCTATCGGGCCAATCTCATGACCAAGATGCAGGCGGCGAGCCTGTCCGATCTCGTGCGCATGGCGCTCGTCGCCGGGATTCTGGGGTCAAGCTCCGATAAGCCCAAGGCGTCCTGACGGCGGCCGCCGCCGACCGGCGCCGCGCTCGCCGCCTGCGGATTTGAGCCATGTCAAAGCGGCCGCGGCCGATTTCGTGCTTGGTATGTCACAATGCAAACCGAGCATGCAACGACCGCAATGGCACGAGAGCGAGATTTGCCGGTTCCGGGCTGCGTCGTCATCATCGTCGACGATGACCTCGCCGTTCGCAATTCCCTCAAATTCGCGCTCGAAGTCGAGGGCTTTACCGTCCACAGCTTCGCCAGCGGGGCCGAGGCCTTGAATGCGATCGGCATTTCGCTCTGCGACTGTCTGATCGTCGACCAGAAAATGCCCGGAATGAGCGGGCTCGACCTGATCGCGAAACTGCGCGACCGGCACGATGCGACCCCGGCGATCCTGATCACCAGCAACCCCAGCCTGGCGCTGCGCGAGCAGGCCAAAAAGGCCGATGTCCCGATCGTCGAGAAGCCCCTGCTTGGAAACGGGCTGCTCGAAAAGATCCGCCACGTCGTCGCGGGCGGGCCGGGATAGCCGGAAGAGGGCCATCCGCATGTCTACCGCCATTACGACTCGATCGGAAGGTTCGCCCGGAGCCGTCCCCGATCGCTATCGGGCTGAACAAGCAGCCTCGATCGCAACGATGATGGTCCACGTCGATGTCGTGCGCGATTGCGAGCAGAGGGTTCAACTCGCGCTCGCCCTGGCGGGGCGATTCGGGGCGACGCTGATCGGCGTTGCCGGCTTGACGCCACGGCCGACCTTCGCCGCGGGAGGCGTCGTCGTCTATCCCGAGCCCACCCGGCGCGACCTCGAACAGGCGTCGGCTCGTCTCGATGAATTGGGAAAGAAGTTCTGCGCCCAGGGTCAAGGCCTCAAGCAGATCGAATGGCGCACGGCCTTGGAGTTTCCGAGCGAGCTCGTGGCGCGGGAGGCAAGAGCGGCCGATCTCGTCATCGTCGGGGCGCGGCGTAGGGCGGGCAACTCGGACCTTGCCGATCCCGGCACGATCCTGTTGCGGGCGGGCCGGCCGGTCCTGGTGATCCCGGACACCGTGGCTCCGCTGCAACTGCGCCGCGTCATCGTGGCCTGCAAGGACACCCGGGAATGCCGCCGCGCGGTGCGCGACGCGCTGCCGCTCCTGTGGCAGGCCAAGGAGGTTCTGCTCGTGGCCATCGATGAGGGCGGATCGGAACCCGAGGGGAAAAGGATGCTTGCCGACGTCGCGGGATATCTCGTCCGCCACCGGGTCATCGTGGCCGAGGAGGCCTGGCGCCGGGCACGGGGTCCGGTCGCGGCCGAGCTGCTGCATGTCGTTGCAGACGAGAAAGCAGATCTGATCGTAGCCGGCGGATATGGACACAGCCGGTTGGGCGAGTGGATTTTCGGCGGCGTTACGCACGAGCTTCTGGCATCGAGCCCCGTGTGCTGCATGCTGTCGAACTGAGACTCCTCCCGCGCGGCGGACTGCGGCCGTCGCGCGATCGCGTGCTGTTTTCTAACGCCTCTTGCCTTGAACGCGCTATCATGACCGAATTCTTCCGGTGCCGTGCGAGTGGAGGACAATACGGTCATGACGCGAAACTCGATCACCAGCTGGGGCTGGCCCGCGATCCTGCTGCACTGGATCGGCGCGGCGTTGATCCTCGTCCTTCTCGCCCACGGCTGGTGGATGACGCATCTTGCGCCCAGGCCCGACCGGGCGGTGAACTATGCCTGGCATGCGGCGCTCGGCTACGATTTCCTCGCGCTGCTGGTGCTGCGGCTGCTGTGGCGCTGGCTCAATCCGGTTCCGGCGCTGCCGGACGATCTCAAGCCGTGGGAGCGCCACGCCGCCAGGGCCGGCCATATCGGGCTCTACGTGCTGATGTTCGCCGCGGCGCTCAGCGGCTGGGCGCTCGCCGGCACCGGACGTCGGCTCTTCCAGCAGGATTTGTTCGGCCTGACCGTGCCGCTGATCTATACGAGCAAGGACGGACACGACCTCTTGGAGGATGCGCACATGATCCTGTCGTACCTGCTCGCTGCGCTCGTGCTGGTGCATCTCGCCGGGGCGTTGCGCCACCACTTCCTCAAACGCAACATGATCTTGCGCCGCATGATCGGCGCGAGGACGTGAGCGCAGACTTCCTGAAAATGCTCTAACCATTTTGTCCGCGGACGGGCCGGTGGAGCGTCTCCGCGTCCTCGAGCTCCTCGATGACGAGGTCGCCTTTCGGTGTGACGATGTCGCGGCCGATCCGGTTGCGAACCACCTCGCGGATGCGCTCGGCAACCCTGGGCTCGCGCTCCATCAGCGCGTGGAGGTCATGGGCATCCAACACCAGAAGGCTCGTTCGCGTGACGGCGGTCACGGTCGCGGAGCGCCGCGCCCGGCGCAACGCCGCCACCTCGCCGAAGAAATGGCCGGCCCCGAGCCGGATGCGCTCGTGCCTGAGCTCGATCTCGACCTCGCCGGCGGCGACGAAATACATCGAATGCGCCGGCTCGCCGCGCCTGGCGACGATCACGCCCGGCTCGACTTGCTGGGCGCGCAACAGACGCATGATGTCGGCAATATCGCTGGCCTGAAGCTCCGCGAACAAGGGTACGCGCGCCACCATGCCCCAGGTGACGACGAAGTCGCGCCGATGGATCTCGTCGGCGAAGGCGGTGGCGACGATGCCGATCGGCAGGGCGACCATGATCAGCCCGACGAAGATCGTGGCGGTTGCCACGACACGCCCGAGCAGCGTCACCGGCACGACGTCGCCATAGCCGATCGTCCCCAGCGTCACGATCGCCCACCACATGGCATCGGGAATGGTGCCGAATTTGTCGGGCTGCACGTGCCGTTCCACCAGATACATGACGTTTGCAGCAAGGAGCGTTGCGCCGATCAGGATCACGAAACAGCCGAACAGGGCGCGGCGCTCGCGGTAGAGCGCATCCAGCAGCGACCGCATGGCAGGGGAGTAGCGCGCCAGTTTCAAGAACCGCACGATGCGAAAAACCAGCAGGACCCGCAGATCGGCCGGCACGGCAAGCGCGAGCCAGAACGGCAGGACCGCGAGCAGGTCGACAATGCCGAGCGGGCTCGTCACGTAGTTCCATCGCGCCCGGCGCGCGCTCAAATGCCGGACCGGGGTGTGCTCGACGGCAACCCAGACCCGCAATCCGTATTCGGCGGTGAAGACCACGAGCGAGATGAGCTCGATCGCGGCGAACAGCGCCCCATATTGCGCCTGCAGGGCCGGCACCGATTCGAGCGTCATCGAAGCAAGATTGGCGATGATCAGAACGACGATGAGCCGGCCGACGATGAGACTCATGCGGTCTCCGATCGCACCGTGCTCCAGAATTTCGTACAGGCGGCGCCGAAGATGGATCGCGGTATGCCCAGCAGCTCGCGGCATCGACCTCGCCCCGCCTCGCTTCGGAGAGCCGGTTCGCTCTTTCTAGCCGGCCGGCTCCACCGTCATGACTTGAAAGGTGTTGAGATCGCCCTCATCGCCGCGAATCGAAACATATTCGCCGGGCAAGAAGGAATGTGCGCCGAAGCGGTAACCGGATTCGTCATCGTCGGTCCTGCTCGCATCGTAGTCGAACACCCAGCGCGCGTGCTCGGCGCCGCCAGGCTTATGGACTAGCCGGCCGAATTGCTCGTCCTCGCCGTTCCAGAACCTGCGGACGCCGCAGTGCTCGCGATACTTCTGCCACAGCCCGAGGTCGATGTGTCCCTTGCCGTCGAGCGGCGCAACGAACTCATAACCATGGTGCGCGGAGCCGGAAGGGAACTCCTTCGTCCGGGCGAGATGAAGCCTGATGCGTTTGAGCGCGTGTGGCAGTGTCATGGAGGCATTCTCCTATTCACGATAGGTGGGTGCAGCTCTGCTTGCCGCACCACCTTGCGATTATTTAACCTGGCCGGTCCGAGCCATCTTTGACTTGCGTCAATACGAAAAAGCCCCGAAGAGACTCCGCTCGAATCGACGTGAGCAGTGAAGGATGCCGACCGGATGGATCAGCCCACGTCTCCTCCACCGTCGCAACCGACCGCCAAGAATGCAGGCTTGCCGTGGCTGTCGGCGCTGTTGCGACCGATCCAGGGCTTCCGCCTGAGCTATTTGCCCCTGGCGATGGTCTTTTTCGCCTATGGCGCGCTGGGACTGATCGACGTCGCCCGCGACATGTGGATCAAGGAAAAGCTGACTCTGAGCCCGGCAGAGCTCGCCGGCATCGGCGTGTGGCTCAATCTGCCCTGGACCGTGAAAATGGTGTTCGGCGAGCTGGTGGACAGCGTGCCGATCTTCGGCTCGCAGCGAAAGGCCTACATCCTGATCGGCGCGGCGCTGACCGCGTGCGGCCTGCTCACCCTCGCCGGCGCCGCCGGCGGGTGGATGGCCTTCGCCCACGCGGATCAGCTCTACGTCACGGGCGCGATGCTGATCGTCATCGGCACGGTCGTCCAGAACGTCGTCGCGGAAGCGATGTCGACCGAGGTCGTCTCTCGCCGTGACTCGGCCGGCAATGCACGGCCGGACGACGACGTGCGCGCCGAGCTCGGCATGGTGCAGGTGATCAGCCGCCTGGCGCTGTCGGCCGGGATCCTGGCGGTGGCCGGCCTCTCCGGTTGGCTGGCGAGTATCTTCGATCGCGAGACCGTTTTTCTCTTCGGCCTGGTCGTTCCCGCGTTCTCGGTGGTCGGCGTGCTGCTGATCAAGTCGGAGACCACGGAACGGCGACCGCTCGATTGGCGCATTCTCGGCGGCGGCATGGCCTTCGGCGCCGCGATCCTCGCGCTCGCGCTCGGCTCCGTTCCGTTCGGCCAGGAGCTGATCTTCGCGCTCTCGATCGGCGTGATCTGCACGATGCTGGTAATCGTGACCAAGGCCTTCGATGCAAAGACCCGGCGGGCCATCCTGTTCACGAGCATCATCATCTTCGCGTTCCGTGCGACGCCGTCCGTGGGCGACGGCTATTTCTGGTGGACGCTCGACGAGCTCAAGTTCGACGAGGCGTTCTATGGCATTCTCCGCCAGACCGGGGCGATCCTCTCGATCGTGGCGATGTGGCTTTTCAGCAAGCAACTCACGGAATATTCCGTGACCAAGGTGCTGTTCTGGATCGTGATTGCGGGAACCGCGCTGTCGCTCCCCGGCATCGGACTGTTCTATGGGCTGCATCATTGGACCGAGGCGATGTTCGGCCTCGGCGCGCGCGCCATCGCCGTGGTCGACGCCGCGACCGCCTCGCCGTTCGCACAGATCAGCATGATCCCGCTCCTGACCTTGATCGCGTTCTATGCGCCGGCGGGGCATCGCGCGACCTGGTTCGCCCTGATGGCGTCGTTGATGAACACGGCGCTGGTGGCAGGCCAGCTGCAATCCAAGTATCTCAATCAGATCTTCGTGGTCGGGCGCGGCGATTACGCAGAGCTCGGTGCGCTGCTGATCACCGCCGCGACGCTCGGGTTCGTCATTCCGCTCGCGGCCATCGCGCTGTTCGGGCGGCGCGTTTGACGCAGGCGCCGGGACGCCGCCCCAGCCAGCTACAGAAAAAGCGACACCAGCAAGGCCGTCAGCGTCACGCCCATCAAGCCGGTGGCGGCCCAGCCTCCGACCGCGAGCCCCGAGCGCACCACGAAGCGGCCCATCACCGATGGATTGGTCGCCACCAGCATCATGACGAGCATGACCGGCACCGCGACGACGCCGTTGATGACGGCGGTCCAGAACAGCATCTGGATCGGATCGATGGGCGAGAAGCTCATTGCGATCCCGATCAAGGTCGCCGCCGCGATGATGGCGTAGAAGCCGGCGGCTTGGCTCGGCCTCGCTTCCAATGTCGATT
>WNEY01011652.1_pt1 | contig 14489 bp, 10 predicted proteins | sample 5400531 | NCBI WGS metagenome assembly WNEY01 (sample SAMN13153338, study PRJNA577476) | soil metagenome | isolation source: 200 cm saprolite under Douglas fir tree site 1 | place: USA:California | collected 2015-04-18
GCAATAGAGCGGCGCGATTCGCGGCCTCGTCCTTACTTATTCCGAAGAAAAATTTCGCGCCAGAGGCAGCCTGGGGCCTTAGCTGGGGCGCCCGTGGTCCAAGGCCGGCGCGGTATAGCGCTAAATCGTAGCGCTTTGAAACCTCCTGGCCGAACCGCGTGCAGACCTCTTTCCACGGCATTCGACGCAGGCGGGACCATTTGTTTTTCCCTCTGGAAGTCACAAATGCCATGTTACCGTGCCTGGGCAAAGCAGAGACAGAGAACTGTTATCGTTCCGATTACCGTTGCGCGCAATGCGCGAATTGCGGCTTGTAAATAATAGGCGGTCTTGCGCTGTAAGAATAATTAAGCCCACCCGGTCATTGGTTATGGAACTCAGAGTTCGCCTTCCGCTTGTGCCCCAGGATCAAGGCGCGTAGGAAATCATAGGTTGAGTTGCCGAGTACTCTCTTGATAGCGGCCCTCGCTTTTTCCTGGAATTGTGCCTGGTGGAGTCCCTGTCCGCGGCAGGCTCGCATCAATCCCTCCACCGTAGTAGTTTCGAGCACAGCAATCCGAGCCAATGCGAACCGGTCTGTGGTGGCGAAGTTCACTCCCGTGCGGCTTATTGCCATGGTCCGAAATCCCGCCGCTTTTACCGCTTCGATGACGCGCCGATTCCATCGTCCGCCGGGGCAGGAAAAATGGTCTACCGGCACGCCAATGATCCGTTCCAAACGCTCCTTCGCCCCCTTGGTCTCGTCGTGAAGGCGAGAGCAGTCGATGTCGGTCAGATAGGGATGGGTCTGGGAATGGCATCCGATTTCAAATCCGAGCGCACTCAACGTGCGCAATTGTGATTCGGACAAATACCCGGCTTTGCCCAGGAAACCAGCCGTGACGTAAAACGTGGCGCCGAAGCCGGCCTTTTGTAGCAAGGGCGCTGCGCAAAGCAGATCCGTCTCGCTGCCGTCGTCAAAGGTGATGCATACACTTTTATGGTCGAAGGACTGTATCGCCTGGCTCACGTTCTTGCCCCGCCAACCGTCGCACGCGAGTTGGTCCATCTGCTTGCCAAACTCAGAGACCGTCACGGCGTAACGAGTGTATCCCGACTCGGTGTTGCACAGAGCTCTCCCTGGGAGGGCCAGTTCGTGATACATCAAGAACGCTGTGCCGACTTCAGCCATCAAAGAATCCCGCGCAACTCCATTTACAATCTTGCCTTCTGAAAGGCGCGTTCCACAAAGCTTAGCCAGTCGCCAATTTCCGGTAACGGATCCTGCCACTGAAAGTTGTCGTGGAAAGTGCCAGGCACTGGCGTCATGACTGCTAGCAACGTGCGTAATCTTCCGGGATAGGGCTTGGGATATCCCGGTGGCGCACCGCGCCAGACTTCCACCAGATGACGAAAATCTCCCAGTAGCCACCGGCACGAGACGCCGGTCCGGAAATGATTCACGACCTCGATGTCCCCGGTCTCCGCCATTCGTGCCAACCATACGGGGAAATTCGCTTCTGCGTAGCAAGCCAGCGGCAAGGAGTTCCAAAAGCGTCCATTCACTTCCATAAAAACGGGCGCAGCGCCAGGCACCTGCCGGAACTCAACCATGGCAACGCCATGCCAATGCAGGGCCTGCAAAATTGCGAGAGAGTGCTGACGAACTTGCGGATCGGGCTCAACACTGATGCGAAGTGCGCTGCCGGAGCCGGAAGGATGTACATCGCGGATGCGGCGGTGGGCGAATTCCGCCCGTAACTCGCCCTGCCGCATTAACGCGAAGTAGCCCGTACCCTGGCCGTCCACAAATTCCTGTACTAAAACGTGCGAGCACATCTGCCTCAATTCACGAAATACTGCCAGGAGTTCCTGCGCATTTCTGGCATAGCGAGGCCGTCCGGTCCCCCGCACTCCACCGTCCGGATGGGTCTCTACGGAACTGCGTGGTTTCAGAACCGCGGGAAATCTTATCTCGTGGCCCGCTTCGAGAGCCTGGTCATCATTGCAGATAACTGTAGTTTTTGGAACGGGGACGCCGAGCGAAGACGCCAGACGGACCGTTTTCTCCTTATCGAATGCCAGCAGAAGGTCGGCATGAGACGGCAATACCAATCTCGTCCCCGCGGCGAGAAGTCGATCGCGCTGGGCTGACAGTGGAAGAGTAGTAGCTTCTGTCATGGGGAGAACCAGCGTGCCAGGTTGCTCCTGGGCTATTTGCATAATGCGCGCGATGAAACTCGCGACATCTTCTTGCGGCGAGGGATACCGGAATGTTCCGTGGCATAGGCGAGACCAACCTGCTTTCGACCACGCATTCGATTCACCGACCAGGATCTGATGGCCGGCATTCGACAGCGAACGCACACACGCCACGGCCTGATTCTGGTTGCCGTCGAGTATCAGAATTCTCATAGCTGTACTGGCAACGCCGGGGTGACCTCCGGGCTTTGCCTGGTGCGGAATCGGGCCGCGGCATCCTGAAGCACTCCCGCGAAACGGCGGGCGATCTGCGCCCAATCGTAGCGTGCCGCCAAAGCAGCGGCGGCCTGCTCATAACTTTGGCGCAGCCGCGGATCGCGCAGGAGCCGAAGGATGGCGGCCGCGAACGATTGCACATCGTCGGCAATGAGCAAGTCGCGGCCATCGGTCACGTCCAACCCTTCAGCGCCAATTGACGTGGAAACCATTGCCTTTGCCATGGCCATCGCTTCGAAAATCTTGAGCCGTGTGCCTCCGCCAATGCGCAGAGGAACGATGACCACGGTGGCGAAGCGCAAATAATCGGTGACGGTAGCTACCGTCCCCGTTACTTCAACGGAGGACGATGCCAGGCGCCGCACACGCGGGTGAGGATTTCGGCCCACAATCTGAAAACGCGCATCCGGAAAATCGGCCAAGACTGCAGGCCAAATTTCACGGCAAAAATATTCCACGGCGTCGATGTTGGGCTCCCAATCCATGGAGCCGGTGAACACAACAACCGGCGGATTTCCCGAAGCCGAAGGCACCACTTTATATTGCTCCGTGTCCACCCCGGTCGGGACGACCGTGATAGGACAGCCAGGAGACAACCTTAGCATCGCTTCGCGATCATGCTCAGAAACCGCAACTACGTGCTGAAATCTTCGAAGCGAGCGAGTTTCGTAGAGTTCCATTTTCCGGGCTTCGATGCCATACGAGAGCTTCCGCAAGGGATTTTTTTCGGTATGGGCCATCCGCCGCCAAAGCGCGGTCTCCACGTTGTGCTGAAAAAGAACGACGGGCAGCGGCGAGTGGCCGGGAAAATTCAACGAAGCCGAGAGGAAATCGCATACCGCCACATCCAGGCTGCCATCCCCCAGCCAGTGTGCGACCTTTTCACGCACCTTGCCATGAGTGAACTTTTTCACTGCATAGGGGGCAGGAGAATGCAGTTTAAGAATATAGTCCACAGCCTGGGCCAATCCGCCCTCTGGAGCGGTGACATGAACGGTTTGGGCCCCCGGAAGTTGCGGAGTGATTGCCGCCTCGTACGCCGGATCATGGCGTCCCCCGTAATACGAAAGAAAAACGACCTCATGATCTCTGGCTAAGTGTCGAAGGATGTTAAACGAACGAATCTTGCCTCCCGTGTCGACCGGCAACAGCTTACCCGCCCCCTTCGTAAGTTGTGCCCGCGTTGGGCCGTCGGGACTTCTCAAGATTCACCAGATCCACCACGAAATGGGTGGATCGGAGATGGGAGTTTAAAGTCTCCGTGCTGACTCCGCGAGTTCCGATAACCACCACTTCCGCCTGCTCGAGGACCTGCTCGAGACTTGAACTGAGGAGCGAACCGATGTGGGGAATAACCTCTTCGATGTACTGCCGGTTGGAACCGATGAGTCGTCCCAAGGAAACGTTGTCGTCCCAAATCTTTAGCGTGCAACCTTCGCCGATCAAACGCTTGACGAGTTCCACCTGCGGACTCTCACGCAGATCGTCGGTTGCCGCCTTGAAGCTCAGGCCGAGCATGGCGATCTTCTTCTTACCCGTGCCCAATACGATTTCGACTGCACGATCAAGGTGAGCGTCATTACTCGGCAAAATCGATTGAAAAAGAGGCAATTCAAGGTCGAGTTCCTTGGTGCGGTAGTTCAAAGCCCGAACATCCTTGGGCAGGCAGGAACCGCCGAAGGCGAACCCTGGTTTGAGATAGTTGGGCGAGATATTCAGCTTGGTATCGGCGGCGAAGATCCCGATCACGGCTTCTGCGTCTACCCCCAACTCCTTCGCCATGGTTCCGACCTCGTTGGCAAAAGAGATCTTCACCGCATGCCAGGCGTTGCAAACGTATTTCACCATTTCCGCCGAGCGGAATGAAGTTTCAAAAACATTACCCGGCACATGGGAATAAACCTCACGCAGGACCTGACTATGGGCAGAATCCGCCGCGCCGATCACGGTGATCGCGGGCTCCAGAAAGTCCGCCACCGCGGTGCCTTCGCGCATAAATTCGGGATTCACGCATACCCCAAAATCTTTCCCCATTTTCTTCCCGCTGGTCTTCTCCAAGGTCGGGACAACGGCCGACTCGGCTGTTCCCGGCAGTACGGTGCTGCGCAACACAACCAGATGGAAAGAGTCTTTTTTTCGGAGGGCTTCGCCAATTTCCCGGCAGACTGGGCCAATATGTCCCAGGTCCAGTTTGCCATTGCGCATACTTGGAGTGCCAACGCAGAGGAAGGAAATATCAGTCTTCAAAACAGCGTCTTGCGAGTCCCTGGTGGCATCGAGGCGGGAAGCCTGCCGGCAGCCAGCTATCAGATCAGCCACACCCGGTTCCACGATAGGGCTGCGTCCGGTTTTGAGGGCTTCGACCTTGGCAGCGCTAAGATCCACGCCAATCACGCGGTTTCCCTGATGCGCCAGGCACGCAGCCGTCACCGTTCCGACATAGCCCAAACCAAAAATGCTGATCGCCCGGCTCATTCGAAGTCTTTCCCCTTCCCCCGTGGTACAAACTCAAAGATAGCCGAGTGCACCGGTTCCGGCAAACCCGCGCCGCCGTTTCCGCGCCCAGTCAGGGCTTCGTCCCGACCTTCTGTTTCATGGAAGGACCGGAAGACGGGAAAATCGAGATCATCAGATTGCGAATGCAGGTCTGCAACCGCTGGCCGCAGAATCGCGTGCTTTCAAGATCGCCGAGGTAGGGATCTGCAATTTCACGGTACTGCCAGGAGCCTTCGCCATAGGCGCTTAGCATGTATATCTTGGCTTGCGATTCGGGATAAACCATGAGCAGTTCAGCTTTATTTTGAAAATCCATAGCCAGGATGCAATCCGCTTGCTCAACCATCCCCCGAGTCAACGGTTTGGCCCGGTGCTCAGCCAGCGAAATACCGAGTTCCGCAGACGCCTGTTGTGCCCAGGCATGGGCTTCGCGACCGGCGCTGGCGTGCAGACCCGCTGACATAATCCGGACTTGGCCTTCCAGCCGGGCCTCAATTAAGGCTTGCTTCATGAGGAATTCCGCCATCGCGCTACGCATGATATTGCCAAAGCACACAAAAAGAAATGAACGCGCTGAGACTGGAACGAGACGCCGGTTGGCTGCTCGCATTCCGAGCAGATCGAGTACACGCATCCTGGCGTAAATCCCGCCGGCCTTAGGCCCAAGGCGCAGGACGAGGCTGCGTTGTTTCAGCAGAAAATCGGGTACTAATTTTCGCAGTATATCCTTTGATGACGCCGCAATCGTACGCGCAGGATCTGCCATCAAAAGGGCAGCCCTCGATGGAAAGCCGACTCTACTGAGCCCGTGGTCATGGTTGAATCCAACTCTGCATTCAAGGCTCACCCGATTCGCGGCAGACCCACGAGCGGAGAACCACCTGCAGTGTGTTCCGTTAAATGTTTCCCAGGCTGCTGGTTTTCACAAGTATGAAGCTGAAGCCAGCGCACTGGGATTAAAGAATTTTTGTCATTATATACTTCTCTGTGAGAAGGGGCGGCTGAAGGCTATCGCCATTGAGGAAGGTCGAAAATTAATTCATGATCAAGCAATTGCGGGGCGCGGCGCTAACAATCCTCAAGAGATGCGGAGCTTTTAGTCTGGTGAAAGACAGTGAGTGGCGGCAGCAAAAACTACTAATCCTGTGCTATCACGGAGTGTCCCTCGAAGATGAGCAGAAGTGGCGGCCTTCTCTCTACGTGAGCCCCCAGCAACTGGAACGGCGGTTGGACATCCTGCGCGAGAGGAGGTGCACGGTATTAGCTCTGGCAGAAGCGCTGGAACGGCTCTATGGGAAAGATTTGCCCCCACGGAGCGTGGTGCTGACATTTGACGACGGCGGCTACGATTTCTATAAACAAGCTTGGCCGCTGCTGCGGCGATATGGTTTCCCCGCGACAGTGTACCTGACAACGTACTACAGCGATTTGCAGCGTCCCGTACTCAAGTTGATGTGCTCATACATGCTGTGGAGGGCCCGGGACATGGGGCGTGTCAACCTGAACGAATTTGGGATTAAGCTTCCGGTCACGCTGACTTCGGTGGAGAGCCGGGAGGAGGTCGTCAGCCAATTGCTGCTGTGGGCGGCTCGGCAAGATCTCAACGGCGAAGAGCGGGATCTGATGGCCGCGCGTTTGGCTGAGCGGTTAGGGATCGACTATGAGATGTTGCGGCAGAAGCGCATCCTGCACATAATGAACCCGGAAGAAGTAAAGCAACTTGCAGCTGAGGGCGTCGATTTCCAACTGCACACTCACCGTCACCGGACGCCATCGAACGAAGAATTATTTCGGCGGGAAATCCGGGAAAACCGCGACTCGATCGCACATGCAGTGGCCGGCAAGAGAGAGCATTTTTGCTATCCGAGCGGCGCTTATCAACCGGAATTCTTAGGCTGGCTCGCCAAGGAAGAAGTTGTTTCCGCCACGACCTGTGACACCGGATTCGCGACACCCAAGTCTAATCCGTTGCTGCTGCCGCGGCTTCTCGATACGAGCAGTCGCACCGATCTCGAATTCGAAAGCTGGGTTAGCGGCATTGGCTATTTTCTATCGCGGCGAAGGCGCGGACAACTTGCTTATGTGCCCGACTAATCTGCAGCGGACCGGCCGAGCAGCTTGATCCGTTCAAGTGTTCGACGCCTTATTTCTCCACGCAGGACGACGGCGCGATTTGGAGAATGCCTTTCACGTAGCCTGGCCATGCTTCGAAATCTGGTAGTAGATGCGATGTCCGAGAATGCGATTGAGCAGCGGAGCATAAGAAATTCTTTCGAGCGGCAGGAAAATGCCGGGAGCACGATAAAAGAGACGCCAGACGATCGGGAACACTGCGCTCCGCACTCTGACGATGCGGCAGTCATCGCCGATGACGTAACGCGCTTCCCAAGGGAGCGTTCCACGTTCATCCCGAAAGAACCTCTTAAATAATCCCACCAAGCCCAAGCCGTGGAAAGCGTTGTCGAACTCCAGCACCAGCGTTCCACTGGGCTTTGTGACCCGTTTCATCTCCGCAATCATTTCGCGTTGGGTCTTGAGACTAAATAGGTGCAGAAAGTTGAGTGTGATAACCACGTCAAAAACGTTGCTGGCAAATGGAAGCTGCTGCGCATACGCATTTGCCAAGCCCCACTTGGGTTGTCCGGTTAGTTTGCGGGACGTGACAGCGAGCATGTCAACCGAGGCGTCACACCCGACGGTGAACGCCGCTTCAGGCGCCAACCCGACGACTCCGCGGCCAGAGCCACAACCGACGTCGAGAACGCGTTTGCCTTTCAGTGTACCGATAAGACCGCGGTAAGCGTGAGCCATTACGGTCTGCCGGTATTCGGCGGGTGCGCCAATATATCGCTGGTCGTAGGAGGCAACGTCACGGTATCCCTCTGCCCCAACTTGGTAATCCACAACCTCGAGATCAGTGTTATCCGGATTCTTCCCCATGAAACCTATTATTTCTCCGTTATAAGATGCCGAGTGTTCATCGGCGCCCAGGATTTATAGAACTCAGGCTACATTCGCCCCCAAAGCTAAATGCCTGAGACGCTTGGTCAGCCTCCATGTAGTGCCAAGCCCACTCCAGTTCTTTGCAAAGGCCGAACCGTCAGCAATAATACGTATAGCACCCTTCAGCGTGTAAGTGGTCAATAGGGCTGGGTCGATGTTGTCTCCCGCAAGAAAACCCGCCAGAAAGCCGCCTCGAACGGCGTTGAGCGACTGCCGCGAGTAGGGCGCTCGCGCCCCAAGAACTAAGATGTAACCAAGAAACATGCCCAGATCTTCGTACACGGCCTCTCGTTCGCTAAAGGCTTCGAAGTCTACCACCGCAACGCCATCGCGCTCGATCAGAATGTTCTGAGGAATAAAGTCTCCATGTTTGGCAGCGGCAGAAACCAGCCTGCCATTCAAAGGCGCACAGCGCAGCGACGCGTGCCGGAGTATTTCTTGCGCAAGGCCGGGTTCAAATCCTTTCTCTTGCAATTTTGAGAGCCGAAGCTCGAGATCGGCAAGATAGGAATCCACATTGTAGGGGAAGGGTTCCGCCTGGCTTGCATCCTGAAAGCTCCGCAACCAGTTTCCAACGCGTCGAGCGGCTTCCCGCACGAGGGTAATGCAAAATGGACCAGACAAATGATTCGCGTATTTCTTCAGGATCCCTGCCAAAGGATCTCCAGGAACTTTGTTGGTGACCAGCACACCTCTATTCGGCAGGACCAAAAGAGGCTCTGGCACGGTTTGTGCGAGCGATGGACCCAGCAAGCCCCTCACTCGGCTAAGGCTTGCACACTCCTGAAGGGTTGCCCGTTCAGATTCGGGACCCACGGCCTGCTGCTTGACGATGAGAGATTTCACCCCATCGCGGGATTGGAAGCTATATTCAAGCAAGTGTGAGTGCCTGGCGGATACTTGCCTGGAAAACGTCAGGGTGCCGCCCGCGAATGCTGGTTGCGTCAGAATTTCACGTTCCAATTCCCGGTGGTGAGTGAAATCCCCTCGTCGTGGCATCAAGACCGCCCAAATGGGCCGGTCTCTATTCTACGCCAGCGATGGCTGGACTGATCGCGTTCACAGCGCTCCGAGTCCCTTCAGTTCAAGGGTTTGGAGGGCCGCACCTGCTCTGCCGCTGCCGCCAATCGACGGGAGGCACAGCGGTGCTGTCTGGCACTTTTCACGCCTCCAAGCGAGGGACGTTCGCGCTTGTTGTTCGTCCTCCCGGGCGCGTCGCCGTGGCTGGAGGATCCGTCTCAATCTCGATCTGCTGTAAGCGGACTAAGCTTCGTAGCGGCGTGTGGTTTTTTATCCAGCGCTTAGTCTCGAACATCGTCAAATAAGTGCTTCGCAGACGTGCCGCACGGAAGCTCCATCCTTTTTGCGACGTAACGGGATATTGCAACTCCCGCAGAAAATCGCCTACAAGGTCTTCGAAAGCCGCAATCTGCTTTGCGGACATCTTTGTCTTCCACCTGGCCACCGGATTGAAGGATGCCTCAGATTCGCCAGCGAAAGAAGAATTAGGCTGCCTGACGGACCCAATCCCTACGCTCTGAATGCGGTCGAAATCGAGATCGTGTTCAATGAACTCGCCAAGCTGCGACAATGTCCGGCGTGGGTTGCCGACTAGTTCTTCGAAGCGAACCTCCTGGTAGTCTGCCCCTAAGGCTCTGCCTTGCTCTCGCCCTTTGCGCACGATCCACTCCCAATATAGTCCCGCAACTCCCAGGCGCTCGTCCCTGTCCCACGGCAGCGGGTAGGACCACCCTTGTTTAACATAGGAAAGAGCGACATCGCGAGCGTCACGGATAATATGAATGAACAGCGCATACGGCACCTGGCGCTTGATCTCTTTCATATAAAGCAAATGCTCCGGCGTGCAATCGGCCCAACGTGGGACCTTCTGCGCTCGAGCCACCGCTTCCATTACGAGCCGCAGGAAATCTCCAGCGCCGCGACATTCAGCCATGATCGTGGCCTCGATTTGCCGGGCGTCAAGGCCAGATCTCCGGAACAGCATGCTTCTCAACCAATGATGCATCAACTGGCGTCGATCGCTGGCCGAGCGCATTCCGTTGAAACGTGGTGCGAGCAGATTGAAGACATTGGATTCTGACCGGTATACGGCGAAACCGCCCGCCGATAGCAGCATGTGGTATAAGGCGGTAGTTCCCGACCGCGGACAGCCCAACACGAATACCGGAGCTTTGCGCCTGCCGGCCGAAGCAGACGTGCTCCCACTCACTCCTGATTCTTTAAGTGCAACAGGCATAATCTCTCCGCAATAAAAACGTAACCCTACTTGAAGGAGAGACAAAATTAAGGTCAGAGATTCAGCGCCCTTCGGAAAGGTCAGGCATTAAGTATTCAGCAAGCCGTGCGTTCTCTGGTTGACGGGACGTGAACGGGAGATTAAGAAACTGTGAATCTACCTTGGCCTTATCGTTTCATGCTGAAGGCGAAGGAACTCGTGAGATAAACTGGCGCGCCTCTACTCTACGCCTGCAATCGCCGAATGGATTGCATCCAAATCCGCTCCGGGATCTTTCCCATCCGGGGCTTTGCCTTTGTAGGGGCTTGAGGATCGCAGGTGATAGTCGCCGCCATTGCCGCCGTTGTAGTTGACGAATTGGACGGTGGTTGCCGAGGCGGGTAAGAGAGTTCCTGAAGGCGTTCGCCGCTCCTCCTGTGGACCAGACGGGGTAGATTCCAGCATTCACAATGCTGTTGGTGAAGACGAAGTTCTTCATCTTCGTGCTGGTCAAATCGCCGATAACCAACAAGGTGGTCGAGGGGAAAGCCGTAACGTGATTGATGGTCACGTTCTGCAGCAGTGGGGCGCCGGCACTCACCGAGACCTGGGCAAATTCACTGGGGCCCTGGTACTTCACCCCGTCGATGTCGTCGATCACCATGTCGTGGATGCTGTAGCGCTGACCGTCGCGTGCGGCGGTGCCATTGTCGGACAAGGCGTTGGCGAGCTGCAGTCCGGCGCCTACATGGCTGATGGAGTTGTAGCGGAGGGTCACGTCCGTGACTTGGCAAAGCGGGCAGGGACTGGTACCCCCGGGATTCTTTGGGGTCAGCAGGATGGCAAAACCCGCTTGAGAGAAACCACCCCAAGTATTCTCCAGAACGTTGCCCTCGACTAAAACGCGCTGCGCATTTTTCAGTTCGAGGAGATTTTTGACAATGAATGGATTGCCGTTTGGTCCCCCCACGTAGCCGGGCTGGCCTTTCATCCAGGTCAAGGGCTTGAACAGGTGATTCCGGCTGATCTGAATATCAGCCGGCGTCGTGGTTCCGACGCCACCGCCGAAGATTATATTTTCTGCGGAAGCCTCCAGAAAGTTGTTCACGATCTTGTAAGGTCCCCCCGGTTCGCTGCCAAGACCACCGGCGATGGCCTGCGCATCCGTGCATGCTCCAGTGACCGAGATGCAATGAAAATCCGTAAAAAACGAATCCACGACCGATACGTAGGTACCTCCCTCGAGCCAGACCCCTCGGGTTGTCTCGTCCTGGGCAGTTCCATGCATCCAAACCCGGTCAAAGATAAGGTTGTTGGCCGTGCCGCCGCTGGCAATTGAGGCCAGAGCGGTGACCACGCCAGTTCCAGCCGGGCGAGTGATCTCGATACCCATGAGGCGATAGTGGTTCGCTCCAGCCGCAAAAACGATGGGGCCATTGTTACTCGCCGCCATCAGCCCGGCCAGAACCTTGGTGATGGCAGCGCACTGCAAAGCCGGGCGGCCGGGCAGGGAAGAGACGCCGGCATAGCAGGGCGAAAGGCGGCTGCCTTCCGAGGGCAATGCTGAATCGTCAGCGCTGCTACGAACGAGGATCCAATGGTTGTCATCGCAACTCTTCGCGGGGAAGGTGAAGGTTCCGGCAAACATTGCGCCCGCCTGCAGTTGAATGGTGTCTCCGCAGTTGGCGCGGTTGAGTGCGGACTGCAAATCTCCACCGGAGTTGACGGCGATGGCGGTGCCGGGCGCGGGGGTATTCGACATTTCGGAATGGATGTAGATACGGGGTAACTCCGCCGGACCATCAAACCCACTGGCCGAAACCGAAGAGACGGTTAAGGTGAAGGCAGCGGTCGCACTACTGCCTGCGGCGTCAGTCACCTTCGCCGTGAAGGGAAACGATCCGGAAACTGCGGTTGTACCCGCCATGACGCCGCTAGAGGTCTGCAGCTGGATTCCGGACGGCAGAGCTCCCGCTGCGAGACTCCACTGGTAAGGAGCAACTCCACCGGTCGCCGAGAGCGTTGTGGTATACGGCGTGCTGACATCGGCCGCCGCAAGGGAGGAATTGGCGATCCTGACAGAAGCCGGCGCGGTAACTGTTACCGTAACTGACCCGTGCGAACTGACGTTTCCCGCACCCGGATCGACGATCACCGGATCACGGGGATTTCTATCCCCCGCGATCATGGAGCCAGCGGCATTCCTAGCGCCCGCGTTTGCACGATTGGGGGCGCTTGTGGCAGTAATGGTGACAGGTGTATTGCTGGTCACCTTGGGTGCCGTAAAGAATCCACTGCTCGAAATCGCTCCTGCGCTTGCCGACCAAGTCACGGCAGTATTTGGACTTCCGCTTATGCGGGCGGTGAATTGTAATTGCTGTTGTGACGCCACGGTGGCAGTGTCGGGCGAGACCGAGACCACGGTCGAGGCTTTGGAAGTGGCGGGGTTGCCGGTTCCAGAAGTCTGCGAAGGTAACGAGCCACAGGCGGTGGTCAGGCCGGTAAGGCAAAGCAAGAGCGACACAATGACAAAATTCCGGATATGCGTTCTATCACCGCGATAGCGTTCTTCCCAGTGCCCGGCGTCATACATTTCGGAATAACCTCGTAACGGAGTTGGGGGGGACCGTCGTTCGAGTCCTTAGGTTAGCACTGTAAAGAAGGGAAGGCTGGGCGGGGCAGATAACCTAGGTACAAGGCCTATTAGAGCACACTAGTACATCACGGGTGTACCATGCACTTCCGGGTTTGAAACCAGAGAGTTGGAAGCCCAGAAACGAACAAAAGAACGACACATGGGCTCAAAGCAGTAGGTTTGCATAAGGCGACATTTTGGCCGGCGTTACCTGGCCCTAAGCCTCTTCCTGAGAGGTGTCGATGAGGGCGATAGCCACTTGGTTGGCGGCGTCCAGATCGTGGATGCCTTCTACCTGCCACGCCTTGCGCGTCCATATTGCCCACAGAAGTCCGATACCATAAACTGCGGAGCCCGCCATCAGTTGAATTGCCAACTGGAAATAGTTGTGTGCAGCGACCCAATGGCGCATGAGTAATAGAACGGCGATGAGCGGCGCGCATAGTACCAGAGGCAGCGAGAAGGCCTCGCGAAGGTAAAGCCCGACCCGAAGGTTCAAAACACGGCAAAGATGTCGAGGCAGAAAAAATAAAGTAGTGCACAGCAGTGGAATGGCGGTTCCGGCCGCATCGCCCAGAATGCCAAACCGCCTTACAAGAAATATGCTGAGGAAGATGTTCGCACCACCCTCGAGCAGGGTCACGATCGCCAGAGTTTTGTGCTTCGCCATTCCGAACAGCACGCGGTTGGAAGCCGACTGCGCCAGCATCGGGGTAGAGGAGATCACCAACACTAATAAAACGGGATAGCTGATGGCAACATAGCGAATTCCTACCCACGCCTCAATCACCGACTTGCCCAGGATGATGAGGATTGTAGCCATGGGAAAGACGATTAGGGCGCAGGCGCGGTTTCCGGCGACAAAGATCTTTCTCAACGCCGCCAAGTCCCCGGTGGCATCGGAACGGCTCGACAAGGGTACAAACACTTGTGCCAGGCCGCTCACCACGTCTCCAGCGTAGTCGACCAGGCGTGAGCCGACGGTGAAATGGGTGATCGCGGCCGAGGAGAGAAACTTGCCGATGATCATGGCATCCGACTTAAAACGGAGCCGGCTGGCTACGAGAATGATGAAGGTTGAACTGCTGTAAGTGGCGATACTCCGCATGCTGTCGCGATTGAGATTTTTAATGCGGAGGCGTAGAGGCAGAATCCGCAAGACCGCCAGGGCGTTGGCCAGCCCGGAAATTAGCGGCATTACCACCGTAATCACCGCGACGGTGAGAAGGCCTCGACCATGGCGCAGTGCGATCACAATCGCCACGGCGCGCACCGTGGCCGCACAGATGCTGGTAAAGTTCAGCAGGTAGAAACGCTGCAGACCTTCCAGTACTCCGCCGAAAATTCCTAAAGGAAAGCCCAAGGCGACAGCAGACCCAACGATCAAGAAAAGCCATCGCGCGGTGGGCAGAAAATCCGGTTCGATTCTTGAGATCGAAGCCACATAATTGCTTCCAATCAAGGTGATCAAGAGAGCGACTACTCCAATAACGCTATAGCTGAATAAAGCCGTGCTGATCAGCCGGTCCAATTCGTTGCTTTCAGCGCTAGCCGAGTACTTGGCGACGTAACGGATGATGGATGAACGAATTCCCAGATCGAACAGTCCGTAATATCCGGTGATGGAAAATATCAAGACCCACAATCCGAAAGCGTCGTCGC
>WNEY01002103.1_pt1 | contig 14487 bp, 7 predicted proteins | sample 5400531 | NCBI WGS metagenome assembly WNEY01 (sample SAMN13153338, study PRJNA577476) | soil metagenome | isolation source: 200 cm saprolite under Douglas fir tree site 1 | place: USA:California | collected 2015-04-18
TTCAAGCGCCGCCTCGTGGCCCCCTATCGCGAGACTGATTTCTGGCACGAGACGGTCAAGCGCCTGGCCGTGCTGCGAGAGAGCGTCAACCAGCCGATCTGGCGGGAGCTCATGGATGACCTGCCTGGTCCGGAGGGCATGGCGGGCGATGAGGCATGGCAGGCACTGCTGCGGACCCCCTGGATCCGGCCTCGCGCCAATCGCCACTACGTGACGCTGCACGACGCGGTGGCGGAGGAACTGGCGCAGCGCATCATCCCGCTGCACGACCAGGACAGGCAATGGCAGCGTCAGCTCTGGCAGCACGCGGCCAGCATCTACCGTGAGCTGACCGAGCGCCGCGAGACGGAACTCGTCGGGAAGCTGGCCGACCTGGACGAGACACTGCAGCTGTGGGACGCCAGGACGCGGCCGGGCGGCGAGCAGCCTCCGGCCGCCGAGGAGACCCGGTTCATTCAGGAGGCGGCCGGGCTCGATGCGCAGAAGCGCGAGCTCTGCCAGCTCAAGGCCATCCGCCTGTATTACGAGATCCTGTGCGATTTTACCGAGGGCAGCCGGCAGTTCCTTGACCTGTTCAAGCGGGCCAGGGAGGAACACGACATCTTGTTCCAGGACCTGCTCGCGTTCGAGATGCAGCGCTTCCTGCCGGTCGGAGCCCACGCCTACGGCCTGGGCGATGTGATCGGCGAGATGATCCCCGAGTTCAGGGTATGGCTAGATTCCGACGGCCAGGATCTTTACCTCGAAATCGGCCTGAGCATGGCCGACTACCTCATCAGGAACGAGCAGCCGAAAACGGCGATGGAACTGCTTGACCTGCTGCCGGCGGCCAGCGTCGACCGCCGCCAGCGCTATCGCATGAGCAACCTGCGGGGCAACGCCTGCATGCGCATCCCCGGCCACGTGAAGAATGGCCTGGCCCACTTCCTGCAGGCTCTGGCGGAGGCGCGGGAGCTGCAGTCGCCTGACCGGCTGAAGCTGATCGCGGCAGCGTACAAGGAACTGGGCTTCTACTACCGCAATGAGGGACTGTGGGTGGAGGCTGATGACGCCTACCGGCAGGCCCGCGATGCGATCTCGACGATTCTCACGGCGCGAAGCTCTGAGGAGGATCGCGAGGAGATGGCGTCGATCCAGACCAACTGGGCTTATGTCAAGGGGCTCAACGGCAGCTATCGCGATGGCACCAACCTGGTGGAAAGCGCCATCACTGTCCGCCACCGGCTGAAGAAGTACCAGGAGGAAGGAAGTTCCTGGAGCGTCTGCGGCGAGGTGTACCGCTATGAGCGAAGGTTCCAGAAGGCCTGGCAAGCCTATGCGGAGGCCGAGCAGATCTTCCAGGGGCAGCGGAACTGGTCCTGGCTGGGGCTCCTCTACCAGGAGCAGGCCATCTGCCTGTTCCAGGCGACCCAGGACGGCATCATCGTGGCACCAGGGCGCGATCAGGTCGAGCAGGCCAGGCACCTCATCACGCTGGCCCTGGACCTCTGCCGCGACCTGGCGGTCCGCGGCCAGCCCTCGGCGCTGAACCGTGCGGGCCGCATTTTCGGTGCCGAGGACCCCGACGCCGGCCTGGAGTACCTGGCCGACGGCATCGAGCAGGCGCACCGGCTGTCGGACGGATGGTTCTGGTTCGCGAACCTGATCGAGTATGTCGAGCTAAGCTACCAGGCCTGGGTGACAACCGGCCGGCGCGCGTACCGCGACCAGATCGCCGGCCGCGCGGCCGAGATCGACGAGGCTATGTCGGAGTACGCGTTTCCTGACCTCAAGGGCAGGTGGAATCTCCAGCAAGGGCACCTGGGCATCCATGACTGCCTGGAAACCGAGGACTGGAGCCAGCTGGGCACTGTCCTGGAGCGCTATAAGGAGGGCTTTGCCCAGATCGCGCAGGCGTTCGTGGGATCTTCTGGCGCGGCCGCCATCCCCGGTGAGTTCAAGACGTTCGGAGAGCTCGTCTGGCAGCTGCCTGAGGCGATCCGCGCAGAATGGCAGCAGGAGCTTCGTCGGGCCTGGACCGACCTGCCGCACGGGGGGTCGACCCTGCTACTGGCTCGCCTGGAAGAGCTGTATTAGATGACCGATGACACTCACTCCACCGTCCAGAGAGGCGTGGGACATGACACCAGCACAACGGACGCGTCGGGCGGTCGTCCTTTCCAGCCTCGATCTGCCCGACGCGCAGGAGCTTCTGCTCCACGGTTGTGAGGACTGTGCATGCCCTGTCAGTGACGACCGAAGCCTCCGAACCCTGAGCACGCCGCCAGCTGCCGTTCTAGGCGACACGAGCCGCTGGGTTTGCGGCCGGGAGGTTATCGAGGCACGGCTCGATCCAGATCATCAGCTGCTGTTCAATCCAGTCGGGCGCGGCGGGGTGGTCGTCGTCAACGACCGGGCGTACCGGATATTTAGCTGCTTTCAGCAGCCCGCCACCTTCAAGGACATGCAGGATGCCTGCGCTGAGCCAGGTGACGATGTCGAGGAGATCTTCAGGCGCCTCAGCCAGCTTGAGATGATTCACCCGTCCGGCCAGGTCCAGAGCCCCGAGTTTCAGGGCGGCAAGGTGCTGACTGCGTGGCTGCACGTCACCAACGCCTGCAACCTTCGCTGCCCCTACTGTTACGTGAACAAGTCGGCCGAGGGGATGGACGAGCACGTCGGGCGCGCCGCCGTGGAGGCGGTGATCCGGTCCGCGGTCGCGAACGGCTTCCCGGCGGTCAAGCTGAAGTACGCCGGCGGGGAGGCGAGCCTCAATCATCGGCTGATGGTCGGCCTGCACGCCTATGCCAGGGAACTCGCCGCGGACCGCGGGCTGCAGCTGTACGCCACCCTCCTCAGCAACGGCGTAACGCTGCCGCCAGCGCTGGTCGAGACCCTCAAGGCCGAAGGCATCCGGGTGATGATCTCCCTGGACGGGCTGGGCAGCCAGCACGACGTCCAGCGGCCGTTCGCGAACGGAAAGCCGTCCTTTCACTTCGTGCAGCGCACTATCGCCCAGCTGATAGAGCAAGAACACGCCCCCCATCTGTCCATCACCATCACCAACCGCAATGCCAGCGGCGTGGCGGACGTGGTGCGATTTGCGCTGGAACGGGACCTGACCTTCAGCCTCAACTTCTTCCGTGACAATGACTGCGCGGCCAGCTTCCCTGACCTGCAGTACGAGGAGCAGGCCATGGTCTCGGCGCTGCTGGATGCCTTCGGCGTCATCGAGGAGTTCGTGCCCCGATGGAGCGTACTTGGGTCGATATTGGATCGTGGGCAATTGCTGCAGCCTAGGCAGCGTTCCTGTGGCGTGGGCCAGGACTACCTGGTCATCGACCAGCGAGGCAAGGTCGCGAAGTGCCACATGGAAATCGAGAGGACCCTCGGCGACATCTTCAGTGACGATCCTTTGCAGCTGATCCGGCGAGACGAGACGACAGCGCTGAACCTGGCGGTCGAGGAAAAGGAGGGCTGCCGTGACTGCACCTGGCGGTACTGGTGCTCAGGGGGATGCACGGTGGCCACCTTCCGGGCAACTGGCAGGTACGACATCAAGTCGCCGAACTGCAACATCTATAAGGCGATATACCCGGAAGCGCTGAGATTGGAAGGCCTGCGGCTGCTCAAGTACGCGGCGACGTAGCATACGGAGGCGCGATGTCCCCAGCAGGGACCGGCGACACTCATAGTACGGCTGCCAGGCAGATATTGCTGGATAGCCCGACGGCAATGCCTGCACTGGGATACAGCGACATCGGCCGGGCATTTGCCAGCATTATCAGCGAGAGCGAGCCGCGCTTTGCGATCGGCGTATTTGGCGGCTGGGGCTCGGGCAAGACCACGCTGATGAATGCGATCAAGGCCGCCCTCCGGGAGGACAGCCTTGTCATCGTGGACTTCAACGCGTGGCGGTTTGAGCGGGAGCCCCAGCTCCTGGTACCTCTGCTCGACACCATCCGCGCCGCACTCGTCAGGTGGTCCGAGCCACGCGACGTCAGCACCAGGGAGAAGATGCGTTCCATCGCTAACCGGATCGGCCGGGTGGTGCGCGCGCTCGCGACCGGCTTGTCGGCCGAGGCTGGCTTGCCCGGAGCGGCAAAGGTCCGCTACGACGTCGGGACCGCCCTGGACGCGCTGTCCACGCCCGGCGAGCCCGACAGCGCGCAGTCGCTGTACGTCGCCGCATTTCAGGATCTGGAGAGGGCGTTCGGCGAATTCGCCGCGGGCGGCGTCACGCGTGTCGTGGTGTTCGTTGATGATCTGGACCGATGCCTGCCAGGCAATGCACTCGATCTGCTGGAGTCAATAAAGCTCTTCTTTGATCTTCCCGGCTTTATCTTTGTCGTGGGCCTCGACGAGGATGTCGTCCAGCGCGCTATTCGGGCCAAGTTTGCTGAGCAAGATGAACGCCAGCTGATACCGGAAGATCGCTCGCCAGGCGCTGCCGCGCTGGCGAGTCAGCGGCTCAGCCGCGAGTACGTCAAGAAGATCTTCCAGGTGCCGTACTCGCTTCCCGCCATGGTTCCGCAGCAACTTGATGACCTGCTGGCGGCGATGTACAAAGAGGCGGATCTCAGCCCGGCGCAGCTGAACGACTTGCGCGGAAGGGTCCGGCCCTACCTGGAATATGTAGCCGTCGAGCGGCGGGTCAACCCGCGAGAGGTGAAGAGGTTCATTAACGCCTACATTCTGCAGACTCTCGTCCGCCCCGAGCTGGACCCGGATACGGTGCTGGCGTTGCAGACGCTCGTTTTCCGGTATGAGTGGAACTCGCTGTATGACGCGATTTTTACAGACTCCGCGCTGTTCCTGAGAACATTGGGTCAGTTTAAAGGGGGCGAGGATTCCGCATTCAAGGATCTTTCGCCCGACTTGGCGGTTCTGCCGCCCAGCCTCGCGGAGTACCTGCAGTCAGATCTGGCCGATCCACTAATTCGCCATGGTTCCCTCGACAATTATCTATCGAGCCTGCAGTCGACACGCAGTACCGGCCCCTGGGCCGCCGAAGCTTACCGGCAGATGATCCAGCTCCAGAGGGAAGTCCAGAATGCACTCTCGGGCGAATGGGCTGAGGTTCGCGAGTCGGTGATCGGGACGGCGCTGAGCGTGGTGGCTGATCTTAATGATCTGCTGCGCGGTGCCTCTACCTCCGAGATATCGACCAGCCTCTTTGCGCTACCGCGCCAGTTGTCGGACAGCGCGAGCGAACTGGCTAAGATCAGCAACGGCTCCGAGCAGCCCAGGCAGCCGCTACTTTCCATGCTGGATACTGTCGAGAAGGCTCTTGACGAGCTGCAGCGCCTTCGCGACTCTCCCGCCTTCCAGGTCTGACGATGACCGGATGCCGACCAGCGTCAGCCAGGCGGCCGAGCCGCGCCTGACCTCGAGCCCGGCCGCGGCCGGGCGGCGCGACCACCTCGGTTTCAGGATTGCATGTTGTCCAGGCGCTGCAGGAGCTCGTGGGCGGCCAGCTCGATTTCCTTGTGCCGCCACTCGGCCGCCCGGTACTGGCAGGCGATGATGCCCATGCGGTGGACACGGCGGAAATCCCCGTAGACAAACGCATACCTCGCCTTGGTGTGATCATGAGCACCGTCGGTGAGCCCCAGATGCCACTGGGCGTATTCCTCCCACGAGTGCGACTCCAGGAAGGCATTCTGCTCGGCAGCGCCGGGCTGAGCCTTGCCCCAGTCGCTGACGAGTACATACTGACGGCTGTCGATGAGCTGCTGCGCCCGCGCCACGGCATCCGGGTTCACGGAGTAGGAAGCCATGACAGCATTCTGCCCGGCCGGACCGCGCTGCTGGTGCCTGCCGGCCGTCTATGACGCCTGGCCTGGTGCCGCGCTGGCACTGCTGACGAGGCAGTCTCAGGCCGTGAGGCGGATCCGGATGGACTCGCCGTCGCCGACCTGAGTCGGCTCGCCGGCCAGGGGGTCCATGTCAAGCTCGGCCGGCCCGACCAGCTCAAGTGCGGTCGCCAGGGTCTCGCGGGCGATCAGCTGCTGGTGTGCACGCATTGCCTGCCGCGCAGCCGGAGTTCCGGCAATGGTGAGGCTGATCCGGTCGGATACGCCGAGATCGGCGGCGCGCCGGGCCTGCTGCACCGCGCGCACGACATCGCGGGCCAGGCCCTCGGCCGCGAGCTCCGGTGTCACCGCCGTGTCGAGCAGGATGAATCCGCCGTCAGGAAGCATCGCGGTCGTTCCGGCACCGTCGGCGACCACCGTCTCGAGGCTGAACTCGGCTGGCTTCAGCTCGACGCCGCCGCAGAACACCAGGCCGGATGAATCCACTGACCAGTCACCCGACTTGCTCGCCTTGATCACCGCCTGCACATCCCGGCCGAGCCGCGGGCCGGCCGCGCGCGCATTGACGGTGAGCCGCTGCGACACGTGGACCTGCTGCGCCGCGGCGTCAGCGACATCGAGCAAGGTCACCTCGCGCACGTTCACCTCGTCAGCGATCAGCGCGGTGAAGTCCGCCAGCGACTCGGCATCCGCGGCCACCACGGTCAGTTCCGGCAGCGGCAGCCGCACCCGCAGCCCGCTCGCCTTGCGCAGCGCCGCCGCCGCCGAGCACACCTGCATGGTGCGGTCCATCGCGGCCACCAGGCCCGGATCGGAGGGGAGGCCCGACACGTCCGGCCAGTCGGTCAGGTGCACCGAGCGCCCGCCGGTCAGGCCGCGCCAGATTTCCTCGGTGATCAGGGGCAGCAGCGGAGCCGTGGCCCGGCAGGTGACCTCGAGCGCGGTGTACAGCGTGTCGAAGGCCTGCTGCGCCACCGACGCATCGACCCCGGCCGTGTCCCAGAACCGCTCGCGCGAGCGCCGGATGTACCAGTTGGTCAGTACGTCAAGGAACGCGCGGATCGAGTCGCAGGCATTCGCGACCTCATAGTGATCCAGCTGCCACTGCACGGTCTCGGCGAACTGGCGGAGCTTCGCCAGCAGGTACCGGTCGAGCAGGTCAGCGGACGACGCGCCCGGCGATGCCTCATATCCGGCCGCGTTGGCGTACAGCTGGAAGAAGTACCAGCTGTTCCACAACGGGATGAGCACCTGCCGCACGCCGTCACGGATGCCCGGCTCGGTGACCACCAGGTTGCCGCCGCGCAGGATAGGCGACGACATCAGGAACCACCGCATGGCGTCAGCGCCGTCGCGGTCGAAGACCTCGCGCACGTCCGGGTAGTTGCGCAGCGACTTCGACATCTTCTGCCCGTCCGACCCGAGCACGATGCCGTGGCTTACGCACGTCTCGAATGCAGGCCGGTCGAACAGCGCCGCGGCCAGCACGTGCATGGTGTAGAACCAGCCGCGGGTCTGCCCGATGTACTCGACGATGAAGTCGCCGGGAAAGTGGTGCTCGAACCAGTCGGCGTTCTCGAATGGGTAGTGCACCTGCGCGAATGACATCGAGCCTGACTCAAACCAGCAGTCGAGCACGTCAGTGACCCGGCGCATGACCGACGTGCCGGACGGGTCGTCCGGGTTCGGCCGGGTGAGCTCGTCGATCGCCGGGCGGTGCAGGTCAGTTACCTCGACGCCGAAGTCGGCCTGCAGCTCAGCCAGCGATCCGTACACGTCGACCCGGGGGAACTCCGGGTTATCCGACTTCCACACCGGGAGGGGACTGCCCCAGAACCTGTTGCGGCTGATCGACCAGTCGCGGGTGTTCTCCAGCCATTTGCCGAACTGGCCGTGCTTAACATGCTCGGGGACCCAGGTGATCTGCTCGTTCAGCTTGAGCATCCGGTCCCTGATGGCCGTGGTCGAGACGAACCACGACGAGACCGCCATGTAGATCAGCGGCTTTCGGCACCGCCAGCAGTGCGGGTAGGAGTGGTCGTACGTCTCGCGCCGCAGCAGGACGGTGCCCTCGGTGGTCGCGCCTGCCGACCTGGCCGCGTTTCCCGCGCCGCTCGCGCCGCCCAGGTCGCCCGGGTCGAGCTCGGTACGCCCCTTCAGGTGGTCGATGATCGCGTAGTTAGCGTTGAAGACGTGCATTCCGGCGTAATCGTCGACCGGGTGAATGAACTTGCCGTCCGGGCCGACCGGCACCACCGGAACGATCCCGTACTGATCGGTGAGCTGCTTGTCCTCTTCACCGAATGCCGGAGCGATGTGCACCACGCCGGTGCCGTCAGAGACCGTGACGTAGTCGGCGTGCAGCATCACGTGCGACTTCGGATGGCCGAGGAAGTAGCTGAACGGCGCGGTGTACCGCAGCCCGACCAGCTCAGTGCCCTTGCAGCGGCGGAGGATCCTCGACTCGGCATCCTCGCCTAGCTCCCGCGCGTAGGCCGGCAGGCGGGCCGCGGCCAGCAGGTAGCGTTCGGTCCGGCCGGTAAAAGATGACTCGACCACGACGTAATCGACGTCGTTGTGCACGGCCATCGCCAGGTTGGCCGGCAGCGTCCACGGTGTCGTGGTCCAGATCAGCGCGAGCTCGCCGGTCTCGAGCCGGCACCCGACCGTGACGGCCGGGTCCTGGCGCATCTGATAGACGTCCTCGTCCATCCGCAGCTCGTGTGCGGACAGCGGGGTCTCGTCGTTCCAGCAGTACGGCAGGCACCGGAAGCCCTCGTACGCCAGCCCGTTGTCGTACAGCTGCCTGAACGCCCACATGACGCTTTCCATATAGCTCAGATCCAGCGTCTTGTAGTCGTGCTCGAAGTCGACCCAGCGGGCCTGCCGGGTGACGTAGTCGCGCCACACCTGGCTGTAGCGCAGCACCGACTCGCGGCATGCCGCATTGAACTTGGCGATGCCGAGCTCTTCGATCTCCTCCTTGGTCTTGATGCCGAGCTGGCTCATCGCCTCAAGCTCGGCGGGCAGGCCGTGGGTGTCCCAGCCGAACCGGCGCTCGACCCGCTTTCCGCGCATGGTCTGATAGCGCGGGATCAGGTCCTTGACGTAGCCGGTGAGCAGGTGCCCGTAGTGCGGCAGGCCATTCGCGAACGGCGGCCCGTCGTAGAACACGAACTCGTTCGCGCCATCCTCGCCGGCCGGGCGGTTCTGCACCGACGCGCGGAACGTGTCGTCGGCCGCCCAGTACTTGAGCACCCGCTCCTCGATGGCAGGGAAGCGCGGGCTGGCCGGCACCACGGCGCCGTTCTGGCCGGCCGGCACTGCCTCGCCGGCCGGCACTGCCTCGCCGGCTGAGGCCTTGGGATAGATCATCGGTGATCCTTCGCAGTCGGTCCTCACTGGTGACGAGGACGACATCGCCCAGGCGCTGAAGCTGGCCCGGGCGGCACCGCGGTACCACCTCGCTTGCCGCGGCACCGCCAGACATGGTGCGCCGCGACCGCTCATTCGCAGGCTGTGACGGGCCCGCCCGCCCGGTTCTACTGAGGTGCCGCGCACCCGTTCTTCCGGGGGCTCACCGGTGATAGCCGGATCAACGCCGTGTTGGCATCTACCATACCGACTCGGCGCATGGCATCAGCCGTTGCGCGCCAGGGGATCGACTATGGCGATGCGCCCCACCGCGAGGGCTGGTGAGGACGAAAATGCCGACGACGGCCAGCGCCACGGCGATGATCCCGGAAGCCAGCAGAACTATCAGCCGTGCCGGGCGCCTGGTCGCGACTGGCCTGCTCGGGGCGGCCGGCAGGTCTCGCGTCAGCTGGGCCGGCTCGGCCTGGGTTCGCGCGGCCGCGGCACGGTTCGTGATACTCCCATGCCAGAGCGAAACACTCGTGCCGCGGCGCCTTCGGGTGGTTGCGGGACAGAGCCTTCGGTGTTCCTGTCTTTCCAGGTCAAAGGCACTTTTTTCAACATGTAAGCGATCACGTGCAGGCTATCGGGAGGCGAAGCCCGCGGGTAGTCTCAGGGGGTACGGCTGCTGCCACACTGGATGGGGGAGGTGGTTGCGCAAAGATGCTCCACTCCGGCGAGGAGCGGTTCCGGGTTCTGTTTGAGCGGTCACCCGTCGGGATGGCGTTCGTCGCCCTTGACGGGACTGTGATCGCGGTCAATGAGGCTGCCTGCAGGCTGTGCGGCCGCTCGGAGCAGGAACTGGTCGGATCACCGGGTCTGGAGGTCGCGCATCCGGACGACCGGGGAGACGCGGCCGGCCGCCTGCATCAGCTGGCGGATGGCCAGCTGGAGGAGGTGCGGCTGGAGCGGCGCTTCATCCGTCCCGACGGGAGCGTGGTGTGGGCGGAGTCGCTGACCCAGGCGGTCCGTGCGCCCGACGGCACGCCGTTGTACCTGCAGACGATCCTGGTGGACGTCACCGGCCGCAGGCAGGCTGAGGCGGCCCAGTCATGGCTGGCGGCGATCGTCCAGTCGTCGCAGGACGCCATCGTCGGGACGACGCTAGACGGCGTCATCATGAACTGGAACGCCGGCGCCGAGCGCATCTTCGGATACACCGCCGGTGAGACGGTAGGCCAGGACGCGAGCATCCTGCGTCCGCCCGGCAGCGAGGGCGAGGTTGCCCGGCTGACAGCGCGGATAGCCCGCGGGGAACGCATGGAGCACCGGGTGGTGCGAGCGCGGAAGGACGGAAGCGCCGTGACCCTGCTGACCACGTCGACGCCGATCCTTGATGCCTCCGGCGCCATCGTCGGGACGGCCAGCGTGGCGCGCGATCTCGGTGAGAAGGAGCGGACCGAGGCGATGTTTCGCAGCCTGCTCGAGGCGGCTCCCGACGCGACGGTCTGCGTCGATGACCATGGCGTCATGGCGCTCGTCAACGTCCAGGCTGAGCGGCTGTTCGGCTATGCACGCAATGAGATGATCGGGCGTCCGTTTGAGATGCTCGTCCCGGACGGCGCCAAGAGCATCCACCCCGTGCACCGCCGCGGATACTCCGCCGGCCAGGTATCACGGCCGATGGGAGCAGACCGGGAGCTGGCCGGGCGCCGCAAGGACGGCAGCGAATTTCCGGCCGAGATCTCGCTGTCGGCCATTCAGACCCAGGACGGGACGCTGGTGTCGGCGACGATCAGGGACGGAACCGAACGCTGGCACGCGGCCATCGTGGCGTCCTCATCGGATGCCATCATCGGGCGCAGCCTCGACGGCACGATCACGAGCTGGAACAGCGGCGCGGAGCGGATGTACGGCTACAGCGCCGCGGAAGCGGTCGGCAGCGACCTGGCGATGATGGTCCCGCCGGAGCGGTCCGGTGAACTGCCCGACATGGCCGAGCGCGTGCGGCGAGGCGAGCCGGCCGGGCAGTACGAGACCCAGCGGGTCCGTAAGGACGGTGCCCCGATTGAGGTGTCGGTTGCCATCTCGCCGATCCGCGACGCGGCCGGCGCGGTGGTGGGCACGTCCGCCGTGGCCCGTGACATCACCGAGTCCAAGCGGGCCGTGGAGGCGCTACGGGCCGTGGAGGCCCGCAAGTCGGCCATCTTGGAGTCGGCGCTGGACTGCCTGGTCACCATGGACCACCAAGGGCGAGTTGTCGAGTTCAACCCGGCCGCCGAGCGGGTCTTCGGCTACGGCCGGGACCAGGCGCTCGGCCAGCCGCTGGCCGAGCTCATCATTCCGCCGCCGTTGCGGGCCGCCCATAGGGCCGGGCTGGCCCGCTACCTGGAGAGCGGAGAGGGACCGGTTCTCGGGCAGCGCCTGGAGCTGACCGCGGTTCGCGCCGACGGCACCGAGTTCCCCGTCGAGCTGGCCATCACCAGGGTGGAGCTGCCGGGGCCGCCAGTCTTCACGGCGTACCTGCGCGACATCACCGACCGCAAACGGACTGAGGCCGAACGGCAGGCTCTGGGCGAGCGGCTCCGCCAGTCCGAGCGCCTGGAGAGCCTGGGCCAGCTGGCTGGAGGCGTGGCGCACGACTTCAACAACCTGCTCGGCGTCATCTTGAACTACGCGGCCTTCGTCGCTGAGGAGACCGCCGGCAACCCGGCCATCAACGCCGACGTCGAGCAGATCCGGGCCGCCGCTGAGCGCGGCGCCCGGCTGACCCGCCAGCTGCTCATCGTCGGGCGGCGCGAGGCCATCCGCCCGGTGATCCTGGACCTGAACGCCATCGTCGCCGACATCCACGACCTGCTGTCGCGCAGCATCGGAGAACAGGTCCAACTCACGGCATACCCAGCCATCGGGCTGCCGGCGATCCGGGCCGACCGCGGCCAGATCGACCAGATACTGCTCAACCTCGCCGTCAACGCGCGCGACGCCATGCCCGCCGGCGGCACCCTGCACATCGCGACCGGTGTCGCCGACCTTGATGACGACTACTTCCGGACGCACCCTGGCGCCGGGCCAGGACGCCACGTCGAGCTGACCGTCACCGACACCGGCACCGGCATACCGCCAGAGGTCGCGGACCGCATCTTCGAGCCCTTCTTCACCACCAAGCCCAAAGGCCAGGGGACGGGACTGGGGCTGGCCACGGTATACGGCATCGTGACCGAAGCCGGCGGCAGCCTCAGCGTCCAGTCCCAGGCCGGCTCCGGGACCACCTTCCGGCTGCTGTTTCCCGCCATCGAAGAACCCGCCACCCCGGCCGTCACACCCTCCGCCGCCGGAGACATCGGCGGACATGGCGAGACGATCCTGGTCGTTGAGGACGAGGCCGCCATGATGGAGGTCACCGCCCGCATCCTGCGCCGCCACGGCTACGCGGTGGTCGAAGCCACCACCGGTCCCGACGCAATCGCGGCTGCCGCCGAACGTGACGTGCAGCTGCTGCTCACAGACTCGGTGATGCCGCAGATGTCCGGCCGTGAGCTCGCCCGGCAAATCCGGGAGGTACGACCGGAGCTGCCAGTCCTGTTCATGTCCGGCTACGACCAAGGCGTAGTCGGGACACAGCTCATCCCCAGCGAAGCTGTAATGCTCGTCCAGAAGCCCTTCGACGCTGAGACGCTCCTCAAGCGCGTCAGGTCCGTCATCCCCCGCGCCAGCCAAGATAATGACTCCGCAGCCCGATGACCGAGGCGTGAGACACGAATGAAGCTGTCGGCACTGCCGAGGCGAGCAGGCCGGTCAGTGCGGGAAAGGCTGAACATTGAGGCCCGCCCGGCGGGCCAGGAATCCACCAGGCCGCCGGTGGTCAGGCCGGATGCTCATCTGGCCGCGCGTGCCGCCCACGAGGTGGCGGGGGCCGGCTGGCGGGCGCAGTCCGCGCAGGTCCCGAACACCTCAACGGTGTGCGTGACATCCACGAAGCCGTGTTCGCCGCCGATGGCCGCGGCCCACCGTTCGACCGCGGGCCCGGACACCTCGATCGTCTTCCCGCAGGAGCGGCAGACGAGATGGTGATGGTGCTCGCCTCTGCCGCAGCCCCGGTAGACCTGCTGGCCGTCAGCGGTGAGCACGTCCGCCTCGCCGCCTTCGGCCATCGCCGCCAGCGCCCGGTACACGGTGGTCAGGCCGATGGCGTGCCCGGCCGAGCGGAGCCGGGCGTGCAGGTCCTGGGCGCTGACGAAGGTGCCTGCCGCCGTTAATGCCTGCCGTACCGAGTCGTGGCGAGCAGTCATCGGCGCTCAGCCCCCTGTCCGGCGGTGGTCATGCTCTCCATTGTGCCTGCAGCCAGCGGGTGCGCCGGCCTGACGCGGCGAAGCCGGGACCAGGTGAAGGCGGCCAGGTAGGCGGTGGTGGCGACGGCGATGATGGCGAAGCTGGGCGGCATGGCCGGGGCGGCGTAGCTGAGTGCCAGCCCCGCCCACATATCGATGACAGCGAGCCCGGCAGAGATCGCCAGGCCGCGGTAGGGCCGGTCGGTGAGCAGCTGGATAGTGGCGGCCGGCGCGGCCAGCAGGCCGAGCAGCAGAAGGGCGCCTACTGCCTGGGTCGCCTCGGCGGCGGTCGCGCCCACCACGGCGAGGAAGACGATGCCGAGCACGCGGACCGGGACGCCGCGGGCCGCGGCAACGGCCTCGTCGACGCTGGCGAACAGCAGCGGCCGGGTGATCACCACGACCGCGGCGACGATCCCGGCGCCGATCCCGGCAGCTGCGGCAGCCTGGCTGCCGGACAGCCCGAAGATCGAGCCGAACAGCACGCTGATCCCCGCAGTGCCGTTGGAGCTGCTGCGCGACGTCGTGAACAGGGTCAGGAAGAACACGCCCAGACCGAGGATCCAGGCGAACACGTTGCCGATGACGATGTCGTCCGCGCGGCCCAGCCGTCCCAGCGCGCCGATGGCCACCGCGACGGCGATCGTCGCCGTGAACAGGCCAAGCCGCAGGTCGATGCCCGCGGCCAGCGCGGCCAGCGCGCCGGTGAACGCGACATGGCTCAGCGCGTCGCCGGTGAACACCTGAGCGCGCAGCACCAGGAAGAACCCCGCGAGCCCGCAGGCCGCCGCGATGGCCGTTCCGGCGAGGAACGCATGCTGCATGAACGGCTGGCTGAGGAGGCTCACGCGGTCACCTCCGCGAACGCGTGCCGCTGGCTGAGGAGGCTCACGCGGTTACCTCCGCGAACGCGTGCCGCTGGCTGAGGAGGCTCACGCGGTCACCTCCGCGAACGCGTGCCGCTGGCTGAGGAGGCTCACGCGGTTACCTCCGCGAACGCGTGCCGC
>WNEY01002104.1_pt1 | contig 14485 bp, 13 predicted proteins | sample 5400531 | NCBI WGS metagenome assembly WNEY01 (sample SAMN13153338, study PRJNA577476) | soil metagenome | isolation source: 200 cm saprolite under Douglas fir tree site 1 | place: USA:California | collected 2015-04-18
GGAGGCCACCGTCATGAAGCCGGTCATGTAGCCGATCGTCTGCATGGGACCACCGTTACCGTCGAGGAATCCGCCGCCGCAGGGGACGAAGCACTGCCACCGGAACTCGCCGCCTGACTTCGGCGTCATGAAACTGAACTTCTCCAGGCCGTACGGGCCGGAGGTGCACGGCGAGACGCCGCACAGGTTGTTGGCCGACAGCTGCGCGTCGGGCGAGGCGACCGGCACGAACAGGTGCAGTCCCGGGATCGCGAACGTGTGCCCGACATTGCAGTGCGCCCACGAGTTGATGACGGACACGTTCCGCGCCGACCCGAGTGGCTTGCCGGTGTCCTTGAACTGCTGGAGGCTCACGGTGTTGCCGATCGTCCCCTCGACCCGGGAGAAGTAGTTGTTCCGCAGCGGGGTGCAACCGTCGTAGCCGAGGATCGTCATGTTCACCCTGGTGTTGGCGGGCACCTTGAACAATGTGGTGTGCACCCATTTCTTCGTCTGCGGGTCCTGCACGAAGTAGCTGACCCAGTCCGGCCTGCTTGACACGGTGTTCTGCGCGTCTTCCTGCAGGACGACGTTGACCTGTCCGCCCGAGGCCGCGGAGGTGTAGTCCACCACCGGCGGGCCGCCGACTCCGAGCAGGTAGTGAATGACGATGAACACCGCGCCCGCGACGACAGCGAGGAACGCCACCAGCAGGGTCGCGACACGGACCGGCAGAGACACCAGCCACCACCTCGCTTCTTCGCGGGCGAGCACCATAAGCGGGCCGCGCGCCCCGCGCGGCCGCCGAAACTGAAGGTTTAGACGTGTCCGATCTTGCGATCACCGCCGGGGACCGGCAATGACCTGAGCCGTGAATGACGAAATTGTCATAGTTCGGCGGCGCGGTACGGCCTCGGCCGCACCTGGCCGGCAACCGGCATTGGTTGCGGTGAGTGTCTGCCCACATTCAAATAGTAATAAACTTGCCGCTGACCGGGCAGTTGTTGCTTGCTTCCATGCGATGCAACGGCTTGCATGGGGCTCTCATGCTTGACCTGGGGTGGCTAATGGAGTACATCCTCTGCTGAGCGCCTACGGCGCGCAGAGCGGCGGATTCGGTAGCCACACCCCGCTGACGTGGCCAACGCGAAGTGAAGTGCCCGCGATGATCAAAGATCAGCCGGCCAATCGCTCAGCCGGATCACGCATCCTGCTCGTTGACGACGAGCCGAGAATCCGTGACTTCGTCAGCCGAGCGCTTTTCGCCGCCGGATATGCAATCGATTCCGCCGGGGACGGCGCCGAGGCACTCCAGCAGGTCGCCGGGTGCGGCTACGGCCTGGTCATCCTCGATCTGATCATGCCGGGCATGGACGGGCGGGTAGTGCTGACCGAGATCCTGCGCCGGCAGCCAGAGCAGGCGATCCTCGTGCTGTCCTGCCTGCACGACGTGGCTACCAAGGTCGCCTGCCTCGAGCTTGGTGCGCAGGACTACCTGACCAAGCCGTTCTCGCTGGCCGAGCTGCTGGCCAGAGTCCGCGCCCGGCTGCGTGCCGAAGGTCATCAGCCGGGCGAGATGATCAGGGCGGGCGAGCTGGTCCTGGACGTAGGGCGGCTGCAAGCTAACATCGGCACCGGCCCTGTGCCCCTGACGCGCCTGGAGTTCTTGCTGCTCAGGGAGCTGATGGAACATCCAGGCCGGTCCGTGCCCAAGGGCGAGCTACTGGCCTCGGTGTGGGGACTCGAATTCGACCCGGGCTCGAACGTCGTCGACGTCTGCGTGCGGCGGCTGCGCTCCAAGCTCGGCTTCGAACTGATAAAAACGGTGCGTGGTGAGGGCTATCAGCTGGCCGCTTTCTAACGGGATCGCCTTCCCCGGGCTGCGCGGCTGGCCTGCCGGATGGCGGCCGGGGCGGCAGGCCGGGGCGACGGCGATCATCGCCGGCCTGCGGCCCAGCGACCGATGGCCCTTCTGGCCGGTCTGGCTCGACCTGGCCTGGGTGGCGTTCTCGCTGCTCAACCTGGCGGCTATCGTGATCTTCCAGCGCTGGGAGACGATCCCCTTCCAGCTGATCTGGATCAGCGTCACGCTGCTCTACGGCTTCCGCATCTGGCCGGCCAGGCAAACCCTGTGCGTGCTCGCCGCGGTCAGCCTCGGCACGTTTGCCGCCACCGGCGTCGACGTATTGCGTCATACCGGGCCAGCCGGCCAGCTGACCGAAGTCCCGCTGATGGCCGCCATGTTCTGGGCGATGGTGTGGCACGCGCGCGGCCGGCTCGCCGCCGACTCCGGGCGCGCCCGGGTCCGCGAGCAGAATGCCAGGTTGCTCGCGACGCAGCGCAGGTTCCTGCAGGATGCCTCGGATCAGCTCAGGACACCAGGCACGATCGCACTCGGGCATGCCGAGCTGCTGGCGGGCGAACTGGCTGGCCAGGAGAAGCGTGACATTCACGTGGTGGCCGGCGAGCTGGCCAGGCTCAGGATCCTCGGCGAGCGGCTGCTGATCATCGCCGCGGCCGAGAACCCGGACTTCCTGCATCCTGAGCCGGTTGCGCTGGACGAGTTCATCGGCGAGGCGTTCGGCCGCTGGCAGCCGACCGCACAGCGGGACTGGCAGCTTGGGCAGCTTGCAGCCGGCCCGGTCCGGGTCGACCGGGCACGCCTCGGACTGGCCGTGGATGCGCTGGTTGAGAATGCCGTTCAGCACACCGGCCCGGATGACCTGATCAGGCTGTCGGTCTGCCAGGGTGACAAGACGGCAGTCGCGCGCATAGTCATTGAAGACGGCGGTGCGGGCATCCCGCAGGACGAGCTCGCGCACATCTTCGACCGGTTCAGGACCGGGTCTAATATCGGCACGCCCGGCGGCGCCGGGCTTGGCCTGGCGCTCGTCCGCTCGATAGTGCGCGGGCACCGCGGCGAGGTCCGGGTGCACAGCACAATGGGGGCGGGCAGTAAGTTCGAACTCATGCTCCCCGCGATAACGGCCGCAGGCGGAGGCCCGTCCGGTGTTCCCGCGCCCGCGCAGGCGATTGAGCCAGTCGCGGACTGGATGCCGCGATGAGCGACAAGCCCGCCGCAACGGCCAGCCAGACCGGGCCAGCCAGCGACCAGCCCGCCACATCGGCGGGCCAGGCCGCGGCGGCAAGCGGCCAGCCCGCGGGGGGGAGCGGCCGGGCTGCCGCCGGGCCGGAACCGCCGGCCCAGGCCAGCCGGCCGCGCGGACTGGGCCGGCTGCGCGGCACGAGCCGCGTGACGAAGGTCGCCTGCATCGGCGGTGCGCTCGCGATCGCCGCGATCACGGTCATCTCGCTGACCGGAAACGGGACTGGCGACCGGCCGCGCACACTGCCAGCCGCCAGGAACTTCTCGCTCCCTGCGCTCGGCCATCCCGGCCAGCGGGTCTCGCTGGCGGCTTTCGCCGGCCGGCCGGTCATCATTAACTTCTTCGCTTCATGGTGCGCTCCCTGCAAGCGCGAGACGCCGACCCTGGCCAGGTTCTACCGCCAGGCAGCGGGCCGGATCACGGTTATCGGAGTCGACTCCAATGACCAGCCAGGGCCAGCGATGCGTTTCGTGCATTCGTCCGGCGTCCGATACCCGGTGGGCGCCGACCCGATGCCAGCCTCGACGACGACCTCCTACGGGGTGATCGCGCTCCCCCAGACGTTCTTCCTCGACGCCAGGCACCGGATCGTCAAGCGGGTCTTCGGCGCGCTGACGACGAAGGAACTCAGCGAGGGGGTAGCGCTGATCAGCAAGGCCCGGAGCGGCCCGCTGCCCGCGACGCCCGCCGCCAGCGGGGAGGCCGGCTGACATGGTCGACTCGCCGCCCCGGTCCGATCCGCCGTACGTCCCGATCCGGCACACGCGATGGCCGGGCGGCCGCACCCCGCGGCCGCTCGTCGCCGCCGGGCTCGTGCTGCTCGTGATCGCCGTGCTGGTCGGGCTCGCGCACCGGCCGTCGGCCGGGCAGCGGGCGGCAGATCTGCGCGGCTTCATCCGCGAGGTGAATGCCGACATCGAGTCGTGCGCCGGCGGGGTGCGCGAATCGCTCTTCGCGCTGCACGCGATCCAGTCCGGCGCCAGTCATGACACCCAGACCGCGATCAAGATTGCCAGGGACGGCGCGGCCAACTGCTCGCCCGCCAACAACGAGCTGCTCGCCGACCTGGCCCAGTACCAGGTGACTGAGTCGCTGGCCAGCTTCCGCCTCGCGCGGGTAGTCAGCGGCCTGATGACCTGGGCGAGCCCCGACGCGGAGCGGGTGCAGTCCGACGTGGCGGACGTGCTCGCCGCCAGCAGCCCGCAGGCCCGGGCCCTGGCCTCGGCCGCGCTGCGGCAGGCGCGAGCGAAACTCGATGTGCAGCGCTCGGCCGTGTACTCGGTCATCGAGTCGGCCAGCGCCGCATTGTCTGCGCACGCGGCACCACCCCGACTGCCCGGCTGACCGCCGGAGCATTCAAAGGAGCGAGCGAACCCGATGCCAGGAATGCGGTCCGGACTGAATCTGGGCAATCCGCTGCTGGCCGCGGCGTTCCGGTCGGCGCTGCTGCACCAGGGGCTGGTCGCATTGCTGATCTTCGGGGTGCTGGCGTTCGCGTGGGTCAGCATCCGCGAGTGGCGGCCGGGCGGCGCTGGCGGCGGCGCTGGCAGCGGCGCCGCGGGCCGGGCTGACGGCCTCGATGCTGAGCCGTCATGGCGGATGCTACTGCGGGTCGGATTCGGCCTCCTCTGGATCTTCGACGGCCTCCTGCAGGCCCAGCCGTCGATGGTCGTCGGTCTGCCATCGCAGGTCATCCAGCCCGGCGCGGCCAGTTCGCCGGCCTGGGTGCAGCACCTGGTCAACTGGGCAGGGACATCGTGGTCCTACCATCCGGTGCAGGCCGCCGCCGCGGCCGTGTGGATCCAGGTAGGCATCGGCTGCTGGCTGCTCGCGGCCCGGCGCGGCCAGTGGTCCCGGCTGGCCGGCCTGGCGAGCCTGGTCTGGGGCCTAGTCGTCTGGGTATTCGGCGAGTCGTTCGGCGGGATCTTCGCACCCGGGCTGACCTGGCTGTTCGGGGCGCCGGGCGCGGCGATCTTCTACTGCGCGGCCGGCGGCCTGATCGCGCTGCCCATGCGCTTCTGGCGGGTGCCCTGGCTGGGCCGGGCGATGCTGGCGGCGCTCGGGCTGTTCTTCACCGGGATGGCCGTCCTGCAGGCGTGGCCTGGCCGCGGATTCTGGCAGGGCCGGCTTGGGCACGGGCCAGGGACGCTCACCGGCATGATCCAGTCGATGGCGCAAACCCCGCAGCCTGCCTTCCTAGCCGGCTGGGTGGGCGGGTTCGGCGCCTTTACCGCTGCGCACGGATTCGCGGTCAACATGTTCGCCGTCGTCGCGCTGGCGCTGATCGGCGCCGCGCTGCTGATCGGCGCAGCCTTGCCGGGCGACGCGCCCGCTCGCCCCGGTACCCGGACGGCCGGAACGGCCCGGGCGGGCGGCCAGATGCTGCCCGAGAGCCGGGCACGGCGCTGGAGCCGGGCACGGCGCTGGAGCCGAACACTGGCCGACGGCAGACTGCTGCTGATCCGGCTGGCTGTCATCGCGGCGGTGCTGCTCTGCCTGGCCGACTGGGTGCTGGTCGAGGACCTGGGGATCTTCGGCGGCCTCGGCACCGACCCGAACAGCATGATCCCGATGGCCCTCGTCCTGGTCGCCGGGTACCTGGCCGTTGCCGCGTCGCCCGCGCGGGCTACTGCGGCCGAAGCGGCCATGGCTGCCGGGGTCGACGCGTCAGCGGCCGCCCGGGTCGACAGGGCGATACAGAGGGCCGCGCGGGTGCTCGCCGGAGCGGGCGGCGGGGCCAGGGAAACACGACAAGCCGGCCCGCCGGAACACGCCGGAGCGGGCGCCGGGGCCAATGCGGCGCAAGAGGCGGGCGCGCCGGCCCTGGCGGCGGCAGGCGCAGCGGCCGGGGAGCCGGCCGGGCAGCCCGAGGGATGGCGGGGGCGCCTGTCACCCGGGCGGCTCGCCGCGGCCTTCGCCGCTGCCGATGCCCGCACGCTCGCCGCCGCCTGGGCGCTTGGAGTGACCATACTCGGGGCGTTCCCGCTGGCGGCCGCGGCTGCCAACCGGTCGGCTGACCCCGTCATCGCCCAGGCCATCGGCGGGTCGGCGGCGGTGCTGAATTTCCAGGCCCCGGGATTCCGGTTGACCGACCAGGACGGCCAGCCGGTATCGCTGGCCGGGCTGCGCGGAAAGGTCGTGCTGCTGACCTTCCTCGACCCGGTGTGCACGTCGGACTGCCCGCTGATCGCCCAGGAATTCCGCCAGGCCGACCAGTTGCTCGGGGCGAACCGGCGCCGGGTCGAACTGGTCGCGGTTGCCGCGAACCCCGTGTACCACACGAAGGCCTACACCCGGGCGTTCGACCGGCAGGAGGGCCTCACCCGGGTGCCGAACTGGAAGTTCCTGAGCGGGCCGCTGCCCGAGCTGAAGCGGGTCTGGCACGACTACTACTTCCCCGTGCAGATTGTCCCGGCCGGCGGAATGGTGCTGCATAGCGATGTCGCATACGTGATCGACGCCGCAGGCCGCACCCGCACCGAGCTGAACTTCGACCCGGGCCCGGGTACCTCGGCGTCCAAATCCTCGTTCGCGGCCGAGCTTGCCGCCGCCGCCCTTAAGGCGATGAAGTCGTCATGACGCTCCCGCGGGCCGCCGGGATTGCCGCGGCGCTGGCAGCCATCCTGGTTGCCGGGTGCGGCAGCACGCAGGCCGCGGCGCCTGCGCCCGGCGCAGGCCCCGCCGCGCGGCCGCCGCTGGTCACGTCGCTGACCATTCCCGGCGGGCCCAGCTGGGCGATCGTCGAGATGGGCGGACCACGCGCCAGGCACAACAACTTCTGGCAGCTGGTCACCAGGCCGGCCGGCACGGCCAGCTGGCGGCTGGCTACGCCGCCGGGGGTCGCCGACAACGGCGGCCTGGTCGCGGCATCGCCGGGCGGCCCGGCGCTAGTGGCTGGCTTCAACCCCAGCCAGGACCTGACGTTCTCGCCGCTGGCCAGCACGCGCGACGGCGGCGCCCGCTGGACACCGAGCCTGCTGCCTGCCGGGCTTGCCCGCGTCCCGTCCGCGCTTGGCACCGCGCCGGGCGGCAAGCTCATCGCGGTGACCGGCCGGGGACAGGCCGAGCTATCCGCGCCCGGCGTGCCCGGGTGGACGCGGCTGGCCAGCCTGGCGTCCCTGGCCGCCACCCCGGCCGGGCGTTCGTGCGAGCTGAAGAGCCTCACCGCGGCTGCGTTCAGCCGGCTGGGGGTGCCGCTGCTGGCGGGCCAGTGCGCGGCGCCCGGCGTCGCGGGGATCTTCGCCTACTCGGCTGGCGGCTGGCACCAGGCCGGGCCCGCACTGCCCGCGGCGCTTGCCCGTCGCCAGGTCAGCGTACTAAAGCTCACCACGGCCGGCCGCCGCACCACCGCGCTGCTTGTTGCGGCCGCTCCGGGCGGAGCGGCGAGCCTCATCGCCGCGTGGGCTGGCCCGAGCGGCCGCTGGACGCTGTCGGCGCCGCTCCCGCTCGGCGGCGCCCGGATCCTCTCCACCGCCACCGGTACCGGTGCGGGCGAGGCCGCAGCCACCGCTGCCAGTCCGGGCCTGGCCAGCGCGGCCGGGGTCATCCTGAGCACCGGCCGCGCGGAGTTCACGGCCGGCCCCGCCGCGGACTGGCAGCAGCTGCCCGCGCTGCCCGCGAATGTCGCCGCGCTGGTCCTCGGCCCCGGGCGGCAGATCAGCGCGCTCGCCCCCAGCGGCAGCATCCTCACCAGCTGGCACCTCGCCGCCGGCGCCGTCACCTGGACCATGTCGCAGGCCATGAAGGTGCCGGTCCCCTACGGATCGTCTGGCTGAGCCATGAGCTACCTGCTGCGCCACTGGTCCTACGACCCGTTCCTGATCATCGCGATCGTGGTGGCGGCCTGGCACGAGATCGGCCTGCGCAACCTCGCGCTCAGGTCCCGTCCGGAGCGCACCAGGCAGCGGCGGCTGCGCTCGGTCTTGTTCTACAGCGGGCTCGCCGTCCTGCTCATCACCGTGGAATCGCCGGTCGACTACTGGTCCGGCAGCTACTTCTTCGTGCACATGATCCAGCACCTGCTGCTCAGCTTCGCCGCCCCGACGCTGATCGTCGCCGGAGCGCCCTGGCAGCCGCTGCTCGACGCGCTGCCCGGCCGATCGGGCCAGCGAGTCACCAGGTCCGCCGTGCGGGATCGCTGGTCCCGCCCGCTGCGGGCGGCCGGGCGATTCCTGGTCCGGCCGTGGACCGCGGTGATCCTCTTCAGCATCGTGATGATCGCCTGGCACGTGCCCGCGCTGTACGATCTGGCCGAGAACAACGAGGTCGTGCACATCTGGCTGATGCACGGCAGCCTGTTCGCGACCGGAGTGCTGTTCTGGCTGCAGTTCATCCCGTCGCCGCCGGCCCGGATCCGGATGCGGCCCGGAGCCCAGATCGCGGCGCTGGCCGGGACGAACGTGGTGATGTGGTTCCTCGCGATGTCGATGAGCATCCTCGCGACGAGTTCCTGGTACTCGGTCTACGACCACATCCCGGGCGTGACCCTGCCGCCGTTCGCCGACCAGCAGATCGGCGCCGCGATCTTGTGGGTGTGCGGCGATTTCTGGTGTTACCCGGCGGCCTTCCTGGTGTTCAGGCGCATGATCGCCGGTGACGGCGGCATCGGCGCGGCCGTGGACCGGATGCTGCGCCGCGGGGCGAGCGCCAGGGGCGGCTGGGCGTCCGGGAGCCTGGCGGCCGGCCGGGCCGCCGCGCCAGAGCGGGACTGGCCGGACGGCACCGACGGGTCCTGACTGGCCCGCACTCGACCCGCGCTGCCAGGCCGAAGGGCCTTGACCCGCAGCCAGGGTGCCGGGAGGCCAGCGCTTGAACCGGTCGGCCACAGTGGCAGGACCGGCGGCGCTAGTCCCCGTTAAGCCCGATCTTCTCCAGCGCCGCGGCGAACGCGTGCTGCCAGCCGGACAGCTGCCTGGCCGGACCGGACGGCGGGGGTTTCACCTGGCCGAGCGCGGCCAGGGCGTTGCGGGTCAGCTCCGCGGGCCGCGGCGAGGTCACGCCGGCGTCGCCGAGCTCGAGCTCGTGCTGCAGGTTGTCCCTGCCATGGCCCTGGACGACGTCGAGCAGCAGCAGCGGCCGGCCGACCGTGCGCGCCTCGGTGCAGGTATCGCCGGAACTCGTCACGACCAGGTCGGCCGCCGCCATCAGCTCGGGGATCCGGTCGGAGAAGCCGAACGGATGCACCCGCGGCTGCCGCCGGGCCACGGCCCGTAGCCTGGCCTCCAGCTTCGCGTTGCGCCCGGCGACCGCCAGGACATGCACGCCGGCGTCGCCGAGCGCCCCGGCCGACTCGGCGACCGGGCCGAGGCCCCAGGCACCCGACATCAGCAGCACGCACCGCCCGTGCCCGGGCACGCCGAGACCGGCCCTGGCCTGCGCCTGGGCTGGCGGGTGGTAGAACGCCGCCCGGACCACCGGCGGCACGATCATGACCGGCGCGTCCGGCTGGAACCGGCGAACGGCAGCCTCCGCGGCGGCGGCGGTGACCAGGTACAGGTCCACGTTCGGGTGCACCCACAGCCGGTGCGGCGTCGCGTCACTGCAGAAGACCATGTGCTTCATGCCCGGATACCGGTCGGCCAGGCTGCTCATTGCCGACGCGCCGGTGGCGAACACCGAGATCGCCAGGTCAGCCGGGCGGGCGTCAAGGTAGGCGCGCAGCCGTGGCACCACCTGCCGCCTGGCGCCCGCGTCGGCCAGCATGGCCAGCCGGCTGCCGGTGCGCAGCGCGGCGAAGTGGAACGCATCGTACAGGCCGGGCACGGCCAGCATGGACCGGAAGACGGCCTCGCCGGCCGACCCGCCGCGGTTGCCGAGCAGCCGCATCGCGTCCAGCGTGTCCGCCGACCACCCGGCGCCGGTCAGCGAGCTGACGCAGGTCTCGGCCAGCACGTCATGACCCATGCCGAGCGAGCCGGACAGCAGGACCGCCCTCCTCATGACGGCATCATCGCAGCACGCCTGCCCGGGCTCATGCCGGCTGTGACCTTAGCCAGTCGAGATACCGCTGTACGCCGTCCGCGAAGGAAGTCACCGGCGACCAGTCGAGCAGTTCCTTGGCCAGCGTATTTGACACGCTCACGCCGCTGTAGTCGGCGTTGCGGGCGGGCACGTGCTCGATCGCCGTGTCGCCGACCAGGCTGCGCACCGTGTCGGCGATCTCCCGGACCGACACCGGCGTGCCGCCCTCGAGCGCCAGCGTCTGGTCGGCCGCGGCCGGTGCGAGCGCCCGCACGTGCGCGTCGGCGAGATCCTCGACGTAGACGTAGTGCCGCTGCTGGTCGCCAGAGCCGGCGATCGTGATCGGCCTGCCGTCCAGAGCCAGCCGGACGAACTTGGCGACCACCAGCGCATCCCGCATCCGGGGCCCGTACGGGATGCCGTATCGCAGGATCGTGAACTGCTGCCCGTACATCTGCCGGTAGCTGTGCATGAGCATCTCGGCGGCGAGTTTCGTCGATACGTAGACGTGGCCCGCGCTGCTCAGGTCGACGAGGGCGTTCTCGGCCCGCTCGCCGTCGCCTGCCGTCGCGCCGTACACCCAGACCGTGCTGGCCAGGATCACCCGGCCGCAGTCCTGGCGACGGGCCGCCTGCAGCACCCTGGCGGTGCCCTCGACGTTCAGCCGGACGGCGCGGACGGGATCCGCGTCGACGTCGTTGACGTCGGCGACCGCGGCGAGGTGGAAGACCGCGTCCTGGCCCGCGAGGGCTGCGTCCATCGCCGCGTCATCGAACAGGTCGGCGTCGCGATGGCCGGCTGCCGGGTTCAGCCAGCGGGACGACGTGTCGATCACCCGCACGTCGTGTCCGGCCGCCAGCAGATGATCCACCACGTGCGAGCCGATGAACCCGCAGCCTCCGGTCACCGCCACGCGCATGCCCGCTCCTTTGAACCTGGTCGTGAACTTGGTCCGCGCCTGGTCGCGCCCTGCTGCGTCCTGCTCGCCTCAGACTCCGGGTAGCGCGTCGTAGACGGCCGCCACGGCGGTAAGTACCTGGTCAACCTCGTCATCCCGCATGTCAGAATGCACCGGCAGGCAAACGTGCCGGTTGCACATGTCCTCGGCGGCCGGCAGCGCGCCGCTGGCGTACTCGGCCAGCACCGGCTGGTGGTGCAGCGGCGTGTCGTAGACCTCGCCGGCCAGCCGGACGTCGTGCCTGGCCGCCAGTTCCCGCTTGAACGCGGCCCGGTCGGCGCCGGGCGGCAGCAGCACGATGTACTTGTAGATGTTGCTGCGGCAGCCGGCCGGCTCGCTGACCGGCTCAAGCCCGTCCAGGCTGGCCAGCGCCTTGTCGTAGCGAGCGGCAACCTCGCGGCGCCGGGTAATGAACTCGCCCATCCTGCGCAGGTGCACCAGGCCGGTCACCGCGTTCTGCTCGCTAAGCCGCCAGGCATAGCCGAGCCGCACGTGGTGGTTCGCGGAAAACGCACCCTTGCCCTGGTCACGGTAGATCCTGGCCTCATCGGCGAGATCGGCGGACGGGGTGAGGATCATTCCGCCCTCGCCGCTCGTCACTACCTTGGTCGGGTAGAAGGAGAACGCAGCCGCCGCACCGAATGCTCCGGCGAACTTGCCGTCGTAGGTGGCGCCATGTGCATGCGCCGCGTCCTCCACGAGGGTGATGCCGCGCTGCTCGCAAAGCGACTTGATCTCGTCGGCGTGCGGCGAGATCAGCCCGGCGATATGCACGAGCACCACGGCGGACGTCGCCGGGGTAAGCGCCGCCGTGATGGTGTCCGGGCTGAGCGCGAAGGTCGCCACGTCGATGTCGGCGAACACCGGGCGGCCGCCGGCCCGCAGGATCGCGGCAGCCGTCGCGTAGAACGTGTTGGCCGGCACGATCACGTCCCGCCCGTCGACGCCCAAAGCGCGCAGCGAGATCTCCAGCGCCGCGGTGCCGCTGGCGATCGCGACGGCATGCGCTGCCTCGTGCGCTTCGCCGAACGCGGCCTCGAACTGCCTCGTGTACGGCCCGAGGGTGAGGGCGCCGGTGGTCAGGATGCCGGCGATGGCCTCCGCTATCTCGGCCCGGTCGTCCGGCGGAAACACGATCCGTGCTGCATGTACGCCCAACCGGCACCTCTCGCTGTCGACCCTGGTCCGATACGCCTGATCCGTTGCGCCCGACCCGGTCCGGCGCGGTCCCGGGCATGACATGATCCCAGGAACAGGCCGGCCGCGTCTTGCGGTTTGAGCGCGTGTCGCATGCGCGGTTGCCGGCTCCGCGTTGCTGGCCCGCCCGTGCGCGCGGCCTGGCCATCCGGCAAGAGTAGCGATGGGGAGGGTGATGGCGGACCCGGCCGGCCGGAACGGACCCGCGGCCCGTTACGCCTTCCGCGCGGCCGCCGGCCTCGCGGCGGGGCTGGCTGTCGCGCAAGGCGGCCCTGGGATCACTGCGATCGGGCCGGTCAGGAAGGCGCTGTTCCCCCGGCTTTCCGGCCGCGGCGCGGCCGATCACGTGGCACTGACCTTTGACGACGGCCCGGATCCGGAGTCCACCCCCGGCTTCATCGAGCTGCTCGGCGGGCGGCAGGCCCGGGCCACTTTCTTCCTGCTCGGCTCCATGGCGGCGCGGGCGCCGCAGCTTGCCGCGGAGATCCCGCTGGCTGGCCATGAGGTCGGCGTGCACGGCTGGGATCACCGTCACCTGACGCTGCGCGGCCCGCGGGCAACCCGTGACGACATCGCGCGGGCGGTGGACGCGGTGGCCGCCGCGACCGGGGTGGTGCCCCGGCTGTACCGGCCACCGCACGGGGTGCTGACCGGGGGCGCGCTGGTTGCCGTGCGGCAGCTTGGCCTGACCCCGGTGCTGTGGGGCAGCTGGGGCCGGGAGTGGTCGCGCGGGGCGACGCCTGAGTCGGTGTACGCGGCGCTGACCCGGGACTTGCGCGGCGGCTGCACGGTGCTGCTGCACGATTCGGACTGCACCTCGCCGCCCGGCTCGGCGCGAGCGGCACTCGGCGCACTGCCGATGCTGCTTGACGAGTGCGAGCGGCGCGGGCTGCGGGTTGGCCCGCTGGGCGAGCACGGCCTGCGCTAGCGGGCGCTAGCGGCGGGCGCGGGCGAAGTCCAGGGCCTCGCGGGCAAGGGGCAGCCACGGCTGGCCGGAATCCGGGTCGAGACTGAGCCATTCCTTCATCGGGGTGCCCTTGTTCGCGTCGAAGCGGACTCCGTGGCCGGCCGCGATGAGCGCATCAACCCGCGGCGCCGGCAGCTTCAGCACCAGCCGCTCGCGCACCAGCATCGCGAAGATCTTTCCCTCGAAGCGGAGCGCAGTCCGGCCGAAGCCACCGCCGCCCTGTGGCGGGGTGACGCCGGCACTGCCGAGCAGTTCTTCAACCAGGTCCTCGTAGCGGTCTTCCGGCCGCATCTGGCCGGCCACCTCATCGCACTGGCCGGCCACCTCATCGCACTGGCCGGCCACCTCATCGCACACGGCGCCAGCGTAACCCCGGGCACCGACGACACCGCGGCTAGCTAGCTAGCTGCGTGCTGGCCGGGGTGGCGTGCAGCATCCATACGTTAGGTTCCCAGTACCGTCCGACGCCTTCTGCTACCGCGAGTGGCGCAAGCCCGCCCGGGAAGACGTAATCGCCGGGCTGCGGCAGTTCCATGCCGGTCCAGCGCTCCCAGTCAGCGACTGGCGCCGTGATCTCCATCGACCGTGGCTCGGCGCGCAGGATCGTCGCGCCAAGCCGGGCGTGCACGCGCATCCAGGGATCGAACGGCAGGCCGTCGCCGCGGCTCCACCGGGAGTACGCCTCGATCGGGATGAGCGGGTACCGGTCCTTCATGCTCGGCCGGACCGGGGCGACGAGCGGCCCCAGGCCGGCCGCGCGAGTTGCCGCTGCCATTGCCTGGATGATCAGCCGGCTGAGACCCTGCCCTTGCCGGTCGCTCGCTACCTCGGCGGCAAGCGCGGACACCGCGGTCGGCGCCGAGTCATCCGACACGGCTCGCAGGCCGACGGCGTCTATGCCGGCTGGCAGATCCGCGAGCGAGCCGTCCCACCGGAACGGGATGGCCCGGCCGCGCCCGACAATGCGGTCGACGGCGTCGTCATACAGGAGCAGCTGAAACCGCGCATACCGGGGCACCAGTTGCCCGAAGTACTCGCCGCTGCGGTTGCCGTGCATGTTGTACTCGGGCCAGATACCGCTGAACAGCGGCGCTGCCCGCCGCCACAGGTCGGGCCGCTCCTCGGCGGTAAAGATACTCAGCGACGACCCCGCCGGAAGTACCACTCCGTCCATGCCGGTCATGCTGTCACGGGGGGCCAGCCCGGAATCGCCTGCCCTCGCTGTATACAGGCCGGGCGGACCGCGGCGAGCCCTATGTGCTGGGACCAGATCGTGAATCCCGGTCAATTGCAAACGCCAGATGTATCGAGTGACCC
>WNEY01002105.1_pt1 | contig 14484 bp, 13 predicted proteins | sample 5400531 | NCBI WGS metagenome assembly WNEY01 (sample SAMN13153338, study PRJNA577476) | soil metagenome | isolation source: 200 cm saprolite under Douglas fir tree site 1 | place: USA:California | collected 2015-04-18
CGCAGATCTTGTTAGTGGCGAGGCACAGATACTGCGCCGTGGTCTTGAGACTTCGATGCCCGAGGAGCAACTGAATCGTGCGGACGTCGGTGCCGGCTTCCAGGAGGTGGACGGCGAACGCGTGGCGCAAGGAATGGGCCGTGATCGGCTTCGGAATCCCCGATCGCCGCTGCGCCCTCCGGCAGACGCGACTGACCGCATGGGTGGTGATCGGTTCGTCCGGACGATCGCCGGGAAAGAGCCAGTGCCCGGGTCGGCTCACCCGCCACCACTCGCGCAGGATCTCCAGCAGTTTGGGGGAGAGCATCACATAGCGATCTTTCTGCCCTTTGCCTTGTTCGACGCGGAGCACCATGCGCTGACTGTCGATCGCCGGAATGGTGAGGTGGACGGCTTCAGAGATGCGGAGACCGGCGGCGTAGCACGTGGTCAGGATGGCGCGATGCTTGGGGAGTCTGACACTGTCGAGAAACTGAACGACTTCGGCAGGGCTGAGCACGATGGGGACGGTCTGTGGCTGTTTGGGTGCAGGGATCACGGCTTCGACGGACCAAGATTGCGGAAGCGTCACGGTGTAGAGAAACCGGAGCGCCGCGACCGTGATGATGATGCTGCTCGGTGCGAGCTGCCGATCGTTGGTGAGATACACCAGGTACTGGTGAATCTCCTCAGGCCCCAACTGGGCCGGTGACCGGCCGAAGTGCCGCGCGAATCGGGAGACGTGCTCCGCGTACGCGCGCTGCGTCAGCGGTGACAAATTCCGAATCTGCATGTCCTCGAGCATGCGTCGCCGAAGCGGGGTCATATACGCTCCTTTGCCACGTGGCCTGGTCCATTCCAGGCGCGAGCATCGGAGCGTATCGAGACCCGAAGATCAAATCGTCGGGAAATCCATACGCGAGGATGGTGGTTGGTAGCTGGGGCTGGGAGCTACCGCGAAGCGGTTTAGTCCAACGGCCGTTATGCTAACCGCGAGACGGCCCTAATGTTTCGTCCGAGCACCTTTGAGGATCTCAGAGATGCGGAACGTTAAGCTCGTGGAGGGATCGCATCCGTCCAGCACGACGTGCGGCCGCTTCGCGCCAACGTCATCAACTCGTTAGTGTTTTTGCTGCAATTCGGCAAACAACGCAGATGACGATATCGGCTGATTGCCAAGTCGCTCCGCGGCCTCCTTGGTCATCAGCGTTGCCACACCGTTTCGGATTCGATAGGCACTGAATTCGCCACTGAACCAATAGGTTCTCGTACCGCTGTGGTAGCTGAGAAAGAGCAGAACCTCCTCGCCCACTCGGAACGTCTCAGACTCAGGATAAATGTTGACACTTGTAGAGAGATGAAGTCCATCCGCGGTACTCAAACTGCCCCCAGTATGTTGTGCGACAATCGACGAAACCATCCCGGGTGTGCGAAATGAGTCAGGTCGCTGTTGCTTGAAAGCCTGGATCGGGGCGATTGTGTATTCGGTTATGACGTCAGATTGATCGGCACTGAGATGCGTCGTCACACTGGTCACGCGACCGTTAACCACTAGGTCAACTCGCGACATCAAATCCCTTGGCCGAGAAATAGGTGCATCTATGTCGATGGTATGGGTAGCCGACCCGCCGTGCAGCCGGGCGATCTCCGGTAGCGTTTGTCCGAGTGCGGAGAGTGGGCTCAACACGAGCAGGGATGCCAGAGCGACAGTACCGATTGACATTTTGGTCTCCTTTCCTTCCCGCTAACCGCAGGTTTCTGCGGGCAAGGTGGTCGATCGCTCCCAGGGTATGCCGGTCGGCAGGGTCTCTCGGCGCGTGGCCAAGTGCCGAACGGCCTCGCCGATGATCTCGAGGTTCCGGATAACCGCGTCAACCGTCTTCTGGTCCGCTTGAAACTGTTCGAACGTCAAACCCTCGACGTAGCGCTCGATTCGGACGATGGCCTCGAGAATGTCCTCGACGCGCAGTCGCCATTCCCTAGCCGGCAACCACCGCCTCGCTGAGGATCCTGTCCCGGAGTTGCGGCTTGAGTGCTGCGTGCGTTACCAGCTCGACCCGGCGGCCGAGGCGCGCACCGAGCTCGCGCTGCAGCCGCACGAACTCAAACAAGCCGACAGGCCGGCCGAATTCGACAAGCAGGTCGACGTCGCTGTCCTGTCGGCCTTCATCCCGGGCGAATGAGCCGAACAGGGATAGTCGAGCGACACCGAAGGCGTCCAACAGCGGACGACTGTCACGCAGTGCCTTGAGGATCTCCTCTCGTCGGAGCGATACCTGCGTCGTCATACCGCGATTCTAGACAGCGGGCCTCAGAAACATCATGTACGTTCCAACATCGGGCCGCCCATACGTCGGCTCGATGCGCCGTGGTCCGGTGTCCAGAAGCGTGAGACTGTGAAAGAGTGCTTCGTACGCCGCGACCGGTCTGCCGATCGTGCACATGCCGTTGGGGTCGTCGACCGCGCCGGCTCTGTGGCTCGGATCGGTCTCCTCGCAGATCAAGAGAAAACCGCCAGGGCGCAGGATGCGCGATATCTCGCCCGCGGCGGCCGCCACCAATGGATCCGTGAGGTGCTGCAGCACGGTAAACGTCAGAACACAGTCGAAGCGCTCGTTGGAGGCGGGCAACCGCGCAAGCGAATCGATTTGTTGGAATCGGATCGCGGGCAGGAGCCGTGTGGCCTCGTCGACGAAATGCGGCTCCCGTTCGAACCCGACCACTTCGTCGAAGAATTCGGTCAGGACGACGGTCATCCGTCCGTAGCCCGCGCCGACTTCGCAGGCGGCGGGGAGTCGCCGGCGGCCGAGGGCGCGGCTCAGAAAAGTGCGCACGTCCTGGTGCTCGACGTACGTTCGAACGGCAAACGCAGCCTCGCGAACGTCTACGACGTGCTCCTGCTGCCAAACGGCGCGTCGAGGCGTGTTCATGGTCCCGCCCGGGAGTACCCTGCCGGCATATATCAACCAATCATGCTCCAGCGAAAGACCGCCGCGAGAGGATCTACTGCCCCGGCACGCGCTCGAAGATTTCTATTGTCGGGTTGATGTTGCGCAGAAAGCTCCCCATCTCGGGATCGCGCCTCGGACCGACGAGATCCTTGTGCCCTCCGGGCAGCCACGGCCACGGACTCGGCGCCCGTGTGGTGAACACCAGCCGGTAACCGCCGGTTCCACTGCGAAGCCTCGACAGGATCTGCCCGAGCGGGCTGTCGGCCGGCTCGGTCAGCGTGTAATCGGCATTCACGATGAAAAACCGGGGCCGCAGCGTGGCGAGCGCTTCACTGTCGTAGACATCAGCGGAGTTGATCCCCGTTGTCCGCGGCATATAAGTGGTGAAGCTGCTCGTCGCCACGAGATCGTCGGGGCCCGCGCGGGTGGCGAGCCAACGCTCCGCCGCATATCGCGAATCCCTCAGCATCAGCGCGTCGACCGTTGCGCTGTAGAGCAGTGTGTAGAGAAACACTGCGCTCACGGCGATCATCCGCCACATGCGGAACGGCGCGGCAGGCGACGTCAGCCGATCGAGCGCGTATCCGCCGAACAGCGCGAGAATCAGGACGACCGGCATCATGAACCTGTCGTAGTTGTACAGGACGACGTTGATGAACCCGAGGTAGTACGACACGACCGGCAGGAGCAACCAGATCGCCACTCGCCGCCGCTCAGGCATCACCAGCGCCAGGATGGTTCCTGCAACGGCGACGATGAACATCGGCCCTCCCCAGCTCTGCGCCACCAGGCGAACGGTGAGGTCCAGCAGCGCCAGCCGCCCCTGAAACGTCGGCTCGAATCCGCGGTACCCCTCGGTGACGGGTCCAACGATGGTGCGGAAGTGACCGGCAAATCCGGACGCATTGAAGATCAGATTGTGGGACACGACGAACACGACAACCGCCGCAACCGCGGCGATGCCCAGGCGTCGATCCGTCGCCGCGCGCCAGAACGGGCGCGACAGCCCGGCTCGCGCGTTGCCCCGCCACATCTCGTAGATCGCGGCGACCGGCATCAGCAGGTACAGCCCGTACGCCTGATCCTTCGTGCAGACCGCGAGCGTTCCGGTCACCGCCCACCAGGCGTAATCGGACGCCGGCGCCCCCTCGAGGACGCGCAGGTAGAAGATCAACGAGATCGCAAACCAGCACAGGTAGGGCACGTCGACGTTGGCAGTCTTCGCGTAGTAGATGAACGGCGCCACGAGGGCCAGCATCGCAGCGGCGAAAAGACCGGCTCGCGCGCCGAACGCGCGGCGTCCGGCAAGATAGGTGGCGGCCACTGTCGCCCCGCCCATGACGACGCTGACCGCCCGGCCAGCCACCATCAATAGCGTTTCGACGAGGCGTGGCTGGAGGCCGACGAGCTGTTCGACGCCGATCACCGGCAGATATGCCAGCGTCAACGCGTAGTAATGCAGCGGCGGGTATTTGTCGTACCACCCGTGAGAAAAGCGCTGTGCCCACGCTCTGACGAGATTGATCGGCACCAGCTCGTCGCCGACCCACACGCCATGTGGGAGGCCCCACCACAGCCCGACGATGTTCAGCGCGGCCGATCCCGCCACGATCCACCCCAGCGCAGGCCACGCGCCGTCGTGCATCAGCTGACGTCTCGACGCGGAGACGCGCGACTTCAGGCTCGCGATCCCGGGCCAGAACGCGAACGCAGCGCCGCAGAGCAGCGCGGCGAGCCATCCCCGCGCCGCCGCCGTGCCGGCGACGTCGAGCACGCGATCGAGAACGAAGCGCCCGTACGCGATGCGGCGCGGGCGCATCGCCCACGACGGTACCGGCTCGAACGGTCCGGCGCCGCGTTGCCACAGGAACGTCAATTCGGTGTCGCCGCCGGTCTGGACGTACTTGACGAACACCGCATGGAGGCCGCGCTCGAGCACGATCGTCGGACCGCTCTTCGCGCGAGCGGCGCGCCCGCCCCCGTTATCGACAACCACTTCCCTGTTGACGTACACCCAGGACCCATCCCTGGAAGAAGTCGCGAAGGTGTACGCGCCGGAGCCAGGCGCGACGAGCCATCCGTTCCAGGCGCCGCTGAACGTGCGCGGTAACGCGTCCCCGATGTCCCGGAGAATCTGCGCGGTGGACGGCGCGCTGCCGATCTCCGATCGCGCAGCGTCCCCGCTCCAGTCGGGGTTGGGGAAATACTGAGCGCGCAACCCGTCGGGTACCGGATCGAACCGTCGCGGTGCGACGATCGGCGCCGCGATCACGGTCGCCAGCGCGATCGCGACAGCCGCGGCGCGGCGGCGATGCGTCAGCGTGAGCGGCACGGCGTCATGAGAATAGGGCGCAGGATTTCTTGTATGCTACCTCAATTGCTCGGATGGACGACGGCACCACAATATCCGGCGCTTGCGGGTGCGATTGCCGTTTGGTGTTCCGGGTCGCGTGCAGCAGTCAGCCAAGACTCCTCCCCGCGTGATCGCGTTTCTCGTAGCGGCGTTCGCGTTCATTTTCGGCTGAGGTCCCAGCCTCGATCCGGCAATGAGTCGTGCGCAATGGATGCGTGCACAACCACGAAACAGCAGAGCGAGCCGCCGGGCGATCGCGTCGGACTCTGCGCGTCATGCCGGTTCGCCGAGATCGTCACTTCATCCCGGGGATCGACGTTCTATCTGTGCACGCTGTCAGAAGGCGATCCCAGATTCCCGCGGTACCCGGTGTTGCCCGTGACATCCTGCATCGGCTACGAGCGGAAGCCATGAGCGTCGCGACGCATCTCGGCATCGAGCTCGCGGAATACGACGGCCGCATTCGCACGTTCATTCCCGACTACGAGGAGATGCTCGGCGTCGCCGCGGCGGCCGTGCCGCCGCGCGCCCGAACGATCGTGGACCTCGGGATCGGCACCGGCGCCCTCTCGGAACGCTGCCTGCGCACCGCCGCGCGGGCACGCGTCGTCGGCATCGACGTCGACCGCGACATCGTGGCGCTGGCCGCCCGGCGGCTGGGCCATCGCGCGACCTTCCTGTCGGGCACTTTTCTGCGGACGCCGTTGCCGGCATGCGACGCGGTCGTCGCCTCCTTCGCGCTCCATCACGTTCGAACTCGAGCCGCGAAGGCCGCGCTGTATCGTCGCGTCCGCGCGTCACTCCGGCCAGGCGGACGATTCGTCACGGTCGACTGCCAGCCGGCGCTCGATCCCATGCTGCGGCAGGCTCAGCGTGACGCCTGGCTCGCGCATCTCCGGCGCTCCTACACGGCGACGAAATCGCGGGCGCTCCTGAGCGCCTGGTCGCGCGAGGACGTCTACGTGCCCCTCGAATCCGAGGTGAAGCTGATGCTGGGACGCGGGTTTCGGGTAGAGATCCTCTGGCGGCGCGGATCGTTCGCCGTCCTGGTGGCGGCCTGACATGTGATCTAGAATCGCACCATGTCAGCCGCGCTCGCTCATGCGTACATTCCTCCGCCGGATGACGATCCGAATCCGCGTCTCGGGGGCATGTCCTTCCTCGACCACCTCGAGGAGCTCCGGAAGCGGCTGATTCGATCGTGCATCGCGACCGCCGTCGGCGTCCTCGTCGCGTTCTTCTTCATCGATCGGATCTTCGCGTTCGTGTTCGCGCCGATGCGCACGGCGCTGCCGCCCGGCACGACGCTCATCTACACCGCGCCTGGCGAGGCCTTCTCGCTGTACGTCAACGTCGCGCTCATCGCCGGCGTGGCAGTCGCCTCGCCGTTCATCATGTTTCAGGTGTGGCGCTTCATCGCGCCGGCGCTCTATACGAACGAGAAGAAGCTCGCGATTCCGTTCGTGCTGTTGTCGTCGGCCGGCATCGGCGGCGGATGGCTGTTCAGCCACTATCTCGTGTTCCCGGCGACGATTCGGTTCTTCGGGATCTTCAACAGTTCGGACCTGCGGTTCATGCCTCGCGTTCAGGACGCCTTCGAGCTCTATACGCGGATGCTGCTCGGGATGGTCCTGGTGTTTCAGATGCCGACGGTGATCTTCTTCCTCGCCAGGATGCGGATGGTCACGGCGCGTTTCCTGGCACATAACACCAAGTACGCGATCCTGATCATCTTCATCGTCGCCGCCGTGCTGACGCCGGACGGCAGTCCCTGGAACCAGACGCTGTTCGCGGCGCCGATGATCGGCCTTTACTTGCTGAGCATCGTCATCGCGTGGGTCGTGGCGCCACGCGACAGTGAGTCGCAGTAGGTTCAGAACAGGGTCAGACCTCGGAGGGTCAGAGCAGGTGTCAGAACCGTCTTCAATGCCATCAGGTCTGACATCTTAGTACGCCTGCAGCAGACGCCGAAGCTTGCGCTCGGCGGCATCGTCGGCCGCGCCGCGGGTTTCGGCAGTCGCCTCAATCCCCAGGTCTTCATGGACATCGGTCTCTTTGACCTCGACGACCCTGGCCTTCCACCCTGACCCGTGTGGCTCCGAGAGAATCCAGTATTGGCGTCCCTTGAGTGCGATCTGCCTGGCCATCGATGTCCTCGCCGGCGATTGTTACGAAACTGTCCGTGGCCGTGACCGCAGTGTTCAAGGCTGGCACGCGGTGCCACTACGAATTAGCGCGGCACGCGCGCGTTTTTCGGCAGAAGCCCAAAGTTTTATCGGTCGATGACGACGATTTATGAGGGCTAAAGGATCGGCATTGATTTTGCGGTAGGGTGACTACCCGAATCTGCTGAGCGAGGGCTTGTATGTGGAATCTGTTGAGCTGCCTCTCCGGTCGCCATGCCTACGGCATGTGGTGTGACCCAGACGCGATTTTCCTGCGCTGCGCTCACTGCGGCAAGCGATCCTCCGGCTGGGCCATGGAGCCGAAGCTGCCGGTGACCACGCCGCGGGCGGCAGTAGTAGGGACGCCGGCAGCGTCAATCTCGCGCGTGATCCCATTCCAGCGCGCGGCGGCGAGCTAGGCCGCGCCCCTTCGGCCAAGGGGCGGCGAGCCAGGGCCGCTCTCGCTTCGGCATACTTGCGAAGTTGACAGTCCGCGTACGGCGCGATCACAATACACAGCCGTGCCGGTTCCGCGCATTACCAAAGAAGATCTGAAGCAGCGGCTCGACAGCGGCGTCCGCCTCGTGCTCATCGATGCCCGGCTCAAGTATCCCTACGAACACAGCACGTTGAAGCTGCCGGGCGCGATCCGCGTCGCCGGCGACTCGCCGACGCCGTCACTGCCGCGCGACCGCGAGATCGTCGTGTACGACTCGGACCCGAATGAGTTGGCGAGCTCGCACGTGGCGGCGCAGCTCATCCGCGAGGGCTATCGGGCCACGACCCTGAAAGGCGGCATCGCCGATTGGGTCGCGGCAAACCTCCCGACCGAAACCAAGGAAGCGCCCAAGCAAGCGCCGCCCGAACCGGGCGCACTGAAAGGCTAGCAGACCGTCTCGCCCCTACATCGAACGCTCCAGCATCTGGCCTCCCTCGCCATGATCCGCGGCGATGCCGTCGAGGAGTCAATGTTGACCCGCGCGGCTGCCCTCGTGCGCGCGCGGCAGATCGAATCCGAGGTCGATCTCGCTCCACTCTTCGACGCCCCTCCGCCCGACAGCGATCCTGACGTGCTCAAGCTCCTGCGCCAGATATACGAAGCCGGCGGCTGGGTCCTTCTCGAATCGGCCGTCGCGGATCTGCCATCCGACCTGCGATGGCTGTACGAATCGGACGCCGTGACGGTCGACCAGCTCACGGCCCTCCATCGAGCGTTCGGCGCCACGTCGGCGGCCGACCTGGCGACCCTGGTCCGCGAACAATTGCTCCGCAGCGCCGAGGACCTCGGCGCCAGCGTCGAAGCGGCGGTTGCCGCCGCCCTGCCGGGCCTCCGCGCCCAGGTTCCGCGTATCCCTCTCGGGCGCGCGACGGCGATTGCGGAACTGATCCTCGCCCCGTTGCGCGCGTCCCCGGTCGTCCAGTGGGCGTTGCCGGCGGGATCGCTGCGACGCGGGCAGGACATGGTGGGCGACATCGAGATCGTCGCGGCCACGGACCGCCCGGCCGAGGTCATCGACGAGCTGGTGCACCTGCCTGAGTCCTCGCACGTCCTTCACCGGAGCGCTCGACAGCTCTACGTTCTCAGCGACCGGCTGCAGGTCGGCGTCCGCCTGCCGGAGCCGGCAAACGCGGGATCCGCGCTGCTCTACCTGACCGGATCGACCGCGCATCTCGACGCCGTGCGTGCGCACGCCGCGGCCGCAGGCTGGACGTTGAAGGCCGGCGGGCTGTGCTCGAGCGACGGCGCGATGCGGCCCGCGGCCACCGAGGAGCAGATCTACGCCACGCTCGGCCTGCCGTATATTCCGCCGGAGATTCGCAACGGCGAGGGCGAGGTGGCGGCGGCGCAGACCGGCAGGCTGCCGGCGCTCGTGACCCGCGGCGACATCCGCGGCGATCTGCACATGCACTCGCTGTGGAGCGACGGCCGCGATCCGATCGACGCGATGGTGCAGACGTGCCGCGCGCTCGGGTATGAATACATGGCGATCACGGACCACTCGCCGCATTCGGCCGCCTCGCGCAACCTCACTGTCGACGGCGTCTCGAAGCAGGCGGAGGAGATCGCGGCGCTGCGGGAACGGCATCCGGACATCGCAATCCTCCATGGGTGCGAGGTCGACATCCTTCCGGATGGCCGTCTCGATTTCCCCGACGGGATCCTCGAGCGCTTCGACATCGTCATCGCGTCGCTGCACGAGGGGGCCAGGCACTCGCCGGATCAGCTGATGCAGCGCTACGTGTCGGCGATGTCGCATCCGCTGGTGGCGATGATCACGCATCCCACCAACCGCCTCGTGCCAGGCCGCCGCGGCTACGACCTCGATTACGATCGGCTGTTCGCCACCGCCGTGGAGACGCGCACGCTCGTCGAAATCGACGGCTCGCCGTCGCACCTGGATCTGGATGGCGCGCTGGCGCGCCGCGCGATTGCCGCTGGCGCCACCGTGGCGATCAACAGCGACTCCCATCGCGCCGAACTGCTCGACCGGCAAATGCAACTGGGCGTCGTCACGGCGCGGCGCGGCTGGGTCGAGCCTCGGCACGTCGTCAACACGCGCCCGCTCGAGGCGGTCCGCGCCCAGATCGCCGCCAAGCGCGGCAGCCGCTGATCGCGGGCATGCATCGCCGCGGTCTCCTATCCGCGCTCGCCGTCGCGTTCGCGGCGTTCGCGCTCTACCGATCCGCGCTGCTGCCCGACTTCGATCTGGGCGACACCGGATCGCTGCAGACCACGGTCAGCTCGCCCTACATCACGCCGCGCGAAGCGTACCCGCTGTATTTCGCCCTCGCGAAGGCGTTTGTCCGGCTCACGCGCAAGGAGCCCGCCGCGGCGCTGAACCTGGCGTCGGCGGTGGAAGCCGCGGTGGCGTGTGGGCTGATGGTGCTGGCCGGGGCCGAGCTGTCCGGTTCCATCGCCGCCGCGTCCGCGGCAGCCCTGCTCTTCGCAGTCTCGTACACGTTCTGGAGCCAGGCGGTGATCGCCGAAGTCTACGCGCTCCACACGGTGTTCATCACGCTCACGCTGCTGCTCGCGCTGCAATGGGCCAGGCGTCCGACCGACGGACGGTTGCTGCTGTTCTTCGCCGTCTACGCCCTCGGCTTCGGCAACCACCTCTCCATGATTCTGCTCGCGCCGGGCTTCACGATCTTCCTGCTGATTTCCGGCCCGCGCGGATGGCGGTCGGTGTTGAGGCCTCGCGTGGTGGCAATGGCGCTCGCCTGCGCGATGCTCGGCGCGCTGCAATACACGTGGAACCTGCACACGTTGTGGCTGCTGCCGGACCCGCCGCACGGCATCGTCGACGCGCTGCAGCGGTTCTGGTTCGACGTCACCAAATCCGACTGGCGCGACACGATGGTGATGCACGTGCCGCAGTCGCTGCTCGCCGACCACCTGGCGATGTATTGGTTCGATCTCCGCCAGCAGTTCGGGATCGCCGGCGCGGTTCTTGGCGCCGCGGGACTCGGGCACCTCGCGGTCGCAGACTGGCGCCGCGCGGTTCTGATGGCGGCGTTGTACGCCGCGAACGTCATTTTCGCGTACAGCTACAACGTTGGCGATGCGCATGTCTTCTACCTGCCGTCGCACCTCGTCGTCGCGATGCTGGCGGCGCCGGCCGTGATGATGGCCGAGAGAATTGTCCGGCGCGCCGCGCCGGTCGCCGCCGCCTGCCTCGCCCTGTACGCGGGCGCCCGCGCGTATCGTGACTACCCGGCGCTCGATCGCAGCCACGACGATCGGCCGACGGCAGTCCTCAGCGCGCTCACGGCCGGCGTCGACGATCGGCACGCCATTCTGCTCACCGACTTGAACTGGCAGGTCCAGAACGGGCTCTCGTATTACGCCAGCGTCAAACGGCCCGAAGTCGCCTGGTGGCGGATGCCCGATGTGCTGCTGTACGCGCCGGCGCTGGTCGCCGACAACCGCGCCATCGGACGAGAAGTGCTGCTGACCGAGCGCGCGCGCGCGTCGGCGGTCGCCGCGTACGGACCGTTGATGTCCGTCGCGGTCGATCCGCGGGTCGCGGCGCCGCGTCTGCCGGATGCCGCAGCGGGTCTCCCGCCCGGCACGCGCTACGTGCTGTGCGTGCTGCGTCCGTCCCGCGATTTGACAATCGACAAAGCTCAGCTCGGCGAACTGTTGCGGTCGCTGGCTGCTCGCAGGGTTTCGCTGCCCGAAGGCGACTACGCCGCCGCAGCAGGCATCGTCGGCCGCGCGCCAGAGCGGGTCACGGGGGCGATGCGACCGTTCCACCAGCGCGTCGAGCTCGACGGTGTGAGCGTGGACATCCGCATGGAGTCGTGGCTCGCGTCGGACACGATCCGGCGGATGGGCTTTGGCCATGTCGTCGCCGCGCGCCAGCACACGCTGATCGTCGAGCGTGGCGTGAGCTTCGCGGCGTTTGACGAATCCGGGCGGCCGATTCGAACCGCCTACGCGTCGAACATCTTCGCGCCGCAGCCAAGGTACGCGGTCCGGCTGACGCCGGACACGACGTACGCTGCTGCAAAACCGTAGGCGACGCCAAAAAAGGTCGCCCTGCATTTGAGTACCTCGTCGTGACCGTTGTAGCGGCACCCAAGCCGCAGATGAGCGAGCGGACGCTGCCTCAGCCGTAAGGCACCCTGCGATGCATGGCGACGCTTTCAGGGTCGCCGAAACCTTGGCGGGACCGTGATCCGCGCATCCGGTGTTATCGTTGACGTATGTCCAGGTCCTGGAGAGCGATCGTGTGCGGCGTCGCGGTCGTCGCAGCCACGATCACGCTTCGCGCCGATGTCACCGCGCCTGAGCTCGCTGCGGCGATTCAGCGCAAGGTCGACGGCATCAAGGATTTCTCGGCCGACTTCACCCACACCTACGAAGGCGGCGTGCTCCGCAAGCAGATCACCGAGCGCGGTCATCTGCTCGTGAAGAAGCCCGGCAGGATGCGCTGGGACTACTCGGTGCCCGAGCCGAAGCAGTTCGTGTCCGACGGGGTCAAGATGTACTCCTACATTCCCCAGGACAAGCAGGTGATCGTCGCGACCGTGCCGCCCGAGGACGAGGCGTCCACGCCGACGCTGTTCCTCGCGGGCAAAGGCAGCCTCACGCGCGACTTCACAGCCTCGCTCGTCGATACACCGGCCGGCATGCCGCCCGGCACCCGCGGGCTGAAACTGGTCCCCAAAACACGGCAACGGGACTACGATTGGCTCTTGCTGGCGGTCGATCCCGGCAGCCTCGCGATCCGCGGGCTGCAGACCGTTGACGGGCAAGGCGGAAAATCGAGCTTTTCCTTCACAAATCTGAAGGAAAACGTCGGTCTGGCCGATAAAGAGTTCGCGTTCAAGATTCCGCGGGGTGCTGACGTTGTCTTTGCTCCCCCTCGTCCCTGAAGCCCGCCTCCGCGATTTCGCCGCGTGGCTGGCGCTCTGCCTGCTGGCCACGGGCTGCGCGAGCTCCGGCGCCTTTCGCCGCGGTACCGACGCCGAGCGGCGTCAGGACTTCGATCTCGCCGTCGTCGAATACACGAAAGCGATTCGGATGCGTCCCGCCGACACCGACGCGCGGCTGGCGCTCGAGCGCGCCAAACTGCGCGCGTCGCAGGATCATTTCGCCCGCGGCCGGCGCTTCGCGGCCACGGGCAAACTGGATCAGGCCCTCGTCGAATACGAAGTGGCCTCCGAGCTGAACCCGACCAACGGCGACGTCGAAGACGAGCTGCACTCGACGCGCAACAAGCTGCGCGCGAAAATTGCCGTGGCGCGCGAAGGCAAGACCGAGCTGCAGACACTGATCGAGCGCGCGCGCGATCTCCCGCCGCCCGGCATGGACCTGCCGCAGGGCGTGAAGATGCCCGCGTCGCTCACCTTCCGCGATGCCACGAGCCGCGACGTGTTTACGGCCATCGCGCGGCTCTCCAACATCAGCCTGATCTTCGACTCGGCGTTCCGCGACACACCCGTCACCGTCGACCTTCGGAACGCCACGCTCGACGACGCGTTGAACACGGTCGCCGGCGCGACGCGCACGTTCTTCCGCGTCACCGCGCCGAAGACCATCGTGGTCATCCCGGACACGCCGGCCAAGCGCCGCGAGTACGAAGAAGAGGTCGTGCGGACGTTCTACCTGAGCAACGCCGACCTGAAAGAAACGATGGACCTGCTGCGAATGGTCCTCGACGCGCGGCGTATCTCGCCGACGACCGCCACCAATGCGCTCACGATCAAGGACACGCCGGAGCGCATCTCGGCCGCTGCACGCGTGCTCTCGGCTATCGACAAGGCCCGCCCCGAGGTCATCATCGACGTCGAGCTGCTCGAGGTGAATCGCACGAAGCTCCTGGAGTACGGGCTGCAGATTGCCTCGCCTGGTTCGTCGGGGATCAACGGGAGCGCCAGCATCTCGTCGGCGAAGACGGACGCGAGCAGTGCCGTCACGCTTCAGACGCTCCGCAACCTGTCGCAATCGGACATTCTGCTCGCGGCCCTGCCGTCGCTCTATTACCGGCTGCTCAAGACCGACTCCAACACGCGCACCCTCGCCAACCCGCAGCTGCGCACGACGGATGGCACGCCGGCGACGGCCCGGTTCGGCGAGCAGGTGCCGGTGCCGGTCACGACGTTCGCGCCGATCGCCACGGGCGGTGTGGCGCAGCAGGCCATCACATCGTTCAACTACCAGAACATCGGCGTCAACATCGACATCACGCCGCGCACCCATCACGACGACGACGTGTCGCTGACTCTGAAAGTGGCGGTGACGAATATTTCCGGCACCGGCTTCCAGGGTCTGCCGACGTTCGGCAATCGCGAGATCAACACGATCATCCGGCTGCGCGACGGCGAGACGAACATGCTCGCGGGCCTTATTCGCGACGACGAACGGCAGTCGCTGGAGGGGGTCCCGGGGTTGATCGATCTGCCGCTGGTGGGCCGGCTGTTCGCGCACTCGCAGAAGACGACCAATCAGACGGACATCATCCTGACGCTCACGCCGCATATCATCCGCCTGCTCGATTTGAGCGAGGCCGATTTACGTCCGTTCCGC
>WNEY01002106.1_pt1 | contig 14484 bp, 16 predicted proteins | sample 5400531 | NCBI WGS metagenome assembly WNEY01 (sample SAMN13153338, study PRJNA577476) | soil metagenome | isolation source: 200 cm saprolite under Douglas fir tree site 1 | place: USA:California | collected 2015-04-18
CGCATCCACTCCGGCTCCTTCTTGTGCTCGGCGATCGCCTCGACGACCTCATGCGAGATGCCGCGCCCGGACTTGAAGAAGTACGCCTCGGCCTCGTCCGGATTGGAGAAGCCGTAGCGATAGTCCTCGCGGATCTGCTTGACGACTTCGGTCTCAGTCGCCAACTGTGGTCACCTCCGGCGTGAACGCTTCGTAGCCCTCGGCCTCGAGCTTGTGGGCCAGCTCGGGACCGCCTTCCTCCACGATACGCCCACCGACCATCACGTGCACGAAATCGGGCTCGATGAAGTTGAGGATCCGCTGGTAATGGGTGATGACCACGGCGCCCATATCCGGTGAGACGAGCTCCTGTACCCCGTTCGCGACGATCCTGACCGCGTCGATATCGAGACCTGAATCCGTCTCGTCGAGGACGGCGATGCGAGGCTTCAGCATCGCCAGCTGGAGGATCTCGACGCGCTTCTTCTCGCCGCCCGAGAAGCCGTCGTTCAGGTAGCGCGACGCGAGCTCGCGCGAGACCTTGAGCCGGTCCATCTGGGCGAGCAGCTCCTTGCGGAACTCGGGGATCGGCACCGGGTCGTCCTCGCCGCCGGCGCGGGCCTTACGGATCGCGTTGATCGCGCTGCGCAGGAAGCTGGTGACGGTGACGCCCGGGACGGCGTGCGGGTACTGGAAGGCGAGGAAGAGGCCGCGCTGCGCCCGCTCGTCTGCCTCCAACTCGGTCAGGTCCTCGCCGTCCCAGAGGATCTGGCCCTCGGTGATCTCGTAGGCCGGATGGCCCATGAGCGCGTAGGCGAGGGTCGACTTCCCCGAGCCGTTCGGGCCCATGACCGCGTGCACCTCGTTGGGGTTCACGGCGAGGTCGATGCCCTTGACGATCTCGGTCCCGTCCTCGAGGGCGACATGCAGGTTCTTCAACTCTAGTAACGCCAACTTTGTGACATCCAGTGTCGAGATGGGAAGCGGCCCGAGCGGCCAATTAGTAACCCCATGGTAGCCAATGCGGTCCCGATTCCGATCATCCTTCCGTGGAGCCGGAGCCGAGTCCACGCGGTGGATTCCCGTCACCCCCCATTTCGGCGTCCAAACCGCTACCCTGAGCGCATGCCAAACGTCGGCCCGTGGGAGATCATCCTGCTGCTTCTGCTGGCGCTGCTGCTGTTCGGTGCCAAGCGCCTTCCGGAGATCGGACGCTCGATGGGACGCGGTATGCGCGAGTTCAAGGACTCGGTCAGCGGCAAGGACCGCGACGACGAGCCTGCTGAGCTCCCCATGCAGACGACCGACGCTTCGATCGCAGCGCGCGAGCGCGAGCGCGACCCCGTCTAGTCCATGAAGCGGCTGCCGCGGCGCCTCCGGCCTGAGGCACCGCTTGCGGTGCCGACCTTCAGGACGCGCGAGCTTCTCGCGCGTCCGTCTGAAATGAGCAATCGACCCGCTCGTGCTCGCCGGCCCGCCCCGTCTGAACCATGAAACGGCTGCCGCGGCGCCTTCGCCATGGCGAGGAGGCGACGCTCGTCGAGCACCTCGATGAGCTTCGTGCGCGCATCTTCGTCTCGCTGGGCGCGCTCGTCGTCGGCTTCACGGTCGCGTTCGTCTTCCACCACCGGTTGATCCATTGGCTCAACCAGCCCCTGCCGCACAAGATCGCGCGCCCGATCACGCTGGGGGTCGCCGAACCGTTTCTCACGTCGGTGAAGGTCAGTCTCGCCGCCGGCCTCGCGCTCGCGCTCCCGGTCTTGCTCTGGCAGGTTTGGAGCTTCCTCGCACCTGCCGTCGAGGAGCACGCAGAGCGGACCGTCGCGATCTTCGTCGGCTTCGCCACGATCCTGCTCGTGGCCGGCGTGGCGTTCGGCTACTGGCTTGTGCTGCCGCAGGCCATTCACTTCCTGACGAACTTCGACGACACGCTCTACTACGTCCAGATTCGCGCGAGCAACTACTACTCGTTCGTGCTCACGGTGCTGATTGCGGTCGGCCTCGTTTTCGAGCTGCCGATCTTCGTGCTCGGACTCGTGCGTCTCGGCGTGCTCTCGACGAGGACGCTGCGCAAGAACAGGAGGCTCGGCTACTTCATCGTCGCGGTCGTGGCTGTGCTGCTGCCGGGGGTCGACCCGGTAACGACGACGCTGGAGGCCGTCCCGCTGATGGTGTTGTACGAAGGCTCCATCTGGCTTTCGGTGCTCGTCGAGCGCAGGTCGCTGCGCGTGGAAGCGGCTAGCCTTACCGAGCCGTGATCCAGGTTCTTTCCGCAGATTGGGTCCTGCCGATCGAAGGGCCGCCGATCGAAGGTGGGGCAGTGGCGATCGAGGGCGGCCGCATAGCAGCCGTCGGCACTGCGGACGAGCTCGGCGAGGGGACGCGCTACGAGGACGCCGTCATCGTTCCGGGCTTCGTCAACGCCCACTCCCACCTCGAGTACTCGGTCTATGCAGGCTTCGGCGACGGCCTGGGCGACTTCGCGGAGTGGATCACGCTCCACATCCAGCGAAAGGCGCGGATCGGCTGGGAGGAGTACGTCGACATCGCCAGGATCGGAGCTGGCGAGTGCCTCACCTCCGGGGTCACGACCGTGGGCGACTGCAGCTACAGCGGCGCGACTGCCGTCGCCTGCGCGGAGCTCGGCCTGCGGGCGACGGTGTACCTCGAGGTGTTCGGCTCCGATCCGGGACGGGCGCTCGAGCACTTCGCCGAGATCCGCGACCGCGCCGGTGATGCATTCTCCGACCGAGTCCGTCCGGGTGTTTCTCCGCACGCGCCCTACTCGGTCTCGCTCGAGCTCTATCGCGCGTGCGCGGAGCTCGGGCTGCCCATCGCGACGCACATCTCCGAGAGCCAGTCCGAGGTCGATTACCTCCTCCGAGGAGAAGGCGCGTGGGGCGGCTACAAGGATCTGCTCGTCGATCCTCCCGGCGCCACCGGAGCCCGTCTGCTCGCCGAGGACGGTCTGCTCGGGCCGCACGTCGTCGCGGCGCATTGCGTCGTGTTGGACGACGAGGAGATCGACCTGCTGGCCTCGACTCAGACCGGCGTTGCGCACTGCCCGCGCTCGAACGGCGCGCTTGGGTGCGGCGTCGCGCCGCTGGCCGAGCTCCGGGCGGCCGGAGCGCGCGTCGGTGTCGGAACGGACAGCCCCGCCTCCGCGCCGTCGTTCGACTTCTTCGAGGAGCTTCGGAGCGTGGTCCTCAACGCCCGGGCCAGGGCGCGCCGGCCCGACGTGCTATCCGCGGCCGAGGCGCTCGAGCTCGGGACGCTCGGCTCCGCCCGGGCACTTGGTCTCGACGCGGAGATCGGCTCGCTGGTTCCCGGGAAGCGCGCAGATCTCGCTGTTGTCTCGCTCGCCGGCTCTCTGTATCTACCCTGGGAGGATCCCGCCGGCGCCGTCGTGTTCGGCGGCTCGCCCGACCGGGTGATTGTCACGTACGTGGACGGGGAAGCGCGTTACGAGAAGGGAGGAATGGATTGGCACGAGCTGACCGCCGCCGCGCACAGCGCGAGGCGCGCCATGCTCGCCCTGCCGGCCGCAAGGCCGGTGGCGGCACCGCGCGCGTAGCCGAGAGCACGATGTTCTTCCCGCGCCTGCGGAGCCAGGCGAAGTGGGCGTTCGTCTTCCTCATCCTCGTCTTCGGCGGCGGGTTCGTTTTCCTGGGAGTCGGCTCGGGTGGGCTCGACCTCGGCCAGCTGATCCGCGACGCCTTCGGCAACAAGGGATCCTCGACTGGCTCCATCTCGCAGGCGGAGAAGAACGTCCGGCTGCATCCGAGCGACCCGGCGGCGCAACGGAAGCTCGCGGACGTGCTGGAGAAGAAGGGCCGGGTCGACGAAGCGATCGTGGCCTGGACGCAGTACACAGCCCTCAGGCCGCGGGACACCACCGCACTGCGGCATCTGGGCGAGCTCGAGCTCGGGCAGGCTGACCGTTATTTCCGCGAAGCGCAGCTCGCCGCTCTGGCCCAGCAGGAAGCGAGCGCCGGTTCGAGCTTCACGCCGTCCCCCTCCGGAAAGTTCGGGCGAGCAGTAGGGCAGGACCCGATCGCATCAGCGGTGACCAGCAAGCTCAGCGGCCAGCTCCAGGTGGCGTCGGCCAAATACCAGGAAGCCGCACAGAGGGCTGTCGCCACGTACAAGCAGATCGTCAAAGTGAAGCCCGACGATCAGCAGGCGTTGTTCTCCCTTGCCCAGGCGGCGGACACGCTTCATCAGACCGCCGTCGCCGTCCACGCCTACAAGCGACTGCTCGAGTTCAAGCTTGATCCCGCCACCGCCACGCAGATCCGCGAACGGATCAAGACGCTCCGCCAGTCCTCCCAGCCGCCGCCGAGCGGGGGTTAGACTCCGCGCGGACGGGAAGACGCTCGCCGACAACAACTGCGGAAGACGATGAACTTCGACATCAAGACCGAGCAGCTAGGAGACGACGCCTATGTGATCTCGCTTGCGGGCGAGGTCGATCTCTACACGGCCCCCGAGTTCAAGCAGCAGCTGCTCGAGGTGATCGGGCAGGGCGGGAAACAGGTCATCGTCGACTTCAGCAACACGACGTTCATCGACTCGACGACGCTCGGAGTGCTCGTCGGCGGCGTCAAGCGCCTGCGGACGAACGACGGTCAGCTTTCCCTCGTGTGCAGCGACCGCAACATCACGAAGATCTTCGAGATCACAGGGCTCGACAGGGTCTTCACCATCCATCCCACGCGCGACGAGGCCGTCTCGCAGGTGAAGTCGGCCGACAAGCCTTCCGCGTAAGTTTTGTTCCGTCTCGTGTCAGCTGCCGCGGGAGGGGTGGCTGTGGCGTTCCTGGTCGTGGCGTGTGGAACCGGCGGGCTTCCGAGCGCAACGGCGGACAAGGAGCATGGGCGCAAGCTGTTCCTGGGCAAGGGCCTATGCGCGAGCTGCCACACGCTCGCGGCCGCTGGTGCAACTGGAACGATTGGGCCCAACCTCGACGACGCCTTCGCGCAGGACCGTGCGGACGGTTTCAAGGAATCCGCGATCCGCGCGATCGTCCACGATCAGATCAAGTTCCCGGGCCAGTACTCGGTCGCGTCTAATAACCCGGCGTTCCTCGAGCAGAACATGCCGGCGAACCTCGTCACGGGGAAGGACGCGGAAGACGTTGCCGCCTACGTCGCTGCCAACGCGGGCCTACAGGGCTATGCCGAGGCACAGGTCATCTCCGGAACGAACGGCAAGCTCATCTTCAAGCTGAAGTGCGGCGGCTGTCACACGCTGAAAGACGCAAGCACGACCGGCACGATCGGTCCCAACCTCGACCAGCTGAAACCGCCGTTCCCGCGCGTGAAGACGCAGGTGATTCACGGCGGCAGGATCATGCCGGCCTTCAAGAGCGTCCTCACTGACGCGCAGATCGCGGCTGTTGCGCGCTACGTCGCCAAACACGCCGGCAAGTAGTGCCTCCCGACATCCAGGAGTTCATCGAGGCCGGCCGCGATCGGCTGCCGGGACTGCTCGGCGTGCAGATCGACGAGATCGAAGAGGGTCACGTTCGGATGCACCTTCCCTTGCGCGACGAGCTGCTCGCACCGAACGGCTACCTCCACGCGGCAACGGTCGTCGCGCTCGCGGATTCGGCCTGCGGCTACGGCTGCATCGCGTCGCTGCCGGATGGGGCCACGGGCTTCACGACGATCGAGCTGAAGACGAACTTCCTCGGCACTGCGCTGGAGGGCACGCTTCGGTGTGAGTCTCGCCGTGTGCACGGCGGCCGAACGACGCAGGTCTGGGACGCGACCGTGACGGACGAGTCCGGAAAGGTCCTCGCCCTTTTCCGTTGCACGCAACTCCTGCTCTACGCGCAGCCGAAATGACTTTGTGGCTCAGAGCCACTTACTTCATCCGACCGTGTTTCCTCCGTGGCCCTGGCGGCGTCTTCTCGAGTTTGTGGCTCTGAGCCACTAGCTCAGTCGCGGACGTCGTCGCGCTCGGCTTCGAGGTCGACGACCACGTGCGTGATCGGGACTGCGAAGCGCTCGCGTGCCTTTTCGACGACCCCGCGCTCGAGCCAGTGGGAACGGCCCTCCGGGTGGGTCGAAATGATGATCTGATCGGCGCCGAACGTGCGGAGCGCGTCCTCCATCGCCTGCAGCGGGTCGCCGTCACCCACCTCGCCGCGGGCCTGCACGCCGGCTTCAGCGAGCTTGGCGAGGCTCGCGTCGAGCCGTTCCTGAGCGGCGGCACGGGCCTGATCCTCGTCGGACACCCAGTGCTTGAGCGGAGAGTTGAGGGCCGGCGTCACGACGAGCACCTCGCCGCGGACGCCGCGGCTCTTCTCGAGGATCACCGAGCGCAGCGTGTGGCCCGCGACGGTCTCGTTGGCGACCACGAGGATCCGGCGCTCCCCTTCCGCGTGCGGCCGCGGCGCGGTCTGGGGCGGCCTCTCCTCCCGGCGGGCGTGCAGCCACCAGGCGAGCACTCCTGCGGTCAAGCCGACGAAGACTCCCAGCCCGGCCCAGGTCCCGCCGGCCACGGCCGCGGTCACGATCGCTCCGAAGTAGGCGATCGACGCGATCAGGAACCTGAACGCCTCGGCCTCGCTGCGCAGCGGGTTGATCATGGAGTCAGAGGAGGTAGACGGTCGAGTACACCACGATCCACATTACGTCTACGAAGTGCCAGTAGATCCCGCCGATCTCCACACCGTGGTGGTGCTCCGGCGAAAAATGCCCGCGGAACGCCCGGATCGTCATGAAGAGAAGGATCGAAAGGCCGACGAAAACGTGGGCGCCATGCAGGCCGGTCAGGCAGTAGAAGATCGTCCCGAAGGCGCCGTCGTGGGGGGCGAACCCGACACGCGAGTACTCAATCGCCTGCGTCAGCAGGAACACCAGCCCCATCAGGAACGTCAGGAGCAGTCCTGCCTGCAGACCCGCTCGGTTACCGCGCTTGATCGACTGCAGCGCCCAGTGCATCGTGAAGCTCGAGGTGACGAGGATCGCCGTGTTCACTCCGGCGACGAAGATGGGCAGCTCGAAAGGCGCGGGCGGCCAGTCGATTCCGTTCACCACGCGCACGAAGAAATACGCCGTGAAGAACGAGCCGAAGAGCATCACCTCGGAGGCGATGAACAGCAGCATCCCGAGCACCGACGCGCTGACGCGGGAGCTGTGGTGCGCGGCCGGCGGGCCGTGATGGGCGGCTTCGGCGTGCGCAGCCATTAGGCGGGCACCTCGCTCGGGGCCATCACGTGCTCGACGGGGAGGTTGGTCTCGCTCTTCAGACGCTCGACGAGGTCGCGCCGCAGCCAGCCCGAGCGTTCCGGGCCGAACGTCGAGACGATGATCTCGTCGACTCGTTCCTCGCGCATCGCCTCGAGCGCCGCCGAGAACGGATCCGGATGCGCTACCTGTCCGTGTGCGTCGACACCCGAGCCGCGGAGCTCGGCGAGCGCGCGCTTCAGACGCCGCTCGGCCTCGGGGTGCGCTCCCTCGGAAGGATCGCTCTGCGGAGAGACGATCAGGAAGCTCGCGTTCCCGCCGGCGGCCCGCTCGCGGATCGTGTCCAGCAGCTGTGGACCGAGGACGGTCTCGTTCGCGATCACGAGCACGTTCTGCTGGCCCGTCTCCGCGCCGATGTCCACCACGACGTGCTCGAGCGGGCGATCGCCGGCGACGTTGCGGATCCGGTCGATCACGTTCTTGCGCAGCCAGCCCGACTTCTGCTGCGGATGGGTGGCGACCACGATCTCGTCGACGCGGGGCTCGAGCTGAGCGAGTGCGTCGCGGACGGCGGTGACCGGGTCGGTCTCGACCACCAGACCGTGTGCGGAGATCCCCGCCTCGTGGAGCATCGAGAGCGTCCGGTCGAGCCGCCTGCCCGCCGCTGCGCGTCGCGTGTCCTCGTAGACGACGTACGCGCGCCGCGGCTGGTTGACCGGACAGATGACCGTGACGCGGAGCTCCCCGGCACTGCGCCGCTCGACCGCGTCGATCAGCTTGCGTCCCGTGACCGTCTCGTTGGCGACGACGAGAAGATGCATCAGCGGGGTTGGACCTCAGTTGCCGCCCGGTCGCCGTTCAGGACGGCGTGCCGAGCGCCGGGCACACCGTACTCGTACGGGTTCCCGACCACCTGAGGGATCTCGTCGAAGTTGAATATCGGCGGCGGGGATGACACCTGCCACTCGAGCGTAAGCGATCGCCAGGGATTCGCCTCCGCGACCGGCCCACGGCGCATGCTCGTGACCATGTTGTAGAGGAACACGATCGTGGAGGCGCCGAGCGCGAACGACGCGACCGAGATGAAGAGGTTCCAGTGCGCGAACGTCGGCGCGTAATCCGAGACACGACGCGGCATTCCCTGCGTTCCGATCAGGTGCATCGGGAAGAAGGTCAGGTTGAAGCCGACGAACGTCAGCCAGAAGTGCAGCTTCCCAAGCCGCTCGTCGTACATCCGGCCGGTCATCTTCGGGAACCAGTAGTAGATCCCGGCGAAGATCGTGAACAGCGAGCCCCCGAACAACACGTAGTGGATGTGCGCGACGACGAAATACGTGTCGCTGACGTGGATATCGATCGGCACAGCGCCGAGGTAGATCCCGGAGAGACCGCCGATCACGAACATGGAGATGAACCCGACCGCCCACAACATCGGCGTCGAGAAGTTGATCTTCCCTTCCCAGATCGTGGCCAGCCAGGAGAAGACCTTGATCCCGGTCGGCACGGCGATCATGAGCGTCGTGATCATCATCGGCACGCGCAACCAGGGCGCCATCCCGGAGACAAACATGTGGTGTGCCCAGACGGAGAAGCCGAGGACGAGGATCGCCATCAGCGACAGCGCCATTAGCCGGTAGCCGAAGATCGGCTTGCGGCTCATCGCGGAGATGACCTCCGAGGCGATCCCGAAGCCGGGCAGCATCATGATGTAGACCGCCGGGTGCGAGTAGAACCAGAAGATGTGCTGGTAACCGAGCGGGTAGCCGCCGGCAGCCGTGTCGAAGAAGTGCGTGTGCATGATGCGGTCGAACATCACGAAGAACTGCGAGCCGGCGATGAAGGGTGTCGCGATCACGACCAGCAGCGAGGTCGTGAAGTTCGCCCAGACCAGCAGCGGCATGCGCCAGAAGGTCATCCCCGGCGCGCGCATCGTGATGATCGTGACGAGGAAGTTGAGCGCGGTCATGATCGAGCTCGCGCCCGCCCACTGGACGCCCATGTTGAAGAAGATCGTTCCGAGCGGCTGGTGCACCGACAGCGGCGCGTAGCCCGTCCAGCCTGACGCGAACGCGCCACCGGGAACAAGGAAGCTCGACAGCATCATGATCCCGGCGATCGGGAGCAGCCAGTACGAGAGTGCGTTGAGGCGCGGGAACGCCATGTCCGGCGCGCCGAGCATCAGCGGCACGACGAAGTTCGCGATGCCCGCAAACGCGGGGATGACGAACAGGAAGATCATCAGCGAGGCGTGGACCGAGAAGAGCCCGTTGTACGTCTGGTTGTCGAAGAACTGCATCCCGGGCTTCGCGAGCTCGGCGCGCACGAGCATCGCGAGCAGCCCGCCGGCGAGGAAGAAGAAGATCGTGGTGGTCAGGTACTGGATCCCGATCACCTTGTGGTCGGTGTTGACGCGGAAGTAGTCCCGCCAGCTGTAGGCGCCGTGCCCCGAGTGGTCCTCAGGCCGAGTCGGCGCCCCGATCGAGTAACGCACCCAGTAGTCGAAGGCGCCGATCCCTGCGAGGAACCCGATCGGGGCTGCGATCAGCGCACCGACGAGGATGATGACCTCGCCGAACCAGATCGGATGCCAGCTGCCCCACCAGCGACAGAGGACGACGATGCCGGAGCCGATGCCGAAGAAGAGCGGCGCCATCCACGCGGCGCGCAGGAGGCCGGGGTAGAGGAGGCGGCGCCAGCCGCGCGGCGGGGGCGGCGGTCCGTGCTGGACGGCGTGGACCTCGTGCTGCTCGGCGATGCTCGTCACGGACCCTTCTTCCTGGCCCACGTCTCGAAGGCGTCGGGCTGCATCACGATCACCCGCGACCGCATGAGCGCGTGCCCGAGCCCGCAGAGCTCGGTGCAGATCAGCCGGTAGGTGCCCACCTTGTTCGGCGTGATGTGGAGCGTCGGGTGGATCCCGGGCACCAGGTCCTGTTTCTGCCGGAACTCGGGCACCCAGAAGGAGTGGATCACGTCCTTCGCCGTCATGCGGAGGACGACGGAGCGGTTGACCGGCAGGCGCAGCACATCGGACCTCTTGTTGCCGTACCCGGGATAGCTATAGCTCCAGAAGAACTGCTGGGCGAACACGTCGACGCGGAGCGGATTCGCCCCGGCAGCATCATCCTTGGCGAGCACGATCGCGCTCACGATCGCGATCGCCGTTACGAGCAGCGCCGGCACGGCGGTCCAGGCGATCTCGAGCCCCGTGTGTCCGTGGATCGGCGGGCCGTCCGAATCGTCGTCGGGCTTCGCGCGGAACTTCCAGACCGCCATCACGCTCACCGCTGCGACGATCGAGAAGACGAAGATGCAGATGCCCGTCACGAACCAGAAGACGAAGTCGATCCGGCCCGCCTCGCGCGACGCCGAGTGGGGCAGCCAGTCGGGGATCAGCGCAACAGCGGACGCGACTGCGCCGGCCAGGACGCCGATCACGATCAGCTGGACGATCGAGCCCCTCCGCACGGACGCCGCGAGCCTACTTCAAGCGGCCTTCAAAGTGCGGCGTTTCCGGCGGGCGTGGGCCGGGAACCGAGCCTTCCAGCCGAAAGGAGGCTGAATGGGACTTGGAGTTGGAATCTTCCTGATCGCTGTCGGCGCGATTCTCGCGTTCGCGGTCAACGCCACGTCTGGGGCGGTCGACGTTCAAACCGTTGGCTGGATCCTGATGGGAGTCGGCCTGGCGAGCGTCTTGCTCTCGATGCTCTTCTGGCAGTCGTGGGCCGGACCCGGCTACTGGACGCGCCGCCGCACCACGTACGTCGACGAAGGACCGCCGGCGGCACCCCCTTACTAGAAACGAAGAGTCGCTGACGAGACGGCCTGCGGGCCGTCTCGTTGCATTTCGCGCTTTACCCTTCCGCGCCGCGCTCGGGCGGCTCGTCCTTCGGCGCCGGCTTGCCGCCGAACATCCCCTTGATCCAGCGACGCAGCCTTCTCGCGGCGAAGCTCTCGTCCACGTCGCCGTGAGCTTCGGTCTCATCGGTCTCGCGGCCATCCTCGTCAGGAGTCTCCGCCCACAGGACCGATCCGCCGCTCACCCACCAACTCTTTCACGGTTGCAGGCTCTTGACTAGGCCGCGATCGGAAGCTCGGCGACGAACGTCGATCCGCCGGTGCCGCTGGACTCGACCCAGATGCGGCCGCCCATGCGCGCGAGCAGCTCGCGGCTGATGTAGAGGCCGAGCCCGGTGCCGCCGACTCCGCGGGTCAGATCCGGATCGAGCCGGTAGAACTTCTCGAAGATCCTCCGGTGCTCCGCCGGCGGGACGCCCATGCCTTCGTCCCGGACGGAGAAGCGGAGGCGTGATCCCGCAACGCTGATTTCGAGGTTGACGCGTCCGCCGTCCGGCGAGTACTTGACGGCGTTGTCGACGAGGTTTGTCAGCACTTGGCGCGCCTTGTCCGGATCGGTCGAGACCATGGGCGCGTCCTTCGGTGCCGAGAACGTGATCTCGATGCTCGGAGGCACGTAGTGCCGCGCCGCTTCGATGACGCTGCGTGCGAGCTCGACGCCGTCGCACCGCTCGACGCTCGTCTTCATCCCGCCGGATTCCAGCCGGCTCACCCAGAGGATGTCGTTGACGATGCGCGCGAGACGGTCCGACTCGCTCGCGATCACCTCGAGCAGACCGGCTCGCTGAGGTTCGGGGAGGAGGACATCGTCGCGGCGCAGCGTGAGTGCGGCTCCGTAGATCGCGGCGAGAGGCGTCCGGAGCTCATGTGAGATCGTCGAGACGAAGTCAGACTTGAGTCTGTCGATCGCGCGCTCGGACGTCAGGTCGCGGAACGCGTAGACGCTCCCGCCCCCGAAGCCGACACCGGTGATCGACAGCCAGAGCTCGCGCCCGTTGACGTCGACCGCCTGGGTCATCGGCCGCTTCTCTCGACCCTGCGAAAGCGGCTCGATCGCCTTCCACGAGGCGAAGATCTCGCCGGCGCTTCGTCCCACCGCCTCTTCGGCCGCGAGGCCGGTGATCTGCTCGGCCGCGGGATTCCAGAGCCGGATCACCCCGAGCCGGTCTAGGAGCATGACGCCGTCGCCGACGTGCTCGACGACCAGGGTCGCCTGTGCCCGCTCCTCTGCGGCGCGGTAGAGGCGGGCGTTGTCGACCGCAACCGCCGCCCTCCGTCCCAGGTGCTTTGCGAAGTCGAGATCGTCCTCGTCGTAGAGCCGCTCCGGATCGGCGGAGACGAGCATCAGCGCGCCGAAGGTACGACCGCCGGCGGTAAGCGGCACGACCATTGCCGACTCCATTCCCAACTGATGGAGGACCTCATGGTGCCTTTCATCCTTGGTCGATGAAGCGAGTAGGTCGTCGGAGATTGTCCGGTACAGGACGGCCTCGCCCGTACGTACGACCCGGGCCGCCCCCTCGGTCTCGTCCGGCTCGACGGGGTAGAGCGTCTTCGACTTCTCAGCCCACACCGCCTTCGTCGGGTCCTTGTGCACGACCGCGAGACGCCTGAAGCTGCCGTTGTCGTCGAGGACGTCGACGGCGTACCAGTCCGCGAACCGGGGTACGAGCAGCGAGGCGATGTTCGCGAGCGTCGACTCGTAGTCGAGCGTCGACGCGAGGAGCTGGCTCGCCTCCGCCAGCACCGACAGGCGCGCGCCCGCAGCTTCCGCCGCTGCGCGGGCCTGCTCGCGCTCGGTCACGTCCGTGATCACGACCCCGACTCCGATCTTCTGATCGGAGACGTCCCGCACCGGGTAGTAGCTGGCGAGCCAGTTGCGTATGTCCCCGGGCGCCGAGGGAACGGCACGCTGAACGTGCAGGTCGAGGATCGGCTCGCCCGTCTCGAGCACCTGGCGATGGAGCGGCTCGATCTCGGCCGCCAGCTCGTCCCCGAGGACGTCGCGGAGCGTGCGGCCGAAGTGCTCCGCGGCCGGAAGCCCGTTCATCCTCGCGAGCGCAGCGTTCACGCGGACGTAGTGGAAGTTCGTGTCCATGAAGGCCAGTCCGACCGGAGCGGCGGCGAATACGGCGTCGACAACCGCGAGCGATTCCTGAGCTTGCTGCCGCGCGGCCTCCGCTTCGCGGAAGAGCAGCGCATTGTCGACGGCGCTCGCCGCACGGCGCGCGAGATCCTGTGCCGTGGCGAGATCCGCTTCGTCGTACCGCCGTCCGCTCTCGGCCGAGACGAAGGTGATCGCGCCGAGAGCTCGATCGCGCGCAACGAGCGGAACGCACATGGACGACTTCAGCCCGAGCTCGCGCAGGATCTCCAGCAACTCGGGTTGCCACTCCGTTGCCTCCACCAGGAGCTCGTCGGGAATCTCGGAGAAGAGCTCTGGACGTGCGGTTCGAATCACATGTGGCACGCCGTGTGTCGCGTCGGGATCCGGCGGATACTTCTCCGCGAGCTCGTTCGCCCAGCGCACCTTGTCCGGATCGGCGTGTGCGACGGTCAACCGTCCGACCGTGCCGTCCTCCTGCACCATGTCGATCGCGCACCAGTCGGCGAACCGTGGGACCGCGAGAGTCGCGACGTTCGCCAGCGTCGTTTCGTAGTCGAGGGAGGAAGCGAGCAGCTCGCTGGCCTGAGCGACGAACTTGTGATCCTCCGCAAGGCGTTGTTGCGCCTCGTAGAGGTCCGCCGTTCCGATCGCCGCCGCAGCGAGGTTGGCGAGGAGCGAAGCGGCGCTTTTCTCCGCCGCGGTGAAGCGGTGCGGGTCGCGGTAGTAGAAGGCCAGTGTGCCGAGCACGCGCCCGCCGTAGCCCAGTGCGACCGCGAGCAGGGACTTCGTGCCCGCGGCTGCGTGTGCCTGCCGGTGCTCGGGCGTCAGCCATTCGGTCGTCGCGATCTCCTCGGCGACAATCGGCTCCTCGAACGAGACAACGGCCATGTTTCCGCGGATGGTGTCGGCCGCGCTCCCGACGTACTCGTCGGGCAGGCCAGACTGAATGGCGATCCACCAGCTCCCGCTCTCCTCGTCGTACTGCCAGAGGGCGTACGCGTCGGCGGCGAGCGTCCTCTGGGCGAGATCGAGCACCTTTGGCAGGACCGTCTTGACTGCGAGGGAGCCGAGTAGGGTCGACGACGCCTCGAGGAGCAGCTTGAGCCGCTCGATCTCCTCGGCGTAGAGCCGTTCGGCCTCGTCTAGAACTCGGACGTCCTGAGTCGCCAAAGAAACCCCCCGACGGGTGGGCGAACCGTCTGACTTTACTCCGCGGACGGCAAATGTCCTCATGTCCGGGCGGAAGCGGCGCAGCTTTGGGTTACGAGTGCCTTAAATCGCTCCACGCCGTGAAGCGTCTGCGTCGTCCTCGACTCTAATTCACTGACGCAATCGGCCTGCTCG
>WNEY01002279.1_pt1 | contig 14482 bp, 16 predicted proteins | sample 5400531 | NCBI WGS metagenome assembly WNEY01 (sample SAMN13153338, study PRJNA577476) | soil metagenome | isolation source: 200 cm saprolite under Douglas fir tree site 1 | place: USA:California | collected 2015-04-18
GTTGCGGGCATGGTGTCACTCCGGATTGTAAAGGCAAATCAACGCCGCAACGTGGTGGAAATTCCATGGCTGCTTGCGGGGCGCTCGTCCGTTCGGTCGCATCGCTGCTTGATTTCGATCCGCCTCATGCCATCCTCGATCATTTGGTGATTCGCGCCGACGCTCGGGCCTGCGATCGGCTCGGCGGATTGCCGCCGATCGTGCCCGTCGAGCATCAGCAGAGGAGGCGTTGGGGTGATCAATGTCCGGCTGCTCGGCGGCACGCCAGCAATGGATGTTCGCCTGCGGTCTGCCCCGGCGAAATCGCCTCCCTGGATTTCCGCGATTGTGGTCTTGATCGCGGCTGCCGCGGTCGCATTGGGTCTCATCCTTGCCGGGTTCGGGCTGTTTGCGGCACTGCGCATCGCTCACACTTACGGTACTTCCGTCGAGCGCGCTTCCGCCGCGACCTCGTTCGCGCCGAACGCCTGGCAACGGCAGCCGAGCGGCGGTGGCGAGGTCGGACCCCACGGAAAGCGAGGTCGGCCTCGAAACCGGAAGCATCCGAAGCGAACCGCCGGCCGGGAGTGCCGGAGCGGGCGCGATCGCCGAGGACAGCGAACCAAGTCCAACGCGACCGACAGCGGAGTCCGTACTGGCAGACGCGCCGCCTGCCGCGTCCGTCGTGCCGGTCCCCGGCACGGCGGCAGACGACGAGTCCACCGGCAGCGTCGATCGCGCCGCGGCGGCGACGCCGGCTGGCGACAGCCCGGTGGCATCGCCACCGCAGACCAAGCGGCATCCCGCGGTCAAGCACCATGTGGCTCGCAAACACGTTCGCCGTGTTGCCCGCCGCTCGGCGTACTCGGGTGCCGCTACCAGTCCGTTCCAGCCGATGTTCGGCTCTCCATAGCCAGCTCTCCACGGTCTCGGCAGAACTCTTCGGCACTTCCCGGAGCATGGAAGTATTGCGCGCCGAAGCACCTCGTTGCGCGATCGCGGCACCGCGTGCGACCCCGACGGCATTAACCAATCGGGCCGCTTCGGCAGCTGGACCTACCGCGACCGCAGGAAATGCCCTATAGATGCCGAGACCGGGTCACCGGCCGCCGGCGAGCGATGCTTCCGGGACCGACTTGCAGGAACCCATTGAAGCAGCTGAACATTGAGGCAATGCCGGACACCAGCGATCGTTCGTACTCGTACAAGGATCTTTCGTATAGGTCCCGTGACCCCGGTTTCGAGCGGCCGGGGTGTGTGTGCAAAGCCGGGCGTGACCCGCGCGTGAGCCGCTAGGAGTTCTCGATGGCGCCCCGAGCGTATTGGAAGGGTTATCTCAAGCTCTCGTTGGTCTCTTGCCCGATCGCGCTTTATCCGGCTTCGTCGGCTTCCGAGCGCGTTGCGTTTCATCGCGTCAACAAGAACACGGGCAATCGTCTCAAGCAGCAGATGATCGACCCGGAGACCGGCGAACCGGTCGCCAAGGAAGATACCGGCCGCGGCTACGAGATCGGGAAGGGACAATACCTCGAGGTCGAAGACGAGGAACTCGATAAGATCCAAATCGAGAGCACCCACACCATCGACATCGACACCTTCGTGCCGAAAGCCGAGGTCGATGAGCGCTACCTGGTCAACCCGTACTATCTGGCTCCCACCGACAAGGTCGGGCAGGAGCCGTTTGCCGTGATCCGCGATGCAATCCGCGACATGAACATGGTTGCGCTGGGTCGGGTCGTATTGTCGCGTCGCGAGCGCGTGATCATGCTGGAGCCGTTCGAGCGCGGGCTGCTCGGCGTGACATTGCGCTACCCCTACGAAGTGCGCAGCGAGAAGCCGTATTTCGAGGATATTCCCGAGGTCAAGCTGCCGGCGGAGATGCGCGAGCTTGCCGCCCATATCGTCCAGACGAAGTCGAGCCGTTTCGACCCCGCCAAATTCGATGACCGTTACGAGACGGCGCTCATCGAGTTGCTGCGGCGCAAGCAGGAAGGCAAGCGGATCGAGCCCATCCGCGAGGCACCGCAGCCGAGCAACGTCGTCAATCTGATGGACGCACTGCGAAAGAGCGTGCAGGCGGAGGGCGGCGGCTCGCCGGCACGAAGCCGGACGGCGGCCGGCGAACGGCGGCGTTCCACTGCGCGGACCCGGAAATCGTCGGGACGGGCACGCAAGGCGGGTTAGGCCAAAATCGTTGCAATTTTGCCGGACCGCGAGCTCGGTCGTGACGGGCTGCACTCCCTGCTTGCCCTGGTTCTCAATCGCATTGTTGCAACGGGGCGCCGGCACTGCGCTTCAGGCCGGGAACCTCGGTGATCGAAATGGGTTGAGGAGGTCGACCGTCATCCGGCGAGGGAAGCATCACGATGGCCCGGGTGCGTGCTTTCATCTGCGCGCTGGCTCTGGGAGCTGCCACGCTGGTCACGGCGGCGGGTGCCGACACCCCCGACAGCATCGCCGGGTTCGACCGCGACCCGGACTGGCGAACCTACGTGGATCCGGATCGCGGCACCGCGGTCGAATATCCGGCCGCGGTATTTTCCGTTCAGGCCGGCGCTCCGGAACGCGGTTCCGGTCAGGAGTTCCGAACCCAGGACGGCCGTGCGCGGCTCATCATCTACACGCTGCCCAACGAGGAGCGGCGCAGCCCTCGATCCTATCTCGAGCGGCATCTTCTGCTCGCTCCGGGCGCGCTCGAATATACCAGAGTGACGCGGCATTTCTTTGCGATCTCCGGCATGCGGGACGCCGAGATATTTTACAGCCGCTGCAATTTCCCGCGTGGGCGGCGCGGCGACATGCGCTGCATTTTTCTGCAATATCCGCAGCGCGAGGCCGAGGCTTGGGATGCGATCGTGACGCGGGTCAGCCTTTCCCTGCGCGACCAACCTCTCGCCGCCGGAATGGCATCGAGTGAACGAACCCGGATAGGCAAACCTTGGCGGAGACGCTAGACTTTCGTTCGCCTCCCGGTTTCGGCGGCAGAACGAGGAGATATCCGGTGCACATCCTCTGGATCATCCTGATTGGATTCATCGCGGGCATCATTGCGCGGATCTTGGCGCCGGGGCCCAACAATCCTAACGGTTTCGTCCTGACGACGGTGCTCGGCATCTTGGGCGCATTCGTGGCGACCTATCTCGGCCAGGCCATCGGCTGGTATCGAGTGGATCAGGGCGCGGGTATCATCGGCGCAATCGTCGGCGCGCTGCTGGTGCTGTTCATATGGCACCGGCTTGTGAGCACCAACACCATCCGCGACGTCGGCGGCCGGCGCTGGCTGTAGGCGATCGGGCGGCGGGAACCGGCGCACACTTGTAGTTCGGCCGTATTTGCGCCGATCCGCCATCAATGCAGCGTGCCGACGGACTTCGGCAGCTTGCGCTGCAGACGGACGGCCGCTCCCTCGCTTCCGCCTCTCGCTGCTCGCGCAGGACCCCGTTCAATCGTCCGCAGCGCATCCATCACGGCATCGAACTCCACCGGCTCGCAGCTCGCCGACGGCATCCACTTCAGTCCGAATGCCGCCTCATCGGCGCAAATGCGCGCAAGCCAACGGGCCAGAATTGCGCGTTTTTCCGCGATGCCCAGGCCGGGGTGAGCGACGACTTCGAACGGATCCGAAAACACCGCCTCGGGAGACAGCAATTCTTCGAGCTCGGACATGCGGTCGCGCGGATCACGGTGAGCGCGCGCGCGTGGCGGGCGGCCTGGCCTGCGTGCCATGAAGCTCTTTCGAACCTGGAGACCCCGTACGCCCGCAAAACACGATGCCGGTCCTAAGGTTCCGGCCTTCCAAAAATTTTTACAGTCTCTCCGGGCCATGCTGCACCGCAGCGAGGCGACCTCATCGGCCTTCAGTCGTTGCACCAAAATGCCATCTTACCGGACCAAGAGCGCGTCTTGCGCCGGCCGCATAAATCCGCCACGCGCCCAAAAAGGGAACGCCCGTGACGTGGTTCGTCCAACCGCGGCTCATCAATGACGTCTTCTCCGATCCGGGGCTCCTGATCGATTTTCGCTTCGGGCGTCGAGCAATCCTGTTCGACCTCGGCGATATCCATGGGCTTTCGTCCCGTGAAATCTTCCGGGTCAGCCACGTTTTCGTGTCCCACACCCATATGGATCATTTCGCGGGATTTGACCGCCTGCTTCGGTTCACGTTGCGGCGGCCGGCACCGCTTCACCTCGTCGGTCCCGACGGCTTCATCGAGCGCGTGCGCCACAAACTCGCAGCCTATACCTGGAACCTGCTGGGCCAGGACGCGGTCGAGTTCTCGATCACCGCGATGGAGTTCGTCGCCGATCGATTGACCCAAGCGTGCCGCTTCTGCGCTCGCGAGGCGTTCGAACCGCGCCCGTTTGCGCCCCCGGAACTGCCCGCAGGCACCGTGCTCGACGAGGAGGCGTTCCGGATCCACGCAAGCGTGCTCGATCACGGCATCCCCTGCCTGGCCTTTGCGTTTCAGGAAAAGCTGCGGATCAACGTGAATAAAGCAGGGCTCGACGCCCTCGGGCTTCCGGTCGGGCCGTGGCTCAACGAGGCCAAGCGCGTGGTACGGCGCGGAGGCGACGACGGCACCCAGATCTTCGTCGCGCCGGATCGACTGGTTCCGCTCGGCTTGCTGAAGGCCGAGGCGCTGCACCTGGCTGCCGGCCAGAGGATCACATACGTGGTCGATGCGGCTTACCATCCGGCCAATGTCGAGCGGATCACGGCGCTCGCCCGCCGTGCCGGCCAGCTCTTCATCGAGACCGCATTTCTCGAGGCGGACGCCGCGCTTGCCGCCGAACGCCGGCATCTCACGGCCGCGCAAGCCGGCGCGATCGCCCGCGCCGCGGAGGTGGTCCGCATCACCCCGTTTCACTTCTCGCCGCGCTACTTGGACCGTGAAGACCAATTGCGTCGTGAAGCGGAACTTGCGTTCCGGGGCGGTGACGGCCCTTGAAATGGCCAGGAACCCATTCGGCGCTCGCCGGTTTTCCCTCCGGGACCATCGCAAACCGTCGCGAGGGCGACCTCGCCGAACCCAGGAAGAGGAAGATCATGGGCCTGTTCTCGAGGGACATCAAATCGATGGATGATCTGTTCGTGCACACGTTGCGGGATATCTATTACGCCGAGAACCAGATCCTGAAATCGCTGCCGGACATGATCGAGAAGGCGGCAAACCCCAAGCTGAAGCAGGGCTTCCAGGTGCACCTGAACGAGACCAAGAACCACGTGAAGCGGCTAGAGCAGGTGTTCCAGCTCGAAGGGCAGTCGGTGAAATCGGTGGATTGTCCGGCGATCGACGGCATCCTGGAGGAGGCGGATGACGTCATCGGCGAGGTCGACGACAAGAACGTTCTCGACGCGGCCATAATCGCCGCGGCGCAAGCCGTCGAGCACTATGAGATCACCCGCTATGGTGCCTTGATCGCCTGGGCCAAGCAGCTCGGGCGCAATGACTGCGCCAAGATCCTCGAGCAGACCCTGCAGGAAGAGAAGGCGACCGACAAGAAGTTGACCGACATGGCCGAGAGCAAGCTCAACGTCATGGCGGCGAGCTGAGCGGATCGGACACGCTTCGCTCCGGCGGGAGCTCTCCATGCCTTCGGCATCGGCTGCGAAGCAGGAGAAAGGGCGGCGCAAGCTCGTGGAATTCGACGAGGAGACCTGGGCTGCCCTCGATGTGCTCGCGCGGGATCGGTTCGCGAGCTTCCAGGAGCTGGCTGATGAGGCGTTCCGGGACCTGCTTCGCAAGCATCATCGTCCGGTCGGTCTTCGCGCCGCGCTGAAGGAGAGTGTCAAGGCCGAAGCCGGCCGCAAGCGACGAAGGGATCGAGCGGAATAACGTGGGGCATCCGCTCGCGGCGGCGACGTCCGCCGCAGCGGGTGACCACAATGGGAGCGCAGATGAGCAAATCAGTTCGACGATTCGGCTCCGTTGCGGCAGTCTTGGTCGCCGCCGCCATTGCGGTGGGGTACGCCGCTGCCCAGGGCGAGGATAAAAGCTCGAAGGATTCCCCTGCCGCGACCGCGGCCGATGCGCCGCGCGATGTTCCGAGCCTGGAGCTCAGCCAATCCCAGAGGGAAGCCATCTATCAGAGCATCAGCAACCGGCAGGCCAAGAAGGATACGGCTCCCATCGGTTTTCGCGCGGCAGTCGGGGCCCATGTCCCCGATTCGATCAAGCTCGAGCCGTTGCCGAAAGCGGTGGTCGAACTGGTGCCGAAAACGGTCGACTACGAATATGCCTTCGTGGCCAATCAGGTACTCATCGTCGAACCGCGGTCGAGGACGGTGGTGGAGGTGATCCATTGATGTTGCGCGGCAAAGCTGCGACAAAAGCCGTAGTGCCCGCCAGACCCGGCGCCGGGACGACAGCGGGAGCTGCGCCTTTTGGAGACGTGCTGGGCGGGTCTTCCGTGCATCAACACGATTCTCCCCGATCGCTTGGCATCGCCCCGGCCGACTCGGGCGGGTGTCGGCCGGGGCGCATCGTTTCGGGGTGGTGAACATGGCAACAAAAAAGCCGATGCCCAAACGCCGCGACCAGCACAAACCGCGCGATCGAGCAAAGAAACGGCAAGAGGAAGCTGCGCTGGAGAGAGCGCTCGAGGACACCTTTCCTTCCTCCGATCCGGTGGCTCTGACGCAGCCCACCATAGCCAGCAAGAAAAAGCCGCGCCCATAGCGGGTCTTGGGCCGCGTGGCCGAGCGGGAATTTGCGTCGCGGCCCCGCCGGTATGCGCCGACGATGCTCCGTGACGATCAGCAATATTCCCCGCATTCGGCGCCGCGCGCCGGGCCGCGGGAACTTTTCCGAAACTTTGCCATTGGTTCGGGATGCCCGAGACCCCGTGCCCGAACGCGCAACGATGATGCGCGCCGCAGCCGAGCCCACGGCGCTGTCCCCGCAGGCCGAATCCTTCTACGGCGAGGCGCTGCGCGAGTTGTCTCACCTGGGTCTTCCGTTCCTGCTGGCGGGCACTTATGCGGTGAGCGCCTACACCGGCATCACCCGTACCACCAAGGATCTCGACGTCTTCTGCAGGCCGGGGGATTACCCGCGGATCCTCGCGCATTTCAAAGACCTCGATTATCAGATCGAGATCGAAGACGATCGTTGGATCGGCAAAGTCTACAAGGACGAATTGTTCTTCGACGTGATCTTTGCCGCGGCGAACGGCACCATGCCGGTCGGCGACGAGTGGTTCGAGCATGCCAAGCAAACCGAGGTGTTCGGCATTCCCGTGCGCATCATCGGGCCGACCGAGCTGGTATGGTCCAAGGCGTTCATCCAGGCCCGTACGCGCTACGACGGCGCCGACGTGGTGCACGTCATGCTCAAGCAGCACGAGCACATCGATTGGCGCCGGCTGCTCGCGTACATGGATCTGCACTGGGAAGTACTGCTGATGCACGTCCTCAATTTTCGCTGGATCTATCCGACCGAGCGCGACCACGTGCCGCGCTGGCTGCTCCACGAGTTGATCGAGCGGCTGCAACGCCAGCTCGCGCTGCCCGCGCCGCGCGTCAAGACCTGCCGCGGCCGGATGTTCTCCCGCGCGGACTACGAGATCGCGATCCGGCAATGGGGCTTCGCCGACATCGATGCCGACGAGGACGAGTCCGATGGCTGAGCGCAGCCGAAAGAAGCTCACCGTCGCCGCCATCGGCGATCTCCACGTCCGCCAGGAACGTACCGGCGTGCTGCGGGAGCTGTTCGCGGAAATGTCGAAGGCCGCCGACGTGCTGGTGCTGTGCGGCGATCTGACCGACGTCGGCAATCCCCGCGAAGCGGAGGCCCTGGCGGAGGACCTCCGCGCTTGCTCGATTCCGGCGGTCGGCGTGCTCGGCAACCACGATTACGAATCTGGCCACGCCGAAGAGGTCGGGAAGATCCTGCGCGACGGCGGCCTTCACTTGCTCGACGGCCAGTCTTGCGAAATCGAAGACGTGGGCTTCGTCGGCGTGAAGGGATTCGCCGGCGGATTCGGCCGGCGCATGCTGAGCTCGTTCGGCGAAGCCGTAGTCAAGAACTTCGTCGCCGAAGCGATGAACGAAGCGATGCGGCTCGAAAATGCCATGCGCGCGGTCAAGAATGAACGCGCGCTGGTCGTCCTGCACTACGCCCCGATCCAGGACACCATCGAGGACGAGCCGTTGGAGATCTACCCGTTTCTCGGCTGCTCGCGGCTTGCCGAGACGATCGACCGGTTCAAGGTCAGCGCCGTCGTTCACGGCCATGCTCACCGCGGCCGTTACGAGGGCCGTACGCCCGGCGGCGCACCGGTCTACAATGTGGCTTTTGCAGTCGCAAAGCCGACCGGGCGGCCCTATGCGCTGATCGAAATTTGACGACCGCCCCCGCGCCGGGCTTTATCCTGACATTTCGAGATCGTGTGCCCAGCTGACGAACTCGTGAACGGCGAGCGATGACCGCGCCGGCAATATGCATGAGTAACGATCGGAGACATTCCATGCGCTCAACAATTCTGTACCTGGCAGCCGCTGCAACCCTGGCCGCGATCTCCGGGCCTGCCATGGCGCAGACCGGCGGCGGCCCGCAGCCGCAGCGCGCGACTGCGACGTTCGCCGGCGGTTGCTTCTGGTGCATGGAAGCGCCGTTCGACAAGCTTGACGGCGTCGTCTCGGTCACGGTCGGATATACCGGCGGCACCAAAACGAACCCCACCTACGAGCAAGTGTCGGCCGGCTCGACCGGGCATGCCGAATCCGTCCAGCTGACATACGACCCGGGCAAGATCGGCTATCCGAAGCTGCTCGACGTGTTCTGGCACAACATCGACCCGGTCACGCCCGATGCGCAGTTCTGCGATCACGGCCACCAGTATCGCAGCGCCGTCTTCTATCGCGACGAGGAGCAGAAGCGCCTCGCGGAGGCGTCGAAGGCCGAGCTGGCCAAGTCGGGCCGCTTCAAGCAGCCGATCGTCACCGAGATCGTGCCGGCCTCGACGTTCTGGCCCGCCGAGGACTATCATCAGCATTATTATTTGAAAAATCCGCTGCGCTACAAATTCTATCGGACCGCTTGCGGCCGCGACCGCCGGCTCGAGGAGCTTTGGGGCAGGCAGGACCACCCGTCGTGATCGCGGCCGACTGCTAGCTTTGCGCCGCCGCTTGCCCGGCAGGCTCGAGCACGGTGCGGATCTCGATCTCCGATTCCAGCGTGCGATGCACCGGACATTTGTCCGCGATCTCGCCGAGCTTCGCGCGCTCGTCCTCGTCGAGCGGCCCTTCGAGCGTGATCGCCCGATCGATGCGGTCGATCATGCCCTCCTTGGTCTCGCAGTTGGCGCAATCGACGGCGTGGACTTTGCCGTGCCGGAGGCTGACCGAGACGCGCTCGAGCGGCAGGTTCTTGCGGTCGGCATAGAGGCGAAGCGTCATGGCGGTGCATGCACCGAGCCCGGCGAGCAGCAGATCGTAGGGGTTGGGGCCGCTGTCGAGCCCGCCGACCGCCACCGGCTCATCGGCGACGATCCGGTGCGGTCCGACGGCGATGGCCTGCTGGAACTTGCCTTCGCGCGTCTCGGTAACCTGAACGGCGCGCGGCTCGGCTCCGGCGCCAGCCGCGGTCTGGGTCGCATCGAGATAGCGCTCCGCCCACGCGGCGAGCACGTTGGCGACATAGACGGCGTCGCCTCTGCGGCTGAGCAGATGGTCGGCATCGGCGAGCGAGACGAAGCTCTTGGGATGTTTGGCCGCCGCGAAGATCTTGCTCGCGTTGTCGATCCCGACGGTGGCGTCGACCGGCGAATGAAAGACGAGCAGCGCCTTGCGCAAGTCTTTGACGCGCTCGAGCAGCCGCTGCTCGGCGACATCGTCGAGAAACTCGCGCCGGATTCGGAATCGCCGCCCGCCGATCTCGACCTCGCCGTCGCCGCCCGCGCGGATGGCCTCGACCCGATCCCGGAACAATCCGGTCACGTGGCCGGGATCGGAAGGCGCCGCGATGGTGACGACAGTGCGCGTCTCCGGCACTGCTGCGGCGGCAGCCAGCACGGCGGCGCCGCCAAGACTGTGACCGATCAGCAGGGCGGGTGCCCGCCGCGTTTTTCGCAAATGGTCCGCCGCCGCGACGACATCGGCAACGTTCGAGGAAAAATGGGTATTGGCGAAATCGCCTTCGCTGGACCCGAGCCCGGTGAAATCGAACCGCAGCACCGCGATCCCGCGTGCCGTGAGCGCCTCGGAAATACGCCTGGCCGCCAGGCTGTCCTTGCTGCAGGTGAAGCAATGGGCAAACAGCGCATAGGCGATGGGTTCTTGCGACGGACGTTCGAGTCGCGCGGCGAGAAGCTCGCCGGCCGCATTGGGAAAATCGAAGCGTTCGGGAACCATGAATCCCTCCGTGCCGCGCCGAGATCGGGTGCGCAGTGTAACACGGGAGAATCATGAGATATGCGGTTGATCCGTTTCGTTGTGCGGCATCTCACCATGCTTCGGGGAGCCTTTCAGGAAAGGTCGAGCCACTTCCCGCGCCGTCACCCTGAGGTGCTGGCCCGCCGATCTGTTCACGCAACCTGCTCGCACGTTCTTGGCGGGCCAGCCTCGAAGGGCGACGGCGCAGCCCGGGCTACCCATCCTTCGAGGCTCGGCGTCTCGCGCCTCGCACCTCAGGATGACGGAAGGACGGGCCTCGGCCCGTCCTTGCGCAGGTCCTGGACTAATCCGGAACGCGTGTTCGCGGTTCAGGCGTTGCCGACCGGCAACGCCACGAACTTGGTCTGGTCGCCGGATTTCACTCGCATCAGGATCGTGTGCTTGCCTTGGGCATGCGCCTCTTGCATGGCCTTGCGCACGTCGGACGGCGTCGCCACCGTCTTGCCGCCGACGTCGAGGATCACGTCTCCGGTGCGGAAGCCACGCTCGGCGGCGGGCCCATCGGGGTCGACCTGGGTGACGATCACGCCGGCGCTGCCGGCGCCGGCGACGTTCGCCGCCGGGGCGAGCGACAGGCCGAGCGGGCCGACGTTGTTGCCGGGGCTCGTCTCGCCGGGCCCGGTCTGGACACGAGCCTGCTGGGTGTTCGGCAATTCCCCCAGCGTGAGCGTGAGCGCTTTCTCCTCGCCCTTGCGCCAGACGCCGAGCTTGGCCGAGGTGCCGGGCGCCATCGAGCTGATTTTCCTGGCGAGCTCGCGCGCATTCTTCACCGGCTGGCCATCGACGGCCGTGATCACGTCGCCGGACTGGATTCCGGCCTTGGCGGCGGGGCTATCGGCCTGAGGCTCGGCAACGAGCGCGCCTTCGGCGTTCTTCAGTCCGAGGCTCTCGGCGATGTCCGGCGTGACCTGCTGGATCTGCACGCCGATCCAGCCGCGGGTCACCTTGCCGCCTTGCTCGAGCTGCGCGATCACGGTCTTGACCGTGTCGGAGGGAATGGCGAAGCCGATCCCGACCGAGCCGCCCGAAGGCGAGAAGATCGCGGTGTTCACGCCGATCACATTGCCGTTCACGTCGAAGCTGGGACCGCCGGAATTGCCTTTGTTCACCGGCGCGTCGATCTGGATGAAATCGTCATAGGGGCCGGCGCCGATGTCGCGGCCGCGTGCAGAGACGATACCGGCGGTTACCGTTCCGCCGAGCCCGAACGGATTGCCGACCGCGAGCACCCAGTCGCCGACACGAGGCGTGGCGTCCGCGAATTTCACGTAGGAAAAGTCGCCGCGGCCGTCGATCTTGATCAGCGCCAGATCGGTCTTGGGATCGGTGCCGATCACCTTGGCGGTATAGCTCTTGCCGTCGTCGGTGGTCACTTCGACGGTCTTGGCCTTGTCGACGACGTGGTTGTTCGTCACCGCATAGCCGTCGGCAGAAATGAAGAATCCGGAGCCTTGACCGGTTACGAGGTGCCTCCCGTTCGGCATGTTCGGCATGTTTGGAGCGCCGAATTGCCGGAAGAAGCGGTCGAATGGCGAACCCTGCGGGAAGGGAAGGCCTTCGTCGCTGCTCGTTTGCGGCCCTTCGTCGAGCTTGACGCGCACCGAGATCACCGCGGGCTTCACCTTTTCGACGACGTCGGCAAACCCGGCCGGTCTTTGCGCGCTTTGCGCCAGCGCCGCGGTCGAGAGCGCCGACAAGCTGGGAAAATTGCCAGGGCCGCCGAGCAGCACGGCAATGCCGAGACCGGCAGTCGAGGCCAATAGCACCAGCCGGCGCGCGGTTCGGATTCCCCGTGCGGGGCCGGGAGTCCTGCTGTGATTCATGAGTTTCTTCTCCATCGGATCAGGCGCGAAGCGCCGCGAAAGGGGGTGCGGCGGAATTCCCGCTGCGAGCTTTCGGCCCAAAGATGGAGGAGCCCGCATTACGATACACTGTCGGCCGGATTAAACTCTCGAAAGGTTGGCCCGGAAGCGGTCGGGGCATGCGAAGGTGTTTTGCCGGAGGAAGCCGCCGCGGCTCCTGGCTCGAACTCCGCCGTTGAAAATTGCGCAGTAGAACAATGGCTTATCATCCGAAACTCATAAAACGCTGCACGAGCCTGGCATTGCTGCGGTGGAGGATGGAGCTGGAAACGCTCGCCGCGCTCGGTCCCGCCCGGGCTAGCAGCCGCGACAAATGCTCTTGATCCGGGTGCCGAGAACGCGATCGAGCTGGCCGACCGCGCTGTCGCTGGCGGCGTCCGTACCGGCGCTGCTGGGCACCCGTTCGGAGGCCGCCGGGCGCCCGTGCTGCGGCCGAGGCGATTTCGATCGCGCCGAGGCGGCATCCGCAAACAGGACGCACGCCGCCGACACGATCACGATTGCAGCAAACCCCCGCATGACCGCGAGATAGCAAGCCCGCGGCCGAACTTCAAACGATGGCTCTCGCTCCGCGCCGATCCCGGTCAATCGGCTTGCTCGCGCAAGGCACGCACATTGAATGCCGGAACGGGACGTTGCAGGCCCTTGAGGGTCAGCTCGCCGGCCGCCTCGAGGTCGGCCAAAGCCTCGATCGCGGCGTGCACCTTTCGGTCCACCAGGATCTGGCCGCTGCGTGCCTCGCCGCACAGCCGTGCCGCAAGGTTCACGACCGTGCCGATGGCCGTATAGTCGAACCGACCCTCGAAGCCGATCGGGCCCAGCGTGGCATAGCCTTGGGCGATACCGACGCCGAACCCGAGCTCGTGGCCATATTTGCGCCATTTCACGCCCAGCTCGGCAACGCCCTCGCGCATCTCGATCGCCATGCGAACCGCGCGCGGCGACGGATCGGGGCAGGGCAGGGGAGCATTGAACACGATCATCACCCCGTCTCCGGCAAAGCGTTCGAGCGTGCCCTCGAATTTGTGGATCAGCGGACCGACGCAGCCGTGGTACTCGCGCAGCACCGTGGTTACTTCCTCGGGCTCGGCGGTTTCGGCGAACGCCGTGAAGCCGCGCAGATCGCAGAATGCCACGGTGATTTCCCGACGCCGGGTCTCCAGCACATGGTCGTCGCCGCTCGCGAGCACGAGTTCGGCGATCTGCGGCGCCAGATACCTTCGCAGCCGTCCGACCCGTTCGATCTCGGCCAGCTGCTCCGTGACCCGTTGCTCCAGCGACCGGTTCCAATCCGCCAGCTGGGCCGCTTGCGCCTGCACCTGATCATGCAGCTCCTTGATGCGGAGAACCGAATTCACTCTGGCGACGAGCGCCGCCTGGTCGATCGGCTTGGTCAGATACTCGTCGGCCCCGGCGTTGAGCCCGGCAACGATGTCCTTGGTGTCCGACTTGGCCGTGACCAGGATGATCGGCGTGAACGGCATCGCGGGATCGCTCTTCAGCCGCCGGCACACCTCGATGCCGTCGAGCTTCGGCATCATGACGTCGAGCAGGATGAGATCCGGGAGCAGGCTCTTCGCCGCCGTCAGCGCCTCTTCGCCGTCCGCGGCTTGCGCCAGCTCATAGCCGTGCGCCTGCAGGCGCGTCACGAGGATGTCGCGATTGGTCTCGTTGTCGTCGACGATCAGGATGCGCGGCGGCTTGTTCATTGATTCGATCCGGTGAACCGGGGTTTGTCGAGACTCCGGCGCCGGCCGTCACGGCGGCAGGTACTCTCGGATCTTCGCCAGCAGCTTGCGCGGGCTGTAGGGCTTGGTGACGTAATCGTCGCAGCCCGCCGCCCGCGCCTTCTCCTCGTCTCCGCTCAACGCGTAGGAGGTGATGGCGATGATCGGGATGGCCGCCAGCGCGGGGTTGGCCTTGATGCGGCGGGTCGCCTCGTAGCCGTCGAGGATCGGCAATTGAATGTCCATCAGGATCAGATCGGGCTGCTCGGCGGCCGCGACCGTCAGCGCATCCTCGCCGTTCTCGGCCTCGACCATCTCGTATCCGGTGCTGCCCAACAGATCGCGCAGGATCTGCCGATTGTCTTCCTGATCCTCGACTACCAGGATGCGCTTGCTCATGGGACCCCCGCCTGCTGTTCTACCCTGACCGGAAGCGTGAAGGAAAACGTCGAGCCCTGACCCAGGCTCGACTCCACCCAGAGCCGGCCGCCGTGCATCTCGATGATGCGCTTGGCGAT
>WNEY01004463.1_pt1 | contig 14480 bp, 15 predicted proteins | sample 5400531 | NCBI WGS metagenome assembly WNEY01 (sample SAMN13153338, study PRJNA577476) | soil metagenome | isolation source: 200 cm saprolite under Douglas fir tree site 1 | place: USA:California | collected 2015-04-18
AAGGCGTCGGATGTCGTGACGCTCGACGGCATCATCGAACACGCGCTCGATCCGATCTGGAACAAGCCGCTCGGCGCCCACCCGTTCGTCGTGGCGGGCCTCGAGGCGGACGCCTACCTTCGCGCCACGCGGACTTCGCCGAAGGCACTCGCTGCGGTCGTCGCGAAGAACCGCCGGAACGGCCTGCGGAATCCCCTGGCCGCCTACGGCGCGGCGGTCGACGCCGACCAGGCCATGCAGTCCGAGGAACGGTTTGCCCCACTCCGCGCCCTCGACATCTCGAATCCTGCGGACGGCTGCGTCGTCCTCGTCCTCGCGTCGGATCGCGCCGCGAAGAAACTTCATTCGAACCCCGTCTGGATTCGTGGCATCGGGTGGGCGAGCGACTCCCCGAGCCTCGAGACGCGGGATTGGACCGGGGCCACCTACGCCCGGATCGCCGCCGACATGGCCTACCGCTTGGCGAAGGTCCGACGACCGGCCACGGACATCGACTTCGCGGAGGTCGACGACCGCTTCTCGTACAAGGAGCTTCAGCATCTCGAATCCCTTGGGCTCGCGAAAAAGGGAGAGGCGGGGACGAGGGTCCTTCGAGGCGACTACGGCGCGAATGGCCGCTTCCCGGTGAATGTCTCGGGCGGTTCCCTCGGATGCGGAAACGTGTTCGAGGCGACCGGACTTCACCGCGCCGCGGAGGTCGCTCTCCAGTTGCGCGGTGACGCCGGGGTGCGCCAACTCGACGGCGTCCGGGTGGGGGTCGCGCAATCGTGGCGGTTCATCCCGAGCGCGACGGGTGCCGTGGCCGTCCTGGGGGCGGGCCCGTGACCAAGGTCGGTGTGATCGGGGCCGGGATGACGCTCTTCCGGCGGCGGCTCCAGGAGACCGGGAAGGAAATGTGCTTCGAGGCGACGAAGATGGCCCTCGATTCGGCCGGGCTCACCCGCGCCGATGTGGACATGGTCGTCTGCGGGACCGCGCCGGATGCATTCGACGGGGTCGCGATGAAAGGCGAGTACCTGCTCGATGGATCCGGAGGCTATCGCAAGCCGTACACGCGCGTCTTCACCGGCGGAGGCACCGGCGTCTTCAGCACGATCGCCGGCTGGTGGCACGTCGCGTCCGGTCTCGCGGACGTCGTACTCGTCGTGAACGAGGAGAAGATGTCTTCGTGCCAGCCGCATCCGCAGAGCGTCTTCGCGAACATCTGGGATCCGATCCTCGATCGCCCGCTGAAGCCGAACCTCGTCTGGATCTTCGCGATGGAGATGAACCGGTACATGACCGTATACGGCGTCAAGAAGGAGGACATCGCCCGGGTCGCGGTCAAAAACAAACGGAACGCGGTCGGCCATCCGTGCGCCCAGCTCGCGGACCCGAACATCACGGTGGACGACGTCTTGAACAGCGAGGTGATGGCGTGGCCCGTCCAACGGCTCGACATCAGTCCTCCGAGCGACGGCGCCTCGGCGGTCATCCTCGCCTCGGAGGACTTCATTCGAAAGCGGCGGATCAAAGACCGAGCGTGGATTTCCGGCGTCGGATGGTGCATCGACTCGACGATGTGGACGGATCGGGACCTGGTCTTTCCCGAATACGTCGCCCGCGCCGCGAAGCACGCGTACAAGATGGCGAAGATCGACGACCCCCGGCGGCAGATTGACTTCGCGGAACCGTACGACCCCTTCGACTACAAGGAACTCCATCATCTCGAGGGGCTGCTCCTCGCCGACAAGGGCGAAGCGCCCGTCTTGACGCGGGAAGGCGTCACGGAGCGAGACGGAAAGCTGCCTGTTTGCCCTTCTGGCGGCCTCCTCGGAGTCGGGAATCCGATCGCGGCAACGATGGGCATGAAGATCGGCGAACTCTTTTGGCAACTCACGGGCCAGGCGGGCAAGCGACAGATCCCGCATGAGGTGCACACCGGGGTGTCGCAGGCGTGGGGCGACCTCATGCAGTACGGCTCCGTGGTGGTGATGAAAGCATGACCGCGCGAATCTCGCGATGGCCGGGGATCGAGCTCCGAGCCGCCGACCTTCTTGAGGGCAAGGTCACGCAGACTCGATTCCGGCCGGACGCGAAGTACGCTTGGTCCGCGGGCGAAGCGATGTCGAGGTTCCTCGAAGAACTCCAGAACGGTCGCTTCATCGCGCGAACGTGCCACAAGTGCCAGCGCATCCTCTTTCCCCCACGGATGTTCTGCGAAGAGTGCTTCCGGTCCACGGACGAGTGGACCTTCATTCACGATACGGGAACGATTGAAACGTTCTCCGTCTCCTATCTCGACACGGACGCCAAGCGAATTACGGAGCCGATCCTCGTCGGAGTCGTGAGCCTCGATGGCGCCTCGCCGAAGATGGGGATGATGCACTACTTCGGAGAGATGACGAAGGACGAGATTCGGATCGGGATGCGCGTGAAGGCCGCGTGGAAGCCGCCCGCGGAGCGCCGTGGGAGCGTCCTCGACATCCGCTATTTCCGACCCCTGCGGGAGGGGGAGCGATGACGTTCCTCGATCGGACGACCGACGCGAGGAAGTTCCGCCATTGGGAGGGGAACGTCGAGGCGGACTACATTTATACGTCGGGCATCGCGGGGGAGCGGTTCTTCGTCGCGCTGCGCGACGAGGGCCGGATCCTGGCCTCCCGGTGCACGGCGTGCGAGCTCGACTATCTCCCGCCCCGCATGTTCTGCGAAGATTGTTTCGCGGAGCTCACGGAATACGTCGACGTGCCGCAGGCCGCGCGGGTCGCGGCGGTGACGGTAGCCCACGTCGACCGGACCGGCGCGAAGCTGTCGCCCCCGCAAGTCTGGGCGTTCGTGACCTTCGAAGGGATCCGCGGGGGCCTCCTGCATCGCCTCCTCGTCGCGCCGAAGCAAGCTCGTGCAGGATTGTCCGTGCGGGCGAGGCTCAGGCCTCGGGACGGGCGAACGGGGACGATCGCGGACATCGAAGGATTCGAGCCGGCGCGTTCCCGATTCTGAAAATCGGGCCGACGGCTTCATAACCCCCCGGCTGGGTATCGCGGCCTACCATGCTGCGCAGGCCCACGATGGACCCAGAGTCGAAGACCTTCAAGTTCAAAATCTGCCTGGTGGGCGAGGAAGGCGTTGGCAAGACGAGCCTCATCCACCGGTTCGTGTCTGGGGCGTTCGATGAGTCGTATATCCGGACGCTCGGGGCGGTCGTCTCGAAGAAGTCGGTCGCCTTGGGCTCGATGCAAGGCCGGCCGGTCCAGGTCGACATGATGATCTTGGACATCATGGGCAAGCGGACTTTCTTGCAACTCTTCAAGGAAGCGTACTTCCACGGCGCGAAGGGCGTCCTAGCGGTATTCGACATGACGCGCGCTCAGTCTCTCCGCGACTTGACGAAGTGGATTGACGGGGTCCGGGATTCCGTCGGTCCCTGCCCGGTGTACGCCCTCGGGAACAAGACGGATCTCGCGCACCGCCGCGAGGTCAACTCGGAGGACGCATCGACCGTCTTGGCCTCGTACGAGTGCCCGGTCCTCTACACGTCGGCGAAGACCGGAGAGAACGTGGAGCAGGCCTTCCAGGGTCTCGCGAAAACGATCGTCGAGTCGATGGCGCCCGAGTGAACCGACGCAATCATCTTATAGGCACGGCCCTTTGAAACCACGCGAGGCGCTCATGCGGGACGAGGACGAACGCAAGGTCCTCGAGAAGGAATTGAAGCGGTGGGAAGAGACCACCCTTCGGGAGGCGCTCGCGTCCCACCCCGAACGTCGCAAGGAATTCGTGACGACGTCGAGCCGAGCCGTGAAGCGCCTGTACACACCGCTCGACCTCGACGGCAAAACCGGTGGCGAGCGCCTCGGGGAGCCCGGCGAGTTTCCCTTCACCCGCGGCATTCATCCGACGATGTACCGCGGCCGGCTGTGGACGATGCGCATGTTCGCCGGCTTACCGCGGCCGGCTGTGGACGATGCGCATGTTCGCCGGCTTCGGGAGCGCCGAGGACACGAACCGGCGGTTCAAGTACCTGATCTCACACGGCGAGACGGGTCTCAGCGTCGCCTTCGACATGCCGACTCTGTACGGCTACGACACCGACGAGCCCGAGGCGAAAGGTGAGTTCGGGACGTGCGGCGTCGCGGTCTCCTCGCCCGACGACATGAAGATCCTGTTCCGCGGAATCGATGTCGGCGGCGTGAGTACGTCGATGACCATCAACAGCCCGGCCTCCGTGATCTGGGCGATGTATCTCGTCCTGGCCGAAGACCGCGGGGTCCCTTGGACGAAACTCCGCGGCACGATCCAGAACGATATCTTGAAGGAGTACCAGGCCCAGAAAGAATGGATCTATCCGCCCGAGCCGTCCATGCGGCTCGTCGTGGACACATTCGAGTTCGGTTCGAAGCAGCTGCCTGGGTGGAACACGATCTCGATCAGCGGGTACCACATCCGCGAGGCGGGAGCGACGGCGGCGCAGGAGCTCGCCTTCACCTTGGCGAACGGCATGGAATATGTCCGGTGGGGGATCGACCGCGGCCTGAAGGTCGACGAGTTCGCACCCCGGCTCTCCTTCTTCTTCAACGCGCACAACGATCTGTTCGAGGAGTTGGCCAAGTACCGCGCGGCCCGCCGCATCTGGGCGCGCGAGATGCGAGACACGTTCGGGGCGAAGAAGCCGCGGTCGTGGCTGTTGCGCTTCCACACACAGACCGCGGGCGTGAGTCTGACGGCCCAGCAGCCCGAGATCAACATCGTGCGGACGACGATTCAAGCGCTCGCGGCGGTCCTCGGCGGAACACAGTCGCTCCACACGAACGCGTACGATGAAGCGTATCAAGTGCCAAACGAGAAAGCCGCGCGGATCGCCTTGAGGACCCAGCAGATCCTCGCCCACGAGAGCGGCGTCGCGAACACGGCGGACCCGTTCGGCGGCTCGTACTTCCTCGAGGCCCTCACGGACGAACTCGAGGATGACGCGTATCGCTACTTCGACCGCATCGGAGACCTCGGCGGCGTGATTCCGGCGATCCGGAAAGGGTTCTTCCAGCAAGAGATTGCGAACTCCGCGTATCGGTATCAGCGCGAGGTCGAGGACAAGGATCGCACGATTGTCGGGGTGAACGAGTATGTCGTCGACGAGCAGACGGAAGTGGAACCGCTCCGGGTGACGGAGGCCTCGTTCAAGGCCCAGGTGGACCGCCTCCGGAAGCTGCGGCGGGCGAGGGACGCCAAGAAGCATGCCCGAGCCCTCGATCGCCTCCGCAAGGCGTGCGAGGCCGACGACAACACGATGCCGTTCATCCTCGACGCGGTGCGGGCGAAGGCGACGCTCGGAGAGATCTGCGACGTGATGCGAGAGGTCTTCGGCGTCTGGGAGGAGCCCCTTCTCTACTGAGGTGGTCCGATCGGGAAGAAGATCCGCGTGCTGATTGCGAAGCCGGGCTTGGATGGACACGACCGCGGGGCGAAGGTCGTCGCCCGGGCCCTGCGCGACGCGGGCATGGAAGTCATCTACACCGGCCTGCGCCAGACGCCGGAGGATATCGTCGAGGCCGCGATCCAGGAGGACGTCGACGCGATCGGGCTCTCCTCCCTGAGCGGCGCGCATATGACGTTGTTCCCAGAGGTCGTCCGCCTTCTGAAGAAGCGGAAATCGGGAGATATCGTCGTCGTCGGGGGCGGCATCATCCCGGAGGAGGACGTTCCGAAACTGAAGCGAGCCGGGGTCAAAGCGGTCTTCGGACCGGGCACCTCGTTGAGCGATATCGTCTCGTTTTTCGAGAAGGCGGGCAAGGGTGCGTGAGCCCCGTGCCGCAGAAGGCCCCGCGCGACTCCGTCCGAGGCCTCGTTGATTCCCTCCTCGAAGGGGACAAACGGTCTGCGGGGAAGCTCATCTCGTTGATCGAGGACGACGAGCCGGAGGCCGTCGAGGCCCTCGCGCGGATCCATCCGCACACGGGCCGCGCGCACGTCGTCGGCTTCACCGGCCCGCCGGGCGTTGGGAAGAGCTCCCTAATCAACCGCCTCGTCCGGACCTTCCGGTCTCGCGGCAAGTCGGTCGGAGTCGTCGCGGTCGACCCGACATCGCCGTACACGGGCGGCGCGGTCTTGGGAGACCGAATCCGGATGGCCGATACGGGCGTGGACCCGGGGGTCTTCATTCGATCGATGGCCACCCGGGGCCACGCCGGCGGCCTCGCCCTGGCGACGTTCGATGCGGTGCGGGTCCTCGATGCCATGGGCTCCGACATCGTCCTCGTCGAGACCGTCGGCGCGGGCCAGAGCGAAGTGGAAATTGCCACCCGGGCGCATACGATCGTCGTCGTAGAGATGCCGCTTACGGGCGATGTCGTGCAGACGATGAAGGCGGGGATCTTGGAAATCGGAGACGTCTATGTCGTGAACAAGGTCGATCTCGGCAACGAGGACGTCCTGGTCGCGAATCTAAAGTTCCAGCTGGAGACGCGCGACGGGTGGACGCCGCCGATCGTCCGGACGGCCGCGTTGGAAGGTCGCGGAATCGACGAGCTCGCGGCGGCCCTTGACAAGCACGCCGCGTTTCTGGAGGCATCGGGACTCCGCCGCAAGCGAGAGCTCGCTCGGGCCCGTCTGGAAATTCTCGAGAACGTGCAACGGTTGCTTGCACGCCGGATCGCCGCAGGGTCGCGAACGGGCGCCGCATTCGAACGCCTCGTGAACGACGTTGCCGATCGAAAGACTGACCCGCACGCGGCGGCGGTAAAGCTGTTGAAGAGCGCGTCGCCGACAGGCCGCAGCCGCTAGACAGACGCTCGGGTGGGGATTTGAACCCCAGATAACCCGCTTAGGAGGCGGGTGCCCTTTCCGTGCTAGGCTACCCGAGCGTTGCGCCGAGGCCCTGAGCCACCATTAATGCTTCGCCGCGCGGGCTCCCGGACGAGGCCCGGTTGTGACTTCATCCCTTGCCGGAGCCTAGCCGCTCACAGTTCTTCCGGGGCCTTTTCAGATGCCGGAAGTTCTTCTTCCGTGCGGGTCTTCGCGGCGGGCTTCGCCTTCGTCGCGGTCGCACGCTTCCTCGGCTTCTTTGGAGCGGCGGCTTCTGCGGCCGGCTCGTCCTTGCGCGCGTCCGCGGTCGTCTCGGTTCCCGTTGGTTCCGCCTTCGGCTCCGCTTTGGTCTCCTTCTTCTCGTATTCTTCGACGAAGCGAATCATCTTGAGATCTGAGAGCTCCCGGAGATCCGCGACGACGCGGAACTTCGACACGAACCATTTCTCGTCCGTCTTGCACACGTCCGGGAGATGGATTTCCGCGCTGCCGCCCTTCAGATCGATCTTGAACTGGTCCGCAAGACCGTAGTCCATGTCGATGATCGCGCGCACGCGCTCTTCCGCGGTCTTCGCCTTCCGCGTTGCCTTCACGACGTACTTCAAGGTCTTGCCTGCGAGCGGGTTATTGAAGTCCACCCGGACGCGACCGGCGCTCACCGCGGTGACGACGCCATGCTTCCCACTGATCGAGACTTCGAGTCCGACCTCGGGGCTGATTTCTTGCCGCAGGAACTCCCGCTCGGTGCGCAACTCGACGAGGCGTGGGTCTCGGACTCCGGCGCCCTTTTCCGGAGGAATCAGGACCTCGGTCGTCTCCCCGGCCTTCGCCCCGACGAGGGCGGCCTCCAAGCCTTCGAACAGGCGCCCGCGGCCGATGACGACCGGGACCTCGATGTAGACTTTCTTCTCGTCGAACTTGCCCTCCTTCTTCGCGACCTCATCGTGCGTCGTGTCGAAGAGGGTCAAGGTCCCGTTCGGGTTCACCGTCCAGGCGTCGTACTCAATCCAGACGATGTCCCCTTTCTCGATCTTGTCAGAGACCACCGGCTCACCGCAAGGAGGTTTCGGAAGAGTCGCACTCGCTTAAAGCTTACGGGCGCAGCCCTCGGTGCACCGGACGGTCACCGGTTCATGCCGATCGCGACGGAGATTCGCTTGTATCGGTTCCGGATTGTGACCTCCGTCACGCCGGCCACTTCTGCGACCTCTTTCTGCGTGCACGGCTTGTTGCACAGGATAGCGGAAATGTAGATCGTTGCGGCCGCCACCCCGCTCGGCGCGACACCGGACGCGAGTTCGTCCTTCTCGACCTTGTCGAGGATCTCCTTCGCCTTCCGCTGAACGTCCATGTCGAGCTCGAGCCGATTGCAGAATCGGGCGATGTAATCCCGAGGACTCTGTGGGAGCAGCTTGAGTCCGAGTTCGCGGACCAGGGTCCGATACGTCCTTCCGATCGACTTGCGGTCCACGCTCGACTTCGAGGCGATCTCGTCGAGCGTCCGCGGCACCCCGGACTGCCGGCACGAGGCGTACAGAGTCGCTGCGACAACCTCGTCGATTGAGCGTCCCCGGACGAGGTTCTTCGTCGACGCCCGCCGATACAGGACGGCGGCGTTCTCGCGCACGTGACGGGGCAATCCCATCTTCGAGGCCATCGTGTTGATCTCCGTGAGGCCCTGTGCGAGGGAACGTTCCCCGCTCTTGGACGTCCGGATGCGGTGCTGCCACTTCCGGAGGCGGTAAATCTGGGCCCGCGACTTGTGTGGAATCTGCCGGCCGTAGGCGTCCTTGTTCCGCCAACCAATCGAGGTCGAGAGGCCTTTGTCATGGGCCATGATCGTGCTCGGCGGCCCAGCGCGTTCCCGGGATTCCCGTTGCTCGGAGTCGAAGGCCCTCCACTCGGGGCCCTCATCGATGATCATGTCGTCGAGGACGAGGCCACAGTCCTCGCAGACGATCTCTGCGCGGGAATAGTCCCGCACGAGGTGGTCACCGCGGCATTCTGGGCACTGGGTTGTGATCTCTACCTCTCGCACCTTATCCGTCCTCCCCCGACAGAAGAATAGAATCCTTACGAAACAGGAATTATTTAACCCTTCGTCCCAACGACGAGCCGATTTTCTTCGCCCGGGCTCCGATGTCTTGTGCCGCGTGAACCCGGCCTCGTGCGATGGATCCGCGGCATCTCCGGCCTCTTCGGCGTCACGGCCGGAGCTCGACGAATTCGCCGTTCCGGAGCATCCGCCAGCGCCCCGGGAGCGTCGGGAGGACCTCCGAGCATACGATGCGGACCTCCTCGGTCCCCGTCTCGTGGAGCGTGTAGTAGGGCACGCACGTGCGGGCGTCCCGATGCGCGATCACGCGGTCACCATCGATCAACAAGAACGTGTACGACTCGACCTTCCGCGGAAATTCCACGTCGATGGCGGCCTTCGCCTTGGCGATCGCCTGCTTGAATTCCGCGATCGGCCGCTCCTCGGTTCCGAGCGATTCCACGAAGCGGTCGTAGATGAATTGGGAGTCGATCTTTCCGTCTCGGACGCCGAAATCCTCGATCTCGCCGTTGTGGGCGAAGAACAGGACCCGACCGTCGACCTCGCGGCGGAACGGATGCGAGTAGCGCTCCTGGATCGTGTCCTTCTTCGAGGCGTATCGCAGATGGGCCACGAGAATGAGCGGGGGACTACACACTCGGGACAGCCGCCGTACCGCGTCTTCGTACTTCGGGTCCTCCGTCGCCTTGGCGGGACCGCGAGCATAGAACTCGCCTTCCTGGCCGATGCAAGCGATTCCCCAGCCGTCGGGGTGGCCCGATTTTGGATTCGGCTGGGGGCATCCGAAATCCCGGAAGTTCCTTCCGGTATCGGCGAGGGCGCGGAACGCCATGAGCGTGTCGACCGGAGCGGGCTTCTGGCTCACGATTGCGAGCATCCGGCACATGTCAGCCCAACTTGTATCCAAGCTTCCGGAGCAGCGCGATCCTCTCCGCCCGGTCTTTCGCGGTCTCGAGGCCTTTGGTCCGCTCCCCGTCGACGACCCCGAGGACGCCCCGGCCCCGTCGCGTGGTCGCGACGACGACGTCGACGGGATTCGCGGTCGCGGCGTAGACCGTCACGATTTCCGGCACGTCGCGCAGCGCCCGCAAGACATTGATCGGGTAGGCGTCTTTCAGGAAGACGACGAAAAAGTGTCCCGCCCCGACGGCGAGCGCATTTTTCGCGGCGAGCGTCTTCAGGCCTTCATCGTTCCCCTCGACCCGGACGAGGCACGGCCCCGACGCCTCGCAGAACGCGACGCCGAACTTGATCCCAGGTACGGACCCGATGAGCGCTTCGTGGATGTCTTCCGCCGTCTTGATGAAGTGCGTCTGACCAAGGATCACATTCAACCCGCTCGGGTTCTCGATGGGCACGAGTTCCGTTTCCACCGACATCGTCAATGTATCGGACCACGTGAATTAAAGTCTTCTTCTTGCCGAAGTGGAGGTACGCTACGTGCACGCGCAAGGGACAGGGCCTCGGCCTCGCATCGGAGTCGCATGGCGGGAATCAAAGGGTTGTGGACGATCCTCGGAAGCGTCGGCGACCCCGCGGAGCGCGAAGACCTCGCGCTCGTGGCGACTGCGATTCAAGTGCACTTCGCCAGCCGGGTCACCCGAGAACGGTCCGTCGTGGAATTCATGGCGATCCGGTTCCGGTGGCCGGCCTCGCGCACGCGCCGACGGCTTGGAGCGCTCGTGGAGCTCGGGGTGCTCCGCATGTCCCGGGACCTCGCGGACAACTGGACGAAAGTCTTCGAGGTCGTCGACCGGCCGCATGTGCCCGCGGCCATCGCCCTCGAGCTCGGCGCATGACCTAGCCGGGGCCGGTCGTGGCCTTCGTCACCCGTTCCAGGAACCCGGCCGCCCGCAGCGGCTGGTAGCAAAGCATGAGGAAGTCCGACGCCACGAGGGCGAAGAGTTCGTTCGGCACGAGGCGCACGGATCGGTGGCGGACCGCGGCGACCGCGCCATCGGCGTGGAACTCGAACGGGCAGCCCATCCGCCGACTCAAGGAGGCCAGCCGGTGCACCGCGCCGTCCGGTCGTTCGACGAGGTCCCGATGGAGAGCCGAGTTCGCGGGTTCCACGAACGCGTAGCCGACGACCTCCGGTGCCTCAATGATCCCAGGGAGGGAATCATTTCGAAGGGCAAACCCGAAGCTGAATCCCGCGACCGAATGGCGTCGAACGCGCGAGAACCGGTAGCCGACGAATTGGCGGTTCGCGACGTGCTTCCGCCGAAAGTTTTCCATCGGCCATCGCAACGGCCGACGAATTCGTTCGAACGTCGCAGCGATTTCGCCGCTGCGGTCTTCGTCCATCATTCGTCGGGAAATCGTTGCAACCCATAAGAACTCCGGCCGGACGGGCCGACGGTGTATCCGGACCGACACAGCGCGGGGCAAGCCTAAATAGGCCTCGACCGTTCCGCCGCGCGCTGGATGGCCCGGGGTTTTCGGTGAGCGAATTTTCGGAATCGTGCCGGCGACTCGGTCTCACGGCCGGGGAGAAGGTCTTCGCGCCACCGGATGCGCCCGAGCACCCCCCGCGTGACCGGACGTTCCTCCTTCAGCACGTCCGCCTCGAGATCAGCGTCGATGACCGGGAGCGCATGATTTCCGGCACGGTAACCCATCGCCTCGCGCCGATCAATGACGGCCTCACCGAGGTCGCCCTCGACGCGGGGGACCTGAACATCCGCAAGGTCCTCGACGACGGCGGCCACGAACTGGAGTGGGACCTCCATGGAGAAACCCTCTCGATCCATCTGCCGAAGGCGCGCAAAGCTGGCCAGGCGTTCGAACTTCGGATCTCGTACGATGCGAAGCCTCGGAAGGGGATCTTCTTCACCGGGCCGGACAAGGCGAATCCGAAGCGGCCCCGCATCACCTGGACCCAGGGAGAAGACACCGACAACCGGTACTGGTTCCCTTCGTACGATTACCCGAACCAGCGCTTTACGTCCGAAGTCGTCGCGACCGTCGACGAGAAGTACGAAGCGCTGAGCAACGGCCGCCTCGTGAACGTGTCTGCCGACAAGCGCCGCAAGACGAAGACGTACCAGTGGTCCCTCGACCAGCCGCATTCAAACTACTTGATTGCCCTGGTGGTCGGCGAGTTCGAGTCGAAGAATTGGGACGCGGACGGGGTGCCGGTCCATGCGCACGTGCCAAAGGGTCTCGGCGGGTTCCTGGATCGGACCTTCCAGAACGTGCCCGACATGGTCCGCTACTTCGGCGAGGTCACCGGCCAGAAATATCCGTGGCCGCGGTACGCGCAGGTCTGCGTCCCCGAGTTCGTCGTCGGCGGCATGGAGAACACGTCGATGACGACCCTGACCGAGTACTGCCTCACGGACGAGAAGGCGTACGAGGACTATCGACCGGAAGGGCTCCTCTCCCACGAGCTCGCCCATCAGTGGTTCGGTGATTTCCTCACCTGCCGCGCGTGGGGCCACATCTGGTTGAACGAATCCTTCGCCACGTACTTCCAGGTCCTGTGGTGGGAACACTTCTTCGGCAAAGACGCCGCGCTGATGGAGCTCGAGACGGACCGTGACAGCTATCATGAGGAGGCGAGCAAGAATTACAAGCGGCCGATCGTCACGATGAAGTTCCTCGAACCATCCGACATGTTCGATCGCCACACGTACGAGAAGGGCGCGAACGTCCTGCACATGATGCGGAACGAACTCGGCGACGACCTGTGGTGGAAGGCGATCCGCCAGTACGTGACGAAGTTCGCAGGCCAGAACGTCGAAACGAATGATTTCAAGGAGGCGATCGAGGAGTCGACCGGACGGAACCTCGACGTCTTCTTCGACCAATGGCTCTACCACGCCGGGCACCCGGAATTCGAACTTTCCTGGTCGTGGGACGAATCGGCCAAGCAGGTTGAGTTGCGCACGAAGCAGACCCAGGAAGTCAAGGACCCCGTGCCCCTGTTCAAGGTGCCGGCATCCGTGGAACTCGCGTGGCCGGATCGGACGCACAGGGAATCGATTCGCATCGAGAAGGCGGACCAGGTATTCCGGTTCGACGCGCCTCGACGCCCTCGGGCGGTCTTGTTCGACCCGGATGACACGCTCCTGAAGAAAGTGACGTTCAAGAAGCCGCGGGACGAGCTCCTGTGGCAACTCGTGAACTCGGGCTCCATCTGGCCGCGAATCGAAGCGTGCCGGGATCTCGGCAAGTTGGTCGGAGACGCTAAGGCGATCGAAGGCCTCGAGGACGCCCTCAAGAAAGACAAATTCTGGGGGGTCCGACGAGAGGCTGCCGTGGCCCTCGGGGAGGTCGGGACGACGGCCGCGCGAGACGCGCTCCTGAGCGGGACGAACGACAAGGACAGTCGGGTGCGCCGGGGCGTGTACCGCGCCCTCGGTAATTTCCGCAAAGATGAAGTCGCATTTCGGGCCCTCGCGAAGGCATATCGGGAAGACGGCTGGTATTACCCGATGAACGCGGCGGCGCTTGCGCTCGCGGAGACCCGACACGAGGAAGCGTTCGAAACGATCGTGAAGGGCATGGACCGGCGTTCGCAGGGAGAGATCCTCGCGCGAGGGGCGTGCATGGCCATCGCGAACTTGCGAGACGAACGGGGTTTCCTGGAGCTGGAGAAACGAACCTCGGACGAACACCTTGAGATGGTGCGCTACGGGGCCACACTAGCACTCGGTAAGCTCGGCTCGTTCCACGAATCCCGGAGGGATGAGGTCCTCGAGCATCTGTCGATGCTCGTTCGGGACACGAACTACCGAACCCGGCTGGGGGCGACGTTGGGACTTGGAGAGCTCGGGTATGCGAAGGCTGAGGACGAGCTCCAGCGAATATCGGAAGCCGAGCCGATGAGCAACCTTCGGACGAACGCCCGGAAGGCGATCGCGACGCTCCGAGAGAAACACGCCGAAGCAGCGAAGAAAGTCGAACAACAGGCCGAGCTGGACAAGTTGAAGGACGAAAACAAGGAGCTCCGGTCACGCATCACCGCGATCGAGGCTCGCGTCGAGGCGATCGGAAAGCGGCGGAAACGGTGACCGGGCTGCCGCTCCACGAGGACACAAGAGGCGGGTCGGACAGTCTCGCATCCGGCTATGTCGAGACGTTTCGGGCGCGTGTGGCCTTCTCGGTAGACGGAAGACCGTGCTTTGATCCGACCGACACGCCTTCGGCCGCGACCGTCTTTGGTGGGTAGGAGAACTCGAGGACCACCGCGTTCTCCTGAGGTTCCGTGCGGATGCCTCGGCCGCCGAGGTCCGCGAAGAGGGCGCGCGCCACCTCCTCGTAGAACAAGGAGTACTTGTGACCGCTGCCGTGTCTCAGGACGATGACGGTCCGAGAACCGTCTCGCTTCTCTTCGTACTCAAAGGCCTTCGTGTATCTCGAGGTGAGCTTGGGGATGACCTGCAGTACCGTCTCCAGGTCCAGATGCTTGAACATGAACGTCGTGAACGCTCGATAGACGTCCTCTCCCGCCCATCGGCCCAGCTCTCGCACCTCGTCCTCGGAGAGGAGCTCGATCATCCGTGAGAGCGCCTCTCTCGGCATCGCGATGAAACCGAACCGATCGGCGTACATGTCCCACTCGACGAGTCGGCGGAGGGCCTTGTTCGCCAGGAAACTGACGCTGACTCCTTCCCGCTCCGCCCACTCGCGGAGCTGG
>WNEY01003039.1_pt1 | contig 14478 bp, 10 predicted proteins | sample 5400531 | NCBI WGS metagenome assembly WNEY01 (sample SAMN13153338, study PRJNA577476) | soil metagenome | isolation source: 200 cm saprolite under Douglas fir tree site 1 | place: USA:California | collected 2015-04-18
ACCGGGTGATCTGCGAAAGGCTGGAATCGCTGGCGGACGACCTCGAGGAGAGGATGCGCGAGCTTCAGCGGGACCCGCCGGGAATACCGATCCTGCGGGCGCACAACCTCGTCAATTGAGAGCACGATCCGGCGCGGACGGGCTCGCTCGCCGTTGGAGGCGGGGGGATATGCGCCGCCGCAAACCGGTAGCGCGATGCTACCGCGAGCCATGCTCGCCTCGTTCGACGGCGATACGAGCATCGTGGCGGCCGTCCCCGGCAGGTTGCGCGCGGGTCCGGCCGCCTCGCGCGCGCGTTTTCCATCGATGGCGGAGCGCGAAGGGAGCTCACGCGTGGGCGCGACGGGGAACCGAGCCGAGCGGCGCCGCGTTGAGTTCCGCGAGAGGGAACCGCGGATTCGTCGCTGCTGGAGGCAAAAGTGGAGTTCCTGCGTGCCCGGCGCGACAAGGACGACGCGCTGATCATCAGCGATCCACGCGCTGATCATCAGCGATCCACAACCCGTCGAAAGCGTCGCCGACGCTTGGACGTCGGCGGCGGAAGCGGCGACGATCGGAATTTTCCTGCTCCTGCTCGGAGCGGGCCTCTACGTCTGTCGCCCGATCCTGTTGCCGATCTTCGCGGCATTCGTGATTGGGACGACGCTCGCGCCGATCGTCAGGGGCGTGGCGCGTCACGGCGTCTCGCCCTGGGTCACCGCCGCCGCTCTCGGCGCCGTGCTGGTCGTGGGCGCCGCAACCGTCATGACGTTGCTCGCCCAGCCGCTAAGCGAATGGATCGCCAAGGCGCCCGCGATCGGAGAGACCATCAAGCAGAAGCTCTACGTGCTGGAGCGTCCCCTGGCGGCGGCGCGCGAGCTGCAGGAGGCGCTGCTGCCGTCGGCGGGAAATGCGGTCGCGGTCGAGCCGTCGCAGCTGGGCATGGTCACGCCGGTGCTGGCGTTCGTGACGCCGACGGTGATCGAGTTCATCCTGTTCTTCGTGACGCTGATCTTCTTTCTCGCCGTGCAGATCGACTTTCGCCGGTACCTGGTCTCGTTGTTCGTCACGCGGGACGCCAAGCTGCGCTTCCTGCGGATCGCCAGCGACATCGAGACCAATCTCGCCTCCTATCTCGCAACGGTCACGGTGATCAATCTCGCGCTCGGCACGATCGTCGCGGTCGGCGCCTGGCTGTTCGGATTTCCGAGCCCGATCATCTTCGGCATCTTGGCGATGGTGCTCAATTACGTCCCCTATATCGGTCCGGCCTGCCTGACCTTCACGCCCGCCATCCTCGGCCATCGGCTCACGCTCAATCCGCTCGCGGTCCTGTTGGCGCTCGCCTTCTGGGCCTGGATCTGGGGACCGATCGGCGCCTTTCTTGCCGTTCCGCTCACGATCGTCGTTTTCGTCACGATCGGCCATTTGATCCCGTCCGACGAGGGCAAGCTCCCGGGCTGATCCTGCCCTGCAAGCCCGTGGCCGAAATCGGGAACCGGGCGGCCGGGCCGGGCGTTGTCGTAGCCGCTCGGCACTGTTCGCATGGACTGCTTCGATCGATGGCTTTGATTCATTGATGCCGCGGCGTTGGTTCGGGGGCTCGCATGCATGATCCCATGGCATCCCGGGGTGGGCACACCACGGTGCTGCCCCCCGGCGGGATGGCGCAGCTCGTTGCCGCGAAGGATTGGGCGAAGACCCCGCTGGGCGCGCCGGAAACCTGGTCCGCGAGCCTGAAATTGACCGTCGAGCTGATCCTTGATCCTTGCCTGCGGGTTTCCCATGGCGATTCGCTGGGGACCCGAGATGATCATGATCTACAACGATGCCTACGTTCCCATCCTGGGCGACAAGCATCCGCGCGCGCTCGGCGCCCCGCTGCGCGAGGTGTGGCCGGAAATCTACGACGAGCTCGGCCCGCTGAACGAATCGATCCTGCGCGGCGAACGGGAGGGGTTCTTCGCCCGCGACCATCTCTGGCGGGTCTCGCGGCGGGCGGACACCCGGGAGGATGCCCGCTTCACCATCAGCTACAGTCCGATCCCCGACGACACAGCGCCCGGCCGCATCGGCGGCATTCTCGCCACCGCGGTCGAAACCACCGACCGCGTCGACACCGAGCAAAGGCTGCGGCAGCTTTCCGAAAGGCTCGAGCAGGAGGTCGCGCAGCGCACGCGCGAGCGCGATCGCATCTGGCAGGTGTCCGAGGACCTGCTCGGGGTCTGCAATTTCGAGGGCTATTTCCTCAGCGTCAATCCGGCGTGGAGCGCTCTGCTCGGTTGGAGCGAGGACGAGATCAAGCGGATGCACGTCAGCGAATTGCGGCATCCGGACGATGCGCCGGCGGCCATCGCGGAACGGGCGCGTCTGGCGCGCGGAGTCCCGACGGTGCGAATGGAGAACCGGTTTCGCCACAAGGACGGTTCCTGGCGATGGCTCTCTTGGACGCTGAGCACCGAGGACGGTCTCATTTACGTCATCGGCCGGCACATCACTGCGGAAAAAGAAGCGGCTGAAAGGTTGGCGAAAGCGACCGCCAATTTCGCCTGCTCGTGAGCGGCGTCACCGACTACGCGTTGTTTCGGCTCGATCCGCAAGGCATCGTGTCGAGCTGGAACGTCGGCGCCGAGCGGATCAAGGGCTACGCGGCGGCCAAGATCATCGGCCAGCATTTTTCGCGATTCTACACCGCGGAAGATCGGCAATCCGGGCTGCCGGCGCGCGCGTTGCGCACGGCGGCGCGGGAGGGCCGGTTCGAGGGCGAGGGTTGGCGCGTTCGCAAGGACGGCGGACAATTCTGGGCGAGCGTCGTCATCGACGCCATTCGCGACGAGACCGGAGCACTGATCGGATTCGCCAAGATCACCCGCGACATCACCGAGCGACGCGAGGCGCAGCTTGCCCTGCAACGCACCCAGGAACAGCTGGCGCAGTCGCAGAAGATGGATGCGCTCGGACACCTGACCGGTGGCATCGCCCACGATTTCAACAACATGCTGATGGTGGTCGGGGGCTACGCGGAGTTTCTCAAGCGCCGGCTGAGCGATCCGAAAGATCGGCGCGCGCTCGACGCCATCGAATTGGCGACGAGCCGCGCGGAAAGCCTGACCCGCCAGCTCCTGACGTTTTCACGGCGCCAGTCGCTCAATCCCGCGACGGTCAATCTGGCCGAGCGCTTCGCGGCATTTCGCGACATCCTGGCGAGCTCGGCGCATGGTAATATCCAGCTCGACATCGACGTCGCGCCCGACACATGGCCGGTGACGATCGATCCCAACGAATTCGAGGTCGCGATCGTCAATCTGGTGGTCAACGCCCGCGATGCCATGCCCGACGGCGGCGGCATCGCCATCACGGTGCGCAACGTCGCGATCGGTGCACACGACCCGATCGACGGACTCGAAGGCGAGTTCGTGGTGGTCGAGGTGAAGGATACCGGCGTCGGGATCCCGCCGGACGTTCTGCCGAGGGTGTTCGATCCGTTCTTCACCACCAAGGAGACCGATCGGGGAACCGGGCTCGGCCTTTCGCAGGTCTATGGCTTCGCCCGCCGGCGGGCGGGACCGCGCGGCTTTCCAGCGTGCTCGGCGAGGGAACGACCGCTTCGTTGTATCTGCCGCGCAGCCGGGCCGTCGTCGAGGCTCGCGGCGCCGCCGAGCGCGACCGCGAGGCGAGCGGCGGACACGAGATCATCCTGCTGGTCGAGGACAATCCCGAGGTCAGGTCCGTCACCGCGGCGATGCTGGATCAGCTGGGCTATCGGGTGGTCGAAGCGGGCCGCGCCGACCGCGCGGCGCAAATCCTCGGTTCCGGCGATCCCATCGATCTGGTCCTGAGCGACATCGTCATGCCCGGGGCGATGGACGGTCTCGCATTTGCAAAATACGTTCGCGAGCGCCATCCGCGGCTGCCGGTGCTGCTGACGACCGGATATTCCAAGCTCGCGAGCGGCCCGCACCCCGGCTTCGCGATTCTGCGCAAACCCTATCAGCTCTCGGCGCTGGCGCAGGCGATCCGTGCCGCGCTCGCGGGCCATCCGGCGGCGCCCGCGCCAGCAAGCGAGCAGCGCGGGTCCACGGCCTGACGCCGTTGGAGCGGCCGGCGCTGACCGTCGCGTTTGCCGCCGCCGGCTTCTTCTGGCTTGCCATATTGCTTTGGCTCGCCTTTACCGATTTCATCACGCGCCCGGATTTCCCTCCGAGGCCGGAACCAGCCGCCTTGGTCGCCGCCCCCAGCCCTGCGCGATGACTTGGATCGCATTCGCTTTTTGCGGCCCCGTGCTTTGGGCCATATCCACCCATTTGGACAAGTATCTTCTCGAAAGGTACTTCAAGGACAGCAACCCCGGCGCGCTGCTCGTATTCACGGCGCTCGCCGGCGTGCTGCTGCTCCCCGTCATCTGGTTCTTCGAGCCCGAGGTGGTCGAGATCGACGTCGCCAGCGGCTGCCTCATGGCGAGCTCGGGCGTCCTCTATATGGGCGCGATGTTGTTCTATCTGCGGGCGTTGCAGGGAGAAGAGGCCTCGGTCGTCGCCCCGTTCTACCAGGCGTCGCCGCTGTTCGGTTACGTTCTGGGATACGCCGTGCTGGGCGAGGCATTGTCGCCGAAGCAGATGCTCGGCGGCGGCATCATCATCGCGGGCACGCTGATCGTCTCGCTGCGCTCCGGCCCCCGCGCGACGTTCAAGGCGCGTCTTGCCGGCTTGATGCTCGCTTGTGCCTTTGCGCTGGCCTTGAGCGCGCTGATCTTCAAGGTGTTTGCCTTGCGCGACGAGTTCTGGACGACCACCTTCTGGATGTTCGTGGGGGAGGCGATCTTCGGAGCCGGTTTGCTCGTGATCGCTCCGTTCAGGCGCCAATTCCTCGAGGTCCTGCGCGCGAGCCCCGGGGCGGTGCTGGCGATCAACGGCGCGAACGAGCTGATCAATCTCGGAGGCGGGCTCGGGACCCGATACGCTCTGTTGCTTGCGCCGCTCAGCCTCGTGCAGGCGATCGGCAGCACGACGACGCTCTTCGTCTTCGCGTTCGGACTGGCGCTGTCGGCTTTCCTCCCCTCAATCGGCCGCGAAGATCTGTCGGCGCGCAATTTGATCCGCAAAGGTCTCTCGGCGGTTCTGGTGGCGGTCGGCGTCATGCTCATCACGCAATGAGTGCAGCTATCGTGCCGGCGGCGAGTCATTGCCGTCATTAGTCTCCGCCGGTCGCCGCGTACAGGCGCCTGCGCGCCCGGCGATAGCGCGCTACGCCGGCAGCCGCTGGAAGTCGGTGGAGAACGAGTGCATCCGGCGCGCGCCGTCGTCGGTGATGACGATGGTCTCGGCGAAAACGCAGCCGGTCTCGCCGTTGCGCCATTTCGGATCGAACAGATCGATGTTCATGGCGAAGACCATGCCGGCGCGGAATTGATCGCCGATCGCCGCAAGCGCCGCCTCGTCGGCGCGCTTGGCGTGGTGGCGGTAGCGGGGATATTCCAATGAGGCGAGGCCGTGGCCGTGGATGCCCGCCTCGCAGATGCCGAACCCGCTCGCCTCGATGGTGTCGCGGACCGCGTCCATCGCTTCCGAAATCTTGGCGCCGGGCCGGAACAACGCGAGCCCGCGCCGATAGGCGGCGAGGCAGGCGTCATAGATGTCGAGGTAGCGCGGCTCGGGCTCGCCCAGGCAGAAGGTGCGTTCGACGTGGGTGAAATAGCCGCCGAATTTCGGATGCATCTCGCAGATGATCATGTCGCCCTTCTGCAGCGGTCGCGTCGTCGGCACGCGGAACGGATGCGGATAGGGATGCGCGTCGGCCGCCCACAGGAACAGCGTCGGCTCCTCGCCGCCGTTCGCCAGCATGGTTTGCATCATGCCGGCATAGACCTCGCATTCCTTGACGCCGGGACGCGCGGTGTCGCGGCAGGTCTGCAGCATGAGATCGCCGAGCGCCGCCGCCTTTTCCAGGACCTCGATCTCCTCCCGGCTCTTCACCGTGCGGAGCTTCTCCATCATGTCGTCGAGATTGACCAGCGTGACGTGGGGAAGACGTTCCGCGAGGCGGACGTACATGCTGTGCGGCACCCAGCCGTCCGGATCGAGCGGACCGGCAAGCCCGTCGATGCCGACCTTGCCGCGCGTCAACCCCAACTCGGCGAGTCGGTCGGCGACGCTGTCGGCGAAGGTCCCGCGCTTCGGCCGCACGTCCGCGACCCAGCTCTGGGCGCCGCGCCAGTATTCGGTGAAGACCGGCGAATAGATGAAGGAGGTCGGCTCATCGGCGGCCGGAAAGACCAGCACGTTGAACTCGGCATTGCCGCCGATCGGGCAGAGATAGCGGGCATTGGCGATGTTGAAGTCCCACATCGTCGGCCAGCCGACCAGGATCAGGCACTCGAGCCCGCGCGCCGCCATCTCCTTGCGCACGGCGGCCCAGCGCCGGTCGCGCTCGGCGAGCGACAGCGTCGGGTATTCCACAAGCTTGCGCATCGCGGTGTCCTCCGTTGCTGCGGGCAGCCTCGATAGTGTTTTCTCCGCTCAGGCGCGGGGCCGAAAATTGCTTGCAACGGACACTACGGGGTCCGCCGCGGCCTATCCAGTCGTGCATTTGCCGAAGTCGCTCAAGGGGGCCGTGCGGACGTCCGCGGGTTAAAGCTTCGTCAAGGCCGGCGGCCTAACGTGTCATGCCATGCCGCCGGTTTCGCGCCGTTTCATGCTGAGAGGGACTGTCCTCGCGACCGCATCCCTGCTGGTCCCCGTCGCCGTGCGCCGGGCCGATGCGGGCGGGCGCAACGGCGAGAGCGGCTATGAGATCACGGACTGGATCGTCATCGCGCCGGGGGGACAGGTCACGCTCGGGCTGTCACAGCCGGAAGTCGGGCAGGGGTCGTACACCGCGCTGCCGCAAATTCTCGCCGAGGAGCTCGACGCCGACTGGGAGCGCGTCGAAGTCCGGTTCGTGACCGGCAAGCCCGCTTACAAGATCGCGTTCAGGCAGGAGCCGCCCGTGCAGAAGGAGGGCGCCTCGATGTCGACCACGGCGCTTTACCAGCGCCTGCGCACCGCCGGGGCCGCCGCGCGCGACGTGCTCAGGCGCGCCGCGGCGCGCAAATGGCGCGTCGATCTCTCCGCGTGTCGCACCGAGAATGGCTTCGTGATCAACGCGCGCGGCGCGAGGCTGTCCTACGGGGAGCTCGCCCAGGAGGCGGCGAAGCTTCCCCTGCGCGCCGCCCCGCCGCTGAAGGACCGCAGCCGGTTTCGCCTGATCGGCCAGCCGGTGGCGCGCCTCGATACGCCCGCCAAGTGCAACGGCAGCGCGGTCTACGGCATCGACGTCGTCGTCCCGGGAATGCTCAACGCCGCGATCAAGACGGCCCGTTCCTTCACCGGGCAGGTGATCGCGATCAAGAACGAGGCCGATATCCTGGCAATGCCGGGGGTGCGCGCGGTGGTGAAGATTCCGGTGGCGACGATCGCCAACGAGGACTCCCAACACCCGCCGATCCCGGGGCTGCCGCGCCACAACGCGGTCTGCGTCGTCGCCGACCATTTCTGGCAGGCGAGGCGCGCGATCGATGCGCTCGACGTCGTGTTCGACGGCGGCCCGGGCGGCGATCTGTCGACCGCCAAGATCGAAGCCCTGCTGGACGCCGCGTTGAACGCGGAAAAAGGCGTCACCGCCCTGGTGCGGGGCCGGCCGCGGGAGATCCTGCAGGCCAAGGCCTCGGCGGTGATCGAGCGGCGCTTCGTGCTCCCGCATATCGCGCATGCGCCGTTGGAGCCGGTCAACGCCACCGCCAGCGTCAAGGACGGCGCGGCCGAGGTCTGGGGACCGATCCAGTCGGTGACCGCCTGCCAGGAGGCGGTCGCGCACGCCGCCGGCTGCCGTGCCGACGACGTCAAGGTCAACGTCACGTTCCTCGGCGGCAGCTTCGGGCGCAAGATCGTTCCGGACTACGTGGTGCAAGCCGTGCACGCGTCGAAGGCGGTCGGGCGCCCGGTGAAGCTCGTTCGCTCGCGCGAAGAGGACACGCAGCACGACGTCTACCGCCCGAACGCGGGCGGCCGCTTGCGCGCGGTGCTGGACGATGCCGGCTATCCGCTTGCGATCCATGCGCGCGTCGCCGGCCAGTCGCTGTTCAATGCGACGCGCAAGAGCTGGCTCGAGCAGACGTCGGCGGGCGCCTGGGACGAGAGCATGGTCGACGGCATCTACAATCAGAGCTATCGGCTGCCGAATTTTCTGGTCGAGACCATCGACACGCCGCTGCCGATCCCGGTCTATTTCATGCGATCGGTGGGCTCGACCGCCGCGGTGTTCTTCTGGGAGAGCTTCATCACCGAGCTCGCACAGCGCGCCACGATCGACCAGTACGCCTACCGGCGCAATCTCTTGTCCGGCGACCCGCTCGCGCTGCGCGTGCTCGATGCCGCGGCGCAGGCGTCCGGCTGGGCGATCCCGGCGCCGACCGATACGTTCCGCGGCATCGCGTACAATTGCTACATCGGCCGGGGCGGGCGCTTCAAAACCCATGTCGCGGAAGTGGTCGAGCTCAAGCGCGTTGCCGACCGCTTCGCGGTCGCCCGCGTCTTCTGCGCCGTCGATCCGGGCCTGGTGGTGAACCCGAACACCCTCAAGGCCCAGATCGAGGGCGGCATCGGGTTCGCGCTGACCAACACGCTCAAGAGCAGGATCACGTTCTCGAACGGCGGCACCGATCAGTCGAATTTCTTCGATTATCCGTTGCTGCGCATCGACGAGATGCCGGAGATCGTGCCGATCGTGCTCGCGAGCGATCGTCCGCCGCAGGGATTCGGCGAGGTGGTGCTGGCGCCGGTTGCTCCCGCCCTCGCGCAGGCCTTGCTGCACGCCACCAGCCGACGGCTCGATGGGATGCCGTTTCCCGAGGACGCGTTTGCAGTGGCAGCCTCGGGCACGAGCGGCTCAGCGCACGAAAGATAAAGGTAGGCGCTTCCGGCGCCGGAGAGCCGTGATGGCACACCAGGGCACCCGACCATGTCCGTGAAATTCACCGTCAATGGAATGCCGGCCGAGTTCGACGGACCGGAGGATGCCCCGCTGCTGTGGGTCGTTCGCGAGCATCTCGGCCTGACCGGGAGCAAGTTCGGCTGCGGCATCGGCTTCTGCGGTGCCTGCACGATGCATATCGACGGCGCGGCGGCGCGAACCTGCATCATGCCGGTGATGATGGCGCAGGGCCGGCAGGTCACGACCATCGAGGGGCTGTCCCGGCGCGGCGATCATCCCGTGCAGCAGGCTTGGACCGCGCTCGACGTTCCGCAATGCGGCTATTGCCAGTCCGGCATGATCATGGCGGCGGCGCGGCTCCTGAGCCGGCACCCCGATCCGACCGACGCGGACATCGACCGCGAGCTGACCAATCTCTGTCGCTGCGCGACCTATGCCCGCATCCGCGCCGCCATCCATCTCGCGGCCAGAATGGCGCGCGAAGCGACCACGGGCATGGCACGGTAGCGAAGCCTGCCTCGGCGCCGTCCGCGGCGGCGCCGCTACTCCTTCACCGCCCCGGTCATCGCCGAGACGTAGTGCTCGACGAAGAAGGCGTAGAGCACGACCAGCGGCAGCGAGCCGACCAGCGCGCCCGCCATCAGCGAGCCCCAGCGATAGATGTCGCCGTCGACGAACTCGTTGACGATGGCGACCGGCACCGTCTTGTTCTGGGTCGAGGAGATGAAGGTGAGGGCGTAGATGAACTCGTTCCAGCACAGCGTGAAGCAGAAGATGAAGGCCGAGATCAATCCCGGCACCGCCAGCGGCAGCACGATCTTGGTGAGGATCTGCCAGCGGCTGGCGCCGTCGATCAGCGCGCATTCCTCGAGCTCGAACGGGATGGTCTTGAAATAGCCCATCAGCAGCCAGGTCGAGAACGGGATCAGGATGGTCGGGTAGGTGAGGATCAACGCGAACGGCGTGTCGAACAGGCCGTATTGGAACACCACGGTCGAGAGCGGGATGAACAGGATCGAGGGCGGGATGAGATAGGCGAGGAAGATCGCCCCGCCGGCCCACTGCGCGCCGCGGTAGCGCAGCCGCACGATCGCGTAGGCGGCGAGCACGCTCGCAACGATCGAGAGGATCGTCGCCGCGACCGCCACCAGCATCGTGTTCCACAGCCAGAGCGGATAGTTGGTCTCGAACAGGAGCTTCTCGATATGCTTGAGCGTCGGCGTCCAGGTCCAGAACGGATTGAACTTGTCGAGGTTGAGCAGCTGCTCGTCCGGCTTGATGGCGGTCAGCGCCATCCAATAGAACGGAAACAGCAGCACCAGCAGGATCAACGACAGCGGCAGATAGAGCGTGACGAGCCGCCGCGGCAGCGTCTCGAGGTAGCCCATGCCCTCGGAATGGTCGGCGGTGACGCCGGCCAGCACCGCCCTGGGCGCTGCGACCTTGGGGACGAGCGCGTCAGTCATTGCTTTCCCCGTGCTGCCATTTTCTTCGCTGCAGCCCGAACCACGAGATCAGGATGGCGGCCAGCAGGAACGGAATCATCGCGGTGGCGATGGCCGCTCCTTCGCCGAGGTAGCCGCCGCCGATGGCGCGCTGATAGCCGAGCGTCGCCATCAGGTGGGTGGCATTGGCGGGGCCGCCGCGCGTCAGCACCCAAATGAGCTGGAAATCGGTGAACGTGAACAGCACCGAGAACGTCATCACCACGGCGATGATTGGCGTGAGCAGCGGGTAGGTGACGTAGCGGAACATCTGCCAGCGGCTGGCGCCGTCGATGGTCGCGGCCTCGTAGAGCGAGGGCGATACGGTCTGCAGGCCCGCGAGCAGCGTGATGGCGATGAACGGCACGCCCCGCCAGACGTTGGCGAAGATCACCGACCAGCGCGCGTTCCAGGTGTCGCCGAGGAAGTCGATATTGCTCGCGATCAGCCCGATCTTGCGCAGCGACCAGGACACGATCGAGAACTGGCTGTCGAAGATCCACCAGAAGGCGATGGCCGAGAGCACGGTCGGCACGATGAACGGAATCAGCACCATCGCGCGGATGATCGCCTTGAACGGCATGTGCTGGTTGAGGAGCAGCGCGAGATAGAGGCCGACCGCGAATTTGAACACGCTGGCGACGCCGGTGTAGAGCAGCGTGTTGAACACCGAGACCCAGAACACCGAATCGTCCCACAGCCACTCGTAGTTCTCGAAGCCGACGAAGTCGCCGCCGCGCCCGATCCGCGCGTCGGTGAACGAGAGCCAGATTCCGAGACCGAGCGGATAGGCCAGGAACAGCAACAGGAACGCCGCCGCCGGCAGCATGAACCAGAGGCCGAGCCAATTGCGATCGACCTTGAGCCGATCCCACGCCGTGACGTCGCGCGCCGCGCGCGCCGCGGCGACTGACGGGAGCAACGCGTCGGCCATCTATGGTCTCATCTCGACACCGATCGGATCAGCTCACGGTACTTAGAGCATGTTCGCATTAGGTATAATCACCGCGAGCAAGAAAAACGCGTTGCACTGGGATTATACGCCGCGAGCCGTGCCGCCGGCTCCACCTCTCCCCGCTTGCGGGGAGAGGTCGCCCGCGCGTAAGCGCGGGCGGGTGAGGGGGACTCTCCACGGCCTGAGTGCTTGGCGTGCCCCTCACCCCAGCCCTCTCCCCGCAAGCGGGGAGAGGGAGCACACCGAGCTCGCCGACGCGACGTCACCGGTAGAGCCGCGTCGCCTGGCGCTCGGCGATCTTGATCGCGCCCTTGACGTCCTCGCGGCCGGTGCAGACGTTGGCGAACATGTCGACCAGGATGAAATCGGCGAGCGCCGCGGCCGCCTTTTCGCCCACCGATCCCTGCCCGCCGGCGGTGAGCGTGCGTTTCGCCGCCTCACCAAAGATCGTGTTCTTGGGATCGGACGTCCAGACCGGGTTCTTGTCATACGCATTGAGCGGGTGGGTCAGATACCCGACCGACGCCTCCAGCCACTTGTTGTATTGATCCGCCTCCAGCAGGTACGCCATCAGCGCCTTGCAGGCCTGCGGATACTTGCTGTAGCTCATCGCCAGGATCGGGAAGCAGACATGGAACTCGGTCGGCCTGCCGACCGGTCCGACCGGCCACAGCGCGTGGTCCATGTCCGCGGCGATCTCCCTCTTGCTGGCGTCGCGCTTGGCGGCGGCGTAGATCGAGATGCCGTTGTTGGTCCACGAAATCTCGCCCGCCAGGAATGCCTTGTTGTTGAAGGCGTCGTTCCACGCGGCCACGCCCGGTATCATGTTGTCGTAGAGCTGCTTGGCGTATTCGAGCGCCTTCGCGGTCTCGGGCGAGTTGAGGACCACCTTGTCGTTCTTATCGACCAGGTTGCCGCCGTGCGCCCACAGGCACCAGTGCACCCAGCAATTGGCGTCGCCGGTGGCATGGCCGAGCGCCATGCCGCCGGGCGTGTTGTTGCGCTTGGTCGCCTTGACGTATTCCAGGAACTCGGCGGTCGTCGCCGGGAATTTCGAGAACCCCGCCTTCCGCGACGCCTCGATCCGGTAGTTGAGCATGTTGCCGCCGTAGCAGATCGGGATATCGATCCACTTGTTGCCGCTCTTGCCGTAGGCGATCGCGGTCGGCACCCATCCGCCGTATTTCTTGCCGAGATAGTCGGCGACGTCGGTGACGTCGACGCATTTCTGCGGGAACAGATGCGGCAGCGAGAACAGGCCCCAGAACAGGTCCGGGCCGGCGTTGGTGTTGGCCGCCACTGACGCCTTCGGCGGAATGTCCTCGTAGGATTCCCGCGTGACGTTGACCTTGACGCCGGTCGCCTTGGTGAAGGCGTCGAGCAGCGCCATGAAGGAATCGTCCTCCGACTGCACGAAATACTTCCACCGCAGCAGCGAGAGTTGCGCGCCTTTCTCCGGCTTCCACGGCGCGGCCTGCGCCCATGCCTTCGCCCATTCGAGCAATCCCGAGCCGGCGAGCGCGCCGGTCGCGGCCAGTGCGGTGCCGCCCTGCACCAGGGCGCGGCGGGTGAACGTCGTCATGTCGCTTCCTCCCTCGTTTAAGAATCCAGTCGCCGTCCGGTCGGCGCGTCGAACAGATGCACGAGCCGCGGATCGGGCTTGAGCCGGATGCTGTCGCCCGGCTTGAAATCATGGCGCTCGCGGAACACCGCGATGACTTCCGCGTCGCCGAGCCTGGCCACGACCTGGAGCTCCGACCCCGTGGGCTCGATGACCTGCACCTGCGCTTGCGAGCCGTCGTCGGCGATGACGAAATGCTCCGGGCGAACGCCATAGATGACCGCGCGGCCGTCGCTGCCCGCGGGCGCCGCCGCGAGCGGCAGGCGGATGCCGTCGGCGCCTTCGAATTCCAGCCGGCCGTTGGCGCGGATGGTCCCGTTGAGGAAATTCATCGCCGGCGAGCCGATGAAGCCCGCGACGAACAGGTTCTGCGGCCGGTCATAGAGCTCGAGCGGCGCGCCGATCTGCTCGACCAGGCCGTCGTGCATGACCACGATGCGGTCGGCCATGGTCATCGCCTCGATCTGGTCGTGGGTGACGTAGACGGTCGTCGTCTTCAGGCGCTGGTGCAATTCCTTGATCTCGGTGCGCATGGCGACGCGCAGCTTGGCGTCGAGATTCGATAAGGGCTCGTCGAACAGGAATACCTGCGGGTCGCGCACGATGGCGCGGCCCATGGCGACGCGCTGGCGCTGGCCGCCGGAAAGCTGGCGCGGATAGCGACCGAGCAGGGGGCCGAGGCCGAGAATGTCGGCGGCCTGCTTGACGCGCGCGTCGATCTCGCGCTTCGCCGCGCCGCGCAGCATCAGCGAGAAGCCCATGTTGGCGGCCACCGTCATGTGCGGGTAGAGCGCGTAGTTCTGGAACACCATGGCGATGTCCCGCTCCTTCGGCGGCACGCGGTTGACGACGCGCTCGCCGATGCGGATCTCCCCCGACGTGATGTTCTCGAGCCCCGCGATCATGCGCAGCAGCGTCGACTTCCCGCATCCCGAGGGCCCCACCAGCACGACGAACTCGCCGTCGCCGATCAGGACGTCGACGCCATGGATGACTTCGATCGTTCCAAAAGCCTTTCTGACGTCGCGAATCGCGACCGACGCCATAAGCTTCCTCCCTCCCGGTGCCTCGTCCCGGTCGCCCCTCGAACCGGGCCGACGGCTCTCTTGCCGGCTTCGAAATTTGCTTTCGTGGTGTCCGGCGGCGCGGACGCCCACGCGCGGTCATTGGACGGGATTACGCGTGCAAATTCAATTCCCCGCCGGCGCGATTTTCGTCGCATGCGCGACCGCACCCCCGCCGGCCTGAATAGCGGGGAACGGCCGGCCGGGCGCCCGCCGCGAGCAGGCATGCGCCGGGGCGATCTCCTCCCCGCCCGTTAACGGATTGTCACGATCGAGTGATTGAATGCTTGCGCGCAACCTTGGCGTGGGCGAGTCGCTATTCCGACCGGATTGTGGGCGCCGGCCCGATTTGTTGCGGCGCGTCGTGGCACCAATCGGGCGGTCGGGCGTTGGTAGCACGGCCATCGA
>WNEY01002388.1_pt1 | contig 14477 bp, 10 predicted proteins | sample 5400531 | NCBI WGS metagenome assembly WNEY01 (sample SAMN13153338, study PRJNA577476) | soil metagenome | isolation source: 200 cm saprolite under Douglas fir tree site 1 | place: USA:California | collected 2015-04-18
CCAGGCCGCCGTCGGAGCTTCCTCTCCCGAAGCCCGCCGAGCGGCCCCAGCCGCCGCCGCCGGTCGCACCCGCGGCGCTGCCGCCGGAGCGGCTCGCGCGCGAGCAGCGCGCCGGCGAGCAGCTCCAGTCGGCCCAGGATGCGCTCGCCGCCGCCGAGGCGCGGCTGTCCCGCGACGCGGCGGCGCGCGCCGAGGTCGACCGCCGGAGGCGCGAGGTCTCGGATGCGCAGCGCAAGCTCGAGTACGAGCGCCGGAAGATCGCCGAGGCCGAAGAGAAAGCCCGCCGCGAAGCGGAAACGGCGGCACGCGCGAAAGCCGAGGCGGAGGCCCGGGCCGCGGAGGAGGCGCGCCTCGCGGCCGAGCGCGCCGCGCAGGAAGAAGCGCGCCGGAAGCTCGCCGAAGCCGAGGCGGGGCGCACGCTGGCGGAGGGCCTCGCCAAGACCCGCGGCGGCTTCATGGCGCGGATCAACGCGTTCGTCGGCGCCGCCAAGGAGCTGGACGATGCGACGCTCGCCGAGCTGGAGGAGATCCTCTTCTCCGCCGACGTGGGCGTGCGCACCGCGACCCGCCTGCTCGACTCGGTCCGCGAGCGGCTCAAGCGGCGCGAGCTGTCCGACGTCTCGCGCGTGAAAGCCGCGCTGCGAGAGGAAGTGGAGCGGATTCTCTCGCTGGGCGTGGCGCCCGGGGAGTCGGGGCACGGCGGGCTCCCCGACCTGCCACCCGGCACGCCGCCTCCCCAGGTCGTCATGGTGGTCGGAGTGAACGGCACCGGAAAGACCACCACCATCGGAAAGCTGGCCGCGCGTCTCGAGCAGGCGGGGAAGTCGGTGATCCTCGGCGCCGGCGACACCTTTCGCGCCGCCGCCGGCGAGCAGCTCGACGTCTGGGCCGACCGCGCCGGCGTCCTGCTCTTCGACGCGGTGACGCGCGCCAAGGCGGAGGGCATCCAGGTGGTGCTCTGCGACACCGCCGGCCGCCTCCACACCAAGGCGAACCTGATGGAGGAGCTGAAGCGCCTCAAGCGCACCCTGGAGAAGGCGCACCCGGGCTCCCCGCACGAGATCCTGCTGGTGGTGGACGCGACCACCGGCCAGAACGCCATCGCCCAGGCGCGCCAGTTCCACGAGGCGCTGGGCGTCACCGGGTTCGTGCTGGCGAAGCTCGACGGCACCGCCAAGGGCGGCGTGATCATCGGCATCTGCGACGAGCTGAAGATCCCGGTCCGCTACGTCGGCGTCGGCGAGAAGGTCGCCGACCTGAAGCCCTTCGACCCGCACGAATTCGTCGAAGCGCTGTTCAGCTGAGCCGCGCCGCGCCAGAATGAACCATGTGCCTTTGGCCGGCAGCCTGGACTGTGATCGCGCTGGTGGCGCTCTCCGCGCCCGCGACGCCTGCCGGAAAGGTGGAACTCGTCTACCCTGGCGCGCGTGCTCTCTCCCAGGCGGATGCGGATGAGCTGTCGAGACTGGCGTTGAAGTTCGTCGAGGGCTCGAACTTCAACTCCGGCGGAAAGCACCCCAGGGTGTTCCCCGCGCGGGAAGAAGCGGCGCGGCAGGAACGCTACCGGCAAGCCGTGCGGGGCAATCACCTCGTCGTGACGCTTCCGACCCCCCGCTCCGTGCAGACGGTGGGCGGGCCGGTGGAAGTGCTGGAGATCGTCATCGGACTCAACCGTCCGCAGTACGCCTCTTCATTGCACACGATCACCAGCCGGGGGCGGGTGCTCGAGCACGGAAAATATCCCGGCAACGTCGGCATCGAGCTGATCGAAGCGGTGAAGGCCCTGACGGGCGGAAGATGAGCGCGCTCTACGGGAGCGAGGACGCGAACCCGGCGGCGGCGCGCAGGGCCTCCAGACCGGCAGGCTTCATCTCCACCGAGATCCAGCCGGAGTAGCCGACGTCGCGGAGCGCCGCCGAGATGGCGGGCAGGTCGAGGCCGCCACCTTTGCGGACGGGCGCGAGGTCGGGCTCGCTGAGGTGGACGTGGCGGAGCACGTGGGCGCTTTCGCGGAGACGCGCGGGGAAGTCCTCTCCGGCGAGCAGCGCGCAGGCGGCGTCGAGGTGGAGGCCGAAGCCGGGCGAGGCGACCTCCTCGACCAGCCGCAGCGCTTCCTCGGAAGTCGTGACGAAGTCGGCGCCGTAGCGGGGCGGGTTGGGCTCGATGCAGACGCAGGTGCCCGCTTCCGCGGCGGCGGAGCCCAGCGCACGGAAGAACCCGACCGCCGAGCGCCAGGCCTCCGCGGCCGGCAGCGCGCCGCGGGCGCGGTTGCGGGGCGAACCGAACACCAGCGCGCCGGCGCCGAGCCGGGCGCCCAGGCGCGCCACGCCGGACAGGTACTCCAGCGTCCGCTGGCGGGCTTCGCCGAAGACGGTCAGCTCCGGGCGGCCGAAGAGCAGCGCCTGCATCGCGACGATCCGCAGGCCGCGCCGCTCCCAAGCGTCGCGGCAGGCGGCGACCTCCGCGTCGCTGGCGGCGTCCGGCCGCGCGAAGATCTTCGTGGGAGCGAGCTCGACGCCGTCGAAGCCGTGCTCGCGGAGGATGCGCGCCGCCGCCTCGTCCTCCGGGGGCTCCCAGGCGATCGCGGACATGGCGAGCTTCACCGGCCCTGCTCCTCGCGGACGAACCGCCCAAGGCCGCGCAGCACCTGGTCGCGCGAGCGCAGGTACCCGCTCCGGCCGCCCCACGACTCCGCGTGGCGGCTGCGCACGTCGTAGCGCGCGGGCTGCCCGGCCGGAGCGCGCAGCTCGCGGCCGAAGCAGCGGGACGCGATCTCGCCCATCGCCACCGGCTCGGTCGCGAGGTGCAGGAGGCGGATGCCGGCGCGGCCCGCCTTCTCGGCGTCCGTCCACAGCTCGCGCACGTCGTAGAACTGGTAGGTCGAGTCCGGGTGGATCTTCTCCACCTGGTTGTCGTGCAGCAGGTCGTACACCGCGTTCTTCTTCAGCCCCGGCCCGAACAGGCCCGGGAGCCGGAGGATCTGCGCGCCGAACCGATCCTCGCACAGCTCCTCGAGCATCCGCCGGTGCCGGCCGTAGGGATGGCGAGCGTCGGCCGGCGCCGACTCGTCCACCCCGGCGGGGACCTCGAACACGTCCACCGTGGAGACGAGCACGAACCGGTCCGCGCGCACCTCGCGCAGCACGGAGAGGAGACGCTCGATGCCGGCGAGGTCCCCTTCGGGGTCGCGGTTCGCCTTCCACTTCTCCGCGCGCGCGCCGGCGCAGGCGACGAGGTCGAAGCTCCGCCCGCGCAGCTCGTCGACGTTCGACGAGCTGACCAGCACGTCGAACGGGACCTGCCTGCGCAGGTTGCCGCCGACGAACCCGGTGTGGCCGACGAGCACGCTCGTCACGGATCGAACCTCCCCAGGCACGCTGCCGCCAGCGCCGAAAGGACGGTGGCCCCGCCGCGCAGCCCGCGGATCTTGGAGGGCACCTGTCCGCGCGGATACTCGCGCCGCACGGGCACCTCGACCACCTTGAAGCCGAGCCGCGCGGCGCGGATCGACAGGTAGTAGTGCAGCTCGTACCCGCGGAACACGTCGCGGAACGGCGCCACCCGCTCGTCCAGCAGGAAGCGCGCGCTGTACGCGCGGAAGCCGTTGGTGGTGTCGGTGTACCAGTAGCCGGCGGCGAGCGAGATGGCGGGCGCGTGCAGGAGCCGCACGCCCGCCTCGCGCAGGACGGGCGTGTTGACCCCCTCGCCTCCGGGCAGGTACCGGGAGCCCTGCACGAAGTCGGCGCCCCGCGCCAGCTCGTCGAGGAACATGGGCAGCGCGGAGGTGTCGTCCTTGTCGCTTCCGTCCACCAGCACGACGCCCTGGTAGCCCTGCTCGAGCGCCCAGGCGAGGCCCATGCGGAGCTGCGCGCCGAGCCGGCCTGGGCCCGTCTTCACCAGCAGCGCGCGCACGCCGGCCTCGCGCAGCGCGGCGGGATCCGTGCTGCCGTCCGTGCTCCCGCCGTCCGCGACGATCACGTCGGCGAGGTCCATCTGCCCCTGCATCTTCGCCAGCTGGCGGCGGAAGCGCCCGTCTTCGTCCAGCACGGGGATGCAGAGGCAGTGGCGCGTGCGCCTGGGGAAGAACTGGTGCGCCTGGTACGCGGGGACCTGCCAGCTCACCTCGACTCCCGCACCACGTTGCGGCGCTCGGCGCTGGGCACCATCACCGAGCTGTTGGCCTCCTCGGCGATGTAGTACAGCGGCCGCTCGCGCGTCTCGTCGAGGATCCGGCCGACGTACTCGGTGACCACCGCCAGGATGAGGAAGAGGAGCAGGAACATCCCGGCGTTCTGCAGGGAGAGCGTCATCCAGCCTTCGGCCACGCGCGTCTTGAAGATGCGCACGGCGAACACGTAGCCGATGTACACGAGGTTGAGGAACGAGGCGCCGAGAGCGATCCAGCCCACCATGCGCAGCGGCCGGGTGGAGTTCCCCACGATGACCGCGAGCGCCGTGTCGGCCGCGTCGAACAGGCTTTCGCGCGGGGAGCGGCCGCTGCGCGAGATGGGCCGGTACTCCACCGTGCGCGTCTCGTACCCGATGTAGGGCGTCAGCGCGCGCAGGTAGCGGTGCCGGTCCTTGATCTCCACGATCGCGTTCACCGCCTGCCGCGGGAGCGCGCGCAGCTGCGTCGAGTGCGGCTGGATGGGCACGTCGAGAAGGCTCCGGCACATCCAGTAGAAGACGCGCGCGCCGGACTCTCGCAAGAAGCCCCTGCGCCGCGAAGGCGCGACACCGTAGACGGCTGCGTTGTCGCGGCGCGCCAGCTCGACGAACTGCGGGATCAGGTCGGGCGGATCGGTCTCGGCGCTCAAGGTCACCACCACGTCGCCGATGGCGCTCTCCAGCCCGGCGGTGATCGCCACGTCCAGCCCGAACGCGCGCGAGAGGCGGAGCAGGCGGACCCCCTCGTACCGCCCGAGCAGCTCCTTGACCCGCGCGGTGGTGCCGTCGCGCGAGCCGTCGTCGACCAGCACGATCTCCCAGTTCTCGTAGTTGGCGCGCAGCACGCGGGTCAGGTCCTCGAGCAGGGACTCCACCAGGTCGCGCTCGTCGCGCAGGCGGCAGACCACCGAGACGAAAACGGAGGACACCGCGGTCATGACGCCTCCCGGAAGAGGCCGTCCAGCTCGCGCGGCAGATCGTAGACGTTGTCGATCTTCCCGCCCATCACCGACACCAGCCCGGGCAGCTCACCGCAGCGCTTGAAGAGGATGGGGCGGGAGTCGTCGTGCTCGGATTGCGGCAGCACGGTCTTCACCTCGAACAGGGAGCGGACGTGGCGCGCCATCGACAGGGCCGGAAGATACCGCTGCGCGTCCTTCAGCATGTGCGCGAAGCGCGACCCGGACGGCGGCGGCGGCGGTGCCGCGGGGGCGGCCCGCTCCTCCCAGGCGAAGTGCGGCGTGTAGCGCACGTGGGTGAGCGAGTGCAGGCGCTGCGCCGGAAAAGGCATCAACGAGAAGAAGGGGCCGCACATCACGGTGACCGCGCAGCCCCGCAGGGCCGGCGGCGGCTCGACCAGGGCCACCTCGGCCAGCTCGTGGCGCAGCGGCACGCAGCGCGCGCCGGAGGCGGCCAGCAGCTCGTTCAGCGACGAATACGTGCAGTTGAACATCCAGCTCGCGCGCAGCGCCCCGCGGTCCGTCTGCAGCTCGCCGGGGGCCGCACGCAGCGCGCGCGTGGCGAGCTGCACCTCGACGCGCGCGTCCTGCAGACGCCCGCGCATGGCCGCCCGCAGCAGGTCCGCGTCGAAGGCGAGCTCCTCGACCTCGTACACCTTCTCGACCAGCTCCGCGTCGAACCAGGCGCGGACCTCGGCGGTCGCGGGCGCGAGACGCGCGCCGATGCGGTCGCAGAAGGTCTCGAACTGGCGCGCGGTGACTTGGCTCTGCCGCCGCGCGACCGCGTAGTAGTGGCGGAAGGAGCGGTCGATGCAGGGGGCGAACTCGGCGACGAACCGCGGGTAGTTGAGGCGCGACCGCAGCGCGGTGAGGATGCTGCGCGGGTAGTGGTAGCCGCCGTGCACGCGGGCCTGGTTGTTGGCGGAAGCGCGCAGCAGCAGATCGGCCTCGCGCTCCACCACGGTGACGCGCTCGCCGCGCTCGCGCAGCGCGAGGGCCAGGCTGCACCCGAAGAATCCCCCGCCGATGACGACCGCCGCCATGGCCACGGTCTGCCTCAGCCGCGCACCCGCTGTCCAGTCTGTCTGTTACAGTCGAGGTCCATGTCGGAATCGCCCGCGCCGGAGACCGCCACCCTGCTGCTCGTCGACGACGAGCCGGCGAACCTCGATTCGCTGGAGCGGATCTTCGCCCGGGAGGGCTACCGCACGCTGCGGGCCGAGAGCGGTTCGGCGGCCCTGGATCTGCTCCGCGGCGAGCCGGTCGACGTGGTGCTGACGGATCTCATGATGCCCGGCCTCTCCGGGCAGGAGCTGCTCAAGGGAGTGCGCGCGGTCGCGCCCGAGGCGGAGGTGGTCCTGATGACCGCCTACGGGACGGTCGAGGCCGCGGTCGCCGCGATGAAGGACGGCGCGTACGATTTCCTCACCAAGCCGCTCAAGCGGCACGCGGTGCTCAAGAGCGTGGCGCAGGCGCTGGAGAAGCGCCGCTTGCTGCGGGAGAACAAGCAGTTGCGCGCCCGCCTCGCGGGCAGCGCCTCGCCCATCGTGGGGCAGAGCCCGCCGCTGCGCGCGACGCTGGACGTGATCCGCCAGGCGGCGCCCAGCTCCGCCACCGTGCTCCTCCTCGGCGAGAGCGGGACCGGCAAGGAGCTGTTCGCCCGCGCCTTGCACGAGCACTCCGGACGCGCGCAGGGCCCGTTCGTGCCGATCAACTGCGCCGCCATCCCCGAGACGATCCTGGAGAGCGAGCTGTTCGGGTACGAGCGCGGCGCCTTCACCGGCGCCACGCAGCGCAAGGAAGGGCGCATCGAGCGGGCGCAGGGAGGGACGCTCTTCCTCGACGAGGTGGGCGAGCTGTCGCCGGCGGTGCAGGTGAAGCTCCTGCGCTTCCTCCAGGAGGGCGAGATCGAGCGGCTCGGCGGCGCGGCGGTGGTCAAGGTCGATTGCCGCGTGGTCGCCGCCACCAACCGGGACCTCGGCGCGCAGGTGAAGGAGGGCCGCTTCCGCGAGGACCTCTTCTACCGGCTCAACGTGATCCAGGTGGTGCTGCCGCCGCTGCGCGATCGCGTCGAGGACGTGCCGCTGCTCGCCGACCACTTCGTCGCCCGGTACGCGGCGAAGAACGCGAAGCCGGTTCGCGCGCTCACTCCCGCCGCCCTGGAGGCCCTCGAGGCCTACTCCTGGCCGGGCAACGTGCGCGAGCTGGAGAACGCGATCGAGCGCGCGGTGGTGCTCTCGCAAGGGACCGAGCTGGACGTGGACGCGCTGCCGCAAGCGGTCCAGAACGCGGCGCGCGCAGGGCCGCGGCCCGCCATCCCCGCTGCGCTGGAAGGCCGCACGCTGACCATCCCGCTGGGAACGCCGATGGAGGAGATCGAGCTGCGCGTGATCCGCGAGACGCTGCGCCACACCAAGGGCGACAAGAACCTCGCCGCGCAGCTCCTCGGGATCGCCGCGCGGACCATCTACCGGAAGCTCCCGAAAGAGTCCTGACAATTTGTCACCGGGCCTCGGTGCGCGGTTGCCACCTTGTCGCGCGGCGCCTGCCCGCCCGCCCCTCGCCGAGCGACGCCCCGGCTCGCGGCCGGCGGAATCATGGCATGCGCCTTGCTGTTTCGCCCTCCCGTGGAGCTCGCTCTCCAGAGGTACTCGTGGGTCGGCACGCTGATCGCGGCGGTGCTCGGCGCCTACCTCTGCGCGCGCATCGTGAACACGGTCGCGGCCAGCGCCATCGCGCCCAAGCCCGCGCTGCTGCAGCAATCCGTGGGCGCGTCTCCGCAGGCGGCGCAGATGCCCCCGCGCGCGGAGCTCGACGCGGAACGGCTGGCGAAGACGTTCGATCTGCCGCTGCCCAAGCCGGCCAGCGAGACCGCCGCCGAAACGCGGCCGGCGAAGCCCGCCTGGGACAGGACGCCGGTCCGGTCCGCGCTGCGCGGGAACCTGGTGTCGACCGCGCTCGCCAATCCACCGCGCTACTCGCTCTGCCAGCTCACCAACAGCGACATCAACGAGACCCTGGTCTACGCCCTCGGCGACAAGTTCATGGGCGCGCGCATCTACGCGGTCGAGAAGGACCGCGTGCTGCTCGACAACGACGGCCGCAACGAATACATCGACAACAGCGCGGCCGCGGCTCCGAACCTGGGCTTCTCGCCGATCCCGCAGCCCGCCCAGCCCGCCGCGCAGAACGACGTCCGGCAGCTCTCCGAGAACCAGTACGTGCTGGCCAAGTCGACGGTGAACGGCGCGCTCAGCGACCTCTCGCAGCTCGCCACGCAGGCGCGCATCGTGCCGTCCTTCAAGAACGGCGTGGCGAACGGGTTCAAGCTCTTCTCGATCGTCCCCGACTCGCTGTACTCCAAGATCGGGATCCAGAACGGCGACGTGATCCGCCGCATCAACGGCTACGAGATGAACAGCCCCGACAAGGCGCTGGAGATCTACCAGAAGCTCCGCGACGCCAACCGCATCGAGGTCGAGATCGAGCGGCGCGGGGACACGATCCGCAAGTCCTACTCCATCGAGTAAGGAACGCGATGCGAACGACCGCCCTGCTCCTCCTGGCCGCCATCGCCGCAGATCCCGTCCGCGCGCAATCCCCTCCCGAGGACGCGCCTCCGCCGCAGCGCCCCGGGCAGCCGCCGCTGCGCCCCGCCACGCGGCGCGCCGGGCAGGCGCAGGAAGGCGCGCAGCGCCCCGCCCGCGCCGCGCCCGCCCAGCCGCCCGGGACGCCTCCCGCCACCAACCGGCCGGCGATCGCGCCCCAGCGGACCATCACGCCGCAGGCGCCGCCGCAGACGCGCGCCACCCAGCCTCGCCCGGTCGAGCCCATCGACGCCAAGGACGCCGCCAAGAGATCGACCGGCGTGATGATGAACTTCGACAAGCGCGACCTGGCCGAGGTGATCCAGTTCGTCTCCAACTATACGCAGCGCAACTTCATCCTGCCCGAGCGCGTCTCCGGGAAGATCACCATCCTCTCCAACCGCCCCATCCCGCCCGACGAGGTGTGGAACGTCTTCGTGGCGGCCCTGGACGCGAACAACTGGGCGGTCTACCCCGTCGGCCACTACTGGAAGCTCTCGGAGAAGAAGCAGTCGGCGCGCGCGAACATCCCCACCTTCCTGGAGCCGGGGCAGGAGGCGCCGCCCATCGAGCAGATGGTCACCAAGCTGTTCAAGCTTCGCTACGTCGAAGCCGACCAGATGCGGAACACGCTCAACCAGTTCACCAGCCGCGACAGCGATTTCCAGATCTTCCCGCCCGACACGCTGATCATCAGCGACCTGGGCCTCAACATGCGCAGGCTCGAGCGGCTCATCGAGCAGCTCGATCAGCCGGGCGGCACGGAAGAGATCCACATCGTGCAGGTGCAGTACGCCAGCGCGCAGGCGCTGCAGCAGAAGCTGCAGGAGATCTTCACCCAGCAAGGCCGTCCGGGCGTGCCGCGCGCCCTCGGCATCGCCGACGTGCAGCCGCAGCCCGGGCAGCCGGCCCTCCCCGCCGCGCAGCTCGCGCAGCAGCAGTCCGGCGGCGGCGGGCCGGTGACGGTCAGCAAGATCATCGCGGAGGAGCGCACCAACAAGCTGATCGTGATCGCCGGCGCCCGCTCGTTCTCCCGGGTGCTCGAGCTGATCCGGCAGCTCGACGTGCCCGCCGGCGGCGGCGGCGTGAACGTCTACTACCTGCAGAACGCGAAGGCCGAGGAGGTGGCGACCACGCTGCAGGCGCTGGCCCAGGGGGTGACCGCGCGGCGCACGACGGGCGGACCGGCGCCGAGCCCGATGGGCGGATACGTCCCTCCCACGCCCGCCCCGGGCGGCGGGCCCCAGGGGGCCGCGACCGCCGAGCTGTTCAGCGGCGAGGTGAAGATCACCGCCGACAAGACCACCAACTCGCTGGTGATCATCGCCAGCGCGTCCGATTACCGGAACCTCACCAAGGTGATCGAGAAGCTCGACATCGCGCGCCGCGAGGTGCTGGTCGAGGCGGTGATCATGGAGGTGAGCCTGCAGGACGAGCTCAAGATCGGCGCCTCCGCGCACGCGGGAACGGTGATCGACAACCTGACCATCCGGAACGCGAGCGGGGCCGCGCCGCTCGTCTTCGGCAGCGAGCTGGGCGGCATCAACTCCCTGTTCGGGATCACCAGCCTCACCAACCTGAGCGGCTTCCTCGCCGGCCTGCAAGGGCCTCCCATCACCGTGCCGGGGCTCGGAATCACGCTGCCGTCGCTGGCGGTGCTGGTCAACGCGCTGCAGACCTCGAGCGACGTCAACGTCATCAGCACGCCGCACGTCACCATGGTGGACAACACCGAAGGCGAGATCACGGTGGGGCAGAACGTGCCTTTCCAGGCGGCTTACGCCCCCAACGTGGGCGGCCTGCTCGGGTCGACCGGCACCACCGGCACCACGACCGGCACCACCGGGGTGCCCACCAACCTCCTCGGGCTGGGCGGCCTCGGCTCCCTGTACGCTCCCATCCAGCGGCAGAACGTCGAGCTGCGCCTGCGCATCAAGCCGCAGATCAGCGCGAGCGACACGGTACGCCTCGAGGTGGACGAGCAGACCGAGGAGATCGCCTCGACCAATCCACAGCTCGGCCCGACCACCAGCAAGCGCAGCGCGAAGACGACCGTGGTGGTGAAGGACCAGGAGACCGTGGTGCTCGGCGGCCTGATCCAGGAACGCACCGTGAAGGGCGTCTCCAAGGTGCCGCTCCTCGGATCGATACCCATCCTCGGCTGGTTCTTCCGCAGCGAGGACACGACCCGCACCAAGACCAACCTTCTCCTCTTCCTGACCCCGTACATCATCCGCGATCAGAGCGATTACCGGCGCATCTTCGAGCGCAAGATGGCGGAGCGGTCCGAGTTCGTGAAGCGGTTCTACGGGGCCGACGAAGGCTACCAGAAGGCCATCGACTACGAGCGCAAGACGAGCATGCTCACCCGGCTGCGTCGCGGCGTGCAGACGGAGCTGTCGCGCGCCGAGCATGGCGGCCCCGGGACGCCCGACGAGCGGGTGATCGTGCCCTCGCGCGGCGAAACGCCGCCGGAGAACCAGCCGCGCTACGAGCCGCCGGCGCGCGCCCCGCTGGTGCCGGAAGGGAAGGGCCCGCCGCCCGGTACCCAGGAGACCCCGCGCGGCGCCGAGCCCGCGCCGCAGCAGGCTCCGCCGCCCGATGCGGGCCAGCCGCAACCTCCGCCGAACGCGCCGGAGCAGGGGGCTCCGAACGCGCCGGAGCAGGGGCCGCCGCCGGAAGAATCGCCTCCTCCCAGGAGTTGATGGTCGAATGGACCGGACCCTCGCCCAGGCTGCTGCTCCTCGCGCCCAGGCGGCCGGCGCCAGCCTGGCCGGCCGGCCCATCGGCGAGATCCTCGTCGCGCAAGGCGCGGTGCCGCAGGAGAAGATCGCCGAGGCGCTGGCGCTGCAAGCCGAGCGCGGCGGCCGGCTCGGCGAGGTCCTGATCTCGCTCAAGGCGTGCAGCGAGGAGCAGGTGCTCAAGGCGCTCGCCGCGCAGCTCGAGCTGCCGTACCAGATGCGGCTCGCGCCGGAGGAGATCTCGCCCGAGCTGGTCAAGCTGGTGCCCATCAACTTCGCCAAGCAGGCCAAGCTGATGCCGCTGCGCATCGAGACCGACGGCGACGCGCACGCGCTGGTGGCCGTCGCCGACCCGCTCGACTCGAGCGCGCTGGACAGCGTGCGGATGCTGCTCGGGGCGAGCATCTCGCCGGTGCTGGTGCCGTCGCAAGCCATCCTCGACTGCATCAACGCCGTCTACGACCGCGCCTCGAACGAGGCGGAGCAGCTGGTCGGAGATCTAGAGGCGGGCGACCTGGACACGGTCGCGCACGAGCTGGAGGAGCCGCAGGACCTGCTCGACTCCAGCGACGAGGCGCCCATCATCCGGCTGGTCAACTCGCTGCTCTTCCGCGCCGCCAAGGAGCGCGCCAGCGACATCCACATCGAGCCGCAGGAGAAGGACATCTGCGTGCGCTTCCGGGTGGACGGCGTGTTGCAGGAGGTCATCCGGCCGCCGAAGCGGTTCCAGAACAGCATCGCCTCGCGCGTGAAGATCATGGGCGGGCTGAACATCGCGGAGAAGCGCCTGCCGCAGGACGGCCGCATCCGCGTGAAGCTCGCCGGCCGCGACATCGACATCCGCCTCTCGACGACGCCCACCGTGTTCGGCGAGCGGATCGTCATGCGCCTCCTCGACAAGAGCGCGGTGCTCCTCGATCTCGCCGAGATCGGGATGGACAAGGACCAGCTCGCCACCATGGAGGGGCTGATCCACAAGGCGAACGGGATCGTGCTGGTGACCGGGCCCACCGGAAGCGGCAAGACCACCACGCTCTATGCGGCGCTCAGCATCATCAACCGGCCGGACCTCAACATCATGACCATCGAGGACCCGGTCGAGTACCAGCTCAAGGGCATCTCGCAGACGCCGGTCAGCCCCAAGATCGACCTCACCTTCGCCAACGGGCTGCGCAGCTTCCTCCGGCAGGACCCGGACGTGATCATGGTCGGCGAGATCCGCGACCGCGAGACGGCGGAGATCGCCATCCAGGCCTCGCTGACCGGCCACCTCGTCTTCAGCACCGTCCACACCAACGACGCCGCGGGCGCCATCACCCGCCTCATCGACATGGGCGTGGAGGCGTACCTGGTCGGGTCGTCGCTGATCGGCGTCCTGGCGCAGCGCCTGGTGCGCGTCCTGTGCAAGGAGTGCCGCGAGGCGTACCTGCCCACCCCGGAGGAGCTGAAGGAGATCGGGCTGGCGACGGAGAAGCAGAAGCCGCGCGAGCCGAGGATGATCTACCGGCCGAAGGGTTGCGACGCCTGCAACGGCACCGGGTACCGCGGGCGCACCGGCATCTACGAGATCATGATGGTCGACGACGCCATCCGCGAGCTGGCGGTGAAGAAGGTCGACAGCGGGAGCATCAAGCGCGCCGCGGTGCAGAAGGGCATGCGCACGCTGATGGAGGACGGCGGACGCAAGGTGCTGCGCGGCATCACCAGCGTGGCCGAGGTGCTCAGCGTCACCCAGGAGGACCTCGCTTAGGCGCGAGGGAGCAAAATGCCGGTGTTCGAGTACAGCGGCCTCACGGAAACCGGGAAGTCGGTCCGTGGCCTCAAGGACGCGGAGAACCGCAAGGCGCTCCGCTCGGTCCTGCGCAAGGACGGCATCTTCCTGACCGACGCGCGCAGCGCGGAAGGGGCGGCGGCCGTCGCCGCGGCGGGGAAGGTCGAGGCCTTCAGCGGGCAGGGGCTGTCGCGCGAGGTGGACCTGCGCGCCCTGTTCGGCTCGCGCGTCTCGACCCAGGACCTCGCCATCTCCACCCGGCAGCTCGCCACGCTGATCGGCGCCGGCATCACGCTGCCCGAGTCGCTCACCGCGCTGGTGGAGCAGGTCGAGCACCCGCGCCTCAAGAAGGTATTGGGCGCGGTCAAGCAGCGGGTGAACGAGGGCGCCTCGCTCGCCGACGCGCTCGCCGACCACCCGCGCATCTTCTCCAACCTCTACGTGAACATGATCCGCGCCGGCGAGTCCTCCGGCGCGCTCGACGTGGTGCTCACCCGTCTCGCCGACTTCACCGAGGCGCAGGCGGTGCTGCGCAACAAGCTGATCGGCGCCATGCTCTACCCCGCCATCATGGTCGTGGTGGGCCTCGTCATCGTCAGCATCCTCTTCGTGGTGGTGATCCCGAAGGTCACCAAGATCTTCGAGGACATGAACGTCGCCCTCCCCTGGACGACGCGCATCCTCATCGCCACCTCGAGCTTCGCGCGCGACTACTGGTACGCGCTGCTCGTCGGGCTGCCGCTCGCGGCCTGGGGCCTGCGCCGCTGGCTCAAGACGCCCAAGGGCCGCGACTGGTGGGACGCGAAGCAGCTCACGCTGCCCATCTTCGGGGAGCTGTTGCGCATGCTCGCGCTGGCGCGCTTCGCCAAGACGCTCGCCACGCTGCTCAGCTCGGGCGTGCCGCTGCTCACCGCGCTCGACATCGTGAAGAACATCGTCCACAACTCGCTGCTCGCCCGCGTGATCGAGGACGCGCGCGACGCCATCCGCGAGGGCGAGAGCATCGCCGCGCCTCTCAAGCGCAGCGGGCAATTTCCCCCGCTCGTGCACCACATGATCGCCATCGGCGAGAAGAGCGGGCAGCTCGAGGAGATGCTGCAGAACGTGGCGCGCAGCTACGATGCGCAGGTGGAGATGCGCGTCGGCGCGCTTACCAGCCTCCTCGAGCCGATCATGATCGTGGTGATGGGCGGAGGCGTGGCGTTCATCGTCTTCTCCATCCTCATGCCCATCATGCAGCTCACCACCTTCG